>Ga0115002_10000541_pt1 | contig 53372 bp, 40 predicted proteins | sample ArcticOcean_MG_C_8_FD_89576 | JGI IMG/M metagenome (GOLD analysis project Ga0115002, IMG submission 89576) | Marine microbial communities from western Arctic Ocean - ArcticOcean_MG_CB11_86 | ecosystem: Environmental > Aquatic > Marine > Oceanic | place: Arctic Ocean: Canada Basin | collected... | reverse complement strand
TCATGGCGTCGCTGCCGTAGAGCACCGACGAGGGGCCGCGCACGAGTTCCACCCGTTCCACGAGATCGGGGTCAATCAGGGCCAGCCAGGGGCTGGGGGCCGAACGGTAGAGCGCGTTGTTCAGGCGCATGCCGTCTACCAGGTTGAGCACGGCCGAACCGGTGAGTCCTCGTATGAAAGGCGAGCCCTGGCCCGCCGTGGTCGATTGCAGGTGGACAGCTGGTACGTCGCGAAAGGCGTCGGTGAGGACCGCTGCGGCGCTGCGGTCGAGTCGTTCGCGACTGGTAACGCTCACGGCCTCGGGGTGATCGGCTGTTAGCTGTCCGTGGCGCGGTGCCAGGATTTCGATGGTTTCAAGGACGGCCGTCGTGTCGTCAGGAGCGGTTGCGGCTTGGCCGGGCACAGCCAGGAGCAAAACGACCAGCGTCGCTGTGATTGCCATGGGCAGGACGGAGCACAGCCAATGAGGGGCGGGTCCGGGGGGGAGGGGGGCTTTTGCAGGAGAACACACGGTCGTTGGAGCCGGGCTGACGAGCCGGCTGTTCGGCTCAGTATAGCCCTTGTAACTGCGTGGCAGCCAGTAGGTACAGAACTAACAAAACCCCCCGGCCACCCTGCCGCTGTTTCCAGCAGTGGGCAGCCGGGGTGTAAGTTGCGGGAGGCTGTTGAGCCACCCCATTTTCGTAAACATGATAAAAAAGGGCTCGTTCGGGTGGCTACTGGCTAGAAATCGACCTGGAAGCGCGCCTGCACGGCGTCGGCTTCGCCCAGCCCCCTGATATCGGCGTTTACCCAGTTAAGCATCACCCTCGTGGAGGGATCCAGGTACCAGTTGGCGCCCACGGTCAGGTCGTCGAGCTCACCGCCGTTGATGCCGGCTCCCGTATCGTTGAGATCCAGGTTGGACACCCTCACGGCCAGTTCGAGGGCGCCACTGCCACCGTCGGTCGTAAAATTGTCTGCCGGATGCACGCGGCTGAACACGCCCTTGCCATCCTTGTAGGCGCGGCTCTCGCCGGTCACAAACCAGCTCGCGTAGGCGTACCAGCCCGACAGGTCGGCGTCGCTGCCACCGGCTATATCGAGCGAAGCCGCCATGTATTCGCCCTGCAGCGAAAGCGGCCCGAGTACGGCGGCCGCCTCGAGGCCCAGTACGTCCATGCCCTCGGCCGCCAGGTTGCCGGTGTCTACGAAGCGGTCGGCCAGGTGCACTTCGGGGCGCTGCCTGAGCCTGAGGATGTCGTCTTCGGGGTCGCGGCTGGTCCACGAAAGGCCCAGGTGCAGCAGGCGACCGTCATCCTTGATCGGTGTGCCGGTAGCACGCGCCGAAAAATTAACATTGTCACCACCGCTATCGCCAAATCCGTCGCTGTCGTGGAACACCCCGGCGGCCATCGTGAGGCGGTCGTCAAGTGCGGTGCTGTGAAATCCGAGCCCGGTGTTACGCAAGGGCGCAAAGACGCCCGGAAGCGCACGCTCCATGAAGGTGATGTACTTCGAACTGGTGAGCGTCTCGAGGCTGAAGGGCTCCTTGAAGTGGCCGACCTTGACAGTGCCCAGACCAGGGATGCCCTTTATGCCCAGGTATACGTCCTTGAAGTCGGCGTCGCCTCCGGCGAAGTCGTACTGGGCTTTAAAGATTACATTGCCGTATATGGTGCCCGCCATGTATAACCTCGCGCGGCGGAATTCGCTCGCGCTGGTCTGTTCGCCTATGGCTGCTTCTACGGCGCTGTCGGTGTCCCAGGACACGGTGTCGGCCATGATCCTACCACCGATCTTGAGCGAGAAATCACCGTCGCTCGACAACACACTGATGCCGTCTTTCCAGCTGAGGTCAAGCTCGGGGTTGGCGGCGGCGGTGCCAGGAGCAGGCATCATCATCAGTGCGGCGAGGGCCAGTGGTGCGCAGTACGGTCTCATTTTTTTTCTCTTTGTTTTTGTGACGACAGGTTTTGATTAGGTCGCCGCCCGTGGACGACTGGATCAGCGGTTATCATCATGGGCGCTGTTGGTAAAGTGCTTGTGAGCCGATTGTCAGGTTTTGATTAGAAAGCGATCGCGCGGCCCCCGGCAGAAACGCCGGCGGCCACCCGGACAGGGGCTTACCCCCATAAGGGGTAAGGGGAAAACACTGTACGGTTAACATAAATCCGCTTCTCTCGGTCCGGCGCGGCTGCCGCGACACTCTGAAACCCCTTGGATAGTGGGGCAGCAAGCCGTGTGTGAGTGTGATGGCGTAAGAAATACCCGTTCGGGTGCGAGACCGGAGAGCCCCAGCTCGTGTAGCATTGCATTAACTATACGGACTGCTTCTGGCCGGGCTAGGCGAGGCAGCAACGACGGGGGTCGACAATGAACAATGAAAAGATGTGTACGCTCATACGGGACTTTCGTAGGAGCCTGAGGATGACGCAGGAAGAACTTGCGCATAACCTTGGCATAACAGTGAGCACGGTAAATCGCTGGGAGAACGGTCACGCCCTGCCGAGCAGGATGGCCAGGAAGAGCCTGGCCTTGCTCGCCGATAATCGCGGGATGTCTTTCGACGAGGCCGAACAGCAGGTTTCATTCGCGGATGGCCTGGCAGGCAGGCCTTTCGCAACGGTTATTCGTTAAGCCTGTTAAAAAAGGGAGGGGCTTTATAGGGCTGCGCTTGCCTGCTAGGTAGGGGCGGTGTACGCGCCCCCCCTACAGCCGGGCTGTCCCTGGTCGGCACTGAGTTCGCTGGCCCCGCCAAATGTGGATTGGTGCGAGGCACCCCTGTGTTCCTGGGTTGTCGAACCCGCCAACACCTGGTCCAATCTCGCCTACCTGCTGGTGGCCGTGCTGCTGTGGCGGCGCTCACAAGGCAAAACCGGCCGTGGGTTGGGCCTGTTTGCTCCCGCCATGCTGCTGACCGGCCTGTTCTCACTCGTCTACCACGCGTCGTACAATTTTTTCACGCAGTTTCTTGATTTCGTCGGCATGTTCCTGTGGCTGGGCCTGTTGCTGGCCATTAACCGCGCCCGCCTTGGCGCGGCCGGCGGCGGGGCCATCGCTCGTGACCTGGGCTTCGTGGTGGCGGGGGGCTCGGTGCTGGTAGTGCTGTTCTACCTGCTCGGGATTCCCATCCAGCTCATTGTTCTAGGGCTGATCTTCGTGTTGTTGGGGCAGGAGGTGGCCTGCAGCCGGCGCCCGGACCGGCCCGACGATTACCGCTGGTACGCGGTCATGCTCGTGCTGCTGGCGTCGGCCAGCGTTTTTTCGGCGCTCGACGTTACGCGAGTGTTCTGTGACCCCGACAACCACTTTCTGCAAGGACACGCGACCTGGCACCTGCTGAGCGCTTTTTCGATGGCGGCTGGATATATGTTCTATGAGCAACTGGGCGCGCGGGGGCGCGGATAGCCCATGGTATTTCGTACGGTAGTGTTGTCTCTCTTGTTTCTGTTGTCGTCGCCGGTGGACACAGCTGCCGATGGGCCGATGGATTACCCGAGCGCGGCCGAGGTGGAAGAGCAAAGCCGGGTGGGCGAAAGTCTCACCGGCCGCGTACTCTACGACCGGCTTCTCAAGAATCGTAAGCGTCTCAAGTCGAGCTACCAGGAGAGTCACGCCACGAGCAGCGACGAGGCCGGTAATCCGCAGCGGGTAAACTTCTGGACGCAGGCGCTCGACTACCGAGACGAAGAAGACGAGGCCACCGACGACGTGTTCTCACGGACCATCGTCAAGTTCACGGGACCCTACGAGCTGCGCCACACGGGCTACCTGTTTGTTCACCATGACCAGGCCGAGGACGAGCAGTTTATTTTTTCGCCCACGCGCGGGCGTACCCACCGCGTGAGCATGAAGGGGCAGCATATAGCAGGTACCGATTTCAGCTTCGAGGATTTCCTCGTCAGCGTGGGTGACATAGAGGACGCCGATTACACCAGGCGGGCCGACGAAGAAGTAAAGGGGATGTCGTGCTACGTGGTCGAGGCCGTCATGCGACCCGAGGCCGACTCGAGTTACACGCGCACGAAGAACTGGATTGAGAAAGAGCACTACGTTCCGGTCAAGATCGAGTACTGGGACGAGGCCGATGTACTTGCCAAGCGAATGGAGGCCAGGCACGACAGCATCAGCGAATTCGGTGGCACCTGGATAGCTACCGATTCGATCATGTACGACCTGCTCGAAGACACCCGCTCGCGATTGGTGGTCGACCTGCTCGAACCCGAGCCGGGGCTCACCGACTCGGACTTCGCTTTGTCGAACCTTCAACAGAGACCCTGAGCCGCGCGGTCCGCTGCGTGGGCTGTCGGCGTCAGGCATGGTTGAGCGTCAGCGCTGGTCAGCGCCGAAAACGAAGCAGCAGGGCGGGCAGCAGGGTGAGGTCGGCGAACAGGCAGATCATCATGGTCGTCGCCGCCAACCCGCCCAGTTGTCTGAATGCCGCGAAGCCCGACAGCAACAGCACCAGGAAACCGGACGACAGCATGATGGAGGTTACCAGGATGGGCTTTCCCAGGGTGGCTATGCAGTCCGAAACGGCGGCCTCGGCCTGCATGCCGCGCGCGCGCCGGCGCTTGTAACCCACCAGGAAGTGAGCGGTGTCGTCCACCGCTATTCCCAGTGCTATGCAGCCGAGCAGGCTGGTGGCGAGCGACAGCATGGCGACGCCTGCTCCCAGCAGGCCGAAGAAAACCAGCACGGGCACGACGTTGGGTATCATCGCCAGCAAACCGGCGCCCGCCGAGCGGAAGAACCTGGCCATGAGCACAAAGATTGCCAGCGCCGCGAAGGCAACGATGGTGGTCTGCGTACGTGCGAGGCTGTCGGCACCGTGGTTCAGTACGATGGTGTTGCCAGTGACGTTGGCTTCCATCCCGGCGGGGAGCCCGGCCCGGGTTATTGCCGCGTTGAGGTCGTCTTCGAGTCGCCGGACCGCGGCCGAACCTGTAGCCGAGCTGCGTACCAGCAGGTTGGCGCTGCTGTGGTTGCTGTTGACGAGGCCCCGTATGCGGTTGCGCGGCAGCATGAACATGAGCTCGGCCACGCCGGCCTTGCTGTCGGGTACGCGCTCTGCCGAGGGCTCGCCTTTTTCCATCGCGCGGTTAAGCGGGGCGATGAAATCTACGATGGTCGTGGTGGCCCTCACGCCGGGTACGCGGTCGACCTCGGCCTGCAGTCGTTCAAGCGCACGCAGGGTGTCGGGTTCGCGAAAGGCTCCTTCCCGCCCACCGTGCAGCGCCACGTAAACCGGCGACGCGCCGGTGAGCAGTCGACCGACTGCAGCAAAGTCTGTTCTCACTTTGGAGGTCGGGTCAAAAAAGGTCAGGTAGTCGGTGTCAACCACGATGCGCGGCAGCAGGCCGGCCGATACCACGGCTACCAGCGCCCAGGCAGCCAGGATGGGCAGGGGGTGGCGCGTACAAAGGCCCGCGGTCAAATCGAGCAGGCGCCGCAGGAGGGCGGTCGCGCGCAGTCCGACGCTCGTTTGTCTACTGCTGCCCCGCGGCGGCAGCAGGGAAAGAAGGGCGGGGATGGAACACAGCGAAGACACGGTGGCCCAGGCCACACCGGTGGCGGCCAGCAGGCCCAGCTCTTGCGTGGCCGGGATGTCGGACCCCGCAAGCGAGGCAAAACCCGCCACCGTAGTGACCCCGGCCATGAGCGTGGGAGCTGCGGTGTCTTTGAGCGAGCCCAGCGCTGCGTCCCGCGCGTTCATGCCTTCGTCGACCAGTCCCTCGTAGCGCGCCAGTATGTGTATGCCGTAGACCGCGCCCACGCAGATGAGCACGGGGCCCAGGACGAGGGTGATTATGTTGAGCGGTCTGCCCAGCGCCGCCAAGGTGGCAAAGACCCATAGCGTAGCCAGCACGCTGGCGCCTACCGGGATGAAACCCGCGCGAAGACTGCCGGTCACCAGCCACCCTACGAACGCGCCAACGGTCATGGCCAGTGGGATGAGCCACGACAGATCGCCGACCATGATGTGATGGGCCCGTGTCTTGACGTGCTGGCGACCGGTGACGTACACATTCGCGGGTGCCGGAAATTCCTCGGTGGCGATGGCCCGGATGCTCTCGTCGAGTCCTGATAGCACGAAGTCGCCGTCACTCATGCTGACAAAGGAGATGTTCAACGCTGCGGTGCGTCCGTCGGCCGAGACGATGCTGCGCGGATAAACCCTGTCCGACAGTGCGCGCTCCCTGAGCGCGGCCATGGCGCCGAGATCTTCGGGCACCCGGTCTATCAGCCGGCGTACCAGAACGGTGTCTATGTCGTCGTCGTAACCGTAGTGGGTGGTGGTCACCAGGCTGTCCACGTTGCGTACGCCCTTGAGCCGTCGCAGCCGGTTGCTGGCCGTCTGCATGGCGAGCAGGAACTCGGTGTTGAAGACCTCGGCCGTTTCCACGGCCACCACGTAGACGTTGTCGTCGCCAAAATTAGCGGTCGCCCGGTGGTAGGGCGCCAGCCCCGGGTCGTCGGGTGCAAGCATGGGCTCTTCGCTCGGGTCCAGGCGCATGCGCAGCGAGGGGCCGGCGGGGTTCACCAGTGTTGCCACCGATAGCAGCGAGAGCAGCAGGGGTACGGCCAGCACCAGGAGGGGATGATCGACGACGCTGCGCGGCCGGAACCACGCCAGGGCGGCAGCGGCGATGAGCACCGAAGCGGTCAGCGTTGCAATCACGGGCAGGGTAGTAGCGGGCGGGGCAAGCATCGCAGCGCAACCATCTTGCCCCAGTGCAGGATCTATAGCACGGCGCTACCCGTTGTCGCCTTGCCATTGACTCCACTCCTGCGTGCTGCAAGGGTATCCGCGTACGATGTCCGACGGATACAGATCACCATTTGGAAACGGCGGTGGGCAGAGGCCCCCGACGCCCGAGGAACTGCTGGCCCAGCTGGTGTCCAAGCTGCGCGGACGCTTCGGCGGCGCGCTGGGACTGGCTGGAATTGGCTTGCTGCTGGCCTTGTGGCTCGCCACCGGCGTGTACCAGGTCAACCCCAGCGAGGCAGGTGTAGTACTTCGTTTCGGCAAGGTAACGGCCACCACCGGTCCGGGCCTCCACTGGCACCTGCCGTGGCCCGTGGAGACGGTTCTCAAGCCGCCGGTGACGGTGGTGCTCAAGGAAGAAGTGGGCTTCAGGACGATAGACGTGGGGCCCCCGGCGCGTTATCGGCAGGTGACCGAAGAATCCCGCATGCTCACGTCGGACGGTAACATCGTGGATCTCGATTTCATCGTCCAGTACCGCATAAAGGACCCCAAGGCCTTCCTCTTCAACGTCCGCGACCCGGCCGAAACGCTTCGCGACTCGGCCGAATCGGCCATGCGCGAGGTGGTGGGGCGCAACACAATAAACAAGGCGCTTACAGAGGGACGGCTGGAGGTGCAGACCGAGGCCCAGCTGATTCTGCAGGCCATGCTCGACCGCTACCAGGTGGGCTTGCATGTGGTCACCGTCAAGCTGCAGGACGTGGTTCCGCCTGACCCCGTGCAGGACGCGTTCAAGGACGTGATCAACGCGGAGCAGGACAAGGAACGCATGATCAACGAGGCTGAAGGCTTCGCCAACGATGTGCTTCCCCGCGCGAGGGGTGACGCTGCGCAGCTGCTCAACCAGGCCCGTGGCTACTCGGAGTCGGTAGTTAAAGAAGCCGAGGGCCAGGCCCAGCGCTTCGATCTGCTCTACGACGCCTATCGTCGCTCTCCCGTGGTCACGCGCAAGCGCCTGTACCTTGAAACCCTCGAAGAGGTGTTCGCCGATGCCAACTTGATCATCGTCGACGAGAAAATCGCGCGCGGCGCTCTTCCCCTGTTACCACTTGCCGGCGTGACCGGCTCAGGTGGCGCGGGCAGCAGGGCCGCCGAGGTTTCCCGGTGAACCGCCTGACGGCAGCCGTGGTGGCCGTGTTGGCAGCGGCAGCGCTGGTCTATGCGGGCGTGTGCTTCAGCGTTGGCGAGTGGCAGCAGGCACTGGTGCTCAAGTTCGGTAAGCCCATGCGCACGATAGTGGAACCCGGGTTGAACTTTCGCATCCCCTTTGTCCACCAGGTGGTCTACTTCGACAAGAGACTGATGGAGTACGATGCCGCACCGCGCGAGTTGATAACCCGCGACAAGCAGCAGTTGGTGGTAGACAATTTTTCGCGATGGAAGATTGTTGACCCGCTCAAGTTCTACCAGACCGTGCTTACCGAGGCCGGGGCGCAGTCGCGTCTCGACGACATCATCTACTCCAACCTGCGCGAGGCAATCGGACAGGTGACCAGTACCGACGTGGTGTCGGGCGATCGAACGGAGTTCATGGACCAGGTCAGGTTGAATTCTGGTCGCAGGGCGGCCGAGTACGGCATCAAGGTAGTCGATGTCCGCATCAAGCGAACCGACCTGCCGGAAAAGAACGAGCAGAACGTTTTCCGTCGTATGCGTACCGAGCGTGAGAGGCTGGCCAAGAAATTTCGCGCAGAGGGAGACGAGGCATCGACCAAGATAAGGTCGCAGGCCGAGCGCGAGAAACGGGTTATTACCGCCGACGCGAACCGTGAATCGGAGATCATCCGGGGCAAGGCCGACGCCCTGGCCACCGACGTGTACGCCAAGGCATATGGCCGTGACGCCGAATTCTACGGCTTTATCCGCACGCTGGAATCCTGGCGTAAAACCCTGGGCGAAAAGACGACGATAGTACTGACCCCCTCGTCTGAGTTCCTGGAACTTCTCGATTCCTCCCGCGCCTCGTCGCGAAAACACTGAGCTTTCTTTCGTTGTGCCCCCCCACAGGGGGGAGTCGCAAAAATATATCATTGATGTAGTTGCGCGCGTCGTAGTAACTATGAGAGGTACTGTACTCGGCGGCCGCGGTCGGGTGCCCTCGCAACGGAAGCTCCCTACGATGAAGAAAGATCCTTTCCTCGGCTTTTCTCGATCAGCTATTTCTGCTGGTTGGTTGCTTTTAGCCTTGGCCTGTCCCTTTTCGGCTGCTGCCGTCACAACTGCCGACCAGGTCTGCGCTCCGGCCGATGACCCCTGCGTCGTTAACTCGGTGGTGGTCGTTGATACCGGCGCGGTACTCGATTTTGGCCTGCGCACATTACAGGTAACGGGCGGCGGTACCCTGGACTTCGGCGGGTCGTCGGGCCAGGTGTTCTGCGGTCGGTTGGAACTCGACGTGGGCAACAACAGGGTGGATCTCAGGGGCGCTGGAGGCTTCGGGGGATCAGTCGTGTTCCTGGTCAAGAGAGCCTGCAGTGGTGCTGCGAGCACTCCCTGCCTCAACAATTTTGATTGCGCGCTGGTCGGGGCGGGTAGCTGCACCATCGGTGACGGCAACGCGATCTTGAACGGCAAGGTCAGGGGAACGGTGGCTAACCCGGGTTCGTTCAGCATAACGGCTGCGGCCGGCGTCTCGGTGGGCGACACGATAGACATGGATGGTGCCAACTCTGATTCTGACGGTGGGGACATCACGATTTCAGCCTTGGCTGGTCCGCTGATATTGGGAGCTGGTCTGCAGGCCACCGGCGGCGGCCTTGGCGGCGGCGGTGTCGTCTCGTTACTTGGCGGACAGGATATTACAGTGAGCGCTGAAATAGATGTCACTGGCGGAGACTTCGACGGTGGCCTTATAGAAATCGACGCGGTGGGTAACGTTAACTTGAACGCCCCGTTGTCGGCCAACGCGGCGGGCGGCGAAGGCTTTGGTGGAGAGATTTTAGTGACGGCCGCTGGCAATATAGACATAAGCGGTGGCAGCCAGGCCAACCGTATGATCTTCAGTACTGATGGAAACGGGGCCAACGACACGGGTGGTGACGGGGGTGAACAGGTCTACGAGGCCGGCGGAACCCTGCACGTTTCGCCCTACGTAAAGCTTAGATCCAACGGTGCTCTTCCCGACGGCTTCGGTGGTAATTTCTGGCTGGACGCCAACGGCAGTATCAACATAGAGGGTACGGTTGAATCACTGGCCAAGGGTAGCCAGGGCGGCGGCGGGATCGTGGACATCACCTCGCTCAGCGGCGACATCCTCCTGGCCTCGGATTCGATGGTCGACTTAACTGGCGGATCGGCAACGGGCGGTGACCTTTTTATAACAGCCTCGGACCTGCTGGTCCTTGACGGCGACGTGGATACTTCGGCTTCAAATGGTGGCGTGGCTGGATCCGTGAGCGCGGTGTCGGGAAGCGACCTGCTGGTGAGCGGCAGCCTTTTGACCTCGGGTGCCTCCCTGGGAGGCCTGTTCGGGGCTATCAGTCTTGAGGGCTGCGAGGTCCAACTGCTCTCGACGGCCGTCATCGACAACCAGGGCAACCTGGGAAAAAACACCCTCACTGGGCATGGATCGGTGAGCACGCTGGCGGGCAGTTTGGTGAGCGCTGATCCGAGCGGCGAAAACCGGGCGAGGTACCGACTCGCCGGCGTACCACCGTCGCTCGCTGGCAGTCACTCGCCGGTTATCGTTACTGAACTGGTGCCGAGCCTTTTGCCCTGTGGAAATTGTGGCGACGGCGTAACTGACTCGGGTGAGCTTTGTGATGATGGCAACCTGGTCGACGGTGATGGTTGCAGTGCGACCTGCATAGACGAGGGCTGCATCGCAGCTACGCCCGGCTATCCCACCGTATCACTGTGTGACGACGGTGTTGGTTGCACGGTGGATTCCTGCGATACGCAGGCCCACGTGTGTGTCCACGTAATCGATTGCGACGACGGAATAGCCTGCACCGTTGACAGTTGTGTCGCCGATACCTGCGCCAACCTGCCCGACGCAAACTTGTGCGGCGACGGCAACGATTGCACGGTGGATTCCTGCAGCGCGCTGACCGGTTGTGACAATCCCCCGGAAGCCGACGGGACCTCATGCGGCGCGTCTCTTGATTTCTGCAGTCCCTCGGGCCAGTGCTCGTCTGGTAGCTGCGAGGCGCTGTCGCCGACTCTCACCGGCCGCAGCCAGGTCAAGGTAAGCCTGAAGGCCGGCGTGGACACCGACAAGCTGCTGATCAAGGCCGATCTCGCGTTGGCCGACTTTACCGTTCTTCCCAGCGACACCGGCCTGACCAGTCAGCTGGGAGACAACAACGGTCTGGATATATGGATCGCGTCTATTCCCTCCTCTGCCTTTGAGAACAAGAGGGACGTCAAGTTCAAGTTCAAGGATAAGACTGGAGCCAATGGCGGAATAACCAAGGCCTCGGTTTCGATAATCCCCAAGAGGGGGATAGCCCGGGTCAAGCTCAAAGCCGGTGGCAGATCCGGCGGTGTAGATCTCAATGCCGCTGCCGGACAGGCCCTGATCACGGCAAGCCTCCTGTTCGGTGCCGACGTGGAGAGTGGCGAGTGCCTGACAACTCCCACCGTGGTGTGCAAGGGCACGGCCCGTGCCGTGAAATGCAAGAGTAACTAGTTCCTAAGCCGTGAATCAAATTTTTGGACTTCTGCTCTGCCTCGTTTCCTGCATTGTGCTGTGGACGACTCCCTTGTTCACGGCTGCCCTCGGGCTGGCTGTCACCGAGGCCTCGTTGTTTGGCCTTGGCCTGGCGCGGTCGATGGCGGGGCGGGAGCCGCTGCGCCTGTTGATAGCAGCCGGTCACGTGGTGACGGTGTTGGCGGGATTCCTGCTCTTCAGCGGCCTGGCGATTATTTTTTCCTGAGGTGAGATGTCCTGCGTAGAACGCTTCACGGCAATCGGCGATCGTTGTTTGTCTGTCCGTCTGCGATTGCTAAGCTCCGACGGCGGAGGAAAAAAATGGCCAAGGTTACCGTTTATCACAACCCTTCTTGAGGAAAATCGCGTGGAGTGCTGGATGTACTCCAGGAGCGAGGCGTCGAGTTCGACGTCGTAGAGTATCTCAAAGCACCCCTCGGTCGCGAGACGCTGTCCGGACTGGTAGAGCTGGTCGGGGGTGACCCCGTGCAGATGGTCAGGACTTCCGACCGCAGGTTCAAGGACGGCGACTTGTCGTTGGCCCCGGACGCAGGCCTGTCCGAAGTCGTGGACCTGCTGCTGGACGAGCCGGCTGTCATGCAACGCCCGGTGGTAGTGTCTGGGAAGAGGGCTGTTATAGCTCGACCCTCGGACAGGGTGCTGGAGTTGCTGTGAGCGCGCCGCGGTTCGCGGTCAGGTCAGGGTCGCCGACGTGGAACCGCTGATGGGAGGCCGCCCCAGCTGCGCGATTTTTGATCTCGACGGCGTCCTGCTGGACACCGAACCCTTTTACACCCGGGCGAGCAGCGAGGTGGTGCAGAAGTGGGGCAAGACCTTTGACTGGTCACTCAAGGCCAACATGATAGGGCGCCCGGCCATCGAGGCGGCTCGCTATCTCGTCGCGGCGCTCGAGCTACCCGTGTCGCCCGAAGAATACCTCTCCCTGCGCACCGCCACCCTCGAGAGCCTGTTTCCGACCTCACCCGAATGCGACGGCGCACGCGACTTTTGCGCGTTGCTCGCCAGGGAGGGCCTGCGACAGGCGGTGGCAACGAGCAGCACGCGCCGCTTGTACGAGATGAAAATTTTGCAACACGGGCCGTGGTTCGAAGACTTCGACGTTATAGTTACCGGTGATGACAAGGAGGTGGCTCGCGGCAAGCCCGCTCCCGATATCTTCCTGTTGGCCGCCGCACGGCTTGGCGCCGAGCCGGCCGACTGCGTGGTGTTCGAAGACTCGCCGGCCGGCGTGCAGGCTGCGCGCGCGGCTGGGATGAGGGTAGTGGCCTTACCCGACCCGTCGCTGGGCCGCGAGAAAGTCGCCGACGCCGATCTCGTGGTCGGCTCGTTCCGGGACCTGCGCCTTACTGACCTCTGGCTCTAGAGCGGTACCCGGCAGCCAGGCGTCAGCACACTACGCCGTCGGCCTTGAGCACTTCCTGATCTTCTCCCGACAAGCCGAGGCCCGACAGTATGTCGGCCGTGTGCTGGCCAATGGCGGGTGCCTCGCTGCCAGCCCGTCCCGGTGTTCGCAGCAGGCGCGGAGAGGGCGCGGGCGCCGGCGATCCCGAGACCCCGGCAACGAAGCTTTCTCGTTCGACGCTGTGGGGGTGGGAGGAAACTTCGTCGATGGCCAGTATCGGCGCTACGCAGGCGTCGGTACCGTCAAATATCGCGCACCATTCGTCTCGGCTGCGACCGCCGAACACCGAGGCAAACTTTTCCTTCATCGCCGGCCAGGTCGACTGGTCCATCTGGGCAGGGAGATCGTCAGCGGCGAGGCCCATGCCTTCGATCAGCGCTGCGTAAAACTGGGGCTCGATGGCACCCACCGACAGCCAGCGCTTGTCCGAGGTTTCGTAGGTGCCGTAGAAGTGTGCAGCGCCGTCGAGCAGGTTGGTGCCGCGTTCGGCTTTCCAGTAGCCCTGGGCCTGGAAGCCGAAGATGAATGACGCGAGGCTGGCCGCTCCGTCTACCATGGCCGAGTCAATGACCTGGCCTTTGCCGGAACGCTCGCGCTCGAGCAGGGCCATCACTACACCCATGGCGCACAGCATACCGCCACCGGCAAAGTCGCCCAGGAGGTTGATGGGGGGCTCGGGCTTGTCGTTTTCACGGCCGAGCAGGTGCAGCACCCCCGACATGGCGACGTAGTTTATGTCGTGGCCGGCCATCGAAGAGTAGGGACCTTGCTGGCCGTAGCCGGTGAGCCTGGCGTAGACCAGGCGCGGGTTGCGTTCGGCGAGGACGTCGGGGCCCAGGCCCAGTTTTTCCATTACGCCGGGCCTGAACGGCTCTATGAGGGCGTCGGCACTTTCAGCGAGCTTGAGCAACAGCTCGATCCCCCGGGGATCCTTCAGGTTGATGGCAACCGACTGCTTGCCTCTTGCCAAGGCGTCCGCCGTGGCGTCGGGCAACATGCCGGGCACACCAGGACGGTCGACCCTGATCAGCTCAGCACCGAAATCGGCCAGTATCATTCCGGCGTAAGGCACTGGAGCGAGTCCGGCCAGTTCTATTATTCTAAATCCTTTCAGTGGACCCATTCCTGACTCCTGTATTCCATGAAACAGTGGGGGTTAAGAACTGCGCAAAACAACGAAACAGCAGCCCGGTTTAGTCGATATATTACACCGAGTCCACGTTTGCACCCCCGAACGGGGGGGCCGGGACGCCCAGACGAGGTTTTTCATTGCCACCGAGACGGCACGGAATGCATACTCGGCAGGCACTACCTTGGGGTGCGGTGCAGGCCCGCGACTGGTCAGGGTGTGCGCAGGGGGAAGGATATACAGCTATGGGAATGAGCAATAGAGTTTCGATGATGACCCTGTCCGCACTGGCCGTCTCGGCCTTGATGACCCTGGTCCCGGTCAGCGCCCAGGCCCAGGGTAAGGCGGAGCTTCACTGCCAGAAAGGCCTCGGCCGCTCCACCGCGCGCTACTACAGCGGGGTTTCGCGGGCCAGGCAGGCCTGCGTAGCGCGCATAGCAGCCGGCTCGCTCTCGCCGGTGACCGACTGCATCAGCGGAGAAGGCGATGACGTCACGGCCCTGCAAGTGCGCAGGGCCAAGGCCCGGCTGGCCTCTCGCATATCGCGACAGTGCTTCGGTGTAGACCTTATTTCGCTCAACTTTCCCGGTACCTGCCCCTTTGATGGCGATAATCCCTGGACCAACATCGACCTGGGCAATTGCATCGATGCCAAGCTCGATTCTGTCGTGGAGTCGACCATGCTGGTGCAGTTTCCGCAGATCGGTGCCGCCCTGGAAGGAGCCGATCTACAGTGTGTTCAGAAGGTGGGCCGCAAGGGCTCAGCCATGGCGGCGCGTGTCCTGAAGGCGAGAGTCCGTTGCCAGTCACGCCTGGACAGGGTGATCATCCCCGCTGGCGTGGAATGCATGGAGGGTATTCCTCCCTACGGCAACGGTACAGGTGACCGGGCTACCGATAAAAACATTGAAGAAGCCTACATAAGGTTGCTGTCCGGTGTGCCCGAAGTGTGTGCGTCGGCCGACGTCAATGCGCTGGGCTTCTCCGCTGCCTGCGACGACCCGACCGGCGGGCGCTTCAACATTTTTGATCTCAAGTCGTGCCAGTTCAACACTCATCGTGACGCGGTAGAGGACCTCCTCGAAGCTTCTTATCCCAAGGCACCCGTCTGCGGCAACGGCATCCATGAGTTCGGCGAGGACTGCGATGACGGCAACCTGGTTAACACCGACGCTTGCCTGGATACCTGCGTGGAGGCTTCCTGTGGCGACGGCGAGGTAGAGGCCGGTATCGAGGAGTGCGATGACAGCAACTCGATCAACACCGACAGCTGCCTCAACTCATGCGTGCTGGCGCGCTGTGGAGACTCGGTGGTGCAGTCCGGGGTCGAGCAGTGCGACGACGGCAATGTCTCGAACAATGACGGCTGTCTCGATACCTGCCTGTCCGCGCGATGCGGCGACGGTTTTTTCTGGGCAGGAGTGGAAGACTGCGACGACGGTGGCGAATCGATCGTCTGTGACTCCGATTGCACGGTGGCTCTGTGCGGTGACGGTACCATAAACTCGAGCCGGGGTGAGACCTGCGACAACGGTGCGGCTAACTCGGACACGTTTCCCGACGCTTGCCGGGGCAACTGTCAGCCGGCCGGCTGCGGCGACACGGTGATCGATTCCGGCGAGGTCTGCGATGACGGCAACGTCGTCAATGGCGACGGCTGCTCGGGTTCGTGTGCTTTTGAGGCGGTCTGCGGCGATGGCGTGACCGAGTTCGAAGAAGAATGTGACGACAGTAATGCGGCCAACGGCGACGGTTGCAGCGATGCTTGCCTGTTCGAGTTCTGCGGCGATGGCTCGGTTAACAACTCGGGTAGCGAGCAGTGCGACGACGGTAATACCAGCAGCGGCGACGGTTGCTCTGCCAGCTGCGCGGTCGAGTTCTGTGGCGACGGTTCGGTCAACAACTCCGGCAGCGAAGAGTGCGACGACGGTAATATTTCCGTGGGCGACGGCTGCGATGAGAACTGTGTTGTCGAGGTCTGTGGCAACGGAGTGTTACAGGCAGGAGAAGCCTGCGACGACGGTGGAGAGACGGCTGCCTGCGATGCCGACTGCACGGTGGTCGAGTGTGGTGATGAGACGCTCAATACGTCTGCGGGTGAGCAGTGCGATGACGGCCCGGCCAACTCTGACGTCCAAGTCGATGCCTGCCGTACTGACTGCGTGTTGGCGGGTTGCGGTGACCTGGTCCTCGACAGTGGCGAACAGTGTGACAACGGTGCGGCAAATTCGGATACCCGGCCCGACGCCTGCAGGCTTTCCTGCCAGCTGCCCGCCTGCGGCGACCTGGTCACCGATGCCGGTGAACAGTGTGACGACGGTGGTGAATCTGCGGCCTGCGACGATGACTGCACGGTGGCCGAGTGCGGTGATTCGACGATCAACACGACCGCGGGCGAAGAATGCGACGACGGCAACACTAACCCGAGGGACAACTGCAACGGCGAATGCCGCCAAGCTACCTGCGGCGACGGTGTGGCCTGCACCGAGCCCGGTTGTACCACCGGCCCGGGGGGAGGCCTGGAAGAATGCGACCTCGACACCGCTTGCTGCCAGGGCTGCGCTATCGTAGCCACCGGCTGCCAGCATCCGCTGTGCCCCGACGCCGGCAAATTGGAGGTCTGGGCGGGCGTGGGCCGCGATTGTACGGTTGACGAAGACTGCCCGGCCGGTTTCTGCGACGGCGGGCTCGGGCGCTGCCGGACGCCCACGACGCTCGACAGTGGCACCACGGGTATCGCCCATGACTCTGACGTAAACGACAACACCACTGCCCGGGGCAACGTGTTGTGCGAGGGCCCCATTGACATGCTTCTCGCCGATACGGGAGGCTGCGGAGTGTGCGAACTTGCCGGTATCGACCCGGTTACGGGCAGCTGCCGCTGCGCGAACGACCGGAGGCAGATCTGCGACAGCCCCTTCCAGCCGGACGCGGACTGCGGCGTTGACACGAATGGTGACCCTAACACCTGCCAGTGCTTTCTCGCACCACCGTTTCCCCTGTCTTCGGGCGGAATCGCGGTCTGCGTGCTCAGTCGTTTTACCGATGATCTCGTGGGCACGGCCAACGTGGATACCGGCGAGTTGAAGACCGATGCCAGCCTGCGCGTAGAGGTTTACCTCGGGCTTGACCAGTTCAACCCTTGCCCGACCTGTGACGGTGATACCGTGTATGCCGATGGCGTGCGCGATGGCGTATGCAGCTTCGGTAGCAACCTGGGACAATCCTGCGACGCCACGGCTACAAACCACACCTTTCCTTTCGTGAGGCGTAGTTGCAGTATTGCGGGTAGCCCCTGCGAGAAAAACAGCGATTGTCCGGCAGGCGAGAGTTGCGATAGCAACATAGCCGACGTGCCGGGTGGCGAGTACAGCCTCGATTGCTTGCCGGTGACCGGTAAGAACGTATCGGGACAGGGATTGCCGATCGCGTTCACCCTGACCGCGGGTACTCAGGTGCTCGAGGCAGGGCTCACCTGCCCGTTCCCCTTCACCGCGAGTCAGTGTCATTGCCTGGTGTGCAACGGTGACACCTCGGTGCCCTGTTCTTCGAACGAAGAGTGCTCTGCCATTGGCGCGGGCTCTTGTTCGGTGACCGGAGCCGGAGTGATGAATGGTCCCAACCCCTGCATCTCGTTCGGCCAGGTCTGCACGGCAACCGAGGACAACGAGGCCGAGTGCCCGGGCGTGGTCGAGACCTCCTGCGACGGTTTCGTGCGCGCAACGGGGGAGGGCTACATCAGCTGTGCTTCGGACGGCGACTGCGGCTTCGGCTTGTTGAGCGCGGGCAACTGCACGCTAAGCAAAACCCGCGAGTGTTTCCTGGACAGCATACGGACCGATGGCGTGGCGATACCCGGCGCACCATTAGTTGGGTCGGTTTTCTGCATAGCCCCGGTTTCGTCGGCGGGAGTGAACGCGGCCGCCGGTCTGCCGGGACCCGGTCGCGTGTTGCAGCAGGTCAGCTCGACCCTGTTCTGCGCCAACGACCATTCGAGGATATACACGCCGGGAGATCCCTCGAGCTGCGAGTAGCAGCCGCGCGACCAGTTGCCGTCGCATCATCGCCGGCCGGGTAGCCGGGCTTCAGTGAAGCACCGGCGGCTCGGCGGTTGCGGGGTACTGGCCGACGGCCGGCAGGGCCACGACCATGCGGGTACCGCCATTGTCGGGCAGCTCTACCCTTATGTTGCCGCCGTGGTGCTCGACCACTTCGCGGCATATGGCCAGCCCCAGGCCCGTGCCCTTGGGCTTGTTGCCGTATGTAGTCGCTTGAACCTGGTGAAACCGCTCGAATACCTGGTCCACCTGGCTCTCGGGTATGCCGGGCCCGCTGTCGGTGATGGTCAGCAGTAAGGTGCTCTCACCGTTTATTGTTTCTGCCGTCGCTCCCATGACTACTGAGCCTCCAGCCGGTGTGAACTTCATGGAGTTGCTGCACAGGTTGGTGAGCACCTGTATGAGGCGGTCACGGTCGCCATCGATGGCGGGCAGGGGACCGGTGGCGTCTATTGTAAGCGAGATGTTGCGCTCTTCGTACAGTGGCCGGAAGGTGGCGTATACGTGCGATAGGATACCCAGCGGGTCGGCAATGCGGTGGCTGCGCCACTCTACGCGGCCCGATTCGATCTTGGCGAGGTCCAGGAGGTCGTTGATCAGGCGGGAAAGTCGGCTCGACTCCTCCATGATGACGCCACTGAAACGCTCTGCGCTTTCGGGCTTCGTGTCCCCGTAGCGGTTAATGATTCGCGCGGCCGACAAGATGGCCGCGACCGGGCTGCGCAGCTCGTGTGATACGTTGCTGAGAAACTCGGTCTTCAGCCTGTCGTACTCGGTAAGTCTTTCGTTGGAGGCCTCGAGTTCCGCCGTGCGTTCGCGTACCCGTCTTTCCAGGAGGCGGGAGTGTTCTTCTACCTGGGCCCGCAGGCGTTTTTCCTCGCGGTACGCGGTGTCTGCTTGCTGCCGGGCAACGACGAGCTCGCTTATGTGTCCCTTGAGGGCGAGGCGCATATTCTCGAACTGTAGTGCCAGTTTACCGATCTCGTCTGGAGAGTCAGTCATGCGAATTTCCTGCTCGAGGTCGCCCCTCGATATGGCCGAGGCTTCCCGCGCGAGCTTGCTCACCGGTTTGAGCAGCCTGCGGCTGAGAGCCGCCGAAGCAGTCAATCCTAGTCCGGCTATGGCGAAAGCAAACATGAATCCCAACGTCATCGTGCGGGCCCGTAGCACGCGACCGCGGTGCTTGGTCGCGAGCGCTTGCTGGTTTATATCGGCCGGGTCGAAGGCCAGTCGCAGGGTGCCCCAACGCTCTCCGCCTACGTTTATAGCGTGGGAGAGTATTACGAGATCGGAAGCCTGGGCATTCGCGATGGCAGGGCCGGCGCTATTGGATCGGGCGGTGTCGTCGGCCAGGTCGGGGTCGCTGCGCACCACCACGGTGCCATCTTCGCGGGCCACCAGTGCCCAGGACAACTGGTTGTCTTCGGTGGCCAAACCACGGACGGTTTCGGCTACGAAATTGAAATTAAAACCAGCGATGGCATTTTCCATGCTCCGCGTGGTGCTGGCGGCAAGCAGCTGGCCGCGCTCTACCATGCCTTGTCGTAGTTGCAGGGTGGCACGTTCAACCTGGTCGTTGAGTATGTGGGCCTGCTGCCAGGTGAGCACCGACGAAACCGCGGCTACGCTGCCCACGATAGTAAAGGCCGCGGCCAGGACCATTTTTCCATGAAGACCGAATCGGGCCCACGGACGGGGTGTCCGGTTTGCTGTATCGAGGTCTTTCAATTTAAAACTCTTTGCTCGCACGCAGGTAGAACGCCCGCGTTATTGGCGTGGCCGGCCTGACCGCGTCCTCGACAAATTCCAGGTGGCTGCGATCGGCGAGGTTGGTAGCGACAAGGCTGAGATCGGGCCAGTTGCCGCCGGTTTTGTAGTGAACGGCCAGGTCTACTCTCAGGTACGGATCCAACCGGACCGGGCTCCCGGGGCTGACCAGGGAGGCGTTGACCACCGAGTCACTCCAGCTGAAAGTGGGGACTATTCTCAACTTTCGGTTGACGTTGATGACGTGACGCATATTCCATCGCATTCGTGGTACCGACAGGTTGGTGCGTGGAAGTAAGCCGAGAAGATCTCCGGTGCTGCGCAGGTGAAGATAGCCGACGTTGAATTCGCTGCGCCAGCGATCGTTGATCTGCACTGTGGCTACTCCCTCGCCGCCGTAAGCGAAGCCGTTTTCATCGTTGTCCAGTAGGGTAACGGCGATAAGTCGCGTCGGGTCCAGGGGATCGGGAACCACGGGCAGGGTCTTCGAACCGGTCCAGCCGGCCAGGCCCTGGTAGTCGTTGTAGAAAGCGGCAAGGTCGAGCGCCAGGCGATCGCCGAAGCGGTGACGGTAGCCCGTTTCCAGTGAAACCATACGGGTATCACCTGCATTCCCGTCGGTGCTCAGGATCGGGAAGATGTTAACCCCGGGAATGCCAGAGGGAACGGGGAGCAGTGGAATCGTTGAGTACATCTCGCTGTAGGAAGGGGTGTTGATCGCCCGCGAGGCGGCGGCCCACAAGGTGCGGTCGTCGTCCAGGCGGTGAACGATACGGGCGGACGGTTGAAAGTTGGTCCCGGTGAAACCGTTGTTTTCGATCTTGGTGCCCAGGGTCAGGCGCGTACGCGACCCCAGGTCTATCTCGTCCTGTATGAATCCGCCCACGAGGTTGAGGCTGCGGTCATTGACGGAGAAAACCACCAGCCCGTCGACGGTGTGAACATCGTGGGCCCTGACGTTGGCTCCCCAGGTTGCCCTGTGAGCGGGGTGCGGTCTGAAGCTGTGTTGTACCTCCATCTCAAGGGTGTCTCTTTCGGTTTCGAAACAGCCCATGAAGGGGACCTTGCGGTCAATCGTGTCTCCCGCGACTTGTAAGTAGGCAGCCGAACCATCTGCGAAATCTTTTTCCAGCCTCAACACCGACGACAGCATGGTGCTGGAGTAGCGGGGGTAACGACCGGCGGGCGAGCCGTCGTCGTTTCGGGCAATGTTGCCGACAAAACCGTCATGGAACTCGCCACTGCCGACCAGCTGCAGTCCATGGCCGAGATCCCAGTCGAGCCGGTATCCGGCCCGTGCATCCTGGTGTTCATCGGCGAGATCTCTGCCTTTGTTACCACCGTTGCCGTTGCCGGCTGACCAGCTGCCGAACACGCGGTAAGAAAGATTTCCGTGTCGTGCCCCGTGCCGTGCTTCCGTCGTCGCGGTAGAGTTGGTACCGAACGACACCCTGGCGAGGTTACCCCGCGTGTCGTTGGAGTCGCGGGTAATTATGTTGATGACCCCGTTGACCGCGTTGGCTCCGTACAGGCTGCCACCTGGGCCACGTATTACTTCTATGCGGTCAACATCGGGTAGGAAAGTGTTCCACTCGTGCCACACGGTTCCACCAAATACGGGCGTGTAGATCGGGCGGCCATCGAGAAGCACGAGAAGCTTGTTGGCAAATACCCCGTTGAACCCTCTCGCTGAGATGGCTGCAAAATTGGCATCAACGTTGGCCACGTTGAGTCCGGGCACAAGGCGCAGGGCCTCGGCCAGACTGGTAGCGCCGGAATCGGCGATGTCCTCGGAACTGACAACGTAGATCGCCGCCGCGGCTCCCCACAAGGACTCGGCGTGCCGTGAGACCGAGGTGACGATGTCGGACTCGACCTTGAAAAAATCCAGCTCCGAAGCTGCGTCGAAATCCACGCTGGCTTGCGGTGACTGGGCAGCGCTTGCCGGCGAGCTTACAAGGGCGCAGAACGACAGAACGAGGAAAGCCAGGCGCCACAGCGCCAGCGGTGTGAATGTACTGTTGAGCATGATCAGAAATCCTCCCTTGTGGGTGTGATGACGCGATCGGCCATATGGATGGTTGTCGCGTTCAGATCGAGTCCAAGCGCCATCGCGGTATCCGCGTTGACGACGAGCTTGGCCCCGAGGGGCGATTGCACGGGTGGCACGTTGTTCGGGTCTGTTATGAGCTGTTCCACGAGCAAGGCTGCTTGCGAACCCATGGTCGAGTAGCTTGGCGCCACCGAGAGCAGGGCACCCGCCTTCACGAAGTTCTCTGAAAAGGCGAGGAAAGCTACCCCGTCGTTGCGGCAGCGCGTGGACAGGTAGTCAAAGTTCTCTCGCGTGACTACGACCGGATCCGGGACCATCCACAGCGCGTCTATCCTGCTGCGCATACGCCGGTAGGCTCCAGCCACCTCGTCGTGGTGGCCCACGGTTTCGTGCAGTATCTCCAAGCCAAGCCCGGAGGCGGCCGCGCGCGCTTCGTCCACGGTGTCGCTGTTGGAGTCGCTCGTGATGAGGCCTATGCGGTGCAGTCCCGGGATGATGAGCTTGAACCTGACAAAGAGGTCGGCGGTGGGCAGCTCGACGCTCACCCCCGTGGTGGCACCATCGGTGGTTATGTTGCGGCTCCATCCAAGCGCCATGGCAAACACGAGCGGGGTTTCGGGAAACGCCTCGCGCGCCGCGATGGCTGCGCGCGAGCCAAGGGCAAATACGGCCGACGGTTGCATGGTGCTTGCGGCCTGCTTGAGAAATTCGGAGTCACCTTGGTCTAACCTGCTGCGCAGGACGACCTCTACCGACTCGCGCTTGCTGGCCTGGCGGAAGGCCGTTGCGGGAGGCGTGTATTGTGGCAGATCATCGCTCTTCACTATTATCACCCCGGCCACGGCCGTACCGACGGTCAACGCCATCGATGCTGCCATGAGCAGGGCTGTCGTCGCAGCCAGCAGGGCGAGGCGTTGGCCTCGCTTATTCCAGTTGGAACGAATCATCGCTCCACCTCATTTCGGTTCGTCTTGTCCGCCATGACATGATCCTCTTCGTTTGTGATTTCGAGTAGCTTGACTTCATCGAAGCCGAGAAGATTTATGAATTGCCTGCCCTTGCTACTGGAGCTGAGCTTGGCGATTCCCGCAGCCAGCCGGTTCGCCCCGTCGTCGTCGATGTAGCGCGTAGCGTACAGTCGCGGCAAGGGAACTTCCGGTGTTCGACCCAGCTCCACCAGGTTGTCGGTGCCGCGCGGATTGACGCGCGCTAGAATTTCAAACTGGGCCGGCGTAACCAGAGCCGCGTCAACCTGGCCGAAGCTCAGGGCAAGCAGCGCGTCGATATCCTTGGGGACGGGCAGTATTCTTGCCCCGTCGCCCACCAGCGAGCGTATTCCAGAAGCGCTGGCGGGGTAGTCGATGGAGCCCGGGTGCGCTGCCGCGGCTACGGTTGCGTTGGCGAGTCCCGCGAGCGAGGACACCCCCTTGGTGGTCATAAGAACCTTGTGGTAGGTGTCGCGCCCATCGCGGGTGGGGCGAAGCAGGGCGCGCAGTTGCAGGTTCTCCCCGTGCTCGGCGGCTACCCAGCCGGGCACGAGTACGAGCGCGGGCCGGGCGGTGGAAAGCTGGCCCACGAGGTCTTCGTAGCGGGCGAAGGCCTGGAAACTCAGGCCCAGTCCCGATTCAGAGAGCGCGCGGTCAGCGGCCTCGGCGAGAGTGCTCAGGTTGCCGGGTGCCCAGTCGGGGCTGAAAAAGAACAGCTCAGCGTCGCTCGCACGCGCCACTACTGGCGTACAAAGCACTAAGCACAGAAAACAGGCTGTCGTTCGGCGCAGCAGGTCTATACCCCTCGGTCGCCCGCGAAGTAGCAATCAGTGGGCCAACGGCAGGGTTCGCCGATAAAGCAGCTGTTTTCAGGCCTTACTGATGATGTCCGGTGACAGGTGGCAACAGCTTGCCGTTACAATTTTGCCGCTACAGGGAGTTTTCCGTACACGCTCTTACCCTCCACGCGGGCTGCGCTTGAAGGCCCTGCTGACGGCCGCGCTGGGCGTCGTCATCGGACAAAAATGTGACGCAATAGTATTTTTTTGACGCCGAGGGTGTGTCGGCCGAGATTCGAGGTGCGTTGTGCCGCTGAAACAGGGGGCTGAGCAAAGGGCAGGAATTGGAACGGCTATTGCATTCTCGCGGAGGCAGAAAGGCGACAGGACTGTTGCCGGGCGAGGAACAAATGAGACTGGAACGATTTCGACAATTTGTAGTCGGCAAGATGGACGGGGAAGCCGTGGGCCCTGTCCTTGGCCGCTCACACACTGCGGTACTGCTGTCGGTACTGATATTCGGCCTGCTGGCTTCCAGCGTGCTTTACGTGATGGTAAGGGGCTGGGAGTTACGCCGCGTGCAGGCCGACTTTTCCCACCGGGCGAGCAACTTCGCCATGGCCGTAGACGAACGGCTGGAAGTGGGGTCGGTTATCCTCAAGAGCTTTGTTGGCCTGTACGGTGCCGGCAAGGGAATGAACGATGAAGAGTTCCGGGCGATGGCTCGGCCGTTTACCTCGGGACAGCAGGGCCTGGGTGCCCTGGGCTGGGCGGTCCCCGGTCCGGGTAAAGACGCCCGGGGAGGCGATCTGTTCTCGGCGCGCGACGAGCAGGTGGTATCCACGGAACCCGTAAGCCTGCGATTCACACTGCGACTTTCTGAGAGCTCCCAGGGCGTGCCCGACCTGTCGGGCGTGGACCTGTCTTCGCTGCCCGGTGTGCCAGCGGTGATGGAAGAGGCGGGCATGCGCGGCGAGGCAATGGCTTCGGCCATCTTGGACCTCGCCACCGATAGTGGACAGGAGCCAGTGTTTTTCGTGTTTGCACCCGTGTACCAGGCCCATGGAGCAGACCAGGGGCGACCCGCGGCTTACGCGGTGGGCTTGTTCTCGGTAGCCGACATTGTCGATTCATCGCTTCTCAACATGGACGAAGTAATGGCGGTGAGCATAAGCGAATTGCTGCCCGGCGGTGGCCGTAGCTCACTGCTCGATCAGGGCTCGCCCGAGCTCGGCCGCTCCCTGCAGGTGTTTGCGGGTGTTCGGTGGTCGCGGATGCTCGAGCACGGTGGGCGCAGCTGGCAGTTGGCCGCTGTACCGACCGAGGGCTACCTGGCAACCCAGCGCACCCACCAGGCCGAGGGCCTGTTGGCCACCGGCACGCAGTTTACCGTGCTCCTGGTGGCGTACCTGTTTCTCGCCGTTGGACGCGCGGCCAGGATCGAGCTGGAAGTCAAAGAGAGGACCGCGGCCCTGGCCACGGCCAACCGTGATCTGAAAAAGGAAATACTCCAGCGGCGTACCGCCGAGCGAGCCCTGCGCCAGGGAGAGGAACGTATACGGGCCATAGTCACCCATGCTGCCGACGGAATAATTGCGCTCGATCGCGATGGCAGGATTGAATCGGTCAACGTGGCAGCGGAACAAATCTTTGCATTGTCCGCTACAGAGCTGCAGGGAGTCGCGATCAGCGAGCTTATGGAGCTGGCCGACGACGGCGACCTCGGCTATCTAGTGCAAAGCTTGCAGGGAACCCACGTCGAGGTCACTGCCCGGCGGGGTGACGGCGAGCAGCTTACAGTGGGACTGGCGGTCAGCCGCCTGCCCGAGGAAGAGGGCGGCGGGTGTTTCGTGGCCGTAGTAAGGGACATGTCGAGAGAGCGCGAGCTTGACCGCATGAAGTCGGATTTCGTGAGCACCGTGTCCCACGAGATGCGTACCCCGTTGTCGGCGATGATATTCGCCGCGCGCAGCCTTGCCCGTCGCCAGCGCGTGGACGGAAAGAACGATGCCGCGAGCGTGGAGAAGTTCTCCGGCATCATCGTCGACGAGGGTGAACGCCTGAACAAGCTCATCAACGACGTGCTCGACCTGTCCACCATCGAGACGGGCCACGAGTTGTACCGTATCGTGGGCGTGCAGCCGGCGGATATCGTGGAGCGGGTGAGCTCTGTTGCCACGACGCTGGGGCGTCGCAAGGGCATTGATTTCTCGCTGAAGGTAGACGCTGACGTTGACCCGGTGCACGCGGATCCTGATCGAATCGTCCAGGTGTTGATGAACCTGCTCGAGAACGCGATCAAGTTTACACCCTCGGGTGGTCGCGTGGGCTTGACGGTAGCCAGGCATAACTTCAACTACGTTCGCTTTGTTGTCGAGGACAACGGGGTGGGCGTGTCAGTGGAAGACAAGGACCGGATATTTCAGCGCTTTGAACAGGGAGGCGACGTCATGACCACGCGGCCTTCGGGCACCGGGCTGGGATTGTCTATCTGTCGTGAAGTCGTGGACAGCCACGGCGGCAGCATCTGGGTGGAGAGCGAGCCGGGCGAAGGTGCTAGTTTCAGCTTTATCCTGCCGGTGGTCGACAAGCGCAGGGCCTCCCTGCGCGAGTGCGCTTGAGCCGCAATTGACGGGGCCGGGTTGTACTCGAGCGGGGGCGCGCGCTAGTTTTGCTACGTCGTGGTCGTAAACTCACTGCCTTTTTATCTCGCGGGTAGCCCCGAGGCTCCCAACGCCGATCTCGAGGTTTTTGACAAGTTCAACGGCGAGCCCCTGGCCCGCGTGGCCCTGGCCGACCAGGATACTATCGACAGCGCTATAGAGTCCGCTTGTGCGGCTGCCGCCGGAATGGCAGCGATGCCAGCGTGGAGACGCGAGCAGGTACTGCTGCACTGCGTGTCGCGTTTTGAGCAACGCGCCGAAGAACTGGCCCTGGGCCTCTGCGCCGAGGCCGGCAAACCCATACGCGATGCCAGGGGCGAGGTCGGCCGCTTGATCGACACTTTTCGTTACGCGGCCGGCGAGTCTCTGCGCATGGGTGGAGAGGTGATGCCGCTGGACATCAGCCCGCGCGCCACCGGCTACAGCGGTAGCTGGAAGCGCGTGCCGGTGGGCCCGTGCTCCTTCATCACGCCGTTCAACTTTCCGCTCAATCTCGTGGCGCACAAGGTGGCGCCGGCCATCGCCGCGGGCTGTCCGTTTGTGCTCAAACCGGCCAGCCTCACGCCCCTGGGGGCGTTGACCATAGGCGAGATACTGGCGGAGACCGATCTGCCCGCAGGCGCCTTCTCGATATTGCCGTGCAGGCGCGACGCGGCCGAGCAGTTGACCACTGACGACCGGCTTGCCCTGCTCAGCTTTACAGGCTCTCCAGCAGTCGGCTGGGATTTGAAGGCCCGCGCGGGTCGCAAGAAAACGGTTCTCGAGCTCGGGGGCAACGCCGCGGTGGTGGTCGACGAAACCGCCGATCTTGCCGACGCCGCCGAGCGCATCGTGTTCGGTGCCTTCTACCAGTCGGGGCAGAGCTGCATCGGCGTGCAGAGGATAATCGTGCAGGCCTCGGTCTACGACGAGCTGCTGGGGTTATTGGTGGCGGCCACGGGTAAGCTCGTGGTGGGTGACCCGGCGCAGGAAGAGACCTTTGTGGGCCCGATGATATCCGAAGACGAAGCGGCGAGGCTCGAGTCGTGGATCGAGGCGGCGGTGGCCGCTGGTGGCCGCTTGCTCTGTGGCGGAGGGCGTGACGGCGCGTTGCACGAGCCCAGCTTGCTCGAAGGCGTGCCCAAGGGCTGCGAGCTGGTTTGCCGTGAAGCCTTCGGGCCGGTGGCGGTGCTGTCGAGTTTTGATCATTTCGACGAAGCTTTGGCCATGGTCAACGACAGCGACTTCGGCTTGCAGGCAGGAGTGTTCACGCGCGACGTCCATCGTGCCCAGCAAGCCTGGGACGAACTCGAGGTGGGGGGAGTGGTCATAGGTGACGTGCCGTCCTGGCGGGTTGACCACATGCCTTACGGCGGCGTCAAGCAGAGCGGCCTGGGCAGGGAAGGCGTACGCTACGCCATGGAAGACATGAGCGAGATCCGCATGATGGTGCTCCGCCGGCCCTGACGGGTGGGCGCGGGCTGCGACCGGATTCGCTGGCTAGGAGGCGAACACAGTTGGGCGACGGTCGGCCCAGGGATTGGCCTTCTCCAGTTGCCCGGCCACCGAGTACAGCAGGTCTTCGCGCCCGTGCGCCGCGGTAATCATTACACCTACCGGTAGCCCGTCCTTGGACCAGTGCAAGGGAAGCGAGATCGCCGGCTGGCCGGTGACGTTGGCGACGGGCGTGTAGGGGATCAGCTCGAGGATCTTCTGGGTGGAGCTCTCGACGTCGCCGTTTTTCGGGCTGAGCTCACCGATTCTCGGAGGGGTTGAGCCCAGCGTGGGCGTGACCAGGAGATCGAAGCCGTCCTCTTGCCACCAGCCCAGCATGCGCCGGGTGTAGCGGCTCATCCACTTGAGCGTGTCTATGTAGTCGGCGGCCAGTATGGGGCGCCCGATGGAGGCCATCATGGCAGTGCCGGCTTCTACCTGCTCGTCGCCCACGCTGCGACCGGTAATCGTCGCCCACTCGTTCAAGCTGGCGGCCACCCAGCTGCCGATCACGCGCATGAAGTGAAAGCGCAGTTCTTCGAGTTCATCGAAGGCCGAGGGGTGAGACTCTTCTACTTCGTGGCCCAGCGATGACAACAGGCGCCCGGCGTTGAGCACCGCGGTTTCACATTCCGGGTTGAGCGGCATCGACTGGCCGGGGAAGCTGGTCATAAGCCCGAGCTTGAGACGCCCGGGTTCGGTGGTGGCGGCCTGCAACCAGGATCCAGAGGGGCCGGGGGCCGTGTAGGGGTCACCGGCCTCGTAGCTGGCTACGCAGTCGAGAACCGCGGCGCTGTCGCGCACCGAGCGCGTGACGACGTGTGAATTGACCAGGCCCGCCCAGTACTCGCCGTAGTCTGGCCCCAGCGAACAGCGCCCACGCGTGGGCTTGAGGCCGACCAGCCCGCACTCGCTCGCGGGGATGCGTATAGAGCCACCGCCGTCGCTTGCGTGGGCCACCGGCACCATGCCTGATGCTACGGCCGCTCCCGAGCCGCCGCTGCTGCCCCCCGTGGAGTGCGCGGTGTTCCAGGGGTTGAGGCTGGGCCCGTAGGACTCGGGCTCGGTGGTGACGGTGAGCCCCAGTTCCGGGGTGTTGGTCTTGCCCAGGGTGATGAAGCCGGCCGCGTTGAATTTTTTTACCAGCGTTGAGTCGTGGTCAGGACGGTAGTCGAGTTCCTTGAGCAGCTTCATGCCACAGTGAAACGGGTCGCCGGCCGAGGCCGCGTCGAGATCCTTGAGCAGGAAGGGAACTCCCTTGAACGGGCCGTCGCCGAGTTCCTCGGATTGGGCCCTGCGCCGGGCCTGGTCGTAGAGCTTAGTGATGACGGCGTTGAGCTCGCCGTTGACCGATTCGATGCGTTCGATCGCGGCCTCCACGAGTTCGGCTGGGCTGGCCTCTCCGGTGGCTACCAGTTCGGCCTGGGCCAGTCCGTCCATCTTGTTCAGATCGTTGCTCATCTGTTGTCTCCCCGGCACTGAGACCGGTTTCAGTTGACCGGCAGACAACAGGTATAGTGGCCCCCGGCGGCTGTTGAAAGCAGGCGCAGGGGAAAGAAAACGGGATGCCTTACCAGTACCAGTCATTACGCGTTGAAACAGTTGGCCGCGTGCTCCGGGTCACGATCGACAGGCCGGGCAACGATCTGAACGCCGTCGATGAAGTGCTGCACGCCGAACTCGCGCGCCTTTTTTCTGACTTGGGCCACGAGAACGAGGCCAGGGCGGTGCTGCTCACCGGTGGGGGCAGGGCCTTTTCGGCGGGCGGCGATTTCGAATGGTTTCCCAGCTTGCAGCAGCCCGGCAAACTGGAGGAACTCAAGCGCGACGCACGCTCGCTTATCTGGGACCTGCTCGACGTCGAGCTGCCCATAGTGGCGGCGGTCAACGGGCCGGCAATAGGCCTGGGGGCGACCATAGCGCTGCTGTGCGACACGATATTCATGGCCGAGAGCGCGACGGTGGCAGACCCGCACGTGAGGGTAGGGCTGGTTGCGGGCGATGGCGGTACGGTGGCCTGGCCACTGGCCGTCGGACCGGCCCGCGCCAAGCAGTACCTGATGACGGGCGACCCGGTGTCGGCGCAGGAGGCCGAGAGGATAGGGCTGGTCAACTTCGTGGTACCCGACGACGAACTCGAGCAGCGGGCCATGGAGTTCGCCGCGCGCCTGGCAGACGTCGCACCCCTGGCGCTGCGTTACACCAAGGCGGCCGTCAACAAGCTGGTCAAGGAAGCGCTCAACACCTCTTTCGATTTTGCCCTGGCCATGGAGATTTCTACTTTTCACAGCGAGGACCACGCCGAGGCCCTCGCGGCCATCAAGGAAAAAAGACCCCCGTCGTTCAAGGGGCGCTAGCCCGGCGCAGGTGCTCGTCGGAGGCGTACGGGTATGTTCACTGCCTACAGGCTGCCCCGGGTGACCATGAGCAGGAACACGGCAACCATCGTCACGGTCGCGATAAGACCGGCGACGCTCCAGCGCCGGCTCAGGCTGATGTACTCCGCCTGGGCCTGGGCGTCATCGGCCGCGGCCGAGTGCGCCAGGCGTGCGAGCGCTGATTCGGCGCGAAAAGACCAGGCCAGTATGGCCACCAGTATCGCGTACAAGAGGATGGCAGGAGGCAACCAGCCACTGCTGAGCGAGTGGTCACCGATCAGGGCCTGCACCAGCCCGGTGGCCGGTAGCAGCAGCGCGGCAGGCAGCATAAACAGTCGGTTGTTCAGCAGTACCTGCTGCATGGCCCAGTCGCGTCGCAGCCAGTCACCGTTGCGATCGGCGGCTGTTTTAAGCAGGCCGTTTGCCAGGCTGACACCGAAGAATACCGACGCGGCCAGCAGGTGAACCGTTTTGAGCAACAGTGCGGGGTGCACGCGGCACAATTAGCCGTCTAGCTGCGAATGCACAAGCCGAGGCGAGGCAAGTGAAGCGAGTGTCGCCGGCTCAGCTGCAGCTGCCGTCGGCGAGGTTGTTGTCGAACTGGTCGCAGTCGTAGGCCATGCCGTCAATGACGTTGAGCTCCAGGCAGGTTTCGCACAACGTTACTTCGACCGCGCAGTCTGCAGCCGCTGTCCCGTCCGGGCTGGTCGAGCAACTTCCGGGCAGCGTCTGCGACACGTCAACCGAAGCGCAGGTCTGTGCCATTTTACTGGATGTCTTGTCTCGGGCCCTGGCCAGTTTACCCGAGGCGTCTGTCGCCAGGACATCAAAACAGCTAGCCAGTTGTGCGCTACCCGTGAAACTTCCGGCTTTAAGTCCCGACTTCTTGCACGCCTGGAACAGCTTGTGAACTGAGAATGACAGCTTACTTGCCGAGAATTGCACGGTGGCCTGGCAGCGAGCGCCGTCGCGGTTCTCGGCCGTTGTAAGCGCTGTCGACGACAGGTCATTGCCGAGTAACCCGGCGACCAACGACAGTTCTCCGTCCTCCGCACCGTCGCCGGCGGTCGCCGCGTCGGTGAAACCAAACGAGGGAGGCGACTGGCACTTGCCCAGCACGGTGTCACTCAGCTTCTGGCGGGCCTTGGCAACCTTGCCCTTGGGATCGGTCGTGATGCAGGCCTGGGCGCCCGCGGTGTCTCCCCGGGCGGCTGCTTTCATACAGCCCTTCGCGATCTTGCCACGGGCCTTGGCGACCTTGGACGCAGCCTTGTTGACCAATACTATGCAGGCCTGCTGGGCCTTGTCTGGAACCACCTCGGAGGCACATTCGTCCGAACATCCGTCACCGGCGGTGTTGTTGCCGTCATCGCAGCTTTCCACTCCCTGCTCGGTGTAGCCGTCGCCGCAGAAAGCCCCCAGGCAGTTAGCAGTGCAGGCGTCGGTGTTACTTGAGTTGCCGTCGTCGCACTGCTCGCCACTGTCCTGCACGCTGTCACCGCAGGAAGCGCTGCTGCAGTCGGTCCGGCACGCGTCGGGCGTGCTGTTCGAGTTGGCGGGGCCGTCATCGCAATCCTCGACCCCAGCCTGCACCGTGCTGTCACCGCAGGTCGCGTCCAGGAAGGTGGACAGGCAGGCATCGGTATCGTCCAGGTTGCCGTCGTCGCACTGTTCGCCGGCAGTCGAGTTGACCGCCTGGTCGCCACAGGTCACCGCCGTGCAATCGGCGTCGCAAATGGCTGATTCTCCCGAATCGTCGCAGTCCTCTCCCGGGTCGGTCACGCCGTTACCGCACGAGGAGGTAACCTCGGTAACCACGGTCTGGCTGCCGCTTTGACCTTCGTTTGAACTTCCCTGGGCGCTTGCACTGAGGGAAACCTCGGTCGCTATCTCGACGTTGTCCAGGTACCAGCCTGTACCGGGTACGCTGCTGTCGCTGCCCAAGCGCCAGCGCAACAGCACCTGCTCACCGGACCAGGCCGACAGGTCAACGCTGGTCTGCAGGTAGCCGCCGCCGTTTCCTGTGAAGGCCTGCCGTCCGCCCAGTGGATTGCCACAGCAGCTCGAAAGGCTGGAGTTGTAGCCGTTGGCCGTCATCGCCGACCCGAGATCGCTCCAGCTGCTACCGCCGTCGCTGCTTATCTCGACGACACCGCCGTCGTAACCGGGCTCGGTGTTGTAGTCGTGCCAGAAGGTGAGCGTCGGGTTGCCCGCTACGGCGATGGGCGAGGCTGTGCGAACCCACAGGTCGCTTTCGATGCCCGGGTCAGGGGCAAACCACGACTGGCCCGAGCCGCTGCCGGGATCGAAGCAGGTGGGTGAAGACAGGTCGGGTGTGACCAGGGTGAGACCCTCGATGCTGCTGATCACTATCGTTCCGCTGGCGAAAAACGGGTAAACGTTCCACGACCCCGCGAACACCGCTGCATCGCTGGCCGGGTAGACGTCGAAGGACGCGACCTCGCACAGGTTGCCGTTGGCAATGTCGGAAAGGTCGATGATTCGCAGGCCGGTGGTGTAGTTCGATTCGTAGGCGAAGTCTCCCTTGACGTAGAGATTGTGGTCGATGCTGGGCAGGTGCGACGTGTAACTCGCGCCGAAAACAGGCGCGTCCAGATCGCTTACGTCCACGATGTAGGTGCGCGTGTTGTGTCCGCCATACGCTTCGTCGAGCTCATCGTTGAGAAGCACGTAAGCGTGGTCCTCGGTGAGCCATCCCTGGTGGGTGTAGGATACGCCGCTGTAGCCCGTTCGAGAGACCTGCACCGGGCTGTTCTTGTCCTCCACGTCAACGATGGTGAGCGTGTCCTCGTTGAAGGCGAAGCAGATCTCCCGGCCGCTGTATGCCGAATCCGGTCCGGCGTAGACGACGCACTGCACGTCGTGGGTGTAGCCGTCGCCCGAGTAGCAGCCGGCCGAAACGGGCGAGGCGGGCGACGACAGGTCTATCATGTGCAGCCCGGCCGAACAGGCGCCGCTGCCCACCACGTAGGCAAACCCCGTGTCCTCGTTGATGGCTATGTTGTGGGCGTTACCAAAGTTGGGGTAGTGGGCGGTCTCGCTGAAAGTGACGGGTGGCGATGCCACCGAACGCAAGCCGGTGAGATCAAATACCTGCATGCCGTGTCCGGAGGCTTCGGAGACGATGTAGACGTGGTCGGCGTAGACCTTCATGTCGCGCCAGTCGCTTGCAACACCGTTGTGTGCTGGCAGGTCGCCCAGGTAGACCGGCGCGGCCGGGTCGGTGACGTCAAGGAACGAGGTGCCAGTGGAGCGACCGGCTATAGCGTACTCGCGCCCGGTGGTACTGTCGGTCCAGCCCCAGCTGTCGTTACCGTCTCCCCCGCCTATGGCCGACATGGGGAAGAACTGCTCAAGATCTACCGAGTTACAGGAGAACACGTCGGCCTTGTCGTCGATGCAGGCCGTGGCACCCACCGTGGTGGTAGGCACCGAGTTCCTCGACCCCTTTCCACCGAAAGGATTGCTTCCGCTCAGGCTCCAGTCAGCACTGCCAACGTCATGGCCGGCCACCCACGCTCCACCGCCCGATTCCATGTCGTCAGAAAACGCTACCTGCGTACCGGAACCGGGGCCTACCAGCACCTGGTAACTGCGTTGGAATTGCGCCCCGGCCGCCAGCGTGAAGGCCGACCAGCTCACGGTGCCGCCTGATTCCGAGCCGCCGTCACTGGCCGAGCCGGCGATATAGCTAGAGCCCGAAGGCACCGTGGCCGAAAGAGCGACGCCTGTAAGACTCGATCCCCCGGTATTGGTAGCAGTCACCGTGTAGGTAAGAGCCGAGCCGGCAAACGCTGGGTTATCGGAGGGTAATATGCCAACAGACAGGGTTGACGGCGGGGTACATGCAACCCCGCTCAATATCCCGCGGTCACAGAACGCCGTTCGGATAGTCCCGTCGTCCAGGCCAGAGTAAAGGTTGACGTTTGCCTGCAGCAGGGCCAGTGCCGCGTCTGTCATCGTTGCGTTACAAGGTACCGAGAAGTGGTGCTCCAGCACCAGCGTGTCGGCCTTGGTCGGGCCAAGTGCCAGCCTTATGTCCCACACCGCGCGCGACCAGATTTCTCCGTCTGCGTGTACTGAGCCCACCAGGTCTCCGGGGTAGGTCTTGTTGCCGTCAACGCGCCTGAGGCAGGCTGGGTTTCCCGAGCCAAAGGAGGTGGCGTCCCAGTCGCCCACGCAGGCCGCGTGCGAAGCCTGGTAGGTGGCGTCGCCGTCGGGCAGGTAGAAACTGGCGGCCAGGTAGTCGCCGAAGCCTTCGCCCATGGCTCCCATCTCACCGCCTCCCCAGCAGGCATTCTGGTCGTGCTGGACGGCGTGCCCGTACTCGTGGGCCACTATGTCGGCGTCTTCTCCGTCGTCGACACCGCCATCACCAAAATGAACCGCGTTATCACCCGTTGAGTAAAACGACTGGTCGTCAGCAAACCAGTGGGCGTTGGCCAGCGTAGGAAAGTCTCGAATACCGTTGGCCGGAGCCGTGTCGTCGTCAAAGCCGAGCGAATGGAACCAGCGCTGTATGGAGTCGATGGAGTGGTAGATTGTGACTTCTTCGAAGCGGTCGTCGTCGCGATTATAGTTGTAGACACGGCTGGCTTCGTCGGCCACGGTCACAACGAGACCTCCAGTCAGCGTGAGATCGACGTATTCTCCCTTGAGCCGGCCGGTTCCCGCGTCCAGTCCCAGCAGCGTGACCGCGCTTCGCTGGGCATCAAGAGTTGCGCTGGTGGCATCAGCGTTGTCGGCGAGACTGGTGTCTCCCGACGTCTGGATGGGGTTCGGTATGAAGGCCAGGCCGCTGCCGGTGTCAAAGGAAATGCGGTTTTCCTGGAACAGGATCTTGCCGGTGACCCCGTCGACAACGGTGAGAAAATCTCCCAGCGGTTCGGTCGCCCAGATCCAAAGCTCGTGTGCCACCCTGAGAGTGCCGTCGCTGACTGCGAACCAGACCAGCCGGTGGTCGTGACGCATGCGCTCGGCGGTCACGCCTGCCGCGGCAATTGCCGCGCGCCGGGCGGCTGCGCGACGAACCTTTGGCCGCCTCGGCTTGCTTATCGGCGCGACGCTGTAGTTTGAGTGCAGGGTCTGTACCTCGCCCGCAGGCCCCTGGTGTACCGACACCCAGGCCCCGAACACCGGCCTGCCGTTTACCGTCTGCTCGAAGCGGGTATGGGCGCCTGCCAGTCCGCGCTTGACCTGCACGGTTCTCAGACCGGCCACGCTCCCGGCATTCATGTTCAGCGCTAACGAGTATTGCTCGAGGAAGTGGCGCGCGGTTTCTTCCGGTGCCTCCAGGGAACCCGCCGCCGAGCAGGCCAGGTAGCTGCGGCGCGAGGAAAGGTCGATGGTCTTGGCATTAGGCTGGGCGAGGCACGGCAGTCGCAGCGAGTCCTCGGGGTGACGCACTGTTGGTGGGTCCTGGGCGGCCACCGGCGCCGCGCAGAGGATCGCGTAAAGCGCCTGGGTAACAGCTGCCGAGAGGACGATCTTTTTTGCGTGGCAACGTGCGGGAAGCAAACGTGATTACCTGTAACCCGGGCGTCACACCGGGCTGGGGGTGACTCTAGGCCAGTTGGGGGGGCCATGTAAACCCATTTAGGGGGTAGAAATTGAAACCGGGTAGCGGCGAGCGTCTTACGCCCCCCCGAAAGGGGGGGGAGACGGAGGAAACGGCTCCGCGAGCTTGCCCGCACGGCTAGCGTGACGGCAGAGGCCTTCAGCGGCGGGGCCTGCATCGCCACCGCAACCAGTCCGATCATTGTGGTTAAGCGACAACGGTGTCGTGCTGGCAAGGATCCTGGCATTTGGTCTGGTCAAACGCCGATGGTGGCCGCCCGTTTTTTTTGTGATTAAAGAACGACCCGAGTGTGCCTCATTGCTTACAGGCGGGGGTATGCTGCCAAGAACCGGGGTCGTTGCCGAGACCTGGGAGTAATCCTTCTAAGGCTCGACCAGCTAACTCGACATACCGGGGGGTTACGGCAATCGTCGGCGACACTATGGCGAAAACAGCTTTCATCACCGGGGCGAGCTCCGGGATAGGACGCGCGCTGGCTCATGAGCTCGCAGGGCGTGGTTGGGACCTGGGATTGGCCGCGCGCAGGGTGCAGGCGCTCGAAGAACTCAAGGTCGAGATTCTCGCGCGGACAGGAGGCAGCGAGCGGCGTGTTGAAACCCGCTCGCTCGATGTCACCGACACCGGCGCGGTACGCGTTGTAATGCAGGAACTGGACGGAGCATTGGGTGGGCTGGACATGGTAGTGGCCAATGCGGGTATAGCCCTTAACCACAAGATCGGCAGCCCCGGCTTCGAGCGCGACGAGCAGACCATACACACCAACCTGCTCGGTGCCATGGCTACCGTGGACGCGGCGGCCGAGATTTTCAGGAAAACCGGTGATGGGCACATAGTCGTACTCTCATCTGTCGCCGCCTACAGGGGCATGCCGGGACTGGGGGCCTACGCGGCCTCCAAAGCGGCGCTGCTCAGGTACGCCGAGGCGGCAAGGGTCGAGCTGCGTCGCACCGGCACCAAGGTAACGACCCTGCTGCCGGGTTATATAGACACGCCGCTCAACCAGGACCTCAAGTCGAGGCCCTTTCTCGTCACGGCAGAAGTCGGTGCCAGGCGCATAGCCGATCTCATCGAGCGCGGCGTAAGGACCTCTACGGTGCCGGTCATGCCTTGGAGCGTGTTCGGCTTGCTCATGCGCGCGGTGCCCGATTTTCTCTGGGACCGCATGCTGGGTGGCCCCCGGCGCGGGTAGCCTCGCCGGGGGCTGGTCGATGAGCCGCTCTCTTCAGTGCGTGGCGCCCACGAAATCCACGCCCGAATGTAGCCCGGTAATGGGATCAATGACGGACCAGTCTCTCTCTTTGGTGGCCACCGAGTTGCAGGTATTTCCTTCGATCGTCTGGAACTTGTCTCCCGCCGCTGGCGCGGCACCTGCAATGCTCGTCCATTTCACGAACAGTACCGAGTGGCCGCCGCTGTTGATGCTCATATAGTCTCCCGGCTGAGGCATGTAACTTCCGGCCTGCACCTGGGCGGCCGTGTGGTGCCGGCCGATGCCTGAAAAAAAAGTGCTCATCGTTCCGGTGGCTATGGCGGTGCCGCCCGGAGAGGCAAAGCCCGCCTGCCTGATCGCCCAACTCGTGAACTCGCTGCACCAGGCCGTGTCGCCCCCGCCGTACTTGGCGGCACCCGATTGACCGAGTTCCTGCGACGCGTAGTAAAGGGCGGTCTCGCGTGGGCTGCCGATCTGCTGCCAGCGGGTGTTCGCGGTCTCGATGGTGAAGTCCAGCGTTGAACCGTAGTACTTGTCCAACCAGGCCGAGGGTGTTGATTCGAGGACGGTTTGGTCGGCGTGTACCATCTCTACCTGGCGAAGTTGGATGCCGTCTGTTGATTTGGTGACCAGTCGGGGCGTGTCCCAATCATCGGTGTCCATAGTGTCCCAGCAAGCCGGGCACGAGGAGTTGTTGAAGTCGTACTTGAGGACCTGGTTGGGGGCGAAGCCACCGGAGGGCGCAAGCAGGTAGACGCGAAAGTCGCCGAGCCACAGCTCGATGGCTGACGTGCCGCTACCCGCGTTCACGTGGTTTCCGAGCTCAAGGATCAAGTAGTTATCCAAGTTACAATTAGTTTGACTTGGGTCGTCGCCCACCAGTCCCGAGGGGTAGGAGTCGTAGCTACCTCCCCTGACCACCTGCGCGTCGGACGGAATTACGTCGGGACCCGGGGCAAAGGGTAAGGGCAACGGTGGCAGGGTGGCCATGATCTCGGCTTCGATCATGGGCTCGTTATCATTGATGCCGCCGCCGGCGGGGTCTGCGTAGGGGTCATGGGGCTGCTCGGCGCCGGGTGCGGCTGCGACTGCATCGGTCGGTACTACCTCGGCGAGGCAACGTCCCAGGAGACGGCTTACCGTTACCTGGTCGTCCTGCTCCGAGTTGCACAGTCCGGAATACCTGGCGTTGGCCTTTGCGTAAGACTGCTCGAGTTTCAGCTCGCATTTTTCGTAAGTTGGCTCAATCCCTCTGGTGACGGCCTTGGAGTCGGCTTTTTTGAGGCAGAACGCATATTTACCCTGAGCCTTGTCGAGGGATGACAGGCACTTGGAGTTTGCAGCGGCAGAGTTGCTGGCAAAAGAAAGGGCTAGCAGCACCGTTGCAGTTATGGTCGTGGCAGAGAAGTTTTTGGTTTGAGTAGTCATGGTTGTCTCCTGTTGTATTTTTTATCAGTAGCTCCAGCACTGAGTGGCTTAGAGGGTGATTGCACTTGTCGTGCCAGTTCTGAACAGGGCGATGATCCAGTAAAAACAGGGGTTTTCCCGCGTAGGTATTGCCCCACTGCATACTTCTGTTAGCAGCAGGAGAAGTTGGGGTTACAGCAATCGTCGGCGGCACTATGGCGAAAACAGCTTTCATCACCGGGGCGAGCTACGGTATAGGGCGCGCGCTGGCCCTTGAGCTCGCAGGGCGTGGTTGGGACCTCGGATTGGCGGCGCGCAGGCTACGGGCACTCAAAGAACTCAAGACTGAGATCCTCGCGCGGACAGTCATCTTACCTGGATAATTGCTATGATCTAGGTAGGGCGCCCCCGTGTGTGGGGAGCGCGGCAACCACGAATAAAATGCCCGAACTAAAAGAAATCACTGGATAGCCGCAGGAGTAATAATGAAAGCAATTTGTCTCAGCTTCTTGAGCTTTTTATTCGGTAGTACTGCCTTTGCCCACAGCATGTCAGAGGCAGATAAAGCCACGGCCCTGGAAGCCGGTTATTGGGAATATATGGAGCTCGGCGCAAGCCACATGATTACCGGCTATGACCACCTGTTGTTTCTATTCGGGGTCATTTTTTTCCTTACACGTTTCAAGGATATCGTTAAGTTCATAACGGCCTTTACAATTGGGCACTCTATCACGCTGGTTTTTGCCACTCTCTATCATATTCAGGCGAACTACTTTCTCGTTGACGCCGTGATTGCCCTCACGGTCATGTACAAAGGCTTCGACAACCTGGATGGTTTTAAGAAATACCTGGATGTTAAAGCACCTGACCTGGTGTGGATGGTCTTTGCCTTTGGCCTGATTCATGGGTTTGGCCTATCAACCCGTCTGCAAATGCTGCCGCTGGCCGAAGACGGATTGGTGCTTCGTATTCTTTCATTCAACCTTGGTGTTGAATTTGGCCAGATTGCAGCCCTTAGCGTTATGCTGTTAGCGCTATCTGGGTGGCGCAAAAGGGCATCCTTTAAAAAGTTCAGCAATGCTGCCAACAGCGTACTCGTTTTTGCTGGTTTTCTGCTTTTTCTGATGCAGCTGCATGGCTACCAGCACACCAGCCACCCGCACGAATTTTCAATCAACAAGGATGGCCTTGCCCGCGTGCATGAAGATGCGGTTGCACCGATAGCACCTGGTCCGCCCGCTCATGAGGGGCATGAAAAGAAAATCAATCCATCGCCAAAGGGACACAGTCACGGCCATGGCAAACCTCATTCACACTGATCCAGGTGGAAATAGCGCAAAAGATTACCACTAATGGGTTTCTGGAGCGTTGCCATGATCTACAAAGCAAAGTTCGTAGATAGAAGGTGGCGGAGAGGGTGGGATTCGAACCCACGGTACCTTTCGGCACACACGCTTTCCAAGCGTGCTCCTTAAGCCGAACTCGGACACCTCTCCGTTAACAGCATTTTTCGACCTCCCGCGTTAAGCGCAGCCCATTGCCGGGTTGGCGGTCAGCCGGTTCAGCGGCTGGCCGAGAGCAGTCCGGGAATGGAAAACCAGTCTTCGCTGGCGGCCGTGTCTACGTCGGGGCCGAGGTCAAGGTACCAGGCCGCCTCGTCCTGAAAGGCCAGCCCGGGTATTGCCACCCGCGTGCCGTGCAAGAGCTGGGTGTCTATGACCGAGTAAGCGTAGGCAAACATTCGTGTCTCGTCGTACTCAAAATCAACCTGTGGGTTGGGTCGCTTCGAAGAGCGAAAACTGAGCATGACCGTTTTCCACAACTCTTCGCCCTGGTCGTAGAGATCCGACACGCTGACCACGTTGGTTTCCTTGTCCAGAAAGATAATGCGCTTGCTGAACGCGTAGGAGGGGTTCTTGGAGATACCCTCCACGATGTAGACCTCGGGGCGCATCTCCCACTTTTCGCAGAAGGTCATGCCACCGTCTCCCTCGCAGGGTGCGGGGGGTAGCCGCTCGCCGTGCAGCGACAGGTACATGGGCTTGACGCCCAGCAGTTTCCAGTCGAACCAGGGAATCTGTCCGGCGTAGCCGCCGAAGCTGTCCACGTCGATGTCCTGGCCGAACATGGCATCACTGCGCTGGGCGGTAGACATGCGGCGCACCCGCCGCGCGAACGGGATATAGAGCCACGTGTCGTCGTGGCGGCTCTGGTCCTGGTACCTGAAACTCACCCCACCGACGCCCTTGAGGTCAAAGGGTTCTATGAGCGGGTAAAGGCCGGCCTTGTAGAATACTTTGTCCTTGTTGGGCAACAACAGGGGCTTGGGCTCGTGTACCAGCCTGCCCTCGAAGCGCATCACCCGCAGCCACTCGGGTACGAAGTGCCGCTCCACGTTGTAGTGGTTCTTTCCCTTGGAGTCGGTGTAGAGGGAGCCGGTGTCGGCGTCCATGTAGTTGAGATCGAGCGATTCCGAGAAGTAGATGCTGCGCTCGAAGTTGTACATCACCTTCATGGCGGCTCGTGGGTCGTTGGGATCAACGTCCGGAAAAGGCTTACCCGCGACCCAGTTGTGAACGAGGTTGTCGTCCTTCAGTTGGACCTGGCTGGAGTATTTCTCGGTGGCTTCGGAGTAGATGGCCGGCGGCGGAATGTGCTTGTAGGCCACGATGTCCATGGTCATGCCTTGTTCTACGCACCAGCGTACGCCCGGCGTGATGTAGTCGGCCACCTCGTGAACGTTGCTTTCCTTGATGGTTTCTCCCGGCTGGAGGATGCCAGCCCGGGTGCTGGTAGCGGTCAGCAGCAGGCCCAGCAGTACAGGAAGCAATACCGAAAAGACGGCCGTAAGAGGGGAGAGACAGAGTGATTCGCGCTTCATCCGGAAGATATTGCATCTTTTGCCATTACATATCAAAGGAGGCCCGCGGCGGGGGGGGGGAGGGCTTTCGTTGCCCGCCGGGGTGAACAAAGATAGCTGCTTCGAGGCTGGATCGGTGACGCGCCGTGGGTGACGCGGGGGCAGCGGTTTTCAGCGGTTGAGAACAGGGACATGGCTTACCAGGTACTTGCAAGAAGATGGCGGCCCAGGACTTTTGCCGAGGTCGTGGGCCAGCCGCACGTTACCCGCACCCTCGGTTCGGCCCTCGAGCGCGACCGAGTGGGCCACGCGTTTCTGTTTACCGGCGTGCGTGGCGTGGGCAAGACCACGGTGGCCCGCTTGCTGGCGAGGGCTCTCAACTGTTCCGAACGCAAGGGAGCCGAGCCCTGTAACCAGTGCCCGCCTTGCACCCAGGCGCTGGCCGACGCATCGGTCGACGTCCTCGAGATCGACGGTGCATCGAATAACAGCGTGGACGACGTTCGCGCCATCATCGAGGCTTCGGCCTACCGGCCGGCGGGTTCGCGCTACCGCGTTTACATAATCGACGAGGTGCACCAGCTCTCCAAGGGTGCTTTTAACGCATTGCTCAAGCTGCTCGAGGAGCCGCCGGATCATGTGCGCTTCATCATGGCCACCACCGAGATTCAGAAGATGCCGGCAACCGTGTTATCGCGCTGCCAGCGTTACGACTTCCGGCGCATATCGATGACCGACATGGTAGGGCATCTTGCGCACGTGGCCGAGGTCGACAAGCTTGGTGTCGGTCTTGACGCCATCGAGCTGTTGAGCCGCGAGGCCGACGGCAGCATGCGCGATGCCCAGTCGCTGCTGGAGCAGGTAGTCGCGTCGGGTGAAGAAAAAATGGACGCGGCCTTCGTGTCTGATTTTCTCGGCATAGCCGGGCGCGACTCGGTGGCCGCAGTTGTCGAAGGCATACTCGACGCTGACTGTGCCCGGGTGGTGGAGCTGGCGGCACTTTGCCGCGATCGCGGCTACGATACTTCGAACCTGCTGCTGCGGGTCATGGAGCTGCTGCGCTACGTGACCATAGCTGCCTCGGCCGGTGTCGAGGCTGTGCCCCGCGGAGCCGGGGACGACTATCGACAGCTGGCCGAACGCCTTGCCGACCGGCGCAGCACCCTCGACCTTCACCGCGTATTCCAGTGCCTTCTCAAGACCGCTTCGCAGTTGCGGGGCTCGGAATCTCCCGAGCTGGTACTGGAGATGGGGCTGCTGCAGGTGGCCTCGCTCGAGCCAGTGGCCATGGCCGCAGAGCTGCTCGAAGGCCTGCGCGGTGGGGCCGAAATCCCGTCGCCTGCAGCCCAGGAGAAGCCGCAAAGCTCGAAGGCTGCCGCGTCGAAAGCTGAACCTCGGAAGGCTGAACCTCGGAAGGCTACCGCGTCGAAAGCCACCACTCGGAAGGCTGTCAGTCCGAAAGACCCAGCCCCCGCAGAGGCGGCGCCCCCGCTGGGAACGCCGGTCGCGCAGGAAGCAGCAGGGCAGGAGGCGCCCGGGGCAGAGAGTGCCACGACAGCCCCTGAAGGCAGTTACGGCGAGCGCTGGGAGGGCTTCCTGGCCTCGGTGCAGAACAAGGCGGGCATTGATTTATACGTGCTGCTCACCAACTGCGAGGTACTGCAGCTCGACACTCACAAGCTCGCCATCAAGCCGCAGCTGTCTGGTCACTTGCGCCGGCTGGAAGAAAAAGAACTCAGGGGCCGGGTTCTCGACCTGGCCCGGGAACACTTCGGCGCAGAGTTGGAGCTCGAAGTATTGGGCCTCAACAGCTCGCGTGTCGCCGATTCTTTTTCTGTCAAGTCGCTCGAAGCAGGGCGTGACAGCGAGACCGAGGCGCAAGCCCGCGAGGATCCGTTGGTCAAGGCTGCCCAGGAAATATTGCAGGGGCGCATCGAGAAAGTAACGCGGCTGGACCAGTCGGATTGATGTCAGCCCCCGATACCAGGAGAAACTGATCACCATGGCAGAACTCAAAATGCTCGACATGATGAAGCAGGCGCGCAACCTGCAGAAAGAAATGGGCCGCATGCAGGAGCGTGCCGAAAAACAGCGTGCCACGGCCGACGCCGGCGGGGGCATGGTTACGGTGACGGTGAACGGCCGTATGGAAGTGCTCGAGCTGAAGATCGAAGACGCACTGGCGGGTTCGGGCGACGCCCGCATGATGGAAGACCTGGTCCTGGCGGCCGTGAACGAGGCACTGCGCAAGGTGCAGGCGGCGTTGGCCGAAGAGATGCAGAAAGTAACCGGCGGCCTTAACATTCCCGGTCTCAATATTCCTGGACTCAAGGGCTGAGGCGCGCGGCTTGGCCTACACTCCTGCCCTCGAACGCCTGGTCAAGTTGCTCGCGCGACTGCCGGGCATAGGCGAGAAGACCGCCTCGCGCCTGGCTTTCTTCGTGCTCGCTGCTGACAATGGCTACGCGGCTGATCTTTCTGACGCCATAGCGCGGGTAAAGAGCGACACGCGTTTCTGCTCCCTGTGCTTCGGGCTGACCGAGGATGACCCCTGCTCAATATGCAGCAGCCCCGAGAGGAGGCACGACCTGGTCTGCGTGGTCGAGGAGCCGTCGGACCTGCTGGCGATTGAGCGCAGTCACGGTTTTGATGGACTCTACCACGTGTTGCAGGGGTCGATTTCGCCGCTCGATGGCCGTGGCCCCGAGCAGTTGCGTATTCGCGAACTCATTGGCCGGCTGGACGGCGAAGGGGTAACTGAGCTCGTGGTTGCAACCAATCCCACGGTGGAGGGTGAGGCCACGGCCGTGTACCTGGCCCGCCTGGTAAAGCCGATGGGCATAACGGTGAGCCGCATCGCCCGCGGCATACCGGTGGGTGGCAACCTGGAATACACCGACAACGTGACCGTCAGCCGAGCGCTCGAAGGCCGCCGCGAAATGTAGCTTGGTGCCTGGTTTTCGCGCCCGGCCCGCTTGACAGTCTTGGCCAGGTACGATAATCACTCGCAAAGTCAATGAAAGCTCAACAAACAGGGTGTTTTACTGGTCAGCAGGCCAACGTGGCCGAAGTTTTTTCGGCCGCCGGATTATCCCCAACCGTGCAGCGCCGGGTCTTGTACCGTGAGCTTCGCGACCGATCGGACCATCCCGACGCCGAGGCCCTGTTCGATGCCGTCAAGCAACGGCTTCCCGATGTTTCGCTGGCGACGGTATACCGCAACCTGCGTTTGTTCGTGGAGGCCGGCATGGCCACCGAGCTGAAGGTAGAAGCGACCAGCTCCCGTTGGGACGGCAACACGCACCGACACCATCACCTTCTCTGCAGTGCGTGTGGCGGCGTGAGTGACTTTTTCAGCGAGGAACTCGACCAGCTTGGTGATTCGCTCGAGCTGGACTCAGGCTTCGAGGTGCAGGGCCTGGACGTTCGCGTAACCGGCCTGTGCGGTGATTGCCGGGCGACTTAGAGCTGCGGAAATCCAGATAATCAGGAACACGAAACATAGAAACGAAGGAGCAAGGAGAGCAACAAGATGGCAGATTTGAAAGGAACGGGAACACTGGACAACCTCAAGGCGGCTTTCGCCGGTGAGTCGCAGGCAAACAGGCGGTATCTCTACTTCGCCAAGCAGGCTGACGTGGAGGGTTACCCCGTGATCGCGGGCAACTTTCGCGAGACCGCCGAGGGTGAGACCGGCCACGCGCACGGGCACCTCGACTACATCAAGACCGTCGGCGACCCGGCCACCGACCTTCCCATAGGCGACACGGCCAGCATGCTGGCCGCTGCCGTGGCAGGCGAGACTTACGAGTACACCGACATGTACCCGGGTATGGCCAAGACCGCTCGCGAAGAGGGCTTCGACGAAATAGCCGACTGGTTCGAGACCTTGGCCAAGGCCGAAAAGTCTCACGCCGGACGCTTCCAGTCCCTGCTTGACGAAGTAGGCTGACACGGCCGAGGCGACCCGCCGCCAAGGGGTGGCGGGTCGCCTGGGCCTGCAGGCTCAACGCGATGAGTGGTGGTCGAAAGATTTCCTACCAGCCTACGGCCGGGCTGAGCTACGATCCCATCGAAACGCTCTACTGGGACAGTGAAGCGCTGCAGGGCGAGGTCGACAGGGTTTTCGAGGTCTGTTCGGGCTGTCGCATGTGCTTCAAGTACTGCGATTCTTTTCCGTTGCTGTTCAAGGAAATCGACGAGGCCTGCGACGGCGATGTGTCGTTGGTTTCGCCAGAGGTGACCGAGCAGGTGATGGACTCCTGCTTCCAGTGCAAGCTCTGCGAAGTGCAGTGTCCATACACGCCTCGCGATGATCACGAGTTCAAGCTGGATTTTCCGCGCCTGGTGCACCGCTGGAAGGCGCAGCGCGCGCGCACGAGAAAGGGTAGCCTCGGAGAGCGGGTGCTTGCCAACCCTGACCGACTTGGCGCACTGGCAAGAGCGAGCGGCGGCATGGCCAACGTCTTGAACCGATCGCGGCTTCACCGCTTGTTCATGGAAAAGGTGCTCGGCGTGCACCGCGAAAAGCTGCTCCCCGATTTTGCGCGCAGCACTTTCGAGAAGTGGGCCCGCCGCGACGGCCTGTGCAACAATACCGACGCGCCGGAAGCCGTGCTCTTCCAGACCTGCTTTGTGCAACACAACTCGCCCGAGCTGGGGCGTGACGCTATCGAGGTGCTGCAGCGCAACGGCGTGAAAGTTGTTTGCGCCGAAGGGTTTCGTTGCTGTGGAATGCCGGCCTGGGAAAGCGGCGACCTCGACACCTTGCGGGCCAACGCCCGTGTAAACCTTGACCTGCTCGACCCCTTCGTTGAGCTCGGTGCCAGGGTGCTGGCCATCAACCCTACCTGCTCGATGATGATGCGCCGAGAGTGGCCCGAATTGCTCGAGGGAGAAGATCGCGAGAGGGCCCAGCGCCCCGCGCCCCTGGTAGCCGACGTGAGCGAGTACCTGTGGAGCCTGCGTGACGAAGCTCGTTTCAATACCGATTTTCTCAGCAGCCCCGGCGACAAGGTGGCCTACCACGCGCCCTGTCACCTGCGCGCCCAGGCCGTGGGGTTTCCCGGGCGCGATCTGCTGCGGGGTATTCCCGGCGTCAAGCCGGCAATGACAATGGAGTGCTGCGGCCACGATGGCACCTGGTCGATGACCGTGCGCGGCTTCGAGGCCTCGGCCCGCGTGGGCAAGAAGGCCTTCGATGGCATGCAGTCGGCCGATAGCGAAGTGTGGGCCACTGACTGCCCGCTGGCCGCTATACAGTTTGAGCAACACGCCGGCCGTCGCGCCATGCATCCGCTGACCGTGCTGGCGCGGGCCTACAGGCAGGACGGATTCAAAAAACGATTGCGTGAACCGGGGGACGAGAGCCAATGAGGCGTGTAGAGCGTGATGAAATAATCGACTACGTCAGTTACCAGGAGAAGCGTGACCCCATACGGACGAGGGTGATGGCGCTCAAGAAGGTCAGGCGCGTGCACGTGGGCGAGTATCTCACCTTCCTGTTTGAGAACCACGACACGGTGCTTTACCAGGTGCAGGAAATGATGCGGGTGGAATGCATCGTGCGCGAGGTCGACATCGAGCACGAGATGATGACCTACAATGAGCTACTGGGCGGGGAGGGCGAACTCGGCTGCACGCTCCTGGTTGAAATCGACGACGCAGAAATCCGAGCCGAGCTGTTGTCGCGCTGGCAGGATCTCCCCGGCCACGTGTACGTGGAGACCGCCGACGGTAGAAAGCTGGGCCCGGTCATAGACGAGCGGCAACGCGACGACCGCAGACTGTCGACCGTGCAGTACCTCAAGTTTGCCCTGGGCCGCTCGGCCCCGGTGGCCGTTGGTGTTGACTACCCCGCTGGCGGTATAACCGCGCGCAGCGAGTTGACCGCGGAACAGGCGCAGGCCCTGTTGACTGACCTCGAAGGCAGCTGAAGTACCCACCCTGGGGGAGAATAAATGGTGAGACTGGAAGGAAAGACCGCACTGGTAACCGGTGCAGCCTCTGGCATAGGTGCGGCCACGGCCTTGGCGTTTGCCCGCGAGGGCGCGCGCGTAGGGGGTCTGGACCTGGTCCAGCCCGATGCGCAGGCCTGGGCCGAGGTCGAGGCAACCGCTTCGGCCGGGGCTACGCGATTTGAAATTGCCGACGTGACCGATCCCGACGCGGTGTCGGCGGCCGTTGGCCGCGTGGCCGACGACTTCGGGTCCATAGACGTGCTGGTAAATGCCGCCGGGGTCGGCGGCGGCGGCGCGGTCCACGATCTCGCCATAGAGGAGTGGGACCGTATCATCGACGTCAACCTCAAGGGCACCTTTCTCGTCAACAGGGCTGTCCTGCCGCACATGATCGAGCGCCGTTCGGGCAGCGTGATAAACATGGCGAGCATCGAGGGACTCGAGGGCACCGAGGGTGGCAGCGCCTACAACGCGAGCAAGGGGGGCGTGGTGTTGCTCACGAAGAACATGGCCATGGACTACGGCCGGATGGGTATACGGGTGAACGCGATCTGTCCGGGTTTTGTTCGCACGCCCTTGACGGCCCTGCTGTTCGAGCAGGGCATGAAAGAGTACCTCGACTCCTTTATCGAACATCACCAGCTTGGCCGCATAGGCGAGCCCCACGAGATAGCCGCCGGGGCGGTGTTCCTGGCGAGCGAAGACGCGTCGTTCGTGAGCGGGCACTCGCTGGTGATAGACGGCGGCATGACGGCCGGCCACAGCGTGGGCTTTCGGAGCATGATGGGGCTGGAACCCGACGGCGAGGATGCGTGACCGTGGGCAAGCTCGATGACATCGAAGAAATTCGCCAGCTCAAGTACCGCTATTTTCGTTGCCTGGACAGCAAGGATTGGGAGGGGTTGGCCGACTGCCTGGCCCAGGATTGCAGCGCGGCTTACGACAGCGGCAAGTACTCCTACCAAGGCCGCGACGCGATAATGGAGTTTCTGAGCGGCTCGTTGGGTAGCAGCGAGATCGTGAGCCTGCACCACGGCCACCATCCTGAAATTGAGCTGACCGGCAGCGACAGCGCGCGCGGTACTTGGTACCTCGAGGATTACCTGGTCTTCGTGGAGGCCGACGCGCGCCTGCGCGGCGCGGCTTTTTACCACGACGAGTATTGCCGGGTTGACGGCTCCTGGAAGATCAGTTGCACCGGCTACGTGCGCACTTTCGAAGAAAGCAACGACGGCTCGGGCTGGAAGCTTAACAGTTACGGCGACCAGCTGAAGTAGCCCGTCGGCTGAAAGGTCGGCCTTCAGTCGCCTTTAACCGGCTGTATCACTTCGCGGGCGTAACGCTCGAAGGCCGACAGCTTGGCGTCGAGTGGTACCTGTTCGCGGCCTTCGTACAGTACCCAGGGCATGGTGAGTATGCCGGTGACACCTTTCTTGCCCAGCGCACTTATGGCCGCCGGTTCAAAGGCATCGATGGGCGACACCCAGGACTCAAAAGGGGAGTCGGACTTGCCCAGCTCACGCCGCCGTTGGCCGATCCAATCGAGCGAGGCGAGAATCTCTTCGCTGCTCTGTCGCTCGGAAATCCAACCGTCGTTTTCGGCCGCGCGTTTCAGGGCCCGCTGCGAAGTACCGCCCACCAGGATTCTTGGCGCCGCGGGAGGCTCCGGTTGCATGGTGGTCTCGGGAAAGTCGTAGAACTCGCCGTGGTGTTGCTGCCAGCCCCCGGCCGCAAGTTTGCGGATGACGGCTATGGCCTCGTCGGCGCGCCGACCGCGCGCGGCGAACTCCTGGTCGGCCAGCTCGAACTCCTCGCGCATCCAGCCCATGCCCACGCCGAGGGCCACGCGGTCGCGGCTCATTACCGACAGCGTGGAGAGCTGCTTCGCCACGTGTACGGGGTGGCGGGCGGGCAAAACGTAGATGTTGGTAAAGAATTCCAGGGTCTCGGTGGCCGCGGCCATCATGGCGATGGCCACCAGCGGGTCGGGCCAGGGAGTGGTCTGTTGGTCCCACCAGGGCAGCCCGTCATCGGTGTAGGGATACTTGGATTCAAGACGCCGAGGAAAGGCCAGGTGGTCGGATACCGCCACGGCGGCAAACCCGTGCGCTTGGGCAGCCCGCGCGAGCTCGACGAAGTGCAGGGGGTCGTTCATGGCGGTGGCGCAGGCAAACTTCACGGTGGTGTTTGACTTACAAGTTGCCGTCGACAGTGACAACAGCCAGAGTGTTTCGTTAAGCGCCGGCGAAGCCGGCCGGGCCAAGGGAGAACTCGACTTGAGAGTCAACGACAAGACCACGACAGCGGTGCCGACCGCGCTGATGATGACACTGCTGCTGCTATCCTCCTCCGCTTGCGGCGGAGCCGACGACAGCACGGACGGCCCGCGCCTGGTGGCCAGCCCCGAGGGCCTTGTGCAACACAGCGCCGAGTTCGAGAAAAAGATCTACCGGGTCAATGAAAGCGTGCACGTGGCGGTGGGCTACGCGCTGGCCAACGCCATAATGATCGAAGGTGACGACGGCGTCATTATCGTTGACACCACCGAGAGCCTCGAGACCGGGCACGAGGTGCGGCAGGCGTTTCGCCGGCTGGTCGACAAGCCCGTCGCAGCCATCATATATACCCATAACCACAGCGACCACGTGCTGGGCGCACGCGCCTTCGTGGACGATCCCGACAACCTGCCGGCGGTATACGCGCACAGCAGCACCGAGGCTTATATAAACCGCATCCTCAACGTGGTGAGGCCGGCCATCGTGCATCGCAGCATGCAGATGTTTGGAAACTACCTTCCCGAAGGCCAGCAGGTAAACTGCGGCATAGGGCCGCGGCTGCACACCGGCCACGGTGGCGGCACCGCGGCCTTGATCAGGCCCACGCATACTTTTGACGACGAGCTTGACGTTGAGATTGCAGGCGTGCGCATCAGGCTCGTGCACGCGCCCGGGGAGACGCCCGACCAGTTGTTCGTGTGGCTTCCCGACAGCAGGACCCTGCTGCCCGGCGACAATTTCTACCGCGCGTTTCCCAACCTCTACACCATACGCGGCACCGGTTACCGCGATGTGATGGACTGGGTACGCAGCCTCGACGCCATGCGGCGTTACCAGCCCGAGTACCTCGTGCCCAGTCACACTCGGCCACTGGAGGGCGGGGCTCACATAGAAGAGCAACTCAGGGATTACCGCGACGCTATACAGTACGTTCATGACCAGTCGATACGCGGGATGAACAAGGGCCTGACACCCGGAGAACTCGTGGACTTCGTGAGCTTGCCTGTCCACCTCGCCGAGAACCCCTGGCTGCAGGAGTACTATGGCACCGTGGAGTGGTCGGTACGGTCGGTGTTCGACGGCTACCTTGGCTGGTTTGACGGCAACACGGCCACTCTTTCTCCGGTGGCACCCGACCGTCGCGCGCGCCTTATGGCCGAACTCGCTTCGGGCGAGCGCACGCTTGAGCAGGCGGCGCGAGAAGCGCTGGATGGGGGCGATGCGGCCTGGGCGGCCGAGCTGAGCGATCAGCTCGTGCGCCTCGAACCCGGCAACGAGGGTTTCAGGACGCTCAAAGCCCGTGCCCTCGAAGCGCTGGCGACGGGCCAGGTGAGCCCCAATGGAAGATATTTTTATCTCACCCAGGCCGGTTTTTTGCGCGGCGAGATCGTTCCCGACCAGGGACCCGAGCTCAACCTGACCGACGAGATGTTCTACGGCTTTCCGCTCGCCGACATCATGAGCTCGATGGCTGTGCGCCTCGACGCCGACAAGGCGGCCGACGTGGACCGGGTGGTGGGCTTCGTGTTTCCCGATACCGAAGAGAAATTCATGTTGCACGTCAGGCGGGGAGTCGTCGAGGTGCAGCCCTACTTTTTTGCCGAGCCGGAGGTCACGGTGACCGTCGCGTCGACCACGTGGAAAGACATCCTCGTTCGCCGTCGCAACCCGGTTGCCGCGTTTGCCTCTGGCGACGTGAAGGTCGAGGGAGGCGCGTTGGACCTGGTGGGCTTCCTGGCGCTGTTTGACCGGGCCTGAAAGGGAGGTCTGTCGCTTTCAGAGGATGAGCGTGACCGGGCCCTGGTTGACCAGGCTCACGTCCATCACGGCGCCGAACACGCCCTCGGCCACGGTCAATCCGTGGCCGCGCAGCGCTTCGCAGAACTCGCGGTAGATCGGCTCGGCCTGTTCGGGTGGCGCAGCGGCGGTAAACGAGGGCCGCCGCCCCGATTTTTTTTCGTTGGCGCAGAGGGTGAACTGCGATATCGCCAGCACCTGGCCGTTGACCTGGGCGAGATCGAGGTTCATGCGACCGTTCTCGTCGGCAAATATTCTCAGGCCGGCCACGCGGGTGGCCAGCGCCCGCGCCTGCTCAGCGGTGTCGGCGTGCTCTACGCCCAGAAGCACCACGAAGCCGGTATCGATGCTGCCCACGCAGCTTCCGTCTACTTCGACCCGCGCTTGGCTCACCCTCTGTATGACCGCCTTCATGCCGGCGGTAAAACTGCCTTGAACCGGCTCTGGGGTAAAGGGCAGCCGGGCGCAACAACGAGCGGCGGTTACAAGCGGCGTGCGCTGTGCTAAAGAGGACAAATGAAGCGAGTACTACTGGAAAAGCCCCGCGAGCACGTGAGCGTGGTGAGGTTCAACGAGCCCGACCGCATGAACCCGATGAACTTTGCAATGGTGGAGGACCTTTACGGCGTCCTCGCCGAGGTTTCGGCGGACAACGACTGCAAGGTGGTCATACTCACCGGCGCGGGCGCCGGCTTCTGCTCGGGCATGGATCTCGACGACACGGGGCTACCGCCCGGATCGGACGGCCTGCCTATGTCGCGCATTGCGACCCTGGCCATGGACTACATGGCGGGAATAGTGCCGGCGCTCAAGGATCTGAGGCAGCCGGTGATCGGCGCCATAAACGGTCCGGCCGTTGGCGGGGGGTTCTGCGTGGCGCTGGGCTGCGACATTCGCGTGGCTGCAACGTCGTCCTGCTTCAAGGGAGCGGGCATAATCAACGGGCTCACGGGTACCGAGCTGGGCATAAGCTGGTTGTTGCCGCGCATGGTGGGATTGTCGAGGGCCAACGAGATACTGCTCACCGGCAGGAAGGTCAGCGCCGAGGAGGCCGAGCGCATCGGGCTGGTGAGCCGGGTGGTAGAAGACGGCGCGCTTATGGAGACCTGCCTGGAGATGGCTGCGGGCATCTGCGAGCTATCGACGCACGGTGTGGCCATGACCAAGAAAGTGCTGTGGTCCAACCTCGAGACCTCGAGTCTCGACGCTGCTATCGAAATGGAAAGTCGCAACCAGCTGCTGGTGCGCCTTACCACCAACAACCTGGCCGAGTTTCTCAAAGCCCGCAGCGAAGGCCGCAAGCCGGTCTACGAGGACTGAGCGCGGGCGTACAGTAAGGATGCGGCGGCGGCTCAGTAGGTCTCGCGGTCGCCTGCAGCCCTCAGCCTGCCTTGAGCGAGGCCACCAGGCCGGCCAGGCCGCGGTCGGCTGCCTGCCCTTCCTGCCCTTCCTCGTTGCCGGGTGAATCGGCCGACAGGCGCAGGGTGATGCCGGTGGCGAGCCCCCGGTAGGCGTCGAGCAACAACGGAGCCAGCTCATCGTGCGTTCCGGAGAAGACCAGCTCGTCCATCACCCGGTCGTCCACGAGTTCGTTCATGCTCTGCCAGTCGCCCGCGCGCGTGGCCGCCAGCAGTTTTTCGCCCAGCTCAGACCAACCGTGCAGCTCGAGGGTTGGCCAGTACTGCCGCGTAGAGAACAGGAAGCCCAGTAGCGGTTGCAGCTGCTCTCGCTCGGCGGCCACCGCCGCGGCGTTGGCGCCGGTAGCGACAAAGCAGCTCGCTATAACAGCGGGCTCGCTTGCTTGCCCCTTGCTCTTCGCACCCTCGTCCAGGGGTGGGCGCAGGCGTTCGCGCAAGCAGAGCGGCGATGAGTTGGTGGGGTGGGTGATGATGCCGTCGGCGTGGCAACCTGCGACTCGTAGCATGCCGGGTTGTACGGCACCCAGGTAGACGGGGATGCCGGGCTGGGCTATCGGCCCTGGATTGAAAAACGGTTGCAGGCGATCGAGCGTGTAGGCGTCCGAGTGGTAGTCGAGTCGCTCGCCTGACTGGAAGGCCCGCCAGCAGGCACGCAGCGCGCCCAGGTAATCGGTCATGCGCGCCGCGGGTGCCGACCAAGGCATGCCGTAGCGGCGGGTGATGTTGCCCTT
>Ga0115002_10000535_pt1 | contig 53780 bp, 52 predicted proteins | sample ArcticOcean_MG_C_8_FD_89576 | JGI IMG/M metagenome (GOLD analysis project Ga0115002, IMG submission 89576) | Marine microbial communities from western Arctic Ocean - ArcticOcean_MG_CB11_86 | ecosystem: Environmental > Aquatic > Marine > Oceanic | place: Arctic Ocean: Canada Basin | collected... | reverse complement strand
CTTGTTGATGGGAAAAGAAAAACCCCAGAAATTTGGGCTTAAAAAAGCTCTGATTTCTGGGGTTTTCTAGGGGATTTGGTGGAGCCAGGCGGAATCGAACCGCCGACCTCTTGAATGCCATTCAAGCGCTCTCCCAACTGAGCTATGGCCCCATAATAAAAAATAATCTCTGCCCCGGGCGGGTGAAAACTATTGGCCCGAATGCTTTCATGCAAGCCCGGGCGCGGAACCCATATTCAATTATCGACCTTTTCCGGCTCTTCAATGCCTTCTATGACCTCGGCCATGTCGTCTTCATCCTCACCCATCTCGGCAGCCTCTTCTTCGACTTCGACATCATCGTCGTTGCCGGCTGCCAGCGCGTCTGGGTCTTCAACCTTCGCCGCTGTACTGTCTTCAGTCTCGGCACTCACTTCCAAAGGCGGTGCCGCTTTGGCGGGTTCGACTGGCACGCGTTGCCGTCTCGTTCGCGTCGGGGCGCTGACCTCGAAAGGCGCGTCGCAGGCGGGGCAAACGATCGGGTCGCGTCGCATATCGTAAAACCGTTTGCCGCATCCGAGGCACAATCGTTTGGTACCCCACTTCGAATTAACCACTACGAAAATCTCCCATAAAATCTTTCTACGCACGTACCGATGCAGGCTATTTCAAGCCGAATTGCCACGTTCGGCAGACTCTGTCAAAAATAAAATGAAATAGATCGCCTGCCTTGGTTTTTTGCCGTGCTCAGCCATGGTAGAGACATCCTGTGAAAAGACGTAAAGAAACTATGTTAGATCAATCAGCTGTGCCGCAAAAAGACGCCGCCGGAGAAGCAATTTCAGGTCCGCGGCCGGTCGTCTCGGAGCCCTCGGGACCGTTGTCGGGGGACGCGCTACTGCCCGGTGATAAATCCATTTCGCACCGTGCGTTGATTCTTGGCGCGCTGGCGGTCGGCGAAACTCGTATCCAGGGATTGCTCGAGGGCGGTGACGTCCTGGCGACGGCGCGCGCCCTCGGCGAATTCGGCGTGGACATCGAGCGCGACGATGCCGGCACATGGCGGGTTTGGGGTGTCGGCGTCGGCGGCTTTCAGGAACCGGCGCGCGAATTTGACCTCGGCAATGCCGGTACGGCGGTGCGGCTGCTTATGGGGGCTGCGGCCCAGCATCCGTTCACCAGTTTTTTCAGCGGCGATGAATCTCTGCACGCCCGGCCGATGGGCCGGGTCGCCGAACCCCTTAGACAGATGGGTGCGCAGATCACAGCGCGGAGCGGTTGCCGCTTGCCGTTGGCGCTCACCGGCAGCACCGAACTGCTCCCTATCAGCTATACGCTGCCTGTCGCCTCGGCACAGGTGAAATCGGCGATTCTTCTGGCCGGCCTCGCCGCGCCGGGCGACACCAGTATCGTCGAACCGGCGCCGAGCCGCGATCATAGCGAGCGGATGCTGCGTCATTTCGGCGCCGAGTTGCGCGTTGAGGACGTTGCGTCGGGGGGGCGCAAGATAACAGTGTCGGGCCAACCCGAACTGAGCGCGCAGGCGCTATCGGTGCCGGCCGATCTCAGCTCTGCCGCCTTCCCGCTCGCCGCGGCCCTGATTGTGCCGGAGTCGGAAGTGGTGCTCAAAAATGTGGGCATCAATCCGTTGCGCAGCGGTCTCCTAAAATGTGTGCACGAAATGGGCGGCGCAGTGGGATTGCGCAATACAAATGAAATTTCCGGCGAACCCGTGGCCGATATAGCGGTCCGCGCCTCCAAATTGCACGGAATCGACGTGGCGGCGGCGCGCGCGCCCAGCATGATCGATGAATATCCCATCCTCGCGGTGCTGGCCGCCTGCGCGGAAGGCCCGAGTCGCCTGTGCGGCCTTGACGAACTGCGCCACAAAGAAAGCGATCGTTTCGCTGCCATCGTGGCTGGTCTCAGCGCCACCGGGTGTACTGTGTCGGTGGAGCGGGATGACATATTGATCGCCGGGGCCGGTGCGCCGCCGAGAGGCGGAGTGGAAATTGCGAGCCGCCTTGATCACCGCATCGCCATGGCATTTTTGGTTCTCGGCATGGCTTGCCGAGAGGGCATTACAATTGACGACGGCGCTCCGATCGCCACAAGTTTTCCCGGCTTCGTCGAATTGATGAACGGGCTGGGTGGGGCGATACGCCATGGTTGAAGCCGCAGAAGCCGGGAAACTGGCCGTGAAGATCGCCGTGGATGGCCCGGCCGCTTCCGGGAAAGGCACGTTGGCGCGGCGCTTGGCAGCCCATTTCGGCCTCAGCCATCTTGATACTGGCGGGCTTTACCGCGCGGTCGCCGTGCGGGTGCTACGTCTAGGCGGCGACCCATCTGACGAAATTGCCGGCGAGAACGCCGCGCAAAATCTCGAAACAAAGGACCTCGAAGCGCCAAATCTGCGCGCCGAGGAAGTGGGCCAGGCCGCCTCGTTCGTATCCGCCCATCCGGCAGTGCGCGCTGCCTTGCTGGTCTATCAACGCAACGTTGCCGCCACACTGCCGGGGGCGGTTTTGGACGGCCGTGACATCGGCACCGTGGTCTGCCCCGAGGCAGACGCCAAAATCTATCTCGACGCCTCGGTTGAAGCGCGCGCCAATCGGCGCGTGAAAGAGTTGCGGTTACGCGGCGTGGAGAGTATAGAATCGCGCGTTTTGCAGGAAATGCAGGATCGCGACGCCCGCGATAGCGGTCGCGCCGTGGCGCCGCTGAGAGCGGCGGACGATGCGCTCAAGATTGATACCACCGATCTCTCGCCCGATGAGGTGTTTGATCGGGCGCTTTCTTATGTCGCGGCGCGGCTGGGATGATCCGGTCGAGGGGCACGGGATCAGCCGCCTGCGGCGAATTTGAGAGCATATGCCGATTCGGAACTAGGCCGAGGCGGTAATGTGAAATGATTGTTGGACAGGAGAACAGATGACAACGCAAGTGGCTGCGGAGCAAGCACCGAGCAAAGAAAATTTTGCAGAATTGCTTGAGGAATTTGTCGGCGACAAAACAAATTTTGAAGGCCGCCTAATCAAGGGCACGGTGCTTTCCATCGATAACGACGCGGCACTTATTGATGTCGGATTAAAAGTCGAAGGACGCGTTCCGTTAAAAGAGTTCTCGTTGCCGGGTCAGCCGGCTGAGCTCAAAGTCGGCGATGAAGTGGAAGTTTTCATCGAGCGCATCGAAAACCGGCGCGGCGAAGCCGTCCTCAGCCGCGAGCGTGCGCGCCGCGAAGAGGCCTGGGAAAAACTTGAAAAAGCCTCTGAAGACGGCGAGCGGGTAAATGGTGTGATCTTCGGCCGGGTCAAGGGCGGCTTCACCGTCGATCTTGACGGTGCTGTCGCGTTCCTGCCGGGCAGCCAGGTGGATATACGCCCGGTGCGTGATATCACGCCCTTGATGGGCACCGAACAGCCGTTCCAAATTCTAAAAATGGACCGCCGGCGCGGCAACATCGTCGTCTCGCGCCGGGCCGTCCTCGAAGATACCCGCGCCGAGCAGCGCAATGAACTGATCGCCAATCTGCACGAAGGCCAGGTGCTCGAGGGAATCGTCAAGAACATCACTGATTATGGCGCCTTCGTCGATTTGGGCGGCGTCGATGGCCTCCTGCATGTCACCGACATTGCGTGGCGCCGCGTCAACCACCCGACCGATGCGTTGCAAATCGGCCAGAGCGTCAAGGTTCAGGTTATTCGCTTCAACGCAGAGACCCAGCGTATTTCGCTCGGCATGAAGCAGCTGGAAGCCGATCCCTGGGAGGGCGTGGCGGCAAAATATCCGATCCGCACCAAATATACTGGCCGGGTGACGAACATCACCGATTACGGGGCGTTCGTGGAACTTGAGCCCGGCGTTGAAGGCCTTGTCCATGTTTCAGAAATGAGTTGGACCAAGAAAAATGTCCATCCCGGCAAGATTGTTTCGACGAGCCAGGAAGTCGAAGTCATGGTGCTCGATGTCGATCCTGACAAGCGGCGTATCAGCCTTGGCCTCAAGCAGTGCTTGGCCAATCCATGGACGACCTTCGAGGAGGAGAATCCCGAAGGCACCGTGCTTGAGGGCGAGATCAAGAATATCACTGAATTTGGACTCTTCGTCGAATTGACGGGCGAAATGTTCGGGATGGTCCATTTGTCCGATATCAATTGGGCATTGCCCGGCGAAACTGCCATTCAGAGCTACAACAAGGGTGACAACGTTCAGGTCAAAGTGCTGACCATCGATATCGAGAAGGAACGCATCGGCCTCGGCATCAAGCAATTGGATGATGATCCGTTCCAGGCCGCGCACTCAAAGAGAGGACAGCCTGTCACCTGTACCGTCACTGCGCTGCATGATCAGGGCGTCGATGTGGAATTGCTCGATGGCCTCACCGGCTTCGTGCGGCGTTCCGATTTGGCGCGCGATCGCAATGAGCAGCGGCCCGATCGCTTTGCGGTGGGCGACAAGTTCGATGCCAAACTAATGCAAATCGATCGTGGTGGGCGGCGCATTACACTTTCCATCAAGGCGCTGGAAGTTGAAGAAGAAAAACAGGCCGTCGAGGAATATGGCTCGACCGATTCCGGCGCCAGCCTGGGCGATATCCTCGGCGCGGCCATCAGCCGCAAACAGAAACGGGAAGCCGGAACCGGCCAACCGGGCGATGCGGACGCCGCCGAAAGCGAAGCGGTAGAAACCGAAGCGGCGGAGGCCACCGACACTGCGGATGCCGAAGTACCAGTCGAAGCCGAGGCCGCGGAAGAAGCCACAGAAGAAGCCACAGAAGAGGCCACAGAAGAAGCCACAGATGCTGTTGAGGACACGGAATCGGCAGACGAAGCGGTGGCGGCAGAGGCCGAAGCGGTGGATGGTGGCGAAGAGGACAATAAGGTCTCTTAGACCCGGTGCCGCCGGCCGGCGCGGCGTATTCCCGCTGTTTGACCGGCAACTCGGAACGTGGGCGGCTGGATGAAACTAGATCCGGATAGATTACTCGATCGCCGGCGTCTCAAAAGAGGCGTCGCGCTTTGGCGCGCCCTGGCGATCGTCGCGGTGATCGGACTCATCATTGTTGCGGTCGGCCGTTTCGCCCTGGATGGTCCGGCCGGCGGTAATTATATAGCCCGCCTGTGGGTCACCGGATTGATCGTCGACGAGCCCGAGCGTGCCGAGCTATTGGCCGAGATCACCGACGATAGCGATATCAAGGCACTGATCGTCCGCATCAACTCGCCCGGCGGCACGATGGCCGGAAGCGAGGCGCTGTTTCTTTCTCTTAGTGCTGTCGCGCAACAAAAACCGGTCATTGCGGTGATGGATGGAACCGCTGCATCGGGCGGATATATGGCGGCGCTTGCCGCCGAGCACATTATTGCCCGCAATTCCACGATCACCGGCTCGATCGGCGTCATCCTGCAGACGGCGGATGTGAGCGAAATGCTTGCCGATCTTGGCGTCATGACCGAAGCCATCAAAAGCGCGCCGCTGAAAGGCGTGCCGTCGCCGTTTGAGCCGCTTGGCGCACGTGGCCGCGCCGCCAGCCAGGCGGTGGTCGACGATATGTATGATCTTTTTGTTGGGCTGGTGGCCGAACGGCGCGGCTTGGAGCGGGCGGCAGCGACGGCACTGGCGGATGGCCGGGTGTTTACCGGGCGCCAAGCCGTGGCAAGCGGCCTGGTTGACGAAATTGGCGGCGAAACAGAAGCGCTTGCCTGGCTTGAGAGCCAGCGCGGCGTCTCGTCTTTGCTGCCGCTCTATGATTTGGATGCCGAAGAGGCAGAGGATATGATCGAACGTCTGGTCTCGTCGGTCAGGGGGGCGGTTCTGCCGCGCCGTCTGATGCTTGACGGCCTTCTCGCCGTTTGGCACCCTGGACTCGGGCGCGAGTAGAAAAATTCAAGTAAATTGATAACTTGCTCGCAGGTCGGGGAAATTGGACGGCGATAGGGGGAGCGGAAGATGACCAAATCTGAACTCATTCAGCGGCTCGCGGAGATGTATCCCGACCCTCGTCTGTATCACCGGGATTTCGAGCGCGTGGTGAACAAAGTGTTCGAGGAAATCAGCACCGCCTTGGCCCGCGGCGACCGTGTGGAATTGCGTGGTTTCGGTGCTTTTTCGGTGCGCGCGCGTGGCGAGCGCGTCGGGCGCAATCCGCGTACCGGCGAATCAGTCGATGTGGCGAAGAAGCATCTGCCGTTTTTTAAGACCGGCAAGGAATTGCGCGAGCGCATCAATCAAAATTAACCGCCAGAATTAACCGCGCTGACCCTCCCGATCCGGCCGCATCTGTTGCGGGGCGCGTTCGGCGCGATCGCGGCGCTGAGGAATAAGGCGTGAGATTTATCGGTTGGATTGTTGCCGTCCCGGTGGCGTTTATCGTTATCGCTTTTGCGATCGCGAACCGGACGCCGGTTGGCGTTCATTTTGATCCCTTGCCGTACGAGTTGGATATTCCCCTTTGGGCCGCGGTTATTGGCGCGCTCGCCTTCGGGTTTATCTTGGGTGCCTTGATTAGATGGCTGTTCGATCATCGCTGGCGCGCCGAAGCACGCCAAGGCAAGCGTCATGTGCGCGCTTTGGAACGGGAGATTTCTTCGCTCCGGCAACGCTTGGACGGCGCGCCGGGCGGCACGGATGAAGCTGCTAATATCGGCGACGGGCGAAATCGCATCGCGCCGCCCCGGGATATCGCTTGAACAAAAGATCGGGCGCTTACACGTGCCGCGCTGCCCGGATGCGCGAAGTTTTTGACGTTGCGTCCCGGATCATCGAATAAGCGCTCAGCGCGGGCGTGCGTACTTACGACAAGACTGGATTCTGGCATGGCCCAAAACGGCCTCAGCACAAAAATATGCGGCTTGAGCGATTCGGCGGCCGTTGCGGCGGCGGTCGATGGTGGTGCGCGGTTCGTCGGTTTCGTGTTTTATCCGCCGTCGCCGCGCAGCGTCTTGCCGGAAAAGGCCGCTGAGCTTGCCCAAGCGGTACCGGCGAATGTTTATCGGGTCGGCGTGTTCGTCGATCCCGACGACGATCTGCTAGACAGCGTCTTTGCTTGCTTGCGATTGGATTTCGTGCAGTTGCATGGCAGCGAAAGCCCGGCGCGCGTTGCTGGAATCAAAGCGCGGACCAGTGCCGGCATCATCAAGGCGATCAAGCTCGCAGCGCCCGGCGATGTCGCAGCGGCAGAACTTTACCGTGCCGTCGCAGACTGGATATTATTTGACGCCAAAGCGCCGAAGACCCTCACCGGCGCGTTGCCGGGCGGCAATGCCCTGGCCTTCGATTGGCGTATGCTGGCCGAACAATCGGAGCCAGCCGGCGGCTTGCCGTGGCTGTTATCCGGCGGGCTTCATATCGACAACCTGGCCAAAGCCGTTAGGATATCCGGCGCCCGGTCGGTTGATGTCTCCTCCGGCGTCGAATCGGTGCCGGGTAAAAAAAATCCCGAGCTGGTGCGGCGCTTTCTTGCCCTTGGCGCCACGCTTTGAATCGGACGGACCCTAACTTGGAATGCAGATGAACACAGCGAATACCTATCGCGCCGGACCGGACGCGGGCGGCCATTTTGGCAAATTCGGCGGGCGCTATGTCGCCGAAACGCTGATGCCGCTTATTCTCGACCTCGAAGCCGCTTACGGCGCGACGAAAACCGATGCCGCATTTGCTGACGAGATGCGCTATTGGCTGAAGCATTATGTCGGCCGGCCGAGTCCGCTTTACTATGCCCAGCGTCTTAGCGCCCATTGGGGCGGCGCGAAAATTTATTTTAAGCGTGATGAGCTTAATCATACCGGCGCCCACAAGATCAACAATTGCATCGGCCAGATCCTGTTGGCCCAGCGCATGGGAAAGACGCGCATCATCGCTGAAACCGGCGCTGGGCAGCACGGCGTTGCCACCGCGACTGTGTGCGCGCTGTTCGATCTGCCCTGCACAGTCTATATGGGCGCGGTCGATATCGAACGGCAAAAGCCCAACGTCTTTCGGATGAAGCTGCTCGGCGCCGAGGTCGTGCCCGTCACCTCCGGCTCGAAGACGTTGAAGGACGCGATGAATGAGGCGCTCCGCGATTGGGTCACCAATGTCGAATCGACCTATTATTTGATCGGCACCGTGGCCGGGCCGCATCCCTATCCAGAAATGGTACGCGATTTCCAATCGATCATCGGCGAAGAAGTGCGCGAGCAGATTGTTGAAGCCGAGGGCCGGCTGCCCGATACGTTGGTCGCCTGTGTCGGTGGCGGCTCAAACGCGATCGGCCTGTTTTACCCATTTCTCGACGATCCGGAGATCGCGATGATCGGTGTGGAAGCAGCCGGGCACGGCATCGAATCGGACCAGCATGCCGCCTCGCTTAGCGCGGGCAGTCCCGGCGTTTTGCACGGCAACCGCACCTATCTGCTGCAAAACGAAGATGGTCAGATTACGGAAGCGCATTCGATTTCCGCCGGCTTGGATTATCCCGGCATCGGGCCCGAACATTCCTGGCTGAAGGATATGGGGCGCATCGATTATGAGCCGATCACCGACAGCGAAGCGCTCGAAGCCTTTCAGCTGTGCTCCCGACTTGAAGGCATTATTCCGGCGTTGGAGCCTGCCCATGCCTTGGCCCATGTCGCCAAGATTGCCCCTACTCTGCCCGCCGACCATCTCATCGTGATGAACATGTGCGGGCGCGGAGACAAGGATATCTTCACCGTCGCAGAAGCGCTGGAGATCACCATATGAGCCGGCGTATCGAACAGCGCTTCGCGGCGCTGCGGGAGGCCGGGCGGGGCGGCCTGGTCACATTTACCATGATGGGTGACCCGGATATCGAAACCTCATTCGAGATTTTGCGCGGCCTGCCCGCCGCCGGCGCCGACGTTATCGAAATCGGCTCACCCTTCACCGATCCGATGGCGGACGGGCCGGTTATTCAGGTCGCTGGCCAGCGCGCGCTCAAGGCCGGCATCACACTCGAGAAAACCATCGGCCTGGTACGTCGCTTTCGCAAAGAAGATGGCGAGACGCCGCTGGTTTTGATGGGCTATTACAACCCGATCTATATTTATGGTGTTGCGCGCTTCTTGAGCGACGCGCTAGAGGCCGGGCTTGATGGCTTGATCATTGTCGATTTACCGCCCGAAGAAGATGGCGAATTATGTCTGCCAGCGCGGGAGGCGGGTTTAGACTTTATTCGCCTGACCGCGCCGACGACTGATGACGCGCGCCTGCCGCGCGTCCTAGCTAATAGTTCGGGATTCGTCTATTACATTTCCATCACCGGCATCACCGGCGCCGCTGGCGCATCGTCTGATTCGATAGACGCCGCCATCGCTCGACTGCGCCGCCACACCGATCTTCCCATCGCTGTCGGGTTCGGCATTAAGACGCCGGAACAGGCGGCGGCAGTGGCCGCGTCAGCGGATGCCGCGGTGGTTGGTTCCGCCATAATTTCTGCGATTGAAAACAGTCTGAGTGATAGTGGCGCCGCCACGCCGCAAACCGTAGATAGCGCGCTTTCTCTGGTACAGGCTTTAAGTGCCGGTGTGCGCCAGTCGACTAAGGAGGCTTCAGGATGAGCTGGCTTGATCGCTTTGCCCGCCCCAAAGTGCGCGGTTTGTTCCGCAAAGATGATATTCCGCAGGATCTGTGGGAAAAATGCCCTAACTGCGAGCAGATGATTTTCCATCGCGAGCTCGAAAATAATCAGCGTGTGTGTCCGCATTGCGATCATCACTTGCGCCTGGATGCGAAAAAGCGCCTGGCCTATCTGTTCGATGATAGCGAATATCAAACCATCGAATTGCCCGAGGTAACGGCCGATCCACTGCGCTTCCGTGACCGCAAGCGCTATCAGGACCGCCTCAAGGAAGCGCGCAGCGGACCTAATCAGGATGCGGTAATCGTCGCGCATGGCTCGCTCGGCGGCCAGCCGGTGGTTATTGCTGCGTTCGATTTCGCGTTTCTCGGCGGTTCCATGGGCGTTGCTGTCGGCGAGGCTTTGCTCGCCGCCGCGCGGCTGGCGGTGTTGCAGGATTCGAGCTTTATCGTCGTGCCGGCATCGGGCGGCGCGCGTATGCAGGAGGGCACGCTCTCACTCATGCAAATGGCCCGCACGACGGTGGCGGTGGATGAACTGAAAGAGGCGCATCTGCCCTATATCGTCGTTTTGACGAATCCCACCACCGGCGGGGTGACGGCGTCTTTCGCAATGTTGGGCGATATCGCCATCGCAGAACCCGGCGCAGTGATTGGTTTCGCCGGCGCGCGCGTGATCGAGGATACGATCCGCGAAAAATTGCCGGAAGGATTTCAGCGCTCCGAGCACCTTTTAGAACATGGCATGATCGACATGGTAGTGCGCCGCCATGACCTGCGCGACACTCTGAGCAGAGTGATCTCATTGCTGCGCAACACCACCCCTTCTGCCCAGGTGGTCGAGCTGTCGCGCGTCCAAGCCGACCAAACTCACGAATGACGGATCTACCGGCGGATCCGAGCGCTCGCATCCTCGCCCGCCTGCATCACCTCCACCCCAAGTTGATCGACCTTTCGCTGGGCCGTATGGAGCGATTGCTAAAAATCTTGGGCAATCCGGAAACCCAATTACCGCCGGTGCTGCACATCGCTGGGACCAATGGAAAAGGCAGCACCGTCGCTTATTTGGAGGCTATGTTGCGCGCCGGTGGGCAGCGGGTCGACGCCTATACCTCGCCGCATCTGGTTCATTTCAACGAGCGCATCCGGCTCGATGGAACGGACATCGCGGTGCCGCGCCTCGCTGAGTTGCTGGGCGAATGCGAAACCGCCAATGCTGGTGCGCCAATTACGTTTTTCGAAATCACCACCGCCGCGGCCTTTCTCGCCTTTGCGCGTAGCGCGGCGAATTTTCTTCTGCTTGAAGTCGGTCTCGGCGGGCGGTTGGACGCGACCAATGTGGTAGCCCGTCCGGCCCTCAGTGTCATAACCCCAGTCTCGATCGATCACACACAATATTTGGGCAACTCGCTTGCCGGCATTGCCGGTGAAAAAGCCGGCATTCTGAAGGCTGGCGTGCCAGCCATTGTGGCTGAGCAGCGCCCGGTCGCGGAAACGGCAATCGAGGCCCGCGCGGCCGAGTTAAACACGCCCTTGTTGCGCTACGGGTGTGAATGGCAAGTCCGCGGCGAAGGGGACGGGCTGCGCTATGAAGGTACATCCGGCTCTTATCAATTTCCGCCGCCCGCTCTCATCGGCCGGCACCAGATTGGCAATGCAGGCATCGCGATCGCCGCGTTGGAGGCATTGGGGGCACCGCTGTTCTCTCCGGCCGCGGTTGAGAAAGGGTTGCGGGGCGCGCGCTGGCCTGGCCGCCTACAGCAGGTTTCACCTCAGCCGTTACCAGCCGGCTGGGAGCTGTGGCTGGATGGCGGCCACAATGAAGCGGCGGGTATGGCGATCGCGACGGCGCGGACCTGGTGCGACAAGCCACTCTACTTGATCGTCGGCATGCTCAACACCAAGCCGCCGACGGATTTCCTGCGCCCGCTCGCCGCGCATTCGGCCGGCCTGACCGGCGTCGCCGTGCCGGACGTGGAGGCTAGTTTTACGTCCGACGATATTTGCCAGGCGGCAAATGGCCTCGGCATGGTGAGCCGCCCGGCGGAGAATGTGCAGTCTGCGCTCGACCGATTGATCCGGGAGGAAGCGCCCGGCCGGGTCCTTGTTTGCGGCTCTTTGTATTTAGTCGGCGCGGTGCTCGCCGGTTTTGAATTAGAGAGCGGCGCAGCGAGCGCTTACGGCTAATTGTTGACGCGGAGCACGGCTAGGTTTTTTATGCGAGAAGCAAAAGAAAAGAGAGGGTCATGAAAGCCAGACGATGGGCCATGGCGGCAAGTGTCGCGGTGCTGTTGACTCCCGCCATGGGGTGGGCTCAATCCGACGCTCTTCTCGACAATTATAACCAGTACGCCACGTTCTTCGGGCAGGGTAAATTTTAAGAGGCGTTGCCGTTCGCCCTCGAAATCATCGCGTTGCATAAAAAAGAATTCGGCGTCGATTATCCCACCGCAACCATCTTGCGTGCCAACGTCGGGGAGCTTTACGTTGAAATGGGGCGCCTTGACCTTGCCGAGCCGCTTTTTGTCGAGGCTGTAAATATCGCTGAACGTTCGCTCGGCGAGGGACATCGGACGACCGCTGTGCTGGTGGGCCGATTGGCAAAATTCTACCGCCAGCAGGGCCGCTATGACCTCGCTAAAACCCTGCATATGCGGACAATCAGGATCAAGGAGAAGGAATTCGGCCCCAATCACATGGCGGTTGCCGTCAGTCTGAATGATTTGGCTCAGCTTTATTATCTGGAGGGCAGATTCGCCGAGGCCGAGCCGCTCTATCGCCGCGCCCTTTCTATCTTGGCAGAAATCGAGCGTGCCCATCCGCTGACCAGTGCCGTCCTGTTCAACAATGTGGCGGAGCTGTTCTCTGCCCAGGGCCGCAGCGTTGGCGCCGTGATGCCGCGGCTGGCCGCCCGCATCGATGCGGAAGAGGCGGCGGCAGCAACGACCGAAACCGAGAAAGCCGAGCAAGCCGCCACCACCGAGACGGCGCCCGAGCCGCCCGAAGAAGCGATCGTCGCGGCGGTTGCTGAAGCCCCGCCCGAGCCACCCGAAGAGGTCATCGTCGTGGCTGCCGCCGAGGTGGCTCCTGAGGAGCCGAAAACGGAAATTGCTACGAAAGTCGAGGAAACGCCGCAAGAGCCATTACAAAAGCCGTTGGCTGAATCTGTTGTCGCGCAAGCGGCCGAGATCTCGCCTGAACTTCTGAATCAGGCGAGTGCCGTGGAAATCGATCCGGAAGTGGCTCCGGAAGTGCCGGTGGCAGCGGAACGTAAAGAATCGACGGAACCAGCGGAGCGCAAAGAAGTGGCGGTCGCAGCGGTGGTGCCTCGCAAGATGATCGATATTCGTGCTGCCGAGCGTGAGCCGGTCGTGATCACAGTGGAGGATTCAGCCGCGGAGATCGTGGTCGTGCCGCCCGCCGAAACCCCACCTCCGGCCCCCGCCGCCGTGCCCGAGGAAATCGAGATCATCGCGGACACAGCGGAAACAGAGCCGGCGAGCGAGCCGCATGTGGCGGAAATTGCCGAGCCCGTATTGGAATAGGTTGAAATCCCGAAGCAAACGGAAATTGCGCCTGAATCACCCATTGCTGAAACAGTGGTCGCTACCTTGGAGCCCGAACTCGTGCCTGTCCCTGAGCCCGAACCAGTGCCCGAGCCCGTACCAGCGGTGGAAGAAATTCCGGCGCAGCCAGCGGAATTACCGGTCGAAGAAGCGGCAAGGGAAAGCGTCTCGCCTAGCGAAGCGGAAGTCGAGTGGGCGCGTATCGATGCCGTGCTCGATGTATCGGGAGAAAATCTGGCGCCGGGCGCTCGCGCAGGGGAAGATGCGGCGGAGATGCATTTTGATCTGGCCGGTGTGATTATTGACGGCTCTTCGATCTATTCAACGAGCGAATTGCTGCCGAGCTATAGGCGCTTTCTCGGCCAGGATGTGTCGGTGAACGATCTCTACAAGATATCCCAGGCCATCACAGCGAGGTATCAGGCAGATGGCTACGGCGAAACCTCCGCTGTGGTGCCTTCACAGTTGATCCGCAGCGGCGTCGTGACCATCCGCATTGAAGAAGGCTTCGTGGGCAAAGTCATTTTGGTCAATTAAGTTTGGCGCGCATCCTCGCTGGTGGCGCTAATAGGTGGCGCGTCCGCCCGTCAGATCGAAGACATATCCCGTATTGAAACTGCACGCCGGCGAGACGATCCAGGCGATCATCCGCGCCACTTCGTCCAGCTCGCAACAACGCTTCATCGGTATCTTGTCGGTCATATAGCTGACGGTTTCTTCCGGCAGGCCATCCACCATCGGGGTGCGCACCACGGCGGGCGCAATGGCATTGATGGTGACGCCGCTCTCGGCATAGTCCTTTCCCAGCACTTTAACCAAGCCGATAAGGCCGGCCTTGGACGTGGAATAGGCCAGCATGCCGGCGTTGCCCTCCTTGCCCGAAATCGAGGCGACATGTAAGAGGCGACCATAGCCGCGCGCCAACATCCCGGGCAGCACTGCCTGGGATACGATCAACGCACCGCGCACATTGATATTATGCACCTGATCGAAATCATTCAAATCGACCTCGGCGCCTTTTAATGCGGTCTTGCCGGTGATGCCGGCACAATTTACCAAACCGGAGACGGCGCCCAGTATATCCTCGACATGGTCGAGCGCGCGCCCGGTGCTTAGCGGGTCGGTTACATCCATTGCGTAGGAGCAGGCCTTGCCGCCCGCCACCTCTATCGCCCGCGCTGTATCCTCGGCGGTCTCTGCATCCTGGTCCAAGCAACCGACGGAAGCGCCCATCGTACCCATCAGCTCGGCCGCCGCCTTGCCGATTCCGCTGCCGGCGCCAACCGCGACCACGGTATAGGGCAAATTATCGAAATATTGCAGCATAGGTCTCTCCGTAGTCGCCGGTGCGGGGTGCGGGGCGCGGCTTTAAGGCTAAGGGTTGGTTACAGTCCCCGAATCCACTCGGCCAACGCCGCGCCGATTTCGTCCGGCGAATCCTCTTGAATGAAATGATTGCCCGCGACGGTCACTTCGCTGGTATTAGGCCAGGCGCGGCAATGATCGGCCAATGGCCCTTGCAGGATGGCGCCGGGTTCCGCGTTGATGAACAGTTTCGGCATGTCTCTGGCCTTCAAGAAAATATCGTTGGCACGCACGGCCTCGACCACGTCGACGGGCTCGCCGTCGATTGGAATTTGCCGCGGCCAGGTGAGCGTCGGCCGCCGGCTTTCGCCCGGCTCGGTAAACGGCCGGCGGTAGACCGCCATCTCCGCTTCGCCGAGGTCGCGGATGATGGAGCCCGGCAAGACCCGTTCGACGAATATATTCTTCTCAAGGATCATGCCTTCACCCGCCGGAGAGCGGAAGCCTTGGAATACTTGGCGCGCTTGTTCGGGCCATCCGTCCCAACTCATTGGCGTCACGATGGTTTCCATGAAAGCGACGCCCTTTGCCGCTTCGGCGTGCCGCCGCAGCCAATCGAAGCCGAGCGGACCGCCCCAATCATGGACCACCATGATGACGTTCTGAGAGACGCCGAGGGCATCCAACAAGCCATCGAGATAGGTCTGGTGTTCGGCCAGGCGATAGCTCTCGGGCCCCGAATTCGCCAGCTTGTCCGAATCCCCCATGCCGATCAGGTCCGGCGCGATGCAGCGGCCCAACGCTTCCGCATGGGGCATCACGTTTCGCCACAAATATGAAGACGTTGGGTTGCCGTGTAGAAATATGATTGGATCGCCGGTGCCGGCCTCGACATAGGCCATGCGCGCGCCGTTCACCTCGGCAAATTTTTTGGGATAGCGCTCGTCGCTCGAAATCATCGCCTGTCTCCCTTGTCTTCCCAGCCGTTTTCCGCGCGCCGCGTGCCGCGCGTTGGCGTTATGCGGTGTGGGGGGCAGCGGCTTTCACTTCCGCACCGACATGGGATTCAAACTGCGTGAAATTATTGTGGAAGCGCCCGACCAGATCGCTGGCCTGATTGTCATACGCGCCCTTATCGTTCCAAGTGCCGCGCGGATTCAATACCTCGTCCGGCACGCCCGGGCAGGATTCCGGCACATCGAGGCCAAACGACGGATCGCGGCGCATGGCGACCTTGTCGAGCGATCCGTCCAAAGCGGCGCGCAGCAAGGCCCGTGTGTGGGAAATTTTCATGCGCTCGCCGACGCCGTATGCGCCGCCCGTCCAACCGGTGTTGACGAGCCAGCAACGCGCCCCTGTTTGCTGAATTCTATCGCGCAACATTTCCGCATAGACGGAGGGATGACGGGGCATGAACGGCGCACCGAAACAGGTCGAGAATGTCGCTTGCGGCTCGTTGCCAAGGCCTTTCTCCGTGCCCGCAACTTTGGCCGTATAGCCGGATAGAAAATGATACATGGCCTGGGCCGGGCTCAATCGTGCGATCGGCGGTAGCACGCCAAAGGCATCGGCGGTCAGCATGATGACATTATTCGGATGGCCGGTGGTCCCATCGGCGCTGGCATTGGGGATAAACGATAGGGGATAGGCACCGCGCGTGTTTTCGGTGTAGGCGGCGTCGTCGAGATCGAGCTCACGCGTCTCGTCGTCCATCGCAACATTTTCGAGAACCGTGCCGAACATCCGCGTCGTTGCGTAAATTTCAGGCTCCGCTTTCGCCGACAGGCGGATCACCTTGGCGTAGCAGCCGCCCTCGAAATTAAATAGGCCGCGATCTGACCAGCCATGTTCGTCGTCACCGATCAGGGTGCGTTCAGGGTCGGCTGAGAGCGTTGTTTTGCCGGTGCCGGAAAGGCCGAAGAAAATCGCCGAATCGCCACCTTTGCCGGTGTTTACCGAGCAATGCATCGGCAACACGCCTTTTGCCGGCAGCAGAAAATTGAGAATGGTAAACACCGATTTTTTACATTCGCCGGCATAGGATGTACCGCCGATTAACACCAGGCGCTTGGCGAAATTGACCAAGATGCAAGTCTCGGAGTTCACCCCGTCCGTGGCGGGATCGGCGGAAAAGCCAGGCGCCTGCAGGATTGTGAACTGTGGTTCGTGGCTCGCTAATTCATCAGGGCTGGGCGTGATGAACAGGTTGCGTGCGAACAGGCTGTGCCAGGCATATTCCGATACCACCCGAATAGGCAGGCGATAGGCTGGATCGGCGCCGGCAAAGCAATCCTGCACGAAGACGTCCTTGTCTTTGAAATGTGCCATCATGCGGTGCTCGATGCTGTCGAAGCGTTCGGCATCGATCGGCCGGTTGACGTTTCCCCACCAAATATCGTTTTCCGTCGACGCTTCGCGCACGAAAAACTTGTCGCTTGGCGAACGGCCGGTGTGAATTCCGGTCAGCGCAACAAGCGGCCCGCCCTTCGCAACGCGGGCTTCGCCGCGGCGGACGGATTCTTCATAAAGTGTGGGGGTGGGTAAATTCCAGTGGGCAGTTCGAACTTGCTCGATACCCAGCGAGTCCAACCCGTGAGGGCTGACGAATGGACCTCGATGTTGCATGAATTCCTGTGCTTTGGAGTGCCTGAGTGAACGAGATATCACACTGTTTTACCGGTTGTCCGGCAGCGCGACGCAGGAGTCATTCAACACCCATCATGTGTGCGAAACAAGCACGCAGGGGGCATATTTTTGTCTAAATACGGATTTTGCGCCGGATTATTCTTCGTGCTCAGATTAGGGGCTCAAAGTCGGCGATATCTGGCGTCGTCCGGAGCCGCCCATGCGGCGATGCAGGAATGCCGTCAGCGCGCCGAGTGCCAACCAAAAAGCGGCGCTAGTGGCAAGCGAGGCGTATATGAAACGCTCGGCCATTTCTTCCGGCGCGAGGCCGCCATGATGCTCTGGGGTTGGCGCGCCGATGAAGTGCGGAATGGCAATCGGGATAACACCGAGCGCGCGCACATAGCTGGGCTTGGCGAAAGCGATGAGGCCGAGGCCGAGCGCGGTCAAGACAACGGTCAAGATCCACCATCCCTGGCGTCCCTCGAGCGCGGCCGCCTCGCTGCCGGGTAGCTCTGGCGGCAGGCCGAAGGCCGGCGCCAGATTGAATATCGCGAACCCGGCAAGACCCCACAGCAGGCCACCGCGCCAAACCACGGTTCGCCCCTTCGCCGATCGGACAACAAAAGAGACCGACAGCAGCAGGCCGAAGCCGATAGCGGCAACGATGTTGGCGAGCAGCGTAACACCGACGCGTTCCAGACCATCCTCAGGCGCCCAAGGTTCCTGCCCGAGCGTGTGGGCAGCTTCCGACTCGTGCACATGCCCGCCGCTCGCAGCGGTCTCGTAGGTCTCCGCCTCATATATGAGAGGGATGACCTCAATATGCTGCAAACCTGTGAAGAGTGCGCCGGCGATAATGCCGGCTATGATCGCCGGCAGGAGAATTCGCCCGAGCAGTTGCATCTCGCGCTGCCCGGAGTTGCCTAGTGGCAGGGAAACGCTAGCGAATGCCTCGAATCATGGGCCGCATTGTGCAGTGTTGAAGAATCGGCAAGTCCGACGCCGTAGATGATCGACATGCCTAACAAAGCTGCGAAAAATACTGGCCATAGGCGGCGAACGGAACGGGCAGTATCTTGAGAAGCGTACCGCCGGGTCGTCAACTGAGCTGTCTTTGCCATACTTTATCTTCCTCGAAATCCCGTTCGTACCAATCTATTGCTCAATCGGACGCGGCCGATCAAAGCAGATGGCGATTATAATAGGTTGTCGCTTGCAGCGTTACCAGTGCCTTCGCAGGGGATAAAATAAATTATCTTCGGCCCTTATCTGGCTGTGTTGGTTCGGCTAGTCTCTGGCGCGATGTCCACCAGCAAAATTAGTGCCGAAACATCGGGCGCCGCCGCGAATATCGGCCCGACGATGAATTTTGCCACCCATCTAAAGCGCACCGTCCGGCTGGCCGTGCCGATGATCATTGCGCGTGCCGGCCTGTTGGTCATGGTCGCGGTGGATACAGCCATGATCGGCCATTACGGGACCCTTGATTTGGCGTTCTACGCTGCTGCCAACGCGCTGCAGGTGGTCATGATTCTGGTCGCGGTTGGGCTGTTGCAAGGGACTGTAGTGCTGGTGGCGCAGGCGAATGGCGCAGGCGCGCACCGCGATTGCGGCAGCTATTGGCGGGTTGGCCTGATTCATGGCGTCGTACTCGGCGTGGCGATGGCGGGAATCTGCTTCCTCGGCGAAATCACCCTCAGCGTCATCGGACAAACGGATGAGCTGGCGGCTGGCGGGGGCGGCGTGCTGCGTATGATCTCGTGGGGATTACCCGGCCTGACCATGTGGGTGGCGACATCTTTCTTCCTGGAAGGGCTGAGCCGCCCGCTGCCGGTAATGGTGCTTACAATTCTCGCGGTATTCGCCAATGCCGGGCTGAATTTAATATTCATCTATGGTGCCCTTGGCGCGCCCGAAATGGGCGCCGAAGGTGCCGCGCTATCGACCTCGATCATACGCTGGGTCATGTTCGGCGTGCTTACCCTCTATGTGCTGAATTTGGGCAGGCGCGTGGATTTGGGCATCAGTGGCGCGATTCGTAACTTTCGCGAAACGGCACGAAAATTGCGGCGCATCGGACTTCCCATGGGCCTGGCACGCGGCCTCGAGGCCGGCGCATTTAGCGCTCTGACGATGCTGGCTGGTTTCCTCGGGACGGTCCCTTTGGCCGGATATCAGATCGCCTTCAACTTGGTGGCCATGGTCTTTATGAGCGCCATTGGCGTCGCTGGGGCTGGGACGATACGCGTCGGAAACGCCGTCGGGCGGCACAATGCTTCCGATATTCGCCGCGCCGGCTGGTCTGCGGTTTTTCTGATCTTTCTGATCATGGCCGTTTTTGCCGGCTTATTTTTCGCCATTGGTCCGTCGCTCGCACAAATCTACACGGATGACATGGCGGTGGTTCTAATTGCCACACCGCTCATTTTTATTGCCGGACTGGTGTTGATCTTCGATGGCTGGCAGGCCGTGTTGATGGGCGCTTTGCGCGGTATGGCGGATGTATGGCTGCCACCGGTCTGGCAGTTTGTATCGTGGTGGGGGATAACGGTTCCAGTGGCGTATCTCTTGGCGTTCGAAGCGGGCCTCGGTCCGCCCGGCCTGATGTGGGGATTTTTGGCCGGCGCGATCGTTTCCTGCACGGGCCTGGTACTGCGCTTTACCGTGGTATCGCGGCGCCCGATCCGGCGATTCTGAGGTGGCACGCGGCGTCTCGTTGCCAGCCCGGACTGGCGCCACGCGGCGTTCCGCAGTAGGTTTACGAAGCAATAGGGGGCCGTCGAGTCGCGTGCCAAACCCAGCATATATCATCTCTAGATTCTTCCGCCGTTTGTGGCGAACGGGTGGTATTGGCCGTTCGCACCAGTTCAACGCGGCAATGCTGACCGTCATCCTATTTGCCGTCGTATCCTGCGCCGAGAGTCCAATTGCAGAACCCGGCTCGCGCGCCGACCGTGTGTTTGACATGGCCAATGAAGGCGATTCGACGGCGCAGACCGCGCTTGGCCTTCTCTATGAGCGCGGTCTCGGTGTGCCACACGATCCGCTGTTGGCGCTCATCTGGTATCGCCGTGCCGCCAGCCAAGGCGACGCCCTGGCGGAATTCCATATAGGCTCGCTTTACGAGCGCGGCTTAGGCGTTGGGCGCGACTATAGCGAAGCGGCGGCGTGGTATCAGCGGGCTTCCGACAGGGGCAATGAATCGGCACAAGCCGCGCTCGCCTATCTGTATGATCGCGGCCTCGGCGTCGAACGCGATTTTGGCGAAGCCGAGGCGCTATATAGCCAGGCCTCGGCAAGTTGGGCCGAAAGCGACAATTATCCGGCCGAGGCTACCTTCGCTACCGGGCGTGAAGGCCCGGCCTTGGCCAACCCGAGCATCGTCTCCGCAATCGTTGGCGATCAACGGCCAGAATTTAGTGCGGGTAAGGAGGAGGCGCCGACTATTGAGGTAGACCTTGCCGCTCTTGACGATGTGCCTGAACGCGCAGCTGCCGCTACGGTTTTCGACGGGCCGGAGCCAATCGCGGGGCGAGGTGAAAATTTCCCCCTCGCCTCCGGGTCGCTCACACCGCCCGAACAATCGCGCGCTGTGGAGCCAAGCGCGCCGCCCCGGAACGTACAATCTGATGCTATCAATTCAGAATCTAGTCTGTTGCCCGTGCCGCCGAGTCCTAAGCCAATGGAACCGGCGATTTTGCCAAGCGCCGAACAGCTGCCCGCCGCCGAAGAAGTACCGGTGGCGGAGAATGCTGAAGACGGCTTGCTGATCGCCGCCCAACCTGAGCCGGAAAGAATAATCCTATCGGTCAAGGATCTGCTGGGCGAGGAAGGCGGGGCCGTAAAGGTAATGAAATCACCTGTGCCCAAGAAAGAATCGGCCGCACCGGAGGCGCCGGCACCGCCGCCTGAACCGGTGCAGGTGCCTCTGCCGAAGAGCAAACCGGCAGCGCTAGAAACGCAAGCGGCACAATCTGAACCGGTGCCTGCTCCCGTGGCGGAGAGGGGCGTAGCGCCATCAGAGGTGCCCGCGCCACAACCTGAGTCGGTACCCGCCCCGGTGGCGGAAAGCCTGACACCGGAAAAAGAAGTGGAAGAAGCGGTTGCCAGCCAGCAAGAGGCGGAGATCCAGTTGGGTGGGGCGGAAGAAAAATTGATCGCCAGCCTGGAGGCTGAGCTCGACAAGGAGGCTGCGTCGTTCGAGTCCGTGCTCGACGCGGCGGCGGATCAAGAGGATGAAGTGGATGAAGTTGTTCTTGAACCTTTGCCGCCCGTGCCTGAAATATTTCTAATCAGCCTCGCCACTTTTGAGACCAGGGCCTTGGCTGAGGCGGAGTGGGACAAGATCAGCAAAACCCATGCTGGTCTTGTGGGCCGACTACCCCATGAATTTCAGCGCGTTGATATGGGAGACGACAGCCAGTTTTTCGAGCTCATCGTCGGCCCGTTTGATTCGCCGGTGCAGAGCCGCTCGCTGTGCGGCGCTCTGCGTGCCCACGGCCATGTGTGCCGGACGATAGACAAGTAAAGAGAAGCAGGGGATCGCAGACACCCTGGAACAAAACCATCTCTCCTTGATGACCGGGCGCGACGTCCAACCTTTGCCCCCTGAACAATAGCGCTGTCGCGCTTTGGTTAGCCCTCTCCCAAGCCCTCTCCCGTCCGGGAGAGGGTTTTTTACCGATTGCGGCGCGGGCTAATTGGCGGGCATATTCGCTCCGACATGGCAACCATCGAGCATATCGGCATTGTTGGCGGCGGCGCCTGGGGGACGGCGCTGGCGGCTACGGCGGCACGCGCCGGGCAGACCGTTAAACTGTGGGCGCGCGAAGAGGACGTGGTGGCGTCGATCAACGGCGTGCGCGAGAACAAGCGTTTCCTGCCAGGCATCACCCTCGATCCGGCCATTTCGGCAAGCACCGACGCGGCGGCGCTCAGCACCGCCGATCTCCTGTTGTTGGCCATGCCCGCCCAGTATTTACGTTCCGTCGCGGCGGATTTCGCTGGGCATATGGATCGTGCGGTCCCGGTCGTGATCTGTGCCAAGGGCATGGAGCTCGAAACCGGCGCCCTGATGAGCGACGTGGCGCACGACGTTATGGGCGATCGGCCGATCGCTGTTCTCTCCGGCCCAACTTTCGCCCATGAAGTGGCGCGCGGCCTGCCCAGTGCCGTTGCCTTGGCTTGTGGCGACAGCGCATTGGGGAAGGCCGTGGCGGCAGCGCTCGGCAGCGCTACCTTCCGGCCCTATCTCTCCGACGACATGATCGGCGTACAAATCGGCGGCGCGCTGAAGAACATTATGGCGATTGCCGCCGGCATCGCTATCGGCCGTGGCCTGGGTGAGAACGCGCGCGCGGCGATCATGACGCGCGGCTTCGCCGAGATGGTGCGCCTCGCGGCGGCTATGGGCGCCAAGCTGGAAACTCTGGCGGGTCTATCGGGGCTGGGCGATCTGGTGCTGACCTGCTCCAGCTTGCGGTCGCGTAATTTCTCTCTCGGCCAGGCACTGGGCGAAGGGGAGCCGCTGCACAGCATTCTCGCGGGGCGCGACAGCGTGGCGGAGGGCGTCACCAGCGCCGCCGCTGTGGTCGCGCTCGGCGAAAAAATGGTGGTTGATCTGCCGATTGCCGGCGCGGTCGATGCTGTACTGCACCGCGGCGCCGATATCGGCGAGACCATCGCTGCCCTCCTGGCGCGCCCCTTCCGCCCCGAGTTCTGAACAAACATTTTGGTCAAGCAGTGGTGCGCCGCGCTGGGCGCGGCTAGACTATGGGTTCACCGGCGATAAGGCAGAAGGGGAGAGAAGCGCGTGGCGTATTGGTTATTTAAAAGCGAACCAGGCGCCTGGTCTTGGGACGATCAGGTGAAGGAAGGCGCCGGTGAATGGGACGGCGTGCGCAATCATCAGGCAAATAACAACATGAAGGCGATGAAAATTGGTGACCGGGGTTTTTTCTACCATTCGGTCAATGAAAAGCAGATCGTCGGCATCGTCGAAATCGTTAAAGAGCATTACCCCGATCACACCGACGCCAAAGGCGTGTTCGGCATGGTCGATATCAAGGCACTGATGCCGGTGAAGACGCCGGTCACGCTGGCCGAAATTAAATCCCATCCCGATCTTGCCGAGATGTTCCTAGTGCGTCACTCGCGCCTTTCAGTTGGTCCAGTTGCGGCCAAGGAGTGGAAGATAATCTGCAAGCTAGCGGGCGTTGCTGCGTGACGGCCCAATCGACATGACAAGCGGCGAGCGAAGAGGTGAAACCATAGCCGCGCAAGCGGGGCATTTTATTGACCCCGCCAACGGCTCGGTAACGCCGCCGATACAGCCTTCCGTCACCTTCGCGCGCGACACGGAATATGCGCTGATCGATCCGGCGTTTAACTATGGCCGTGGCAATAATCCGACAACCGCGGCGGCCGAAGCCGTGCTGGCCAGTCTCGAAGGTGCCGAGGCCGCTCTACTTTTCGCCTCCGGCCTCGCGGCCGCCAATGCCCTGTTTGCGACTCTGACGCCCGGCGCACGCGTGGTGGCGCCGCGCCTGATTTATCAGGGAACATTATTGCGACTCAACCAGCTTGCCGCCACCGGGCAACTTGAGGTCGCGCTGTTCGATGCCACCCAAGCAGGTGCTTTGGAGGAGACGGTTGGTGCTGCCAAGACCGATCTGGTGTGGATCGAATCGCCGTGCAACCCGACCTGGGATGTGATTGATATCGCCGCCGCCGCGCGCGCCGCGCACGAGGCTGGCGCGCGCCTCGCTGTCGATTCGACAGTCGCCACGCCGGTGCTGACGCGCCCACTCGAACTCGGCGCCGATATCGTTTTTCATTCGGCGACAAAATATCTCAACGGCCATAGCGATGTGCTTGCCGGCGTTTTGCTTACCGCCAAGGCCGACGATGTTTGGCAGCGAGTCAGAGAAGCCCGTTGGTTGGGCGGAGCGGTGCTCGGCAGCTTTGAGGCATGGCTTTTAATACGCGGGTTGCGCACGCTTTATCTTCGCGTGCAGCGCGCTTCTGAATCGGCACTGGCCATTGCGCGCCATTTCGAAGGCCACGAGAAACTCGACGCCGTACTCTATCCCGGCCTGGCGTCCCACCCTGGCCACGCTATCGCGGCGCGGCAGATGACCGGTGGCTTTGGCGGCATGCTGTCGATTCTTGTCGCTGGCGGCCGCGTGGCGGCAATCCGTGCTGCCTCACGCGCCGAAATATTCTTGCGCGCCACGTCGCTTGGTGGCGTTGAGAGCCTGGTGGAACACCGCGCTACCATCGAAGGGCCGGAGAGCCATGTGCCAGAGAACTTACTGCGTCTCTCGATCGGCATCGAAGATGTGGGCGAGCTGATCGGCGATCTTGAACAGATGCTTTCCGGCGCGTCATGAGCGAATCCGAGCGCAAGATTCTCTGCCGCCTCTCCGACATTCCCGACGGCGGCAGCAAAGGGTTTGAAATCGGCGAGGGTCCGCAGGCGTTTGAATTTTTTATCACCCGCAAGGGTGAGCGGATATACGCTTATGAGAACAGTTGCCCGCATACCGATGGCCCACTCGATTGGACGCCCGACCGCTTCATCGACAAGGACAGTGGGCATATTCTTTGCGCTACCCATGGCGCGTTGTTCCGGGTCGAAACTGGTGAGTGCCTGGCCGGCCCGTGCACCGGCGATTGGCTGCGCGCCTTACGCGTTTCAATCGACGACGAGGATATCGTTCTCGAACAGTGACACCGGTGGCATAAAGATAGTCGCCGGGCCTCTTGCTCGACTTGCTCGGCGCCGGCAATCGACCGATAATCCCGCCGGAAGCCGGCGCTGACCGGCCAGATTGTGATGTATATCGAGAGCTAGGAACGCCAAATGATTCCGCACGAGAACGAGATTTTTCCTGTGTCGCCCGAAGTGGCCCAGGCGGCGCATTGCGACGACGCGTCGTACAAGGAAATGTACGCCCGCTCGATAGACGATCCTGATGGCTTCTGGGCTGAGCAGGCGGAATCGCTTGAATGGATCCAGCGTTGGACCAAGGTCAAGGATTCGAAATTCGGAACAGACGCTTATGTTCGTTGGTTCGAGGGCGGCAAGATCAATGTCAGCGCCAACTGCATAGACCGCCATCTCGAGACGCGTGGCGATCAGACCGCGATTATCTGGGAAGGCGACGATCCGAACGATTCGAAGTTGATCACCTATCGCGAGCTGCACGGCGAAGTCTGCCGCATGGCCAATGTGCTGAAGTCCCGGGGCGTTACCAAGGGCGACCGGGTCACCATCTATATGCCGATGATCCCCGAAGCGGCCTATGCCATGCTAGCCTGCACGCGCATTGGCGCTGTGCACTCGGTGGTGTTTGGTGGTTTCTCACCCGATTCTCTCGCCGACCGCATCCATGATTGTGACAGCAATTGCGTTATCACCGCCGATGAAGGCCTCCGCGGCGGCCGGCCGATACCGCTCAAGGCCAATACTGATAAGGCGCTGGAGAGAAGCCCGGGCGTCAAGTGCGTGATCGTCGTCAAGCGCACCGGCGGCGCCATAGATTGGGTTGAAGGACGCGACGTCTGGCTCCACGAGGAAGCGGCAAAGGTCTCCGACGATTGCCCGGCGGAAGAGATGGATGCCGAGGATCCGCTCTTCATCCTCTATACCTCGGGCTCCACCGGCAAGCCGAAAGGCGTGCTGCACAGCACTGCCGGCTATTTGCTGTTTGCCTCGCTCACCCATAAATATGTATTCGATTATCACGATGGCGATATTTACTGGTGCACCGCCGATGTCGGATGGGTCACCGGGCACAGCTATATCGTCTACGGGCCGCTGGCCAATGGCGCCACCACGCTGATGTTTGAGGGCGTGCCCAATTATCCCGATTCATCGCGCTTTTGGCAGGTCGTCGACAAGCATCAAGTCAATATTTTTTATACCGCGCCAACCGCCATCCGCGCCCTGATGCGCGAGGGCGAGGGACCGGTGATCAAGACCTCGCGCAAGTCGCTGCGCATCCTCGGCTCCGTCGGCGAGCCGATCAATCCGGAGGCCTGGATGTGGTACAACGATGTGGTGGGCGAGAAGCGTTGCCCGATCGTCGATACCTGGTGGCAGACCGAAACCGGTGGCATTTTGATTACGCCGTTGCCCGGTGCGACGGCGCTGAAACCAGGCTCGGCCACGCGCCCCTTCTTCGGCGTCAAACCGCTGATCGTCGATAATGACGGCAACGAGCTGGAGGGCGCCTGCACTGGGCTGCTATGTATCGGCGATTCCTGGCCCGGCATGATGCGCAGCATTTACGGCGACCATGACCGCTTTATCAGCACCTATATGGTGCAATATCCGGGGCGCTATTTTACCGGCGACGGCGCGCGCCGTGATGAAGACGGCTATTACTGGATCACCGGGCGGATCGACGATGTGATCAACGTCTCCGGCCACCGCATGGGAACGGCGGAAGTGGAAAGCGCGCTGGTTTCACATCCAGCGGTTTCCGAGGCGGCCGTCGTCGGCTATCCGCATGACATCAAGGGACAGGGCATCTACGCCTATGTGACGCTGACGCTTGGCCATGAGCCGAGCGAGGAGTTGCGCAAAGAATTGGTGCAATGCGTGCGCAAGGAAATAGGCCCGATCGCCAGCCCCGACCTGATTCAGTGGGCGCCCGGCCTGCCCAAGACACGCTCGGGCAAAATCATGCGCAGAATCCTGCGCAAGATCGCCGCCAACGAACAAGATGAACTCGGCGATATTTCGACGCTGGCTGATCCAGCGGTGGTGACTGATCTAGTGGAGAACCGGCAAAACCGCTGAGCGGCTATACGCTCAGCACGATTTTGCCGAGATGGGCGTTGGCGCGCATATGCTCCAATGCCGCAACCGCCTCGGCCAGCGGAAAAACGCGGTCGAGCGGCAGTTGAAGCGTGCCCGCCTGCACCGCCGGCCAGAGATCGGCGCGCATGCTGCGAACGATTTCCCGCACTTCCTCCGCCGAACGGGTGCGGAAGGTCACACCGATATAGTCGATGCGTTTTAACGCGTGTAGATCGTAATCGAATTCACCGCTGAAGCCGCCGAGGCGCCCGACATTGACGATACGCCCCAACACCCGGGCAGCCTTCATGTTCTGGTTCGCAACCTCGCCTGAGACCTGATCGATGATCAAATCGACGCCGCCGCCGGTGGCTTCCGCCACAGCATCGGGCCAGTCCGGATAGCTCGGATCGATCGCCATATCGGCGCCGAATTCTTGCAGCCGGGCGCGCCGGGCGGCATCGCGCGATGTGCCGATCACCAATTTAGCACCGAGATATTTGGCTATTTGCAGCCCCATCAGGCCGACGCCCGAACTGGCGCCTTGAATGAGCACCGATTCGCCGGGCTTGAGGCGGCCATTGCCGACCAGCGCGTCATGCATGGTCTGAAGCGCAATCGGCAACGTCGCCGCCTGTTCAAAACTCATATCTTCTGCCGGGAGGGGTGAGACTCGACCCCAATCCGTTGCGGCATATTCCGCATAGCCTCCAGCGCCCGAGCACATCACCCGATCGCCGAGTTTGAACCCCGAGCTTTCGCTGCCGGTTTCGGCAACCTCACCGGCCCATTCCAGGCCGGCAATGGTTCCGGCTCCACCCAACGGGCCGTGCATCCGCCCATCGGTCATCAGAAGATCGGCCCGATTGAGGCCGGCGGCGCGGACACGAACCAGTATTTCGTTGGGCCTTATCTCCGGCTTCGGCACCTCGGCGATCGCCAGGCCGGATTGCGATAATATTGCTGCCTTCATGCTTGTCCTTCCAGTGCGCTGCGCGCACTTAAATATTGCTCCGCCAATTCGCATACCATGGCGACGATGCTGGGTGCGATTTCCTCAGCCGTTCGCGTTTCGCTCCGGGTGTGAATCCAGCCGAGATAGGTGAAGGCGCGCAGTAGGTAGAATAGCGGCATCAATTGCAATGTTTTATCTGTGAGCGGGCGCTGCTGACGGTAACCGTCAATGACTGCGCGCTGCACCATATCGGCGCGTTCGGTTCCGAGAAACAGGATGGAGATGGTGGCGAGGTCAAAGAGATGCCAGCCGGCGCCGCAATCATCGAAATCGATCGCCATGACACGCCCATCGCGGATGAGAATATTGTCGAAGTTAAAGTCTGCATGAATGAGGCCATAGGTTTGGCCTGTCTCGCCAATCTCAATCAAGGCACGACGTGCCGCAAGGCGCGCCTGCTCCATGAGCCGCTTTTGCGCTTTGTCGAGGCCGGGGAATTCCCAAAATCTTCCCCATAGCGGGGTATCGCCGGTCAGGCCATCGGTGTCCCAGGCGTGGCGCACGAAACCCTCGGGCCGTTGCCAGCGGGCGGCATGGTTGTGCAGTTGCGCGACCAAGCGGCCGACTTCGGTGAAGGCGTGGGCGATATCGCCGATACTGTCGCTTAGGCCGTCCTCGATACTGCCGAGCGGCTCGCCGTCGAGCCACTTCACCATATCGACCTGGCGCGGCTCCGGTACGCCGTCCACACCGGCCGTGATGAACAGTGCGCCGTTGCTGGTGGGGATGATTTCGGGCACGTCAATGCCGTCCTGGTGCAAGGCCCGCATCCAGCCCAATTCCGACTGCAGCGCGGCGTCGGAATGATAGTTATAGCGGTGAATGCGGAGCGCGGCGTCGAAACTGTCTGCTCCGGTCACGCGAAACACCGCGTTCTCGCGAATCTTTACAAGCTTCGGCTGGCAATCGGCGATGCCCCAGGCTTTGAGCGCTTGCACGGCGAGGCGCTCCATGCGTGCCGCCCGCGCGTCGATGCTGATTTTGTAGAAATTAGAATCAGTCATGCGGCGCGCGCCTCGCGGTCACAGGGCGGCCAGGCTATGGTCGAGGGTTTGCAATAACAGGTCCGCATTTTCGGTTGAGAATGGCAGCGGCGGGCGAATCTTCAGCACATTGTCGGCGCGCCCGGTGCGGCTGATGAGGACGCCGCGCTCACGCATCGCTTCGACCACGGCGCTGGTCGCTTCTGGCGCCGGCGTTTTGGCCGCGCGGTCGCGCACGAATTCGGCGGCGCAGAACAGCCCATGGCCGCGCACATCGCCGATGATGTCGTGCGTCTCGGCGAGTTTGCGCAGCCCCGCCCGGAGATGATTTCCGACGTTGAGCGCGTTCGCCTGCAAATCTTCCTGCGCGATCACCTGCAACACCGCGAGACCGACGGCAGCAGCCACCGGGTTGCCGCCAAAGGTGTTGAAATACATGGCCTTGGCGCCGAACTCCTCGGCCAGTTCCGGCTTGCTGACGACGCCGGCAAGCGGATGGCCATTGCCCATGGGCTTGCCCAAGGTGACGAGATCGGGGGCGGCGCCATAGAGCTGGTAGCCCCACATGTTTTCGCCGGTGCGGCCGAAGCCGGGTTGCACTTCGTCGGCGATATAATAACCGCCGGCGGCGTGGACCGCGGCCACCGCTTTTTCCATCGCGCCGGACGGCATGTTGGGCAGGCCTTCGGTGGCGAAGACGGTGTCGACGAGAAGTGCCGCGGTGTTCATGCCGGTTTCCGCCAGCGACGCGATCGCCGCGTCGATTTGCGCGACGAATATATCCGCCGCATCGGCTTCGCTGACGCCAGGCGCCAGGCGGTATGTATCGGGCGCCGTGACCGTTCGCACATTGGCGCCGATCCCCTCCGGTCCGGGATAGGCGGTGCACAGCTCGGCGATGGTGGCGGAATTTCCGTGGTAACAAAAATCCGTGACGATCATGCCGGTTGCCCCGCTGCACGCCTTGGCGATTCTGAGCGCCAATTCGTTGGCCTCGGTGCCCGAGCAACACAGGAACAGCCGGCTTAAATCATTTTCGAAAGTGGCGGTCAGCGCCTCGCCATAATCGAGAATCGCTTCGTGCAGGTAGCGCGTGTGGGTATTCAGGGTTCTCGCCTGTTTCTCCAGCGCCGCGACGACATGTGGATGGCAATGACCGACATTGGCCACATTGTTATAGCCATCGAGATAGCGCCGGCCTTCGGCGTCGTACAACCACACACCCTCGCCGCGCACGAGATGCAGCGGGCGGCTATAAAACAGTGGCAACGCAGCGCCGAGCAGGCGATGGCGGCGTTCAAGAATGGTGTCATCCAGCATGATTTGCTTTCCAATCTAAGTTGCCGGTTATGTACCTTAATTTCCCCGCCCGTGCATTCACGCCGTTCCTCGGCTATGAATATTACCGACCGCCGCATACCGGAGCGGTAAAGCGGACGCCAACCGGGATAGACCGAGTGCCGCAATATGCCAAGTGACAGCCAGGTCGGGGCGCCAACGTTGGAAGAACTGCTGGGCGCCGTGGCAGCGCAAGACCGCAGCGCCTTCGCGCCGCTCTACGAGGCGAGCAGCGCGAAACTATTTGGCGTGGCCCTGCGTATCTTACGTAACCGGCAACAGGCGGAAGAGGTGCTGCAGGAAGCCTATATCCGAATATGGCGCCACGCTGCCGACTACCGCCCCGAAAAGGGCACGCCCATGACCTGGATGATCACCATCGCGCGCAACCGGGCGCTCGACCGGCGGCGCCAGCAAAAACCAGAGTTGCCGTTGGACGAAGCCGATGGCTATGCCGAGACCGTCGATCCCGAACCCAGTCCGCTGGCACAGTCGATCGTCGGAGAGCAACGCCGCGCTCTCGCCGCCTGCCTTGAGAAACTTGGCGCCGAACAGCGCGGCTGTATCACCCTCGCCTACCAGGAGGGTTATACCCATGGCGAGTTGGCGGCGCGCTTCGACACCCCGCTCGGTACGGTGAAGAGCTGGATCCACCGCGGTTTACGGCAATTGAAGAAATGCCTCGAGCAAGGAACGCCTTGACGATGACGGACGCCTATAACGAGAGAGAAGGATTGGCCGCCGAATATGTGCTCGGCACACTCGAGGCGGCGGCGCGGCGCGAGGCCGAGGCGCTGTGTGCGCGCGATCCAGAATTCGCTGAACTGGTGGCGGCGTGGCAGCAACGCTTGGCTCCGTTGGCCGAAGGCGTTCAGCCGGTGGCGCCGCCGACCGGGCTGCTTGCCCGCATCGAAAGTATTCTGGATATTCTAGGGCCCCCACGCGCCGCCGCGTCAATGGCGCGCCCGCTCCGGCGCGAGCGGCGGGTCCGCACCGCATGGCGCTTCTCCGCGCTCAGCGCCGGCGCTATCGCGGCGGCGTTGGCGCTCTATATCGCCGTGACGGAGCTGATTCCCCAAGCACCGCAAACCCGCACTGTCGCGGTTCTGAATCAGGCCGCGGCGACACCGGCTATGATGGTCTCGCTCGATTTATCGGCCGATCGCCTGATCGTCCGCCCGCTGGTGGAGACCGAGACAGGCTTGGCGCGCCAGTTGGCGGCCGGCGAAAGAGCACTTGAACTGTGGCTGGTGCCGCCGGGCGGCGGCGCGCCGCGCTCGCTCGGGCTACTGCCGCCTGAGGGCGAATTTTCGATCGCGCTGTCGCCGCAATTGGAAAAAGACGTGGTTAGCGCCGTGGCGCTGGCGGTGAGCGTGGAGCCGCCGGGCGGCTCGCCGAGCGGCGCGCCGACCGGCCCGGTGATCTATCAGGGCGCCGTCTTGCCAAGCGCCAGTTAGTCCCAAAAACGTAATTTCCTGCAACCAAACTCGTTTGGCTTGCGTAACTACTGGGGTCATGCGGATCACAGTGCGCCGTGCCGTCTAAGCGCCCAGCCGCCAATCGATGGGCTTTACATAATGACGTCAGCTACTTAGCAGGAGAGCAATCAATGTCGACAATCATCACCCCAATGGACAGCAAGATTACCGATACCTCACGCCGTGGCTTCATGCGTGGTCTCGGCACGGCGACGCTTTCCGCTGCCGCCGTCGGCCTCGTCGCCGGCTGCAACAGCATGGCGGAAGAGAAAAGCATGGCCTCGGGCGATCCCGCCGGCGATCTGTGGATCCTCAACGATGCCCTCGGCCTCGAGCACCAGGCCATCAACGCCTACCAATTGGGCGCCGAAAGCGGCCTGTTGGAGGATGGCGTGCTCGGCATCGCGGTGGCCTTTCAAAGCCAGCACAAAGGACACGCCGATGCGCTCGCGGGTGCAGTCAGCGCGCTCGGCGGCACGCCGGTCGAGCCCAAATCGATGGGCGAATACGCCACCGACCTCAACGCCGGGTCGCTCAAGAACCAGACCGACGTGCTGATGCTGACGGCGCGACTAGAATTAGAGGCGGTCGAGGGCTATCTCAGCGTGATTCCCAAATTCGGCGATGTCGCCTATTCGCATGTCGCCGGGCGCATCGCGGCGGACGAAACTATGCATTGGACCGTCCTCGCCCAAGCGCTCGGCCTTGCCTTGCCGGAAGCGGCGCTCAGCTTCGGCGCCTAGGGGACAGGTTTACGCCGCACCAACGTTCGCCGTCTCCCCTCAGCGGCGAATCACCCCGCCGGCGCGCCCCGGTGCAAATAGCAAGCACCGCCGGCGCGTTGGCGGGGACCGGCGCGGGAATAGGCGAAGTTTTTCACAGCGTGTAGGCAGGAGTGGTCTCATGGAAAAGTATGATGAATTCGGGCCGACCAAGCTAATACGAGTCACGATCATCCGGCCCAGCGGATATGCCACAGGTGAACTGATCGCCGCATCTGTCAGGTATCGTCGTGATCCGCGGGTTCGTACGGGCGAGATTCTGACATATCGCGGCCGGCAATCTAGGAGCTAGCTACATCGTTTGAGCCAATCACAAGATCCAGATAATTTTTTCCGAAACACCGGCCGTGTGACGCTGTAGAATGGCCTTCGGAGTGACCCGAGACGGCGCGTTATTGAGGACGGAGAAAGACATTGGAATTTGGCTATAGCGACAAGGCGAACGATATTCGCGACCGGGTGGCGGCGTTCATGGAAGCGCATGTCTATCCAAATGAGCAGAAGATGCTGGCCGAGATCGCCACGGGCGATCGCTGGCAACCGATCCCTTATCTCGATGTGCTGAAGGAAAAAGCCAAGGCGGCGGGCCTGTGGAACCTGTTTCTGCCCGAAAGCGAACTCGGCGCCGGGCTCAGTAATCTCGAATATGCGCCGGCCTGCGAAGAGATGGGGCGCTCGCATTTTGGCCCCGAGGCGTTCAATTGCTCGGCGCCCGACACCGGCAATATGGAAGTGCTAGTGCGCTACGGTACAGACGCGCAGAAGAAGCAATGGCTCGAGCCGTTGTTGGCGGGAGAAATCCGCTCGGCGTTCGCCATGACCGAAATCGAGGTTGCGTCCTCGGACGCGACCAACATCGAGACGCAAATCCGCCGCGACGGCGATGAATATGTCATCCAGGGGCGCAAATGGTGGACCTCGGGCGCGCTCGATTCGCGCTGCCGAATTTTGATCGTGATGGGCAAAACCGATCCTGATAATGAGAACCGCCACAAACAGCAATCGATGATCCTGGTGCCGTTGCCGCATCCCGGCGTCACGATCAAGCGCATGCTGCCGGTGTTCGGCTATGACGAAGCGCCGCACGGGCACGGCGAAGTCTATTTCGATAACGCGCGGGTACCGGTGGACAACATGCTGCTCGGCGAAGGGCGCGGCTTCGAAATCGCGCAAGGCCGCCTCGGGCCGGGGCGTATACATCACTGCATGCGGCTTATTGGTATGGCGGAGCGTGCGCTCGAACGCATGTGCCGGCGGACCAAAACGCGCACCACCTTTGGCAAGGCGATTTCGGACCAGACCGTGACCCAGGAGCGTATCGCCGAGGCGCGCATCAAGATCGAACAATCGCGCCTCCTCAATCTGAAGGCGGCGTGGCTGATGGACACGGTGGGCAACAAGGTGGCGCGCAAGGAGATCGCCATGATCAAGGTGGCGGCGCCGAACATGGCGTGCGAGGTAATCGACTGGGCGATCCAGGCCTTCGGCGGCGCCGGCGTGGCGTCGGATTATGGTCTCGCCAAGGCCTACGCCACGGCACGTCTCTTGCGCCTCGCCGACGGGCCGGACGAAGTTCACCGCAATCAGATCGCGCGCCTGGAATTGCGCCAATATGACAACAATGTAAGCACGCGCGGCGCCAACGCATATGTGCCGCCGCTCGACGAAGGCGATGACCCACTCGGCCCGCCGCGGTGGGTGGTTTAGCGGGCGGTCGTACCGCGGACACGGTCTAGCCGGAGACGAGATTGTAAGGATCCGTGCGGCCTCGTATTGTTAGTTTCTGGATGACCCGCCTGATCGGACGAAGCGGAGGCCGCGAGCGGATCAACGGCCTATCCCTCAACGGTGCGAGGACCGAATGACTGCGGCATTAGATGCTCTCCATGATGATGTGTTTCGCAAGAACATGGCGCCCTTTTGGGCCGTCGATACCAGCGCCGACCATGATGAAGACCGCCAGGTCATGGACAAGAAAAAAGCGCTGCCGTTCGTGTGGCGATACCGCGAAGATATCGAGCCGCTGCTGCAGCGCTCGGCTGAACTCATCACCATGGAATCGTCCGAGCGGCGCTCGCTGATATTGGTCAATCCAGGCCTCGCGCCGCGCCGCGCGTCGGTCTCTACCATGTACACGGCATACCGCCTGAACGATCCGCGCGAGATCATGCCGCCGCATCGTCATTCGCCAAACGCCATCCGCTTCGGTCTGACCGGCACGATGAATTTCACTGGCGTCGAAGGTGAGGATATCGTCTTTGGACCGGGCGATATGGTGCTGACCCCGCATGACACCTGGCACAATCACGGCAATCAAGGCGACGACCCGGCGGTGAATTTAAGCGTTCTCGATTTGCCGTTGGTCGAGACCTTGAACGCGACCTATTTTGAGCATGATTACACCGAAGAAGTGGACGGCGAGCGGATTCGCAAGAATGTTCAGTCGGCCCGAGTGTCGAGTGAATATTCGCGCGAGATATATAGCCGCGGTGGCATGATGCCACGCTTTGTCACTCATGACCGCGGCACCGGCAATGCGTCTCCAATGTATGTCTATCGCTGGGAAGTAATGCGCGAGTTGCTCGAGAGTTTCCGTGATTGGGACGGCGATTCCTATGAGGGCCTGATCGTCGAATATGTCGATCCGACAAACGGCCAACCGGTTTTCAAAACCATCACCTTCTTTGCCCAGATGTTGCGCCCCGGAGAACGCACCCAGCCGCTGAAACAGAATGCCAGCCTGTTGGTCGCGCCGTTTGAAGGCAGCGGACATAGTATCATCAGCGGTGAACGCATCGACTGGGCACCGTTCGACACGGTCGCGGTCCCCGGCGGTCATTGGTGCGAGCATGTTAATGGCTCTGACAGCGAACCGGCGGTTCTGTTCGTCGCCAGTGACGAGCCGACGTTGAAAGCGTTGGCACTGTACCAAAAGCATGGCAAAACGCCGGAAGGCGACATCGTCAGAATCGACTGACGACCGACTGGACGCGGGGAGCTCGAGGCAGACATGGCGAAAGCCAGCAACACGGAACATCTGGCGCATATTGATTGTCCCGGCGGCGGCCAGGTCTGGGTCGACGGCACGACACTTTATGTCGGACATATGCGCGAGCCGAGCGGCACCACCATCATCGATGTCGCCGACCCGAAAAAGCCGAAAATCTTAAGCCGCATCGACATGCCGCAAGGTTGGCATTCGCACAAAGTGCGGGTCGCCGAAGGAATCATGATCGTCAATCACGAGCGGCTCGGCCCGGAAGGCGATGAAGAGTTTGGCGGCGGCCTCGGAATATATGATGTTGCCGACCCGGCCAATCCGCAACAGATCGGCAAATGGCGGACTCATGGCCGCGGCGTGCACCGCTATGATTTCGACGGGCGCTACGCTTATATCTCGCCGACGGCTGAAGGTTATATCGGCAACATCGTCATGATCCTCGATTTGGCGGACCCCACCAAACCCGAAGAAGTGGGACGCTGGTGGATTCCCGGGCAGTGGCAGGCCGGCGGCGAGGCCTATCCGTGGGACGATTGGACGCCGCCCCGATGCCACCATCCAATCCGCGTCGGCGACCGCTTGTATGTGAGCTATTGGCATCACGGTTTTTTCATTCTCGACATCAGCGACATGGCCAATCCGAAGGCGATCTCGGGTCTTAACACCTCGCCCAATTTCCCTCATCCTACCCATACTTGCCTGCCATTTCCCGAGCCTCTGAAAGGGCGACAGGTGATGATCGTGGCGGATGAAGATGTCGCCAAACTGTGGCCGGCCGCGCCGGCCTTCACCTGGGTCTTCGACATCAGCAACGAACAGAACCCGATTCCGATATCGACTTTCCAGGTTGCCGGCGTCGACACGGACGGCGCGCCGCAGCCGGCGATGACAGGTTGCCACCAGCCGTCCGAGCGCTTCGTCGGCACGGTGGTGCCGTTTGCCTGGTTTGCCCAGGGTTTGCGGCTGATCGATTTCGCCGATCCCTACAGCCCGCAGGAAGTTGGCTATTATGAGCCCGATCCGCCGGCCGGATTCGAGCGCGCCTCGTCGAACGACGTCACCATCGATGATCGCGGCTTGATTTATCTGATCGATCGCCAAAACGGCGTCGATATTATTTCTTCAAACTTGATATAGGGAGTGCGGGGCGAATGCTGAAGCTGTTGGGGCGTGCGACGTCGGGCAATGTACAGAAGGTTCTCTGGCTGCTCGAAGAACTGGAACTGGACTATAGCCGCGAGGATTATGGCCGCCAGTTCGAAAACACGGCGGATGCGGCCTATCTGAGCCTCAACCCGACGGGCAAGGTGCCGACCCTGGTTGACGGTGCGACCGTGGTTTGGGAATCGAACTCTATTGTTCGCTATCTTTGCAGCCGCGAAGGCAGCGCGATATTGCCCGCCGATCCTTCGGCGCGTGCCCATGCGGAGCTTTGGATGGACTGGCAGTTGGCGTCGCTTAACGGCCCTTATCTGGATGTGTTTCGCGAATCTAAAAAACCTGAAGAAGAACGCGGTGGTGGACTGCAAAATTTAGGCGATGCGCTAGCGGCGCAACTGGTGCTGCTTGATGGTCATCTCAAGGGGCGCGACTGGCTCGCCGGTGACGCCATGACAGTCAGCGAATTCGCGCTCGGCCCGATTGTTCAGCGCTGTCTTAATTTCCCGGTGAGCCTACCTGATCTGTCGCATTTGCGGCGCTGGCAGGCCGGCCTCTGCGAACGGTCGGCGTTTCAAAAAGTGGTGAAGTGAGAGCGGAATTGGTTATGAAAAATGTAGCGGTCATCGGCATGGGCACCATGGGTCCCGGCATCGCCGCCACCCTGGCGCGCGGCGGCATGAATGTGCGCGGCTATGACACCAGCGCCGAAGCTGTGGCGAATAGCGGCGCGCTGATCAGCGGCGCCTTTGGTGTGCTCGATGCGCTCGGCATGCCCGATCACGGAGGCGCTGAGAACATCAACATGAGCGATAGCCTTGAGGATTGTGTCGCCGGGGCCGATTTGGTGGTGGAGACGGTGCCCGAAGATGTGGATCTAAAACTCAAACTTTTGAGGACCTTAGATGGGCTGGTATCTAGCGACTGCGTGCTGGCCAGCGATACGTCGGGCATTCCGATCACCCGGCTGCAGCACGGAAATTCCAATCCCGGCCGGGTCATCGGCATGCACTGGTCCAATCCGCCGCATATTATCCCGATCATTGAGGTCGTCGCCGGGCAGGACACTTCGCCCGAGACGGTCGAGCAGATGAGCGCCCTTATCCGGCAAATCAACTTGCTGCCGATACTGATCAAAAAGGACGTTCCGGGCTTCGTCGAAAACCGCGTTCTCTATGCGATCATGCGCGAATGCGTGGATTTGGTTGCGGACGGCGTGATCGACGCCGAAGCGCTCGACCAATGCGTCTCTTGGGGCATCGGCTATAAGCTCAGTGTCGTCGGGCCGATGGCGCTGCTCGATATGGCCGGGCTCGATATCTATCAGGCGGTGGGAAGCTATCTGAACAAGGAACTGAGTACACGCGGCGATGTCAGCCCGTTGATCACCGAGCGAACGGCGGCTGGGCGTCTCGGCATCAAAAGTGGCGGCGGAATCTTCGACTATACGCCGGAAAAGATTGCGGAGTTGCGTCAAGCGCGCGCGAAAAAACTCGTTGCCACGCGCAAGGCGCTAGAAAACAGTTAGAGAAATTGGGTGGGGTGCCGTTGACCGGCTGCGCCGTCCGTTACAGAGTGTTACCGTAGGTCAGCGATCCGGGCTCGGCCCAGGAACCGACTCCGGCGGTTTGGACGACAGCAATGCAAAAGGGAGGCAATCAAGAAATGCGTAATTTAATTGTAAATATGACGCGGCGTGCCGCGATAGCCGGGCTGGCACTCGCAGCCATGGTTGCGGTCAGCGTCGGCGCCCAAGCTGGCGATGTGGTGAAGAAGATCGCCGTGTTGGTACCGGAACAGGGCACCGATTACGGATGGAACCAACAGGGCGTTGATGCCGCGCGCGCAGTGGCCGAAAAATACAATCTCGAATTCCTGCCGGCCGAAGGGCTTGGCTACGGCGATGTGCGCCCGACGCTGCGCGAATTGGCCGATGAAGGCGCCAGCCTGATGATCGCCCACGCCAGTGGCTACAACACGGCAGCGCCGGAAATCGCGGCCGAGACCGGGGTGCCGGTGGCGATTGTCGATAGCCCGGACGGCCTGGTTGCAGGCTTGGTCGGAGACTATACGCTGAGCGGTCATGACGGCGCCTATCTCGCCGGCATGCTCGCCGCCAAAATGAGCCGCACGGGAACCGTCGGTATCGTCGTTTCCGGTGAGCCGCCGTCGTGGAACTCGCAATCGGCCGGTTTTGCCATCGGTGTCCAGGCAACCGGTATGGGTACCAAGATCGTCTATGCGGTGATCGGCCCGGCAGCTTATGGCGATGCGGCCGGTGGCCGGCGGGTGACCGAATCTGTAATTTCGGCCGGTGCGGATGTGATTTTTGGCCAGGGCAACGGCTCCAGCTTCGGCATGATTCAGGCGGTTGAAACCACCAAAGCGGTTGACGGCGGCAAGGCGTGGTTCATCGACGTGATCGGCGACAAGACCGGGCTCGACAAGGGCCATCTTTTGTCCTCGGTCCTGTGGGACATGATTCCCGTCTACAGCGCTATGGTCGAGGATCTCAACGCCGGCACATTCGGCACCGTCGGGTACACCATTGGCCTGGCCGACGATTCCGTGCGTTTGCTCAAGACCGATCACATCCCCGCCGCTATCTGGGACGAACTGATGAAGGTTCGCCAGCAGATCATCGACGGCTCTGTTCCGGTCGCCGAAGTGTATGACGCTCAGGATGTCCGCGCTCTGATGACCTCCGTCGAGGCGCCAGCAGCGGAATAACGCAGACCATCAACGACGGGGCGGCCCCAGGCGGGCCGCCCCGGTTTGGGCAAGCGCCGATGAAAATACGCAGCACACGATCGGGGAGCGTGTTGTGAACCCGGCGGCTGAGCAGGCGCCCGCAGTATCGCTGCACGCCATCACCAAGCGCTTTCCCGGCGTCTTGGCGAATGACGATATATCGCTCGCCTTTCACGCCGGCGAGGTGCATGCGCTGCTCGGCGAAAATGGCGCTGGAAAATCCACCCTGATCGGTATTCTCGCCGGCATGCAACAGCCGGATGGCGGGCATATCGAAATCGCCGGCGCGCGGGTGCGGATCGGCTCGCCGCGTGAGAGTCTGCGCCTCAGGATCGGCACGGTCTTTCAGCATGTGCTGCTGGTCAACAGCTTGACGGTTATTGAGAACCTCATGCTCGGTGGCGCCTGGTGGCGCAAGCATGACCGGAAATCTGCGCTCGGCCGATTTCACGAAATTTCACAATTGCTCGGAGTCGAGATCGATCCCGATGTGCCGGTCGGGCGCCTCTCGCTCGGCCAACAGCAGCAAGTCGAAATCATCCGTGCACTGTGGCACGGCGGCAACGTACTTGTCCTCGACGAGCCGACGTCCATGCTCACGCCGCAAGGCGTTGAGGAATTGGGCGGCGTCATGCGACGGCTGCGCGACCAGGGCGTTGCCATCATCTTTGTCACCCATAAGCTGCGCGAGGCCTACGCGTTTGGTGATCGCATATCGGTGTTGCGCCACGGGCGGCTCGTCGGCGATATCCCCCCGGCGCGCTTAAGCGCCATGGCCGAGGAGGAGGCGACCGATGAAATCATCCGCTTGATGTTCCGCGGCGAGGGTGAAGCGGATAGTGCCGATGCCGATATATTGGTGCGCGAGGGACATGACAAGCGGGCGCGCGTCGAATTCGATTCCTCTGCCGGCGCTGCGATCATGCTCAACAATATCGTGACGCGCGCCGAGCCCGGAGAATGCGCGCTTGATGACATCAGCTTCTCCGTCAAACCCGGCGAAGTGTTCGGCATTGCCGGCGTGGACGGCAACGGTCAAAAGCATCTGGCAGAAGTGTTGGCCGGCCAGCGGCCGGCGCTATCCGGCAGCATCGAGGTGAACGGCAAGCCGGCTGATCAGGACGGGGTTCCGGCGCGCCGCCGCCTCGGCGTGCGTTACATCACTGACGAGCGGTTGGGCGAGGGCACCGTGGCCGGGCATTCCGTCGCCACCAATCTCATGCTCAAGGAGATTGGCGCGCCGCCTTATTGGCAGGGCGGCGTAACCTTGTGGCAGCGCATCTTTAGCCATGCCCGGCAGATCATAGAGACGCATGATATCCGTACGCCGTCGGAGCATACCCAGCTTGGGCGGCTGTCCGGCGGCAATATCCAAAAGGTTCTGCTGGCGCGTGAAATTTCGGCCGATTCGTCGGTGGTGATCTTTAACAAACCGACTTATGGGCTTGATCTACAAAATACCCGTCTGGCGCGCGAGCGGATTATTACGGCGGCGGAACAGGGCATCGCGATCATTGTCATCTCGACGGAATTGGATGAGCTGCTCGAACTTTGCGATCGTGTCGGCGTGATGTTCGGCGGCGAACTGTCCGGCATCGTCGACAATCATGGCAATGCCGAAACGCAAATCGGGCGGTTGATGACCGGAGCGAAAGCGGCATGACCATACCGTCCTCCATGGGCTGGAGCTGCGCCGCCGGGATCGGCTTGGCGTTGTGATTTCATCGGTCTCACGCGTTCTATTGCCGATCGTCCTGGCGCTCGTCGTTGGCGGCCTGATCCTTCTCGCGCTCGGCAAAGATCCGCTGGCCTATTACGATTATGTTTTACAGCGCGGGCTGTTTAACTGGAGCGGATTCCAACAGACCGTCATCCGCTCGTCGCCCCTGCTGTTGATTGCCTCGGGACTGATCGTCGCCTTCCGGGCCGGCATCTGGAACCTTGGCGTCGATGGGCAATTCCTGCTCGCCGCGGTCGCGTCCGCCGCATTGGCGCCGGTGCTGATCTTGTCCCTGCCGTCCTGGCTGACCATCGTCATTTGCTGCGTGGTCTCCATCCTGGCGGCGATGGCATGGTCCCTGGTGCCGGCATTTTTGAAAATCCGCTATGGGCTGAACGAGATCATCACCACCTTGATGATGACTTTTCTCGGCATCAGTTTCGCCAATGTTCTGGTCAAGCTTCCGTTTAACGATCCCAACAATTCGGTGCCGCAAACCATGACATTGCCGGTGGCGGACCGTTTGGGGCGGCTCTTTGATACCACCATCCATAGCGGTATCATCATCGCCTTGGCGGCGGTCTTTGCCGTTCATTTCGTCATGACGAGAACGGCGTTCGGACTCAGATTACAAATTGTCGGCGCCAATCCGCGCGCCGCCAAACATGCCGGACTGAGTGTCGGGCGGCTGACCTACGCGACGTTTGCCCTCAGCGCCGGCCTTGTGGGCCTCGGCGGCGCGGCGGAGATTCTCGGCGTGTGGGGAACCATGCGGGCGGATTGGAATCCGGCCTATGGGTTGCTCGTCGTGCCGCTGGTTTTTCTCGCCCGCTTCAACGGTATCGCGGTGATCGGGTTTACGCTGTTTTTCGCCATCCTCATGATCGGCGGCGAGAGCGCGTCGCGGCGTTTGGGGGTGCCCAATTTCTACGTGCTGGTTCTCGTCGCGCTGCTGCTAATATTCCTGGCCCTGGTCGAATATCTCGACCATTTGTCGCGCCAGCGCAAGAAAGCCTGAGAGATGGGCGGGCTATTTACTGAGATTTTTGTCGCCTCACTGTTGTTCGGCGCGGTGACGGTCGGCATCCCGTTGTTGCTTGCCGGCCTTGGCGAACAGATTTCCGAAAAAGCCGGCGTGCTCAATATCGGCATCGAAGGCATGATGCTGATGGGCGCCTATGGCGGGTTTGTCGTCGCTTATTATACCGGTTCTTTCTGGCTCGGATTCCTCGCCGGCGGTGTTGCCGGCATGGTGGTTGCCTCGCTGATGGTGCTGTTCTGCGTCATCCTCAGCATGAATCAAATTGTTATCGGCATCGCGCTGACCATCGGCGCCGAAGGGTTGACGGCGCTGTTGCATCATTTTCAATTCAGCCGCACCTATCCGCGGCTCTCGCAAGTGCCGACCCTGGATATTCCCGGGCTAAAAGAAATCCCGGTGATCGGCCCGGCGTTTTTCGAGCGCCACGCCATCGTCTATCTTGCCGTGCTGCTGGTGGTGTTTGTCGCCTGGCTGTTTCGCCGCACTCATATCGGGCTCAACCTTCAAGCGGCCGGCGACAAACCGGCGGCGCTCGATGCTGCCGGTGTCGATGTCAAACTAACGCGCGCCGGCGCGGTGCTCAGCACCGGCCTGCTCGCCGGTATCGGCGGCGCTTTTATGGCCAATGTCGGGGCCGGGCTGTTCGTGCCGCATATGATACATGGCGCCGGGTTCATCGGCATCGTTCTTGCCATGCTCGCGCGCGGCCATCCGTTTTGGGTTCTGCTCGGCGCGGCCCTGTTCGGCGGCAGTCTGGCGCTGACCACGGCGCTACAGGTGGCCGGCTTGAATATTCCGACCGATGTCGTACAGATGCTACCGTTTGCGATGGTGATTGTGGTGCTGGTGTTGTTTGCCCGGCATAGCTATTTGCCGCCGGCCCTGGCGCTTCCCTATCATCGCGGCGAACGGTGATGAAATTGACTGGTACGCGGGGCGGGGTTTAGGCGATGAGCGCGAATAAGGTTTATCTTTTGGATGGCGGCTCGTTGGTCATCGACGGCTATCACGCCTTTTGGAATCGTGGACCCGGCGGCGAGTTCCGCTTTCCCTGCTATTCGGTTCTGATCGACCATCCGGACGGGCTCTATATTTTCGATACCGGTTATGATCACGCCCATGTCGAGCGCGTCTTGCCGTTCGAGAAACCACAGCAAACCGAGGCGCAGACGATCCCCGGGCAGTTGGCGGCGGTCGGCCTCCGGCCGAGCGACATCAACTATGTCATCAACTCGCATTATCACTTCGATCATTGCGGCGGCAATATTCACCTGACCGAGGCGTGCACGCTGTGTCATGCCAAGGAGCTTGTAGCCTGTGCATCGCCGCACCCGTTCGAAGTGCTGGGCTATTCCGATTTGAACTTTTCGCCGGAAATGAGAAACCAGCGTGGCTTGGAGGCGCCGAGCGATCCGGCGCTCGATATCTACACGCCGAAATTCGAAACGCTCAGCAACGATCAGGAAATTGCCAAGGGTTTGTGGCTATTCGAGACGCCGGGCCACACGGCGGGTCATTACAGTTTGATGGTGGAATTGGCCGGCCGCCGACCGATGCTGTTTTCCGCCGATGCTTGTTACAGCAAGAAGAATATGGACCTCATGTGCATCTCGAGTTTCCACCTTGATCCGGTGGCTAGTTTCCAGTCGATGCTGCGCTTAAAGGAATTGGCAAAGAAATTCGACGCCGAACTCTTCTATTCGCACGATCCGAAAAGTTTTCCGGACTATCTGCTGGCGCCTAATTTCTATTCCTGAGGACTTGGCCGTTGCGAATATTGGCGGCGTCAGGCGATGTTCGGAATTTCCACCATGGCGGCTTCTACTCCACGACCGACATCCGCGGTGATGCCGTGCTGACGGACGGCGGCGCCAAACACCGCAACGGCGGCGATGGCGTAAATCGGCTCTGCCACCGGGCCCATATGGCCGATACGGATTAGTTTGTCATATGTCTGGTGCCGGCCGGCTGAAAGCGTGACGCCATAGGTATTCCGTGCCGCGCTGTGAATTTGTTTGGTGGTTAGACCGCCGGGAATCTTGACGGCAGTCGTGCTCGGCGCGGCAATCGATTCGCGCGCCGGCCAGAGCTCCAGCCCCATCGCTTTGATGCCAGCGCGGCACGCTCGTGCGGTCAGATCGTGGCGGTACCAGACAGCTTCCGGCCCTTCTTCCAGATAGTGATCGAGCGCGGCGTCGAGACCTTGCACTTCCGATACCGACGGCGTGAATGGAAACGCATTCTCCTTACTCCACGCGTCTTTCCAATCGAGCAAGCTGAGAACGGATGCGCGCGGCGCGGTTTGGTTATTCTCCATATGGGCCCAGGCGGCCTCGCTCACGTCGAGAACGGAAAGCCCAGGCGAGCCGCCGAGGCATTTCCCGGGGCCTGTGATGAAAATATCCGCGGCACAAGCGCCCGGGTGGACGTCCATGCCGGCAAATGACGAAACGGCGTCGACCAACAACAGTGCGCCGTGGGCTTCGACCACCGCGCCGATCTCGTCGATCGGATTGATGGTGCCCGACGGTGTGTCGTGATGAACGACGGACACGATGGTGACATCCGGATTGGCACGGAGCGCCTCTGCCACCTGCGCGGGGTCGATGGCTTCGTTGTAGGCTACCTCCACTTCCGTCAGCCGCTTGCAATAGCGCGTCGCCCAATGGCCGAAACCTTTGCCATACACGCCGGAGGCTAAATTCAACACGGTATCGTTGGCTGAGATGAGCGACGCTGCCGCGGCCTCGATCGCCACCGCCGGCTCGGCGTGCAGGATGAGCGCCGGCTTGTCGCTTTGCATGGCGCGGCCGGCCTTCAAGCAGACCTGTTCATAAAAATTTTGAAAATAGGGGTCGTAGTCGTAAGGCACGGGCCGCGACAATGCTTCCTGAACGCACGGATAGATCGCCACGGGGCCGGACGTCAATGTCATGGTCGGCGCTTTGATAGGTGAATTTCCCATGCGCGGTTCCCTCATGCTGACTTGGAGGCAATATACCGTGCATCGCTGTTGTGGGTAAGCCATTATCCCGTTCGATGCGGCAGGCAACTCAGTTCGATTACGTGATCGTTGGCGCCGGCAGCGCGGGCTGCGTGCTCGCCGCCCGGCTCAGCGAGGACAGTCACACGCGCGTCGCCCTCATCGAGGCGGGCGGGCCGGCGGATGATCCGGCCATCGCCGATCCGGCGCGCTGGCCGTTCCTCGCCGGTGCGTCGTTCGATTGGAACTACCGCACGCGCGCCCAGTCGCACACCGCGGGGCGTCGGCATGATTGGCCGCGCGGCAAAGTTATCGGCGGCACAAGCTGTGTGAACGCGATGGCGCATGTGAGAGGGCACCCGACCGATTTCGACCGCTGGGTTGAAGACGGTTGCGCGGGTTGGGGATATGCCGATCTGTTGCCTTACTTCATCCGCTCAGAAACCAGCAACTTCCCCGCTTCGCCATATCATGGCGCGGCGGGCCCGATATCCCTCCTCACCCCAGACCACCCGAACCCGTTAACCCAAAGTTTTATGGCCGCCGGCGAAGAAAGCGGCTTCGAGCGAACGGAAGAGCATAACGGTGCACGCCTCACCGGGCCGACCCTCAACACGTTGACCATTGTCGGCGGCCGCCGGCAAAGCGTCGCCGACGCCTATTTGTCGCCGGCTATCGGGCGGGAGAATCTCACTGTCCTCGTACATTGTCGGGCGCGGCGCCTTCTGTTTGCGAGCGGCAATCGCTGCCGGGGTATCGAAGTTGACCAGTACGGGGAGCGCCTGGAAATAACCGCCGAGCAATCGGTTATTCTTGCGGCGGGTGCCATCGGCTCGCCCTCGCTGCTGTTGCATTCCGGCATCGGACCGGCTGAGGATTTGCGCGAAGTCGGCATTGCCTGCCGTATCGATCTGCCGGGCGTCGGCCGCAATTTGCAAGACCACTTGCTTGGCGCCGGCAATCTCTACGCTGCGGCCCGACAGGTGCCGCCGTCGCGCTATCAGCATTCGGAATCGCTGCTCTATGCGCGTCTTGCCGATCATGACGGCGCCCCCGAACTGGTGGTTGCCTGCGTCCTGTTGCCGGCGGTGACCGAGTGCTTCGACGCGCCGGCGGTGGGTGCCGCCTATACTCTTATGTTCGGCTTTACGCATCCCGCAAGCCGCGGGGTCGTTCGCCTGGTTTCAGACGATCCCGACTTACCGCCGCTCATCGATCCGGCTTATCTCAGCGCGCCACAAGACCTCACAATGTTTGCCGCGGCGTTGGACTTGGCACGCCGCATCGGTGGCGCCAAGGCGCTCGCCGAGTGGCGGCAGAGTGAGCTACTGCCCGGCCCTTCGGTCAAGACCGATCAGGCGCGGTGCGATTTTCTGCGCCGCGCTGCCCATACCCATCACCATCCTGTTGGCACCTGCCGCATCGGAACGGGCAGTGGGGCGGTGGTGGGGCCGGACCTCAAGCTGCGCGGCACCGACGGAATTCATGTCGTCGATGGTTCGGTGATGCCAAGTCTCACCACCGGGCCGGTCAATGCGGCGATAGTCGCGATCGCTGAGCGCGCCAGTGACATCATTCAGGGCCGCGCGCCGCTGGCGCCTATCACGTCCGTCCGCCCGGATTGACTCCGGCTGCGGGCTGCTAAGTGACAGCGCGCCCTTTGCCGATGCGTGGATGCGGCCGCCCGCCATCTGAGATGGCCATCACGATCATGATTTCGTTGGGCCGCGGTGCATCGGCCACGGCGACGGTGATTGTCTCGAATTCATCGAACGACCAGATATTGTCCTTGTTGGCGAGCGGCACATCGATCGACGCGCCGGCGCTACCGATCTTGGCGGTGTGGGGGATGATCGATTCACCGCCGCCGACAGCGGCGCGCATGGGTTTTCCGAGCGTTGGGTGAAGCACCGCTGCGGCATGCTCGACATCGCCGTTTACCCCGACGATCGCCGCTTTTCCATATGCCACCGGCGCGCCGTCGAGCATGGCTATCGCCTGGGGCATCAACTCTTCGCCGATCTCCAGAGCTGTATCGAACAGCGCCGACAAATCCATTTCGAACTTCCCGGCAAAGGGATTGGCGATCACCGCGATGGCGGCCACCCGGCATACCGGCCGGAGTGCCGGGCTGCCCGCCTCGGCGATGATCCGTTCTTTCACAAATATAGTTTTTCTCACCGTCATATTCTGGAATTCTCCCGCTGGGCAGGTTGGCTGGCGCTGCGCGTATCATGATACATTGAAGCGCAGGAGAAGTTCCGGGAATCAGTAGGCCGAAATAATTTCAGTGTTTAGCAAAGCATATTTTTATATTGGGCTGTTGGCGCTCCCCCTATTGCCGCACGGTGGGCAAGCCGCCGAGCCATCCGGGCCAAGCGCGCCGGTGCGCCTGGAGATCGTTAGCGCAACGGCGACGTCGCGCCTCGCCTGCCAGCTTGTGCTGGCCCATTTCGTCACCCAGGACATCGCGCCGATCCCGGCCGGGGGTGAGACCACGATCGCGCTGGAGCGGGATTTGGATGACGGCACCTTGATCTACCGGCATGACGGCGGACGGCGCATGGCGGTAGAGAATATCCTCTGCGGCGTCGCCAACAATTGGCAGGCGACCCGGGCCGATTTAAACCTGGCCACCCTGCGGGGCGGCCAACGCGCGAGTTTAAGAATTATCTGCGAAGCACCGAAAGCGCTTTCCTGCACGGCGGTTGGCGGGGCGGAATGAGCCCGCCCAACAGCTATGATTATGTGATTGTCGGGGCGGGCTCGGCGGGCTGCACCTTGGCGAACCGGCTGTCGGCCGATCCCGGCGTCAGCGTGCTGGTGCTCGAAGCCGGCGGCTGGGACCGCGATCCGTGGATACATATCCCACTCGGCTGGGGCAAAATCCTGCAGGGCCGGTTGCATGATTGGGGTTATTTTTGCGAGCCCGAAGACAATGTAAATGGCCGCCGGGTGGAGTGTGCGCGTGGCAAGGTCATCGGCGGCTCGTCGTCCACCAATGCCATGGCTTATGTGCGCGGCAATCCGGCGGATTACGATGGCTGGGCGGCATCGGGCCTCAGCGACTGGTCCTATGCTCATGCCTTACCCTATTTCCAAAAGCAGGAAAGCTGGGAAGGCGGTGGCGGAGACTATCGCGGCGGATCGGGACCGCTCGGCACGCAATTTTGCCGCTACCACGATCCGCTCGTCGAAGCCTTCGCTGCGGCCGGCAAGGCAGCCGGTTTCGGTTGGACCGATGACTATAATGGAGCGCGGCAGGAAGGCTTCGGGCGCCTGCAAATGACCATTCGAAACGGCCGGCGATCGAGCGGTGCGACCGCCTATTTGCGTCCGGTGTTGCGCCGGCAAAATCTCACGGTCGAGACCCTGGCTCTGACTACACGAGTCAATTTCGAAAGTGGTACGGCCACAGGCGTGGACTATGTGAAGGCCGGTCAAACCCACACCGTGCGGGCGGAGCGCGAAGTGATTCTCGCCGGCGGGGTGATCAACACGCCGCAATTGCTGATGCTCTCGGGCATTGGCGATGCGGCAGAGTTGAAGGCGCAGGGTATTCCGGTCGAGGTGGCGCTGCCAGGTGTTGGCAAAAATTTGCGCGACCATGTGTCGGTTGTCCTCATGTATCAGCGCCGTGAGCCGGGGCCGTTCCACCGCAACATGCGCGCTGATCGGATCGTCCGCGAACTCGCCAAGGCCTATCTGTTCGGCAAGGGGTTTGCGTCGGACGTGCCGGGCGGTATCGTGGCTTTCTTGAGGAGCGGGCCCGATGTCGCGTTACCGGATCTGCAATATCTCTTCACCGCCGCGCCGTTCGGCGCCGGGCCTTATTTTAAGCCCTTCAAGCAACCGTTTGCCGATGGCTTTGCCACCCGCCTCGTCATGCTACAGCCTGAAAGCCGAGGCACGGTGAGCCTGGTTTCCGCCGATCCGACGGAGCCTCCCCGCATCTGGCAGAATTTTCTTGCCCATGATGCCGATTGGCGAACACTCCGCGCCGGCGTGCGGATTGCCCGCGACATCGCTGCCCAGGGCCCGCTCGCGCCATTCATCGCCAAGGAAATTCTGCCCGGCAGCGATAAGGTTTCGGATGACGCGATCGACGAGGCGATCTGCAACACGGCGATCACCGTGCACCATCCTCTCGGCACCTGCCGTATGGGGACCGCGGATGACGAAATGGCGGTGGTGGACCCGGAATTGCGGGTTCGCGGCACCCAGGGCCTGCGCGTCGTTGACGCCTCGGTGATGCCGACACTTGTGCGCGGCAACATCAACGCCGCAGTGGTCATGATCGCAGAAAAGGCGGCGGACCTCATCGCTGGTCATGACGTTTTGGTGCCGCGCAATTGATCGCTGGTGCGCTCAGCACGCTATGCCTAGTTGCGTGGTGGCGATAAGATGTATCCGCATTTGGCCTGAAATTACGGCGAGAATTCGCCCGCTGATGGATACATGACCACCGATCCTACAAAGTCCGGAAATTCCGACCTGTTCTATAACGAGTTGGAGCCGTTCTACGAATTCGGCAAGTTTGTCGAACTCGGCGCCTATGAGCCATTGCCCGATGATTGGATCGTCATGCTCACCGATGTTCAGGGATCAACCCAGGCAATCGAGGCCAGGCTCTATAAGAATGTGAATATGGTGGGGGCGGCGTCGATCACTGCCCTCCTCAACATTTGCGGCGACATCGAAGTGCCATTTGTATTCGGTGGCGACGGGGGAACGGTCGTGGTTCCCAGCTCGCTGCGCGAGGCTGCCTGCGATGCGCTTGTGGGACTCAGGTCAATGTCGCAAGCGACTTTCGGCTTAACTTTGCGTGTCGGGGCGATACCGGTAGCGGATTTGCGGGCCCAGGGCGTCGATGTGCGGGTTCGGAAGTTAGAGCTCAGTCCGGGTAACTACTTGGCCATGTTCACCGGTGGCGGCATAGATCTTTCTGACAGTCTCTTGAAGAATTCTCCGCCGGGTAGCCCTTACCTTCTTCAGTCCCGATCCGAAGTTGGCGAGCCTGATCTTGAAGGCTTGTCGTGCCGCTGGGAACCGCTGGCGCCGCAAAAGGGGCTCATGATGACCATCATGATTCAAGGCACCAGCCGCGACCCGGCGGACGAAAGCGATTTGCTGAGCGACGTCGTGCAAACTATCACCGATCTTCTCGGCCACCGCCTGCGAGAATCGGCCCCGGCGAGCACCGGCTCGATAAAATTCAGATGGCCACCGCGCAGCCTTCGGGTGGAAGCGCGCGCCACGGCCGGCGACCGGACGTTTCTCAAGAGCTACTTCGCCGTCTGGCTTTCGTCTCTGATCCAATTTTGGTGCGAACGATTTGATCGCCAGGCCGGATCGTACAACGCGCCTGTTTACCGGGATGAGATTCGTTCAAATACCTATTTTCGAAAATATGACGGCATCCTGCGAATGGTGCTGGATGTGAGCGAAAATCAGGCCGAGCGCATCGAGCAATATCTAAAGCGCGAACAGGATGCCGGCCATCTCGTATACGGCGTCCATTTGGCCAACGCCGCGTTGATGACATGCCTGGTGTTCAACATGGCGCAAAGCGAGCATGTGCATTTTATCGACGGTTCGGACGGCGGCTTCGCCATGGCAGCTCGGGGGTTCAAATACGCTCTTGCTGCACGCGCCTAGGGCCGCAACACGGTGAACCCGCCGCGGAGCGCATCGTCGATCAGGTTGCCAAGATAGCGTAGCACCGTTTCCGGCCCGCCGAACTCAACAAATTGGGAGAGAAGAAATGGCAAATCACGGAACCTTTTATTGGAATGAACTGATGACCCGGGACGCCGAGAAGGCCAAGGACTTCTACGCGTCGACCTTGGGCTAGACGTTCGACGCCATGCCAATGCCGGAAGGCGGCAGCTATTGGCTCGCCAAGGTGGGCGGTGCGCCGGCCGGCGGCATCTTTTCAATAGCCGGTCCTGAGTTCGACGGCGTGCCGGAGCACTGGTTTGCCTATGTTGCCGTCGACGATGTCGATGCCAGCGCGAGTAAAGCCGAAGCTGTCGGTGGCAAGATACGGCGTCCGGCATTCGATGTGCCGGGCGTGGGCCACATCGTCATTCTTGAAGATTCCAACGGTGCAGCCATGGGGTGGATGACCCCCGCGTAGTCAGCTTAACCGTTATATTTGGTCGGATAATTTGGGCGGGCGGCGTTAGGCTTTGATGCGCTCGGATTTTGGATCGTAGAGCGGGCGCAGAGAGGCGGTCGCCGGATAGCGCACCCCGGCGATCTCGATTTCGTAGGTGCCGGATTTTACATAGTCGGCATCGACGCCATCCGGGTTCTCGATATAGCCGAGCGCAACAGCCCCGCCGAGCGTATGGCCGTACATCGCCGAACGTACATATCCGGCGAGCCCGCCATCGCGCCAGATCGGCTCATTGTGATAGAGCATCGGCTGTGAATCATTGAGCAGAAACTGAACCAGACGTTTGTTCAGCCCGGTCTCGCGCTGACGCTTGAGCGCGTCATGGCCGATGAAGCCGCCTGGCTTGTCGAACTTGACGGCAAATCCGAGCCCGCCTTCTAGCGGCGTGTCGGCGTCGGTAATGTCGTGGCCGTAATGGCGGTAGGCCTTTTCGATACGCAGCGAATTCATCGCATGCATACCGATTTGGCGCAGCCCGTACGATCCCCCGGCCTCTACCAATACATCGAAGACGCCGGTGGTGAATTCGCTCGGGATGTAAAGCTCCCAACCGAGTTCACCGACATAACTAATGCGCGATGCCCGCACCACAGGGAAGCCGATCTCAATCTCGCGGCTGGTGCCGAATGGAAACCCGTCATTGGAGAGATCATCTGGGCTTAGCTATTGCAGCAGATCGCGTGCCCGTGGTCCCATCACGCCGAGCATGGAGAGGCCGGACGTGACATCTGTCAGCACGGCGTGAGCGCCCTCCGGAATATGCCGCTTGAGCCAGTGGAAATCGCGTATCTGGAACTCGCCGGAAGTGACGATGAGATAATCGTCGGCGGCGAGCCGGGTTACGGTCAGGTCGGCCTCAATGCCGCCGCGCTCGTTGAGCCATTGGGTATAGACCACACGCCCCGGCGCCACATCGCCATGATTGGCGGCAACTTGGCCCAGCTCGCGCGCGGCATCGCGGCCTTGCAGGCGAAATTTGGCGAACGAACATTGATCCAGAAGACCGACTGCCTGGCGAACCGCGCGATGTTCCTCGGCCGAAGGGCCGAACCAGTTCTGGCGTCCGTAGCTATATTCATAGCGCGCATCGGTGCCTTTGGGAGCGAACCAGTTGGGCCGTTCCCAGCCGAACGCAACGCCATGGCAGGCGCCGCGCACAACCAGCCGGTCATGCACCGGCGAGCGGCGCGGGCCGCGTCCGGTCTCGGCCTGATGAAACGGCCAATGCATTGCGTATAGCAGGCCGAGCGATTCGCTGACCCGCTGGTGCAGATATTGGCGGTTGCTTTGGAACGGCAGATTACGCCTGACATCGACTTCCCACAGGTCCGGCGGCGGGCTGCCGTCGCGAATCCATTCGGCGAGCACCTGGCCGACGCCACCGGCGGATTGAATGCCGATCGAGTTGAAGCCGGCGGCGACGAAGCAATTGTCGAGCTCCGGCACCTCGCCGATATGATAGCGAACATCCGGCGTGAAGCTCTCGGGGCCGCAGAAGAACGTCTGGATGCCGACATCGGCGAGCGCCGGCATGCGGTGCATCGCCTGGGTCAGGATCGGCTCGAAATGATCGAAATCCTCGGGCAGTTCATCGAAGCTAAAATCCTCGGGGATACCGTCCATGCCCCATGGCTTGGCGTGAGGCTCGAAGGCGCCGAGCAGGATCTTGCCAGCATCCTCCTTATAATAGGCGCAGGCATCGTAGTCGCGCAGCACTGGCAGGTCCGGCGTCACGCCGTCGAACGCCTCAGTCACGACGTAGAAATGCTCGCAGGCATGGAGCGGCACATTGACGCCGATCGATGCGGCGAGGTCACGTGTCCACATGCCGGCGCACAGCACCACCGTCTCGGCCGCAATCTCGCCGGCGTCGGTGTGTACGCCGGTGACGCGTTCGCCATCATGGCGGATCGCCAACACCTTGCAATTCTCGCGGATCAACGCGCCGCCGGTGCGTGCGCCCCTGGCCAACGCCTGTGTGACGTCGACCGGATTGGCCTTGCCATCGGACGGGATATAGACCGCGCCGAGCACATCTTCGGTATTGACCAGCGGGTAGCGCTCTTTCACTTCTTCGGGCGTAATCACGTCGACCTGGAGATCGAATATCTTGGCCATTGAGGCGTTGCGTGCGCGGTAGGCTCGCGCTCACGCACTTTGGTAGCCACCGTCAGGGTATCAATCCGTCCCGTTTAAGCTCGTACGTAATCCGCCGCAGTTCGGTATTGATCGCCTTGACCTTCTCAACGTGAGCGCGGCTTCTGCGCCCGTGCTTCGTGTGCGCCGCTATGGACCGCGCCTTGCCTTCCGGTGTTCTTGGTCCGGTCGAGCAGCCTCCGTGCAATCGGCACCTGGTCTTTCCCTTGAGCGCCGCCTTCTGGCAGGGCGTGCTCCGACGTGTCTTGGCAAGGCATCGACGGCCCGGCCAGTCGACCCCGAAACGCGTTTCGCGGCCCGCTTCGACAAGATCTTTGTAGTCAGCTTTT
>Ga0115002_10000534_pt1 | contig 53858 bp, 41 predicted proteins | sample ArcticOcean_MG_C_8_FD_89576 | JGI IMG/M metagenome (GOLD analysis project Ga0115002, IMG submission 89576) | Marine microbial communities from western Arctic Ocean - ArcticOcean_MG_CB11_86 | ecosystem: Environmental > Aquatic > Marine > Oceanic | place: Arctic Ocean: Canada Basin | collected... | reverse complement strand
GGACTCGCTTAGTGGAACCATTCCAGAAAGCGTGTTTTCTATGTTCCAGTTGACGTTCGCAATTATTACACCTGCACTAATTGTTGGTGCGTTTGCTGAGCGAATGAAATTTTCCGCGATGCTTTGGTTTATGGCTATCTGGGTCAGTGTCGTCTATGCGCCAATTTGCCATTGGGTATGGGGTGGTGGTTGGTTGGGTGAGATGGGCGTACTCGATTTTGCTGGAGGTACGGTGGTACACATCAACGCAGGTATCGCTGGTCTAGTAGCAGCTATAGTCCTGGGTAAGAGGCGCGGCTATCCGCAGTCGGCCATGAAGCCAAGCAATCTTGTGCTCACTATGGTGGGAGCCGCTATGTTGTGGGTGGGTTGGTTCGGTTTCAATGCGGGAAGCCAACTGGCTGCAGACGGAGTTGCGGGAATGGCTATGGCTGTTACTCAGGTTGCAGCGGCGGCTGGCGCGCTTACTTGGATGTTTGCTGAGTGGAAAACTCACGGAAAACCAAGTGCTTTGGGGCTGGTCTCCGGTGCGGTAGCAGGCTTAGTGGCTATTACTCCTGCATCAGGTTATGTAGGACCGATGGGGGCTTTGGCTATCGGTTTCGCATCTGGGCTTGGGTGTTACCTTGCTGTAGTTAAAGTTAAACGCGTTTTTGGTTACGACGATTCCCTAGATGCATTTGGTGTGCATGGTATCGGTGGAATCATCGGCGCCGTGTTAACGGGAGTTTTTGTCGATTCAGGCCTTGGTGGAGTTGGTCTTGCTGACGGTGTGAGCATGGCTTCCCAGGTAGGCAAGCAGCTTATAGGCATTGTAGCGACAATTGTTTATTGTGGTGTTGTCAGCTTCATAATCCTCAAGGTACTCGATAAGGTAATCGGGCTACGTGTAAGTGAGCAGGATGAGCAGGAGGGGCTAGATCTGGTGCTCCATGATGAACAGGGCTATAACCTATAATCCAAATATAGGCAGTTAAGACTACTGCGTTGTAACTTTGTGATTTGCGTCGTTTCTGTCATTCATTGTTTGTATGACAGAGGCGGCGCGAATTAGAAAATAGTTTCCACCTTATGCCTCCGTCATTAATTTTAACTATTCGATGGTTCATATCATCGTTCTCGATTAGATAGGCAGTAGTATGTGAGATGTCTTTCAATTCACAGAGTTGTCCGGCTGGGATTAGTTCTCCTAACTACTTTATTTTTAACCAGTTTGGGTGCGATCGCGTTAATAAGAACCTCATGTATTACCACTTTTTCAGGCTCATTCTTTGTATGATTTCGTTATATACCTAGGTGGCTTATTGAGTGAATGGCCTGTAAAAATCAAGTCTAAAAAAGTGTTAATTTTATTGGTCAGTTAAATAGCAACAGAGAGGCTTATTGATAAGTCCATGCTATGCTCCCGGCCCTAATTATCCGATAGTCTATTTACCGCTTCATGAGTTCACCTAGACACTTTGATCAGATCGCTATCGCTTTATCGGCCATCTGTATTGTGCATTGTCTAGCGGTTACTTTTCTTGTGGCATTATTGCCTCTCGCTGCCGTTGCTTTTGGAGGCCATTTTCACGGTCTTATGCTATGGCTTGTTATTCCCACCAGCGTGATCGGATTTTATCTGGGCTATCGGGAGCACAAGCGAGTGGTAATAGGTTTATTAGGTTTGTCAGCTATGACGCTTATTAGCTGCGCCGCTTTGTTGGGCCATGGACAATGGTCTGGATGGATAGAGTCAAGCGCAACTTTGCTGGGCGGCTTTGTGTTGGCGAGCGCTCACTGGCTTAACTTCCAGGAAGCTCGACGGGTACACGTTCACGATCATTAAGCTACATTTTAGCTTGTAGAAAGCTTTCCTAATCGGGTTATACGTCCATCTTCAATTTCTAGGGCTCGATTAAACTGAGAAATATTACGGTGTAGGTGTGTTACACAGACCAGATGAGTGCCACGCGAAATAATTTGATCGAGCTCTCTGGTTACGAGTTCAAAGTTTCCTGGATCAAGTCCCTCCCAAGGTTCGTCAAGTAGCAGAACTTTAGGCTTATAAACGACAGCCCTGGCAATAAGAACTCTCCGAAACTGTCCATAAGAGAGGGTCTTGACGTTCCGTTCGGCTAGGTCAATTAGCTGAAATTGCTCCAGTAACTCATCCACAAGTTTAAGTTCGTTTTGTTTGAGTTTTCGAGTTTGACCGATGCTTGAATCAAAGCCTGAACTAATGCACTGCCTTACTGTGGAGGGATACCAGTAGCCGGCTTGTAATTCTGGCGATACCCATGCTATTTGTTGCCTTAGTACCCAGATATTTTCCGGGTTCTCGATACCCGAGAAGTTTATGGATCCTCCAATTGCTGGACGGAGTTGTCCATGGAGCATTCGTAGAAAGGTGGTTTTACCAGCCCCATTTGATCCTGTGACTTGCCAGTGCTCTCCCTCGAGTAGTTGCCATGTAATACCAGTAAGCGCTTTCCTTTCATTTAGCCAGATATCCGCATTTTGAATATCGATAATTACCGAGTCACTTGTTATTGTATCCCCAGTGTTCTTGCTTAATTCCACGCTAATTTTTGCGGCGGCAGTTTCTGTAGGTATAGGCAGTGTTGGAAAAAATTTCCCTGACTCTACAACATGGCCGTTATCAAGTCTGAGGATTCTGTTGATTGAAATTGGTAAATCAATCGTTACATGATAGGAGCACAGAATTGAAATTTTTTTGCTGATATGGTCTATCGTAGAGTTCAGTTGCCTTCTTGCTTTGGTATCTAAACCTGCTAGAGGCTCATCCAGAATTAGAATAACTGGGTTAAAACTTAAGGCTCGTGCAATCAAAACCCGACGTTGTTCTCCTCTAGATAATTCTAGGAAGGGTCGTTTGGCCAGGTGGGATAAATTTAGTTCGTGAAGTATTTGAGAGGCTTTTTTTATATCCTGAGGGCTTGGCTCTTTTCGGGGAATATCTGTTTTATAGATGCCCGACAAGACAACTTCGGTGGCATTAAAATTCCACCCCCGCTCTACATATCGGTCTTGTAGTTCGTGGCCAACTAAGGTGATACGGGTGAGTGCCTCTACAGCATCTGTTTGTAAATTTTTCCCAAAATTGTAACGGCGTGTCCCGCTTTGTGGAGCTGGCCAAAGGTTACCGCTGATTAGCCTCAGAAAACTAGTTTTCCCACTGCCATTTGCACCGACAATAGCCCAATGCTCGCCGGGGAAAAGGTCCCAGGTTAATTTATGAAGCACCGTACGCCTCAGTAGCTGCACGTCTACCTTGTTTAGGCGGACGATCGGCTGATCATCGGGAGCATATGGCGCGGCATCGTCGGAGATCACCTTACTCATTGGGGGGTATTATAGCGGGCCCTGCCATGTATATGATTGCTTTAATTGTCGCAACGATGCACTTCGATAGATGTGTGCACAACCCCTAACTCCTCAGGTATTAAATTTTTATAGTACTCAGGTGGTTGAGGATGATGAGTGACGATGGACAGAATTGCCGAGTAGATGTTTGGTCCCACGGCCCAAATATGCAAATCTGCAAGACGGATATCATCCTGAGCTTCCATCACATCTTTGATTGAGATACGTATCTCATCCGAGGTTTCCTTATCAAGCAGGATGCTAGATGTGGTTCGCAGCAGCCCAAAGGACCACCGGGCAACAAGGACGGCGCCTACTATTCCCATTACCGGATCAGCCCAGATAAGACCTAGATACTTTGCGCCAAGTAACGCAAAAATTGCTAGGAGCGATGTTAAGGCATCAGCTAGCACGTGGAGATAGGCAGACCAAAGATTGTGATCATGGTGATGGGTATGGCCCTTGTCTGAGTCGTGATTATGTCCAAGGATGAGCACAGACAGCCCGTTGACAAATAAACCTAGTACCGCGACAAAAATCGCGTTATTAAACTCGATCTGGACTGGCGAGATGAGGCGTTCTAAACTTTCCCACACCATCACAAGGGCAAACATAGCAAGTAGAATAGCGCCGGTATAACCGCCAAGAGTATTGACTTTGCCCGTTCCAAAACAGAATTTCTCATTGTGGGCGTGTTTTCTGGCATAGACATAAGCAAAGGCATTAATGCTTAGAGCCACCGTGTGCGAGGTCATATGGAGGCCATCGGCTAAAAGCGCCATGGACCCAAATGCGATTCCAGCGGTGATTTCAACAACCATCATCGCGGCTGTAATGGCAATGACAATTAATGTGCGCGTCTCACCCGGACGTTTTATATGTTGTCCGAATGTATGGGAATGCTGCCAGCGATGAAGGTGTTCATTGTGCATAGCTAATCACCCCAGTGTATCTAGAACTGGAGCCGGATTCCCCCATTAACAGTAAGCCCTGGTATACGAAACCCAGTTACTTCTTCGTAGTCTTCATCGGTGATATTTTCTAGGCGACCGTATACCTCTAGTTTTTGATTCAAGCGGATAGTAGTGCTGACATCGAGTATCCAGTAGTCGTCGAGGGTAACGCGTCCGATACCGTATAACTCGTCAATAGCATGTGCAGAAGATCGATAATTGAAAAATAGACTGGCTTTTTCGCTAAGCGAAGAAAATTTAAGACCAAGATTGGCGAGTTGTTCAGGTCTGCGAATTCTTTGTAGACCATACTGATCTTCCGTTTCATTTAATGTGGCATTGCCAAATAGAGTCCATTGACTCGTTATTGGGTACTCAGCGATAAGTTCAATTCCTGAGGAGCTATTCTTTCCAGACGATTGCAAGTACCCCGAATACCCAGCAAGGTCAAAAAACAATTCGTCTTCGATACGCTGGTCAAAGTAGGTGGCACCAAAGAAAGCCCCGCTCGCTCCAGTGTACTCAATCCCAAAGTCAACGCCGCTACTTGACTCCTCCGTTATGGGCGTATTTGTAGCTGGTGAGGAAGCAAAGGGACCATCGTTGTAAGCTATTTCGTAGAGACTAGGCGCTCTAAAACCGGTGCCATAGCTAATCCGATATTTGAGTGTTCCGCTGTCATTTAGATTTAGCAAGTAGGCTGAAGAAACACGCACACTTGTATGATTTCCAAAATCATCATTGTCATCACGTCGACCCCCGGCAGTTACAAAAAAACTACTTCCGACTTTCCTGTGGAATTCAAAATAAGCTCCTTTCTGACTTCTCTCTAAGACGTTACCGCTATTGCTGACAACCTCGTCTTTATCCATGTCTAGGCCATAGACTAGGGTTGAGCGTTGGTTTATCTCGACCGTACCGGTATACGCTAGTCGTTGCATTAGACCTTGTGTTGCAAAGGATCTTATTCCTGCCCAGAAATCACTCCTGTCCACGTCAGTGCCTGAAACTGCCAGAAAATGTTTGAATCTCTCGGATGCGTATATGCCGGATAGCTTGAATGTGCTCTGATTACTTGATTCTGAGCATTCATTACTTGTCGGAAACCCACAGCCGTCAAATTTATTCTTTGTTTCGGTATTTCGTGCGACGAGCTGCAGGGTTAACTGATTAGTAGGACTCCAGCCAAACTTTGTATGCAAGGTCTTGTTCTCATAACCATCCTTATCCATAAGATCAGTGTCAGAAGTTTTGGCGTTATAACCATCAGAGGAGAAATCGGATGTTGAGATAAAGAAATTGGTCTTTTCAGTGCCTCCGGCGAGGTTTCCATCTAACTTTTTTGTGCCAAAGCCACCAAAGTCAATATTGAACCCGCCGCTCAACGGCCCTGCACCTGCTTTAGTCAGAATGTTCACAACCCCTCCTGCATCAGCACCGTAGATAAAACCTTGAGCGCCCCGTAGGATTTCTATACGTTCAACATCGTTTGTAGTGAGTAGGTGTTCAAATGCTGGTCCGACTTGGGGACGGCTTGGATCAGCTAGTTCAATACCATCAATCATTACCAGTGTCCTGTACCCCTCCTCTCCTCGTATTCGTAAGGTGGTTGGTTTGCCTGAACCTCCATTATTGCTTGTACCTATACCTGGTTGCGTTCTCAAAATATCGGCCACTGAGTGGTAGGCGCGGAGTCGAATATCCTCTGCGCTGATTACAGATACTGCTGAGCCGACTCGCTGCAGTGGGACTCTAACCTTGCTGGAAACAATGATTACTTCTTCAAATCGTATATCTTTTTTAGGCTTGTTAGATTGAACTTCTGCCCCAATGGGCGCTGCCAATATCAGGAGTAATAACACTTTGAACCAGCGAGTATTATAACTAGGTGTTCTGATAGTTAACGGCACCTATGTGTCCACGTTTTTTGTTTTCCAGGGCAAGGCTATTGAGGTATTAGCAGGGTACTCCTGCCGCGGAGATATTCTGTAGACCTCCTCTAAGTTCGCTTTAGTGAGGACTTCTTTAGGAACGCCTTCAGCCACAACGGAGCCATTATTTATCAGTATTAATCTATCCATAAAATGTGCTGCCATAGTGAGATCGTGTAACACAGCGAGTACGCCTATCCCTTCATTAGCTTTAGCTTTCAATATGTCCATTACGTGAATCTGATGGTAGGGGTCAAGTTCAGCGATAGGCTCGTCCACTAGTACTAATGGGGCACCAACAGCAAGCGTGCGGGCAAGTAATATCAACGCCCGTTCTCCACCAGAAAGGGAATTCAGACTGCGAGAAGAAAATGAAGTTGCATTGACCGCATCTAGTGCGTTGTCTACGGCGCGCTCGCAATCTATTGATGGTGGCCCAAACGTTCGTCGATAAGGAAATCTGCCGAGCATAACTACAGCCCGCGCTTGCAACTGCCATTCAATACGGCTTTCTTGGGGTAGGTACGCTAAAGTTTTAGCACGCTCCACTGGCGACAGGTTTTTAAGAGGAACGCCATCGAGCGTTAATTGTCCTTGCGAGTATTTCTCTGCACCAATGATGGCTTTTAGTAGCGTTGTTTTCCCTGCTCCGTTGGGCCCTATCAGGCCAACTAATTCTCCTCGTTCGAAAGACAGAGATAGCTCGTTAATAATTTTATGATGCCGAATCTCAATCGTTATGTTGTCAGCCTCAAGCTTCATGCTCTGTGGCTCACTTTGAGCCTGAGAATAAGGAGCAAGAAAAAAGGCCCCCCAATCAATGCGGTGACAACACCAAGCTTTAGCTCTGTGCCGATATTTACTAGTCTAACCATGATATCGGCACACAGCAGAAGACAAGCTCCTGCTAAAGCACTTGCTGGTAAGAGCCGACTTGGTTGATGTCCAACTAGTGGACGCATTAAGTGCGGAACGATTAGGCCAACGAACCCAATTACGCCAGCTATTGCGGTACATGCCCCTACGCTGATTGCCGTGCCTGATATGACGAGGAAGCGAATTCGTGACAGGTTAACGCCGAGGCTTACGGCGGTCTCTTCTCCAAGACTCAGCACGTCTAGAGAGCGAGCACTAGCAGCTAAAAGAAACCAACCTATAATCATAAAGGGAGTGGATAACCAGACATGAGACATGCTTCGGTCTGTAATTGATCCTAATAGCCAAAAGACTATTTCTAATGAAGCAAATGGGTTTTCGGATAAATTAAGAACGAGAGACGTTAATGCCCCACACAGGCTCGAAATTGCTACTCCCGCTAGAATCAAGGTTGCTACGCTTCCAGTGCCTGCTATTGTTTGTATCAAAAATATCACAATGAATGATCCTCCAATCGCCATTAGCGGCAGCGCGAGCGGCATCACAAGAGAAAGCCCTGTGTAGATCGCAATAACGGCACCCAATGCCGCGGCTGTAGATACGCCAATAACGCCTGGTTCTGCGAGAGGATTGCGCAGGTAACCCTGTAATGTGGCACCCGCCAGACCCAGCGAGGCCCCGATAGTAAATCCCAAAATTGCTCGCGGTAATCTAATTTCTCTAATGATTAATGAGAAAATTTCGGGGTCTACTTGATCAAACATTGCGCGCATTCCGGAGAATCCAGTCCCTGCGCTTCCAACCATCAATGAGGTAATAAACAACAGCAGTGCCAGCAGGGTAAGGACTGCTAGTAGTGGAAGATAATATTTGTTGTTGTCCATTCGTATCATGAGTGCTGTTTGATTACAGGTCTCTTCGAGCCCGCTGCAGGATGCGAAGTGCTTCGAGTGTTTTCGGGGATCCACAGAGCCATAATGAATCAGGGATATTAATAAGCTTTGTTCGTTTTAGTAATTCTTGCAGAGCTGGGTGCCACATAGCTTCTGAAACCAAGGCAGGAGCATCGTTCCATGGGTTACCAAGTTCTATCAGTTCTGGTTCTATAATTAACAGCTTCTCGAGATCTATTTTGCGACCCCCCGAAAACCCGAGTCGGTCGCCTATGGTCTCGAATCCGGCCCTTTGAGCAATGTTGTTGGGCAGAGAGTTATTGCCCATCGTCCAACCGCTGGCTTCGTAGCTGACGAAAAGCGGTAGCGGCAAGTCTGAAGAGACTGTCTCAACCGTGACTGCTTCGTTAAAATGGCGAATTAATGCTTTCGTTTCCTTATTTTCCCCAACAGCATTCGCTAATAGCTGAAGGTTTTCTGAAATATCATGGAAGCTTTTTGCAATTGGCAATTCTAGGACCGTGTACCCGAGATTTTTAAGAATGGAGATTGTTGGACGAAACCCGAAGGGTGCTGTCACAATTAAGTCAGGACGAAGTGCAATAACCTCCTCCGCGGTTCCATGGTTGAGTGGCAGTCCATCCGAAAAAGGACCGAGCCAAGAAGAATTGGGGTCCCGGGCTAAGTGCGATAGAGAGATGATCCGTTCTCGTTCAACTAGGAGTGCAACTAATTGATCGGTGCAAACGTTGATGGAAACGATGCGCTGCGGCCTGTCAGATGCCAGTACAGTTGTGGCAAACCCTAAAAGAAACAGGCTCGAGCAGTATGCTGCGAGCATCCTACTAAAGACAGATGTGCGTTTCCCGTTGCTCGGCATTGCTGTACCTTGTCTGCAGATTTAAACACGTGATAACAGCACACCACATAATCATAAAATATGTACGCGAGCGTTAAACCGTTACCGGTGTCGTCGCTGCGCTACGGCCGCTCCGCTGAGGTAACCCGCCTCCCGGATGGACGACTCGACGGCAGGTCTCCTGGCTTACGGTTTGCCGTTAATCTCCGGACCTTCCCAGGCTCAAGCCCAGTGGTAATACTGGAGAAAAACTAGCCGCTTACAGTTGCGGGCACAGCCACGGCATTGATAATCAATTATCGTACCGTGTTCCCTTTCAAACCCCATAGGGGTACCGTCATTGCTACTATAGTGTTCGTAAGTTGGACTATCAAGCCACGATAATAATGACTGACGTATTGCCAGTATCACGCAATGTAGACGAGGCCCATGAACGTCTTAGGGAATGGTTAATCCCTACTCCTGTGCTCGAATCAGATGTATTGAATGTTCGGGCAAAATCCCGTGTGTTGATTAAGGCTGAATCCTTGCAATATGCAGGTAGTTTTAAAATTCGCGGGGCGCTTAATAGATTACTCCAGCTTAGCTATGAAGCACGGAGCGCAGGTGTCGTTGCATTTTCCTCAGGAAACCATGCGCAGGCCGTTGCAATGGCAGCAAAGTGGCTGGGTATGACAGCTACAATAGTTATGCCGAAAGACGCGCCAAACATAAAACAGTTGAATACGCGTACGCTTGGAGCAAAGGTCGTGCTTTATGATCGTTATAATGAAGACCGAGAGCATATAGCGGCCAAAATTGCACAGGAGTCTGGTGCTACGATTGTGCCTGCTTTTGATCATCCCGATATTATCGCAGGCCAGGGAACAGTTGGTCTTGAGACCGCACGCTATGCGCATGCTGAAGGATTAAAGTTAGATGCGTTTTATTGCCCATGTGGAGGGGGTGGGCTCGTTGCTGGTTGTTCCTTAAGTGTCCGACCTATTTTTAAGCAATGTAAAATATTTTCAGTTGAACCGGAAGCTTACGATGACACTAAACGGTCACTTGAGGCCAAAGAGCGACAGTTTGTAGACGGTTATCCTGCAACCATTTGCGATGCTCTAATGGCCCCCGTTCCCGGAGCGTTAACATTTGCAATAAACCAAAAGGTTCTGACCGGTGGTATCACCGTTACTGATGGGCAAGCAGCGCATGCTGTAGCCTTTGCTGCTAGGCACTTAAAGCTAGTATTGGAACCCTCAGGCGCGGTTGCTTTGGCGGCCGTCCTTGGGGGAGGTGCAAAGGGATTTGGCTGTGTCGCGATTATTCTTAGTGGTGCTAATATTGATAATAAGCGTTACTTAGAGATTCTTGGCGATTACCCTGATCCTTGAAGACCCAAGAAGATCATATGGAGTCCCATTTAAAGGATTAATAAGACAGTGAATTTACTGTGAAACAAGAAGGAAAGCTTCGCGACCTAACGGACGTGGATGATCGCTATAGTCTTGAGTCAGACATCATCTACCTTAATGGGGTGCAGGCTCTTGTCAGACTGCTCTTGTTGCAGTCTCAGAGCGATCAGAAGGCTGGCCTGAAAACGGCTGGGTTTGTTTCGGGTTATCGTGGTTCTCCCCTTGGAGGGCTAGATCAGGAATTATGGCGCGCAAGTGGCATTCTTGAGCGTGCCCCCATTCACTTTCAACCGGCTGTCAATGAAGAAATAGCGGCAACCTCTATTTGGGGTTCGCAGCAGCTTAATTTGTCTCCTGGTGCTCGTTATGACGGAGTGTTTGGTCTCTGGTATGGGAAAACTCCGGGAGTTGACCGCTCTGGGGATGCTTTTAAGCATGCTAACTGCGCAGGAACCTCTCTAAGTGGGGGTGTCCTCGCGGTAGCTGGTGACGACCATGTCTGTAAGTCATCAACTCTCCCTGGGCAAAGCGAATATGGTTTTATTGATGCCGCAATTCCTGTTCTAAATCCGACGGATGTGCAGGATATTTTAGAGCTGGGCTTGCTGGGTTATGAGCTTTCTCGTTTTAGCGGCTGTTGGATAGCGCTCAAGATGACTGCGGAAAACGCCGATTCTTTGCAGACTGTGCAGTCGCCCCGAATTCTTGAAGTTAATAAGCCAGAATTTGTTATGCCTGAAGGAGGACTTAATATTCGTTGGCCTGACTCGCCTAATGATCAGGAATATCGTCTTCAGCAGCACAAGATAGCTGCAGTTCTAGCCTTTGCAGAGATTAATAATATAAATCGAGTTGTGATTGATAGCCCTAATCCACGGCTTGGAATCGTATCTACAGGAAAAGCTTGTTTAGATGTTTTGCAAGCTTTAGATGATCTTGGAATAAGCCGGAAGCGAGCTAGCGAATTAGGCATTAAAGTCTTCAAAGTGGGTATGAGTTGGCCTTTAGAGCCAGAAGGTATTCGACGGTTTTGTAAAGGTGTAGAGGAAATTCTTGTTGTTGAGGAAAAACGTCCGGTCATTGAGACTCAGCTCAAGGAGCAGCTATACAATTGGAAGGCAGCGTTTAGGCCTTTAATTATCGGAAAATCTGATGAGCTAGGAAAATCGTTACTTCCGAGCACGGGCGAGTTAACCCCAGTAATTATTGCTCAAACAATTGCAAAGCGATTGACTTGTCTGGATACGGCTTCTGATATTCAGGAGCGCCTACATTTATTGGGAAATCATCAAAAACTTATAAAAGAGTCTGAGTCAACGGCAAAAAGAGCGCCTCACTTTTGTTCGGGTTGTCCTCATAGCACCTCGACGCGAGTGCCAGATGGAAGCAGGGCTATAGCCGGTATTGGGTGTCATTTTATGGCTACCTGGATGGACCGCAATACATCCGGTTTTACTCAGATGGGAGGCGAGGGCGCAGGTTGGATTGGCCAGGCACCTTTTACAGATACTGAGCATGTATTTCAGAATTTGGGAGATGGGACTTACGCTCACTCTGGTCTGCTTGCCGTTCGTGCTGCAGTCGCATCTGACGTTAATATCACCTATAAAATTTTACATAATGACGCCGTCGCAATGACTGGTGGCCAACCGACTGAAGGGGGCTTTAGTCCAGCGAAAATTGCTCAGCAACTTGTGGCTGAAGGCGTCAAACAAACTGTTGTGGTGACCGATCAGCCAGAGCGGTACCAAGCGGAGACTGACTTGCCGCCTGAGGTTGTTGTACACCATAGGCGAGATCTTGATGCCGTGCAGAGAAAGCTCAGAGAAGTCTCTGGAGTGTCAGCATTGATCTACGATCAAACGTGTGCTGTAGAGCTTAGGCGTCGCCGCAGACGTGGTACAGCAGAAGACCCAAAGCGATGGGTAACCATCAATCCTCTGGTTTGTGAAGGTTGTGGCGATTGCAACTCGGTCTCTAATTGTTTGTCGGTTATTCCATTAGAAACAGAGCTAGGACGTAAACGTACCATTAATCAATCTGCATGTAATAAAGATTACAGTTGTATAGATGGGTTCTGTCCAAGCTTTGTTGTTTTCGAAGGCGTAAAACGAAGACAAACAGATCCAATATCGATGGAATGGAATGAATTCCAAAAACTTCCTAATCCAGAGGTTGTGGAAAGTTCACCATACAATATTTTAATTGCTGGGATAGGGGGTACAGGCGTGAGTACCGCTGGAGCAATTTTAGGAATGGCGGCTCATCTTGAGGGGCGTTGCGTGATGGCTTTGGATCAGACTGGCATGGCTCAAAAATTTGGTGCTGTGCACTCACATATTCGCATTGGATCTGATCAGGTTGATATGTATGGGGGGCGTGTTCCTGCAGGTATGGCAGACTTGTTGCTTGCGACGGATCTCATGGTTGCAACCAGCGAGGATTCCCTTGAGAAGCTTTCGACTGATCGTACTAGCGTAGTGATTAATACTCATGAAGAAATGCCAGCTACGTTTATTTCTAACCGTGATCTGGATTATGGCAAATCTTCGATGTTGTCGGTTCTTGCTCGTGGGTGCTCCACAGGAAAACTATCGACTATTAATGCTTCGGGTCTCACGGTAGCGTTGATGGGCAATAGTATTGCTACCAATATATTTCTGTTGGGAGTAGCAAGTCAAAAGGGACTACTGCCGGTTTCGGCTCAGGCGATTGAGAGAGCGCTTGAGCTTAACGGCATGGAAATTGAGTCTAATAAAGCCGCTTTTCTATGGGGCCGATATGCGGTCTTAGAACCTGATCTTGTGGCACAGCGAGCAGGGCTAGCTGATTGCGTGGAACCATTAACAACCAGTTTAGATAGTGAAATTTCATTTCGTGAAAAGTTTTTAGTGGAGTATCAGAACTCCAAGTATTCAGCACGCTATAGTTCTTTTGTAGAACGGGTAAGACAGGTAGAACAGCGTGCTCAACCCGGATCAGATAAGCTTGTTAGTGCTGTTGCTAAGAGTTATTTCAAATTACTTGCGTACAAGGATGAGTATGAGGTGGCACGTCTGCACGCCAAGACGTCTTTTTTAAGTGATACAAGTGCAGAGTTTGTGGGGAAGGCTAGGCTGAGGTTTTATCTTTCTCCGCCACTGTTCGCCCGTATTGATCCTGTCACTGGGCGTCCTAGGAAATATGAGTTTGGAGCCTGGGTTTTGCCTGTATTCAGAGTTCTTGCAGAATTAAAGTTTCTTCGTGGAACACTTTTGGATCCTTTTGGTTACACCACAGAGCGTCGTTCTGATCAACGTCTTATACGTGAGTATGAGGAGCTTATGGAACGTTTCGTGGACGAGCTCGACTCTACACGTATAGAGCTGGCCATAGAACTTGCGCAGTTACCGCAAAGCGTGCGGGGTTATGGTCCCATAAAAAGCGCCTCAATTCGCAGTTTTGACATGCTTAAAGAGGAGTTTTTGGGGTTTTGGAATCAACCAGAACGGTTTAATCCTTCAAAGTCAAAATCTTCTTGAAAGTAGATTTAGATATTATTGTCGCGATTTTCACTTAGCATTTTAAATGTTGAAAAATGTCGGACTGCTGCTTTTTTATTGCCTTGATGTTCATATAGACGAGCGAGATTGTAGTGAACATCTGGAAGCTTTGGGTCCAATGAAAGTGTGTGGAGATAAGCTTCTATTGCCTCGAAAATAGCATTTTGGTCTTCGAGGACAACTCCGAGATTGAAGGCTGCTATCGAGTTTGTTGGATCGATTTCTAATGCTTCTCTGTAGAGTTTTTCTGCGTGCTGGTATGAGCGTTCATTATGCAAGAGTCGGCCTAGGTTTATTCGGGCATTGACGTGTGTGGAGTCAAGAGACAAGGTTTCACGATAGGCTGTTAGCGCATCTTTTTTTTCACCTACTTGATCAAACTCCAGTGCTAGCTCAAACCACTCATCGCTTGTATTGGCTTGCGCTCGAGCCATTGCTCCTGAGACTTTTACTAGTGGTGCTACTTTTTCAGCTAGTTCATTTATATTGAAGTCTAAGATAGTCTGTCCCGATTCTGCTTCCCAGAATGTATTGTGTTCACGAATAAGCACTTGGTCGGCTTGGGCTAGAACCCTGACCGAGCTTAAAGGCCTGTTAGTTGGCAACTGATCTTGGAGGGTACGAAGTGCCCGCCAAACACGCCGCGAACTAAGCCCAGCAAGCACGAGTTCTTTTGCTGTTCTAAGTAGCACGAGATCCTGAAAAGAGAATCGAAAATGTCCGCGTGCAGCTCGAATTGGCGTGACAAACTGTTGTTTTGCAAAAGACCGAATTTGGCTGGAGGAGATTCCGAGTAGCTCAGATGCTTCCCGAGTAGTGTAAGCCCGCATGAAATTATTTACTTCGCAGCGCGATTTCTATCGGCTGGCTGATCTTGTTTGGATTGCTTAGGTTGTTTCATGAACATGCACTGCACCCATCTGCTGTGTATCCACTTTAATCTAAAAGTCTTTTATGCTCGAGTAGGAATAGCAATATTAAGCTCCTAGCTTCATTGTCTCAACTGGATTTCATATTATCAGTCCTTATTTTATTAAATTTAAAATAAAAAATAATGTTCAGCTTGTGCTGTATCCAAGTCTTGCTCACAGTTGATCTAGGTAGCTTTAGGATTGACGCTATTGGCCGAGGTATAGTTATTTCTTATTTTCGTGGAGAAAAAATATGCGTGGCGGAATGATGTCAACTCCTTTAACGATTACGGAGATAATGCGTTTTTCTGATCGGCTTTACCGGGAAACCGAAATTATTTCGATTACGGCTGATGAAGGTGTGCATCGCAGCACGTATGGAGCCGTCTTTAAACGAGCGAATCAAGTTGCCCATGCGCTTGACCATTTAGGGGTTGAGCCTGGTAATCGCGTTGCTACGCTTGCTTGGAATGATCACCGGCATCTAGAACTATATTATGGGGTTTCATGTTCTGGCGCGGTTCTGCATACGATTAATCCGCGACTTTTTCCTGAACAATTAGCTTACATAATGAACCATGCTAATGATCAAGTTGTTTTTTTCGATCCAATGTTTCTTCCCCTTGTAGAGGGACTGGCCGATAAACTATCTTCAGTAAATTCATATGTCGTTCTAACTTCGAAGGGAAACATGCCTGAAAGCAGTTCGTTAACCCTTCACTGTTATGAGGATCTTATTGCTCAAAATACTTCGTCATACCCATGGCCTGTACTAGAGGAGACGACTGCAAGTGCCCTTTGTTATACATCCGGTACAACGGGGAACCCAAAAGGGGTGCTCTTCGATCATAGATCAACGGTGCTTCATGCCTATGGAAGCTGTATGGCGAATGTTTTAGGGCTATCTCACAATGATGTTGTGATGCCCGTGGTACCGATGTTTCATGCGAATGCATGGGGAACTCCTTATTCATGCCCTGTCGCTGGATCGAAAATTGTGTTGCCTGGACCAAAAATGGCAGATGGTGAAACCTTGCACTCACTCATTGAGAATGAAGGCGTGACTATTGCACTGGGCGTACCAACCGTCTGGCAAGCGCTACTGGCTTATTTGCAAGAGACGGGTAAGACCATAGATTCGTTAAACCGAACGCTTGTTGGTGGTTCTGCTTGCCCTATCTCTATTATGGAGGAGTTTGAAAAACAGCATGACGTCTATACCTATCATGGGTGGGGCATGACGGAAATGAGCCCCTTGGGTACTGTTAATAGATTGATTCCGGGCATGGAAAAACTCGAAGAGTCTGATAGAAACGAGGTGAGAGCGAAGCAGGGCAGAACCCCTTTCGGTGTGGATATGAAAATTGTTGATGCTGATGGAAAGGATTTACCACACGACGGTATTGCTTTTGGAGATCTAAAGGTTAGAGGATGGTGGGTAGCTGATTCCTACTTTGGAGAGGATGATAATAGCGAGACACACGATGAAGCTGGTTGGTTCTCTACTGGGGATGTAGCAACCATAGATCAACAGGGTTTTTTAAACATAACGGACCGGACTAAAGACGTGATTAAGTCAGGAGGTGAATGGATTAGCTCGATTGAGCTAGAGAATCTCGCCGTGGCCCACCCGCACGTCGCCGAAGCTGCTGTGATCGGAATCAATGATAAAAAATGGGGTGAAAGACCTCATCTGGTGGTGGTTTCCCCTGAAGGAGTAACGCCGGATGAAGACAGCATCCTTGGATCCTTTAAGGGCAAGGTTGCGGACTGGTGGATTCCGGATTCGATGAGCCTAGTAGATTCGATTCCACATACAGCTACTGGAAAAATATCTAAGGCTACTTTACGCAAACAGTTTGCTAGTACCTTCGAGTGAAATGATCTTTAGTGTGCTCGCTCTATGACGTAGCTTGCAATCCAACGTAATCCAGCTGTACGTTCCCCCAGGAGAGTTAGGGAATCCATGGCATATTCGTATAACTTATTAGCTCGGTTTCTCGCTTCTTTAACCCCTAGTAAAGAGGGGTATGTCGATTTGTTTTTGCGAATATCAGATTGTGTATTTTTCCCCAGCGTGCTCGTATCCTGTTCAGCCTCTAACAGGTCATCCATGATTTGAAAAATAAGGCCTATACTGTTAGCGAATTTATTGAGGGTTCTTCTGACTTTTTCAGAGGTGTCAGTCAGTTCACTGGGCATCATAATGGCAGCCTTTATAAGCTCGCCAGTCTTTCGCTGATGAATGTTTTCTAATGATGATTCATCTATTGCATTACCTTCCGCTTCCAGGTCTAGCAACTGACCCCCCACCATTCCCGCAGGCCCTGCGACCCTAGCTAACGAAGATATGATTTGGAGCTGAGCGGAGGGGTTTTTAGACAGAAACTGATCTTTGCATAGTGTTTCAAACGCCACCGCCTGTAGGGCGTCTCCAGTTAGAATTGCGACCGCCTCGCCAAACTGTCTATGAGTGGTGGGGCGACCCCGACGAAGATCATCGTCATCCATAGCAGGAAGATCATCGTGTATCAACGAATAAGCATGAATTAGTTCTACCGCTGCGGCGATTGGATCTATAAGTTTTGTGTCTACTTGAAAAAGTTCAGCAGATGCGTAGGCTAGGAGAGGTCTAATCCGTTTCCCGGGCCCAAGCACGGCATACTGCATGGCTTTAACAAGCGTGTCTGGTGCATTACTGTGATCCCTCATAATTTTCTGGAGGTATGCATTCACTCGTTGAATATTGAGTTCCGCATTCTCTTGAAGAGAGTTTGGTTGAGACCGTATTATCATGTTTTTTCATCGTACCACTGAACTGGTGCGTTCGGCCTTTATTTGATTTTGAAACCTGCATTGAACCAACCTATCTCCTCTAATCGAGGTGATTTTGAGTACCAGACTCAGATTCTTCCAGGGGTTTCCCGTACTTTTGCTATAACAATTCCGGTATTGCCTGATCCTCTTTCAGTGGTTGTCGCTAATGCGTATCTCTTGTGTAGGCTTGCCGATACAATCGAAGATGATGTTGCTTTAGATCAAGATCAGAAGTCTGAGTTTCATCAGCTCCTTATATCAGTTGTAGAGGGCAATTATGACGCTAACATTTTTGCACGTCAGCTTAGTCCCTTGCTTTCTCTGGAAATCCTGCCAGACGAACGTAATCTCGTAGAGAACACCGCCAGGATTGTTCGAGTCACCCATAGTTTTTCAGCCCGAGAGCAGGAGGCATTGACACGTTGCATCAGAGTTATGTGTTCAGGTATGTCGCAATTTCAACGTAATAAAAGTTTGACTGGGTTTAAAGACATGGGTCAATTGCAAGAGTACTGCTATGTTGTTGCCGGTGTGGTGGGGGAAATGCTGACGGAATTATTTTGTGTTTACTGTGCCGACCTTGAAAAAAAACGAGACAAAATGATGAAACTGGCCGTCTCTTTTGGCCAAGCTCTGCAGATGACTAATATATTGAAAGACATGTGGGATGATAGGCAACGTGGCGCCTGCTGGTTGCCTCGTTCAATTTTTTTTGGAGGTAGCTTAGAGTTTGATAAATTAGATCAGTTTCGCGATACCCAAGCATTTCGGGATGGCATGGAAGAATTGATCCGTGTTGCCTATAGGCATATGCAGCAAGGTCTTGAATATACCTGTGAAATTCCCACTCAGGAAGTTGGTATGCGAAGATTCTGTAGTTGGGCGCTTGGACTTGCAGTGCTTACACTGCAAAAAATCCATGCTAACCCGACTTATACATCGGCAAGCCAGGTAAAAATATCCCGAAAAGCTGTTAAAGCAACTGTGTTTACGACTAACTTATTTATTGGGAATAATCGTGTATTGCGTCTGCTTTTTAATTTAAGTGCAGCTAGACTGCCGTTGGTGGATAGGGATGTCGATTAGCTTTCTCCTAGGAAGGGCGTATACATAGTGAAGGCAACAGCTAAAGCCCGAGCGAATATCGCTCTCGTTAAATATTGGGGAAAATCGAGCTCCGATCTAAATATACCTGCGGTTGGCTCCATTTCAATCACGCTGGACGGTCTTTGGACAGAGACTGAGGTGGAGTTTGACGCTTCCCTTACTGCCGACACATTTCTTCTCAATGGTGAGACTCGTAAGGATCAGTTGAAACGAGTTATAAGTTGCCTTGAGATATTACGATCCCATGCCAATGTAAATCATGCTGCACGAGTTATAAGCCACAACAACTTTCCTACGGGGGCTGGATTAGCATCTTCCGCTTCTGGGTTTGCTGCCCTTACAGTGGCTACTTCTCGTGCTCTTAGATTGGATTTGTCACCAAAGAATCTAAGCATTGTTGCTCGGCAAGGTTCAGGATCTGCCGCGCGATCAATTTTTGGCGGTTTCGTTGAGATGTATGCAGGCTCGAAAGGGGATGGTTTAGATAGTTTTGCCGAGCCTATTCTTTCAGCAGATGGATGGCCGCTTGAGGTCGTTGTTGCTGTTACAGAACGAAAAGAGAAGGCGGTCAGTTCACGTGTTGGCATGGCAAAATCTAAAGTAACATCCCCTTACTACCGCGAATGGGTGAGGACTAGTTCCATAGATTTAAACTCTGCGCGCGAAGCCATTCGGATCCAAGATTTCGAGCAGTTGGCTGAGATTGCGGAGTTCAACTGTTTAAAGATGCATGCGGTTGCGATTGCATCGCAACCGCCTTTGATTTACTGGAATCCGGCTACAGTTGCTTGTATACATGGGGTGAGAGAGCTTCGCCGTTCCGGCGTTCCTGTATTTTTCACAATTGATGCTGGCCCACAATTAAAAGCTGTATGTGCCCCAGGGGTCAGCAAGGATGTTGAGAATTTTCTTCGTGATATTCCGGGGGTGTTGGACACGCTGGTCACTGGGCTAGGCTCAGGTGTCGAGGAGATCTGACTTGAAGCTGCCTCGAATAGTCTCCAGGGCTCCCGGCAAGTTAGTGGTCTTGGGAGAGTACGCTGTTTTAAATGGTGCGCCTGCCATGGTGCTTGCCGTTAATCGGTATTGTTACGCTGAAATCAATCCAAGCAAGGATGACTATTGCCGGTTGATTGTCAGAACCACTCAAGATCAGACGGTTAAGTTTGAGCAAGGTATGCCTAGTGGGTTTGAGATAGTAGACACTATTTTGCGATTTTTTCCTGGGCCCAGAACTTATTCTGCAGAGTTGGATACGTCTGAACTCTTTAAAGATGGCATCAAGATTGGTCTTGGTTCTAGTGCGGCAGTTGTAACGGCTTGGGCTGGAGCTTGGATGGCTTTTTCCGGTCAGGATTTGGTAGCCGCAGATAGAAAAACTCTCAGGACTTTCGTTGGGTTGCATAGAGCGATGCAGGGGGGTGCTGGGAGTGGCGTAGATGTGTCTGCAAGCCTATACGGAGGTGTAACTCATTTTCAACTGGATGATTGCGCAGAACCCCATGCGAGTGCCCTCCAGCTACCTAAGGGTGTAGTATTTGCTGGTGTTTTTACGGGCTCTGCTGCTACTACATCGGACTACCTCAAGCGTTATAAACAGTGGCAGGTTGAAGCGCCTGGCGAGGCTGAAATACAGCAAAGAGTCATGGTTGAGATTTCTAAAAATGGTATCAGTGCTGCTGATACCAATGATGCTGACGGGTTTTTAGAAGCAATTGTCGAGTACGGAAGAGCCTTAGAGATGTTGGGCACAAAGATGGGCGCAAAAATTTTTACGCAAGAGCATTGTCATGTAAAGAGAACAGCAGAACTTTTAGGTGTTTCCTATAAGATGAGCGGCGCAGGAGGTGGTGATGTGGGGCTCGCTTTTAGTTCAGATTTAGATGCATTAGAAGAGTTTAAAAAAAGAGTTGATAAAGAATATTGTGTTCTTGAGCTTGAGATAGATACAAATGGTTTACATGTGGAGATAGATGCATAGTGGACGATGATCAAAGAAGAATTCCAAAATTCTATAAGCTCAGCGTAGAGGAGCGTGTTAGAGCCGTTCATGAGCGAGGGATAGTGACGAGTAGTGACTTTCGATCCCTGGCAACTGGCAAGCACACTCTTGATCTTGAGGCTGCCGACAAGATGGTTGAGAACGTGGTTGGTGTCATGGGGTTGCCGCTTGGATTAGGGATGAATTTAATCGTTAACAGTAAGCGTTATGTTGTGCCCATGGCGGTTGAAGAGCCATCGGTTATTGCAGCGTTTAGTTCAGCGTCAAAGTTGATTTCTGAGCATGGGGGATTAGAGGCAAGTTCTACAGATCCAATCATGATTGGGCAGATTCAGGTGGTGGATTTGCCAGATATAGATATTGCAAAGACCAATTTAATGGAACATAAGCAAGATATCTTAAATCTTGCTAATAGTTTTCATCCGAACATGGTGGCAAGAGGCGGGGGTGCTAAAGATATCGAGTTATTTTCCCATCCACTGCTTTCTACCGGAAAACTGATGTTGGTGGTTCATCTGCTTATAGATACCCGTGATGCCATGGGGGCTAATCTAACAAATGGCATGTGTGAGGGTGTTGCACCGCTTATCGAGTCTATTACTGGTGGCCGGGTATTCCTTCGAATTCTTTCTAACTTAAGTGATCGTTCATTAGTGAGGGCTCATTGTAGGATTCCAGCGGACGCTTTGAGCGGCGATAATTATTCAGGAGAACAGGTTAGAGATGGAATCATCATTGCCTCTGACTTTGCTAAAGTAGATCCGTATAGAGCAGCAACACACAACAAGGGGATAATGAATGGCATTGATCCGGTTGCTATAGCAACCGGTAATGATTGGCGCGCGATTGAAGCTGGAGCCCATGCCTTTGCAGCGCGAGGTGGTAGGTACACTTCTCTGACTGAATGGTCTATGGATGAGCAGGGAAATTTATGTGGCAGTATTGAGCTACCTATAAAGGTTGGCATAGTGGGGGCGCCTATAAAGTCCAATCCCACAGTCGCACTAAATATGCGCTTGCTCGACGTTGAATCGGCAACTCAGTTAGCCGAAGTTATGGCGGCGGTTGGGTTGGCCCAGAATTTTGGGGCAATCCGAGCGCTCGCGACAGACGGCATTCAGAAAGGACATATGACACTGCATGCCCGTAGTGTTGTGACCGCCGCAGGAGTGCCTAAAGAATTATTTCATGAAGTGCTGGATCGCCTGATACTCAGCAATGAAATAAAAATATGGAAAGCCAAAGAAATAGCAGCATCGCTCCAGAAGAAACACGTTAGTAAAAATGAGCGAAGTCGCACCAAGACAGAAGAGTCTGCCATGGGTGTTGGGTACGGTAAGGTGGTGTTGCTTGGTGAGCATTCAGTGGTTTATGGCAGACACGCCATCGCGGCACCTGTACCGATGACTATTAAGGCTGTGATTGAAGATTGTGCCGAGGGTATCCATCTGATGATTCCTCGCTGGGGAGTCGAGTATCAGCTTGCAACTAATCCTAAGGATCGTCGTTCCTTTGAGGAGCCAGCTGGAGTCATGTTGGATGAGCTTGGCCTAAGTGATCGCGGCATGCGCATTGAGGTATTCCCAGAGGTGCCACGTAGCATGGGTCTGGGTGGTTCTGCAGCCATGGCAGTAGCAATAGTGCGAGCCTTGGATAAACATTTTCGATTAGGGTTGGCCGATGAAGAAGTTAATCGGTTGGCATTTGAGTCGGAGAAAGTTGCTCATGGTACGCCTAGCGGGCTTGATAACACGGTAGCCTGTTATGGCCGTGCGGTAGTCTACCGCTCCGGGGAACCGCCTTTGATAGAGCCACTAAACATAAGTGAGCCAATTCCGATCGTTATAGGGATGACGGGCTATGAGGGATTAACCGCAAAGACTGTAGGAAAAGTCAGGGCGGCATGGAAAAAGGAACGCAAGCTCTATGATCGCATTTTTGACCAAATAGATTCTCTTGTGCTTCGAGGGGTTCAGGCCATACAGGATAATAATCTTGTCGCTCTTGGAGAGCTCATGAATATTTGCCAAGGTATGCTTAATGCACTACAGGTTTCTACGCCTGAACTGGAGCAGCTTGTGAATATCGCGAGGGAGAATGGAGCGCTTGGAGCAAAGCTGACCGGCGGAGGTGGTGGAGGATCAATTATCGCGTTGTCCAATGGCGATACGGAGCCTTTAGTTTCGGCTATTAGGGCTGCTGGCTACCATGCAGTACCACTTTTTTTGACGAGCGAACTCAATGACAATTAGCAAGGTTGTCTCTAATGCTAAAGAGAATCTTATCCTTGTCGATGCATTAGATCGAGAAATTGGGTGTTGTTCGAAGAGTGAATGCCACGATGGTAGTGGCAAACTGCATCGTGCGTTTTCTATATTCATATCTAATAAGGATGGAGAACTTTTGCTTCAGAGGCGTAGCACTGAAAAGCCGTTGTGGCCTGGTTATTGGTCTAATGCTTGTTGTTCTCATCCTCGACGGGGAGAAAGCATGGCAGATGCGATTTACAGACGTCTTGACCAGGAACTAGGATTTGAATGTCCATTAACCTATCTATATAAATTTAAGTATCACGCACAGTATGGAGAGGTTGGGGCAGAGCACGAATATTGCTGGGTATACCATGGGAGGTACGATGGCGAGATTAAGGTTAACAGTAATGAGATTTCCGATTGGCGATTCGTCAATTTAAAAGAGTTTGAGGCTGATCTACGAGTGTCCCCGGAAAGTTATACTCCTTGGTTAAAGATGGAATGGACGGAGATAAGGAAAAGTCATTTGGAAAAATTTTCATAGTGGATAGATTGCTTTTGAGTTAGCACCAACCATGAGGTTTTATTTTTAAGCTGTTTGGTTTTGTGAACATCTAAACCGCCCTTTTCGATGAGATATTGGTTGGCCATAGATAAAAATATTCTGAAGATAACTCTTTTCCATCCACGTCTGTAAGCCAATCTGTTAGATGAAGACTAGCCTCAATAGCACCATATAAAATATTCTGAGTTATCTTAGAATCGATGTTACGCACCGTCCCATCAATCAGTCCCTGGCGAATATAGGCGCCCAGTTTCTCGCTGTTCTCTAATGAGATGATGCAGAAGAAAATTTTTCTTTACGGTTATCCTACAAACTTATAGTACTCAATCCCTTCGTCGCTAAAGTTAGGGTTAGAATTTTCCCCCACAGACTCGATTACGAAGCCGTTCTCAGGTTCCATTAACCCCTTTGCTAGCCCCGTGTCATGCAGATTCTCATACTGCAGTTGTGTTAGAGTTTGGCTTGATTCCAAGGCTTCTTTGAAGCCAATCTTCAACGCTGTAGCTTCCCATCCTTTTACCAGCTGTGCAGGAATTGCCTCGGCGGCATCACCGCTACCGTAACCTACCGCGAGGATGTTTCTGTTAGCTAGTCTTTGCCCTTTCTCCGCTGCTTCTTCCAAACCTGCAGCGATCCAGGCGGGGAGTGCGGCACAATAAACATTGCCTATGTCTTTCATGGGTTCTGATCCCAGCGACATTTTTGAAGATACTAGTTCCTTGAATACCTCACTATTGCGAAATTCTTTTAATAGCTTGATGCTTAAAGGGTAGACGTCGTCATCAATATTGCCATCCCTTACGAGTTGCAACACGTCGGGCGTTGAGCGCATTTCTGCGATCACTGCATCTGAATCAAGGTTAACCTGTCTACAATAAGCTTCTAGCTCTGCACGGTCAGAAGCCGTATTGTTTGCAAGTCCGAAAAGGTAGCTCATTGCAAACGAGTTCATGGGCATTTTATGGTACGGACGATGCATAAAAGCTGCTGCTAAATTGTGATAGTAATCGCCGGTGCGGACTCCTAGCCGACGCAGCATGTCATTGAGGGCATGAAGAGTTTCGTCCAAATAACAAGTTGTAGAATATTTTCCATTAAAGACAGGTAAATCCTGAAAATGACAATTCAAGGTGCCTCGAATGATATTGCGCAAGACAGGTTTGCGGAAATCAACTGCACGATAGGCGGATGCACTGCCGATAGCTTTTAGATTAATGGACAGCATCTTCGGGTTACGTTCCACCAACATGGCAACTGCGCCCGCACCTTGTGTTGGTTCTCCAGAGCTGCCGCGGGCATATTCTGCTATATCTGCACTGACGACAATTGCACAGCGGTCATCATCTTCCAGAGCAAGATAACGAAGAGCATGTTTCAGTGCATAGATTCCACCTAAACACGCATGTTTGATTTCTGGTACCTCACAATGACGCCCTATGGGCGCTAGTCCCCGGATAGTGAGCCCTTGATCAAGCATGCCCTTAAGGATGATGGCTCCGGCTGAGTTATCAGTGCTAGATTCGGTGCCAAGACCAAGAAAGCCTACCCTTTGCGGGTCTATATCGTACTTCTCAATCAACTTCATCACAGCGGTCGCTGCTATGGTATAAACACTCTGATGGGGCCCGCGCATGCGAAAGCTGTGACCGACAACCGCACTGGTTTTATCCCATGATGAATTAGTCCACTGGCACCAGTCTTTCAGGTCTACCCTATAAGGCGGTACGTAGACCGCTAACCCACTGATACCAACAATTTGTTTCATGCAAAGTACCTTAGGCTGATCTTTTCCCCGGAGAGCACTGATCGGTATTCAGTCGTGGGTTGCAGTAATTATATGACAACAATTTACGAATCACCTCATTGACAGTAAAAGTTCATCAAAGATTTGACAAAAACTTCACAAAGATAGTTTAGGTTAGGACTCAAGCTAAGATAATATTTATATGCATTTCTCATTGGAATCGGTATGAAACTTCGTATTCGCGGTAACACAGTTCGTGTTCGAGTCTCACAATCTGACATGATCCAAATCGTGGATCATGGTCTGGTTGTAGATTCAATAGATTTTGCGCCGGGTGAGCGCTTGGAATACCGGGTAGAAGTAGTGCCTAGTGGAGTGGTAAGCGCTTCCTACCAAGGGAATAGCATCTGTGTGACTTTGCCGCAAGAATCGGTGGAAATCTGGAGTGTTGCAGCTGAAGTGTCCATTGAGGGTGAACAATTGCTTAATAATGGAGTTTACTTAACTATTCTCGTAGAAAAGGACTTCACATGCCTCACTTCTCGAGCTGGCGAAGATGATGTGGGTCTATTTCCAAACCCAAATAAATAATAAAAATAATCATACATCGAATGGTAAATGGGATTTAACGCCCTGTCTTGAGATGATTTATCGTAAAATTTAGCTGTTAATTCCCGCCCAGCTGATAAAATAGCGGCTCTGCCAGAGCTTTGGGGTCCGTGTTTTGAGTAATCAATCATCCAATAATGAACAAGATTCAGGTATGGCATTGGCTCGTACGATTGCCGAGAAACATGCTTCTCGGCCAGGACCGCTGCTTCCGATTTTGCATGCGATTCAAGATGAGTTTGGTTTTGTGCCAAGTTTTGTCGTGTCGGTGATTGCCGAGGTTCTTAATCTATCGCGAGCTGAGATCCATGGAGTCATAACTTTCTACCATTTTTTTAGAGAAACTGCACCAGGCAAAAAAATTCTGTATCTGTGTCGCGCTGAAGCTTGCCAGGCAATGGGTGCTAGGAAGCTAGAACGTCATGTTAAAGAAAAGCTTGGAGTGGATTATCATGAAACGACTTCTGATGGGCGTTTCAGTCTTGAGCCTGTCTACTGTCTTGGTAACTGCGCATGTTCTCCAGCCGTGATGATCGATGACTTTGTGTATGGCCGAGTTACTCCTGAGCGGTTCGACTTGTTAGTAGATGAGGGTTAGGTGGTGACTGAAGGCAAAGTGAAAATTTTCGTTCCAAGGGAAACAACGGCGCGTTCTTTGGGATCAGAGGACGTGGCGCTGGCGATTGAGCGAGTAGCTCTAGATCGTGGAGAATCCGTGACATTAGTGCGTAACGGCTCTCGAGGACTTTTCTGGTTAGAACCCCTGGTAGAGGTAGAGATTGGTGGGGTAAGGCATGCGTATGGCCCGATCTCAGCAGATGAAGTAAGCGACCTATTCAATGCAGGTTTTCTTACGGGAGCCAAACATGCCAAAAGTTTGGGGCCTACTGAAGACTTGCCTTATCTTTCAGATCAGAGCCGACTTACGTTTGCTCGTGCAGGTATAACAGATCCTCTTTCGCTTGATGACTACCGAGTGCATGGTGGCTATGAGGGGTTAGAGAATGCGATCAAACTTGATTGTGATGAGATCGTAAATATTGTCACAGAATCCGGACTTCGGGGTCGAGGTGGCGCAGCGTTTCCCACGGGAATTAAATGGCGCACAGTCCTGACCGCAGATGGAGAGCAAAAATACGTTACATGTAATGCGGATGAAGGAGATTCTGGTACTTTTGCTGATCGCCTAATCATGGAAAGTGATCCCTTTGTCCTTATTGAAGGTATGACTATCGCCGGTATTGCGGTTAACGCTACTGAAGGTTATATCTATTTGCGAGCAGAATATCCTCTTGCAATTGAGATAATGAACCAGGCTATCCAAACCGCAGAGTTAGCAGGATTGCTTGGTGATGATGTTATGGGTAGCGGTAAGATTTTTCGTCTTGAAGTGCGTGAAGCTGCTGGGGCCTACATTTGTGGCGAGGAAACCGCCATGTTGGAAAGTCTGGAAGGAAAGCGCGGGGTGATTCGTTACCGTCCGCCGCTACCGGCAATCAAGGGGCTTTTTGGGGCGCCAACCATTGTAAATAATGTTATTACGCTTGCTTCCGTGCCTATCATTCTTGCCCGAGGATCTGATTGCTATAAGGAATATGGTTCTGGCCGTTCTAGAGGAACTCTTACCGCGCAGCTTGCAGGGAATGTTAAGCGGGGAGGCCTAGTAGAAATTGGTTTTGGGCGAACGCTGAGGGAAATTGTGGAGGGTTTTGGTGGCGGAACAGCAACAGGGCGACCGATCAGAGCAATTCAGGCAGGTGGGCCGCTTGGTGCTTATGTTCATCCCTCCCAATTTGACGCTCCGCTTGATTACGAAGCATTTTCAGAGATTGGGGCAATGATAGGCCATGGTGGGCTAGTTGTTTTTGACGATTCAGTGGATATGGGGGAACAGGCACGATTCGCTATGGAGTTTTGTGCTATAGAATCCTGTGGAAAATGTACGCCTTGTCGAATTGGTTCTGTACGGGGCGTAGAGGTTATTGACCGAATACTAAGCGGCGTTGATGAGTCCGCTAACTTGGCATTGTTAAGAGAGTTATGCGATACGATGGTGATTGGTTCGCTTTGTGCTTTGGGCGGGATGGCCCCATTCCCAGTGCTGAGCGTTATGAATTACTTTCCTGAAGATTTGCGAGCTAGAAAACCCCAGTGATAGGGGAGATGGAGTTGAGTGATGAAAGATGCCTATAAAACCTACCGACGGCCACTAGATCTGGGTACCCCAGAGGTTACGTCTAATAAGTCCGTTACGCTCACGGTTGATGGAAAAAAAGTCTCCGTTCCTAAGGGTACTAAGATTATTAGAGCGGCTGCGCTTGCCGGAATTAATATTCCAAGGCTTTGCGCCTCAGATAGTCTTGAGCCGTTTGGGTCATGCCGTCTTTGTCTCGTCGAGATCGAAGGGGCAAAAGGGTTGCCTGCCTCATGTACGACTGAAGCTAGTGAAGGCATGAAGATTACTACCCAAAATAAGCGGTTAGCTGATGTGCGTCGTAATGTTATGGAGTTGTATATTTCTGATCATCCGCTGGATTGCCTGACTTGTCCCACTAATGGTGATTGCGAACTCCAAGATATGGCGGGCACCGTTGGGTTACGTGATGTGCGTTATGGCTATGCTGGCGAGAATCATCTGAGTGCAGAAAAAGATACAACTAACCCTTATTTCACCTTCGATCCGAGCAAGTGCATCGTTTGCTCGAGATGTGTCAGAGCATGTGAGGAGGTTCAAGGAACTTTCGCGTTAACAATTGCAGGTCGTGGCTTTGAATCGAAGGTGGTGGCTAGTCAGGATCAATCATTTCTAGACTCGGAGTGCGTGTCGTGTGGGGCGTGTGTGCAAGCCTGTCCTACAGCGACGTTGACAGAAAAATCTCTTATTAGTAAAGGTCAGCCTGAGCATTCTGTAATTACCACATGCGCTTACTGTGGCGTTGGTTGTTCTTTCCGAGCCGAGATGAAGGGTGAGGAAGTCGTGCGTATGATTCCAAACAAAGATGGTAAGGCAAATCACGGGCATTCTTGCGTTAAGGGTAGATTTGCATTTGGCTATGCAACTCATAAGGATCGCATCACAAAGCCTATGATCCGAGAGTCCATACATGATCCTTGGAAAGAGGTTTCCTGGGATGAGGCAATGGAGTTCGCAGCAACCAAGCTAAAGGGTATTCAGGCTAAGCATGGGATAGGCTCGATAGGAGGAATTACATCATCACGTTGTTCAAATGAAGAAACGTATCTAGTTCAGAAGCTGGTGCGAGCTGGTTTCGGGAATAATAATGTCGATACATGTGCACGTGTTTGTCATTCTCCGACAGGTTATGGATTAAAATCGACCATAGGTGAATCATCAGGGACGCAAGCCTTTGATTCAGTGCTTAAGTCCGATGTGATCATGGTGATTGGAGCAAATCCCACCGAGGCCCATCCGGTTTTTGGGTCACAGATGAAACGTCGTTTGCGCGAGGGCGCCAACCTAATCGTTCTGGACCCTAGGAGCATCGATCTCGTCAGGTCACCGCATGTCGCTGCAGACTATCATCTGCAGTTAAGGCCAGGCACTAATGTTGCGCTCATAAATGCCATGGCTCACGTGGTCCTCTCTGAGGGTTTGGAATCTAAGGCATATATAGAGGATCGATGTGAACAGGATGCCTATGAGGACTGGCGTGATTTCATTATGGATGAAATCAACTCACCAGAAAGCATGGAGTCTTTAACTGGCGTTCCAAGTGGGGACATAAGGGCTGCGGCAAGACTCTTTGCTGCTGCCCCTAACGGGGCTATCTACTATGGCTTAGGCGTCTCAGAACATAGCCAAGGATCTACTATGGTTATGGGTATTGCGAATCTTGCGATGGCTACCGGAAACCTGGGACGCGAGGGAGTTGGCATTAACCCATTACGTGGGCAGAACAATGTACAGGGGGCTTGTGATATGGGCTCCTTCCCTCATGAGCTCCCAGGGTATCGCCATATTTCTGATGCAGTTACGCGGACACTCTTTGAGAAGGAATGGGGAGTAGAACTGATGTCAACCCCAGGGTTCCGCATTCCCAATATGTTTGATGCAGCAGTTTCAGGTCAATTTAAGGGTATGTATGTGCAGGGTGAAGATTTGGCTCAATCCGATCCGGATACTCATCATGTTACCGCCGCACTGTCTTCTTTAGAATGTATGATCGTGCAAGATTTATTTTTGAATGAAACCGCCAAGTTCGCTCACGTATTTCTGCCTGGATCTTCGTTTCTGGAAAAAAATGGCACATTCACTAATGCTGAAAGACGGATTTCACCTGTTCGTAAGGTTATGGAGCCATTGGGCGGCCATGAAGATTGGGAAGTAACGCAGTTGCTATCGAACGCTATGGGTTACCCTATGAACTACAGTCATCCTAGCGAGATCATGGATGAAATCGCTAGGCTCACCCCCACTTTTGAAGGTGTGAGCTATGAAAAGCTGGATCGATTGGGATCAATTCAGTGGCCATGTAATGATGAGGCAACAGAAGGTACAACCACCATGCATGTAGACGAGTTTGTTCGTGGTAAGGGTCTCTTTCGATTGACTCCCTACGTGGCAACTGATGAGAGAACAACTCGAAAATATCCGCTAATTCTAACCACCGGGAGAATTCTGAGTCAGTATAATGTTGGGGCGCAGACTCGTCGAACGGAAAACATGAAATGGCATGATGAGGATATTATTGAGGTTCATCCTCATGACGCTGAGCAACGGGGTATTGAACAAGGCGATTGGGTGGGCATTAAGAGCCGAGCAGGGGAAACTGTATTGCGAGCAGATGTAACAGAGAGGGTTCAACCAGGTGTGGTCTACACAACCTTCCATCATCCAGAATCAGGAGCAAATGTAGTTACAACTGACAACTCTGATTGGGCCACTAATTGTCCAGAGTACAAGGTTACCGCTGTGCAGGCCTATAAGGTGACTCAGCTATCGGATTGGCAGCAAGAGTTCGAACAGTTTACTCAGGAGCAGCTTGACCTTCTACGACAGGCTAAAGCTCCAGAGCAAGTTATTTAAAGCTCACGCTGCGATGGAACCGAAGAAAATGGTCGGAATGGCCAACCAGATTGCCAAAAATTGGGATTATGGGCCCGATAAAAGCAAGGCTGTTGCAGGAGTTGTTGATCATTTGCGTCGCTTTTGGAGCCCCCTTATGTTGGATGAGATTACTGAGTTTGTGTCCACGGGGGAGGCAGAACTATCCACAATTGCTAAGCAGGCACTAGCACAGCTCATTGAAGAGCGGCAGGCCGCGGAGTAAAGAGTATGAGCCGAGGACTTAATCGTTGTTATAACATTGCGCGTCTGCGTGAGCGTGCTTCACGCCGCCTTCCAGCCCCTATGTTCCACTATATTGACGGTGCAGCGGGCGATGAATGGACTATGCGTCAGAATACTGATGCCTTTGATCGGTATGAACTTGTTCCGCGCTTCTTAGTGGATGTCAGTGAGGTTGATCTGACTACAACAGTTTTTGGCCGAGAGATCAGTATGCCGTTCTTTTGTTCTCCCACGGCAATGGGGCGACTGTTTCACCCCGATGGTGAGACGGGAGTGGCGCGGGCGGCAAATCGCGCAGGAACCATGTATTCATTGTCATCAATTTCTACCGCAAGCATTGAAGAGGTAGCAGAAGCCACAGATGGACCAAAGCTTTTTCAGGTATATGTGTTCAAGGACCGGGGAATTAATCGTGAATTTATCCAGAGATGCAAACAATCTGGCTACGATGCGCTAGCTCTGACCGTTGATGTGCCAATAGCAGGAAATCGTGAACGAGATTTAGTCACAGGTATGACCATACCCCCTCAATTAACTCCCGCTAGTCTATTTAATTTTGCGATGCATCCTCGATGGGTTTGGAATTACTTTACAAATCCACCTCTTGAACTATCCAATGTTAAGGATCGTATAAAAGGTGATGTTACAACCTTAGTTGGCTTCTTTAATGACCAGTTGGATCGCACTGTGAGCTGGGATGATGCAGCTTGGATGATTAAAGAATGGGGCGGCCCGTTCGCTATAAAAGGTATTCTTTCTGTTGAAGACGCTCTTCGTGCGGCTGATGTGGGGGCAAGTGCAGTTATTATATCCAATCACGGTGGTCGACAACTTGACTCTTCACCAGCGCCTATAGAGGTATTGCCGGAAATAGTTGATGCGGTGGGTGATCGTATGGAGGTTATTCTAGAAGGTGGTGTGCGGCGGGGGGTTCATGTACTAAAGGCTCTTGCTTTAGGCGCCACGGCATGTGCTGCTGGCAGACCATATCTCTACGGACTTGGTGCAGGTGGAGAGGCTGGTGTTGATAAAGCTTTAGATATCTTGAAGACTGATATTGAACGAGATATTCGAATACTCGGGTGTCGCAATATCAAGGAGGTCGATTCCGCTCGTATACGACGAGTCAGCGATTGAACATTGATGACCTGAAGATACGGCAAAGCGTTAAGCGCTTTAAGATAGATCGTGTAGGGGAGGGGGCTGACAGTCTTGAAGACTATGTTGCAACCGAAGAACCACTAGAAATACGTTTAGCCCATACCTCATCCACTGGCAAACGCAATGAGCAGAGTATCTCCATTACTATGCGTACGCCTGGTAATGATGAGGAGCTTGCGGTCGGATTTCTTTATACCGAGGGTATTGTTGCCAATAAGGAAGATATTCAGTCAGTTGCTCCATGCGGCCCACCCGCGCCGAATGGATTGATTAATGTTATCCGAATAGAGCTAGCGCCCGATGTAAGGGTTGATTTAGGCAGGCTGGAGAGACATTTTTATACTTCTTCGAGTTGCGGTGTGTGTGGAAAAACCTCGTTGGAGGCTGTTGCGGTTCAAGGACGCTATAACTTACATGCGCTCGATCTGTCCATTAACGCTGAACAGCTCAGGCACCTACCAGACTTGTTGGTTGAAGAGCAGGCAGTATTTAAGCGCACCGGCGGGCTCCATGGATGTGGACTGTTTGATATTTCGGGAAAAATCCTTGCAATTCGTGAAGATGTTGGGCGACATAACGCTTTAGATAAACTAATTGGCCAATCATTATTATCTAACGAACTTCCTTTGAGCGAGCATGGAATCATCGTTAGTGGGCGTGCCAGCTTTGAATTAATGCAGAAAGCCATGATGGCAGGGGTACCGTTACTTGCGGCGGTGGGGGCCCCATCCTCACTTGCTATAGAGCTAGCCGAGGAATTTGGCATGACACTTATTGGGTTCCTTAAGAAAGATAAGTTCAATATCTACACTCGCTCAGACCGCGTTAAATAGTTAGGTTATTGATCCTTCGGCAGTAATATGCAATACATCTCTGTATGACTAACAATTGGTCTACATTCGGTGAACGGTTCGCCAGACCCACTGGCGCTGCTGAGCTTATGGAGGATCTAGGGCTAGCTGTAGAATTGAAAAATGACGCGTTGCTTTTAGGTGGCGGCAACCCCGGAACAATTCCTGCTATGCAAACTCTTTTTAGAGATCGCTTAGTTGAAATAGCGTCAAGTCAATCTAGTAGTACCGAGATGTTTGGTAATTACCCGCATCCGAAAGGGGATATTTCATTTAGAAAGGCATTGGCTGGTTTGCTTAAGCGTGAATACGGTTGGTCTATATCTTCCGATAATATTTTGCTCACTAGTGGGAGCCAGACAGGGTTTTTTCTATTGTTTAATCTTCTGGCTGGAAAGTTTTCCGATGGGAGGTTTAGAAGAATTCTTTTGCCCGTAACTCCTGAATATATTGGATACACAGATGTAGGATTGCATGAGAATATGTTTGTGTCTCAACAGCCAGAAATTGAGGAACACCCTGATAATTTTTTTAAGTATCGAGTGAACTTCGACACACTAAAAATTACTGAAGATATTGCAGCTCTCTGTATTTCTAGACCGACGAATCCTACCGGTAATGTCATTACTGATGAGGAATTAAAAAAGCTTGATGAACTGGCCAAGCAGGCTGGAATCCCGTTGATTATTGATAATGCTTATGGGCTGCCCTTCCCTCAGATAGTTTTCTCAGGCGGTGCACCCTTTTGGAACGAGAACGTGATTGTGACTATGAGCCTGTCTAAGCTTGGTCTGCCAGGTATGCGCACAGGCATTATTATTGCTAAAGAGGAAATTATTGAGGCATTGTCAAATGTAACTGCTGTGCAGAGTCTTGCTGTGTCCAGCGCTGGACCTGTATTGGTTCAACCATGGATTGAAAATGGAGAAATCATAGAGATTAGTCGCCGCCACATTACTCCATTTTATGAAAAAAAAGCACGGTATGCATGTGAAATTCTCAAGGCCGGGCTGAAAGGCTTGTCATTCAAGGTGCATGTTCCAGAAGGTGCGTTTTTTCTTTGGCTCTGGTTGCCAGGGTTGCCTATTACCAGTCATGAACTTTACAAAAGACTTAAGGTTAGAGATGTCTTCGTTATGTCGGGGCATCATTTTTTCCCAGGACTAGAGGAGCCATGGAGACATCGGGATGAGTGCTTGCGATTATCTTATTCTCAAGATGACGAGGTGATTTCGGCTGGAATACGTATTATTTGTGAAGAGGTTCACGCACTGTACATGCAGACGTAAGATATTTTTTAGGGTTGCTTTTTAAGTTCTTCAATCAGTTCTGGCACAGCAGAAAATAGGTCTACGGCTAATCCGAAGTCTGCAATCTCGAAAATGGGTGCTTCGCTATCCTTATTAATTGCTACGATTGTTCCTGAATCTTTCATGCCTGTTAAATGCTGAATTGCCCCAGATATGCCTAAAGCAATATACAAATCTGGCGCAATTATCTTTCCTGTTTGACCTACCTGCAGTTCATTTCCCACATAACCTGAGTCTACAGCAGCCCGGGATGCACCCACTGCGGCGCCAATAGTATCTGCCAGTTCATAGACCATTTTGAAGTTTTCTGTGCTGCCTAAAGCACGGCCTCCAGATACAACTTGTGCTGCTGTTTGCAGATCAGGCCTTTCGTTTCCAGAGTTACTTCGCAGTTCTATAAACTGTGTATGTTCCGGTAGATCAGTAGTCAAGGAGCGCGTTTCAATCATAGCTTGGTTGGTCGGTTCAGAGGCATCGTAAGATGCTGTTCTAACGGTAGCAACTACGATCTGTTCCTCAGAAGCTACTACGGTGATGATAACGTTACCCGCATAGATAGGTCTTTTGAATTTATAGGCATTATCTATACTCATAATATCGCTTAACTGGCCTACACCAAGGAGTGCTGCAACTCGTGGCATTAGGTCTTTGCCAAAGGTGGTCGATGGCCCTAATACATGGGTGTATTTTAATGCGAGTTCTGATACTTGGGGGGCTAGCACTGCTGCTAGTGGAGCTGCATTGGATGCCCGATCTACTCTGATGACGGTGTTAACGCCCGATAGAGTTGCGGCTTGGTTTGCGATTTGTTGGCTATCTGCAGCTAATACCACAATATCTATAGAATCTGGACTGAAGCTTTTTGCGCAGGTTACGCACTTAGCGGTGCTAGGGTTAAGTTGGTTGCCATCATGCTCAGCCACAATTAAAACGCGTGACATCAGGCTAGTCCTCTATCTCGAAGCGCCTGAACAAGTGCAGCTACGCTGTCTACCATTACCCCTTTCTGGCGTTGGGCAGGAGGTTCCATAGAAATCACCGTGAACTGATTTTTTGAACTTACCCCAAGTTCTGTTAAGGGTATCGTTTCCAAAGGTTTTTTCTTTGCCTTCATGATCTCTGGGAGCTTGACATACCGAGGTTCATTAAGCCGTAAATCGCTGGTTATTACGGCAGGTAACTCTACCTTTATCACTTCTAGGCCAGCATCTACCTCTCTCACTGCTGTTGCTGTTCCATCAGTCAGAGTTAGTTCAGAGACGAAGGTTGCCTGCGGCCGATCCCAGAGAGCCGCTAGCATCTGTCCTGTCTGGTTATTGTCATTATCAATTGCCTGCTTACCCATCATTATTAGTTGTGGAGCCTCACGTTCAATTAGTACTTTGAGTGCTCTGGCAATGGGGAGAGGTTCTAATTCTATTTCAGTTTCCACTAAAATTGCCCTATCAGCACCCATAGCTAGACCCGTGCGTAGCTGTTGTTGGTTCTCTTGTCCGCCGATGGCAACAACAATGATTTCCTGAGCTTCACCGCGTTCTCTGATTCTCAAGGCTTCCTCTAGCGCAATTTCATCGAACGGGTTAATGCTCATTTTGACACCATCACGGATTACTCCGGAGCCATCCGGTTTTATGCGAACGCGTACGTTGTAGTCAATCACACGTTTTAGAGATACAAGTATTTTCACAGTATTCGTTATTGGCAGCGATTTTTGCTATTGGCCAGCTATTGTTCACATTTTTGAGCATTCTGGAAGTGGTTAAGGTAAAAATTAGTGATTATGGGTTATTTTTAATCGTTTTTTATGTGGACTGAGGCCTCAGAATTCGCTCTAATATCAATGCATTAGTTTGGAGAAGCTAGGTAAAGATCTTAATGGAAGAAGAATCTCTCAAGTATGATGTCGTGATAGTTGGTAGCGGGCCTGCTGGGCTTGCAACCGCAATCCGACTGCGACAGCTTGCGGCTAATTCAGGCGCCGAACTTAGTGTTTGTTTGCTCGAGAAAGGGTCGGAGATTGGAGCACATACCTTATCTGGTGCGATTATCCAAACCCGAGCTTTAGATGAGCTCCTTCCGGATTGGCGTAATATGGGGGCGCCATTGAATACCCCAGTTAGTGAAGATGAGTTTCATTTCTTTACCGGGGCAAAAACCTCAATTCGAATTCCTCATATTTTGGTACCAGCCTCTATGCATAATAAGGGTAATTATGTTGCCAGCTTGGGCGATTTGTGTCGCTGGCTTGGTCAGCAGGCAGAAGCCCTTGGGGTGGATATCTTTCCAGGATTTGCAGCTACCGAAATTCTACTGGACGGTAATGACATCGTGCGGGGAGTTAGGACTGGTGATATGGGGCGAAATTCTAGCGGAGAGCCAAAGGATTCCCATGAACCAGGCATTAATTTGTTTGCGAAACAAACAGTTTTTGCAGAGGGTTCTAGAGGGAATTTAGGTAGACAATTAATAGAGCGTTTCGGATTAGACGCTAATGCTGATGCGCAACATTATGCACTTGGCCTTAAGGAAGTATGGGAGGTCCTGCCTAAAAAACATCATGCCGGTCGTGTTATGCACGGCGCAGGCTGGCCCTTGAAGGGTAGAGCATCCGGTGGTTCTTTTTTGTACCACGCTGGAGAATCTCAGGTTGTTGTCGGGCTTATCGTTGATTTGAGCTATACGAATCCTTATCTAAGCCCATTTGAGGAGTTTCAGCGGTTGAAGCACCACCCGTTGGTACAATCTACGCTAGAGGGGGGATCAAGACTGACTTATGGCGCACGTTCTATAACCAAGGGAGGAATCAATTCTTTGCCCAAACAGACCGTGCCTGGTGGTCTAATTGTGGGTTGCAACGGGGGCACGCTTAATTTTTCGAAGATTAAAGGAACCCATACTGCTATGAGATCAGGAATGATTGCAGCTGAAACTATTTTTGAGGCTTTTAAACTGGATAAGCTTGAGGGTGAAGAACTCGACAGCTACTCAAGTAGCTTTCGTCAATCTTGGCTTTATCGGGAGTTAAATCAATCGAGAAATTTTGGCCCAGCTTTGCATAAATTCGGATTGTTTGGAGGGGCGATTTTTAATTTTTTTGAGCAATCGATATTACGAGGGAGAACGCTAATAACATTACACGATAGACGTAAAGATCATGAAATGCTGCGACCAGCATCAGAATTTTCGCCGATTGATTACCCTGTTCCAGACGGCATTTTAAGTTTTGATAAACTATCTTCTGTTTTTGTTTCGAATACTAATCATGCGGAAAACCAGCCCTGCCATTTAACTTTAAAGGATGAGTCCCTACCTGTAATAAAGAATTATGACTCCTATGCAGGACCAGAGTCGCGTTATTGTCCTGCAGCTGTGTATGAGTTTATTGCAGAGGGAAACACTGTGCGACTTCAGATCAACGCACAAAATTGTATACATTGTAAGACCTGCGATATTAAAGACCCTAGTCAGAATATTGTTTGGGTACCACCGGAAGGCGGCGGTGGCCCTAATTATCAGGGCATGTAAAAACGTTCTATAGAGCATTCGTTTGTCACAATTCTATAGGGCGTTTAACAGATGAAGGTGAGTTGGCCCGCTAGTGTTAATGGTTGTTTTCAATAAGCTGGGTTCCTACTTCCAGATCGTGACGTTTGAGAAATTCGCTTGCCGGTTCCTTTCCATTGTCACTACGAACCCTACCTATTCTTAATGACCCCCCATTAAGCGCTAACACCATAGCACCATCATGTATGGCAATAATCACGCCAGGCGGTTGATTGCTTGGACCTAGCAATGAAACATCATAGAGCTTCAGAAGAGCATCTCTATATTGCAGATGGGCCCCTGGTTGTGGGTCGCAGCCTCGGATAAGTTGGTCAACCTTTGCAGCGGGTGCTTTTAGATCGATTGTCGCATCATGCTCATTGATAAGCCTATGAAATGTCGCTTCGGTGTCGTCCTGTTTTATGAAACGTGCGGTACCGGTATCAAGAGCGGTTACTGCCTCAATGATTGCATCTGCTCCCAGTGGCAATAGTTTGTCAAAAAAGAGTGATCCGGCCGTATCGATAGGGGATATTTTCACGCCGCTTTTTTGCACTACGATTAGACCTGTATCAACACCCGTGTCAGGCATGAATATGCTGACTCCTGTTTCGACTACCGCATCTATGATTTGCCACTGTAAGGCGTGTCCGCCGCGATACTTTGGTAAGAGAGATGGGTGGTAACAGATACTTTTATGTTTTGGAGTGTTTGTAATTTCTGGAGGTAAAAATGAGGTGAAGGATGCAAGAATATTTAAGTCAACTGTATAGGCTTGATATTCATTGAGTGCAGCAGTAACAGGAGAGTTGTCCTTATACTGGAAAAACTGCCGTTGCACTACAGGGATTCCAAGATTTCGAGCATAGATGCTTAGCGGATCAGGTTTTGATCCATTCTCAGGCGCGTATACGACTCTGACATCATGCCCTGCTTCTTGCAGACGATTGATGCAAGCTATGGCCAGCGGTGCTTGTCCAAACAATGCCAATCGCAATGACATTCAAATCTCCCACGCATAAGCTTGCAAGTATGAATACCAACGGATTGGCATATCAAATAATGAGCTCAGAAAATTCTGTGCTTCTATTGAGTACGGCCTCAGACCCATTTTCGACTTAGTTATTACCAACCGCCGAGGGCAGGTTTGCTAATCAGATAATCTGGGTTTGCTCCTTCTTTCGGCACGAACTTTTGAACACCGCCCTTATTGTCGACTTGAGCAAGATATACATTGCCTTCCTCATCAACGCTCATTCCATGTACTCCCGCTATACCGCCAGGAAAATCCCCAAAAACGCCCCAAGAGTAGAGAAAGTTTCCGTCTAAGTCGTACTTTAGAATCTTGTGTGATGCGCGGTCTGCAGCCCATAGGTGTCCATCTTCCGTGATGATAAATAGATGCACGTTCCCACGGTCGCCAATACTCCATTCGTAGAGATATTCACCATTCTCATCGAACACCTGTATCCGACGATTGCCACGATCGTTTACGAATACCCGGTTAGTTGTCGGGTCCACAGCAACACCATGTACATTATTCCAATAGGCAGGGCGAGTCTCATTTTCATTAGTGCCTTTCTCACCCCATGAAGTTAGGTAATTACCATCCGAATCGAATTTAACGACACGAGTTCCGTTGTAGCCATCAGCAACAACAAAACTGCTGTCAGAAAACCAAGCCATAAATGTAGGTCGGTTAAAGTGTGTTTCATCTGCGCCCAGCTCGCCATATGTTCCAATTGTTTGGACTAGTGTAGATCCATCATTAGTAAATTTATGAATTACATGCTTATGGTCATCAATGATCCAGACGTGTTTTTCTGGGTCATAAGGGTTTATAGCGACATAGTGAGGTCGTTGTAGCATTGAATCCCACTGGTTCCAAGATTCAATGACGTTACCTTCTCCATCGAACACTAGGATGCAGTGTTCCCATTTCGCATCGATGCCGAGTCTTCCACCGCCTTCTATCCAGCCAGTAATGCCTTCTTCAGCTAATCCGCCTGTGCCGCCACTTCCGGGCAAACTGGCTCGTGTAGCATTTCGCCATATGCCGCTATAGGGAAAAGTAACACTGGGAGCAATTTCAGGTAGTCGTTGAGGATGCGGCGCGTTGATTTTGGGTAATAGTCCCCGCTGCAAGTAGAAAATTCGATTTGAATGCTCGGCGAAGACGCTTTGCCCCGCACCAAATGTCCATTCAGCAGCACCTGGCAGAGTTGATATGTCCTTAGGCCAACTTTCATCAATATCATAGGCTCCAAACATATCTTGTCCACCTTGTACTCCGGGAACAGCTGCGTAGCTTGTCGAGGGTTGACCGTAGGCAATCGCGCTGGCTAGCGCGGTTGTTACTGCAATCAGGGTTAGGCTAATGCTGAGTTTGGGTATATGTCGAAACATGTCGCTCTCCGTTTGTTTCTATTTATTAGTAGCGCATGGGCAACAGACGTTTTCGGTTTAACATCTTATTTGTCTGCTTCGTTATTCTGCGCCAAAACGAGCTTCTCAGCAAAGCCTTTAGTTATCTTTATTGGACGGCACTATAGGGTTTTCTCTACCCCGCAATCAGTTGACTAACTTCTAGCTGTTTGCCGCCAAGGCCCATCCACGATAGGCAGTGACGTTCATGGGTACGTTATGTACTCTGATAATATCGATGCCTTGGGCGCAAAGATTCATTGAAAGGCCAGTAGTAGCAAGATCCCTTTCAGGTATATTGCTACCACCAGCAGGGATGAGGAATGATTTGCGTGAGTGGCCTACAACGACTCTTAAACCATGAGCTCTGAACTCACCGGCCCTGGCTAGGAGCGCTTTAGATTGTCCCGGCGTCTTGCCAAAACCTATTCCTGGGTCGAATAGAATACGGTTAAGGTCAAGGCCGCACTTATCCCAGAGTTCAATGCTTTCACATAACCAACGCTCAACAACATCATAGGGGTTTGATTCCCGGGGTAGTGTTATTTTTGGATCTACGGGTAGTGATAACTGATGCATGGCAATGAAGTCAGCGTTATTTTCCCCAGCCAAATCAATCATTTCTGGTGACCTGAGTCCGCTTACATCATTGACTATATCAACTCCAAGACTCAGAGCTCTTTTAGCCGTAGTGAAGTGGTAGGTGTCAATGCTTATCATCGGCCCAAAAGGTAGTTTTTCCCGAATGTCTATAAGCCGTTCTAATGCCGGAGCAACTCGCTTCCATTCTATTTCGGTTGTCACTGGATCGCCTTGAGGTCGGGTAGATTCTCCTCCTACATCAATGATGTGTACCCCTGCTTTGATCATCTGTTGGATGTGAGGCTCTATAGATTTCAATTCGAGAAAACTGCCTCCATCGGAGAAAGAATCTGGTGTTACGTTCAAAATTCCCATCCATAATGGAATGTGATCTGTTAATTTTATTGACCAGTCTAGGAGACTTTCTTTAGCAAATCCTGGGGGAATTAGACGGGGCTTAAGCGCAACCATAGGGGTAAGCACAAAATTACGATTTTTTATATCTCTGTGAGGTATCGTGAGCCTTTCTGTCTGTAACTTTGAGTCTCCCCATAGGAGTATATCGATATCAACAGGACGAGGAGCCCAGCGGGGGCCAGACGTGCGCCCTAATGCCTGCTCTATCTCATCTATCCAATTTTTGACCGTTTCTGGTGAGGCTTGTGTCTCACATTGAGCAGCGAGGTTTAGAAATGGGGTATCCCACTCGGCAGGAGAATGCTCAGGCAGTAGTGCCGGGGATTCTATAACCGGTGAGATGCGTTTCACTGTCAGTTTGCGTTTTTGAAGTTGCTCCAGAGCTATTGACAGATTTGCGTGTCGATCTCCAATGTTAGACCCGAGTCCGAGATATATATTCATCCTCTGCTAGCGAAACCCAAAGTCTACTGTAAAACCAGCGTATATATTTCGTGCTGGTGCCGTTTCAAAGTAACGGGAGCCGAACGCGTTAAGCCGTATATTGGAGTAGTAATTCTTATCGAAAATATTGTTAATACCGAGAAAAGGGGAGACGGTCGTTGACCCAATTTCCCTTTCAAGTCCGAGTCGGAAATTTGCAATGGTGTGCGCATCAACTTTAACGGTGTTCGCATTATTAGCGAATTGTTCGCCAACATGCATAAAATCGAATGCACCGAACCAGCCATATGGGTGAGTATAAGTAACTTCACCAAATAAAAGATGATCGACAGTCCCTGGTGTATTGTTTCCTGAATAATCTTTATCAATTTTTTGAACACCGTTGCCGTCAATAGATATTGTTTGAAAATTTTCAAATTCAAAGTCTCCATAACTGTAGGATAAGGATGTTCGAACTCGATCCGTTGGGTTTGATATCCAGCTCAGTTCTATTCCTGAACGACTGGAGGTGCCAGCATTTTGATAATAGGTTCTGCCGTCATCATCAAATGGGACTATTTCTTTGTTGATATCGATATTAAATAACGCAACTTCAAAGTATTGGTGTTCGCTAATTGTTCCGCGTAGTCCTATCTCATGGTTAGTTGCACTTTGCGGATCTAGTGATGGATTGAACCCACCACCACCATTAGGGTTTGCAAAATCACTAGTACTAGGGGTTTCAAAGGAGGTTGCAATCGATCCAAATAAATTAACGGTTGGCGATAAGTTATAGGTCGCCCCCAGCATTGGACTTGCATCATTTAGTTTTCGATTGCCCGAGTCATTTCCATCGCTAAGGAAATTATCTGTGACTGAATAATTTACCTGATCGTAACGAAGACCAAAACTCAGTTGTAACTTTTCATTTACGCTGAGTTCATTCTGAATGAATACTCCGTGAGCTGAGAAATTTTCATTTTGATTAAATTGTAATTCGCCTAATATCCCTTTGTTATTCAAGAAGCGCATTCTTTCATCATTCTGATCGTCAATGTCAAAACCTATAATCAAACGATTTGGCATACCAACTAGAGTGTTTGAATGCGTATACGTGACGCCCCCACCAGTAAAAAATCGATTTAAGTTCACTGCGTCTGCTTTTGGAAACTGCGGTAACTTGTTACTGAAATCACGCCAAACAAAATAGTTTCGTGCTGTTAGCTCGCCGTTTTCACCTATGGGAGTTGAGAAAACAAAACCGATACGTTCTTGGCTTAAGGCTTCGCCGGTGTCATAGGTGACATTTCTGCCACGAGCGGCACGTGGATTTGCAGCAGCATCGGCCGCGTTGACGCCACCAGGGTCATTTGATATTGGTTGATCGGTCGCATTGAAGACAACACGGAAAGTGCGGTCTTTGTCTAAATTGAAGTTAAAACGACCGGTGAATTGGGAATTTTCTGCTTGACTATGTTCCCGATAACCTCCAATTTCCATATCAGAAAAGCTCACAAAATAATTCAACAAGTCAGTTTGACCGCCCGCTTTTAGCTGCACTTTTTGAAAGTTATAATCGCCTGCACTAATTCGTGTGCTGATATACGGTATCTCAGGTCCTTCTTCAGAGATTATGTTTATAACTCCACCCGAAGCGTTTCCATAGAGGGATGAGCTAGGCCCTCGAATCACCTCGATGCTGCGGGTAGCGCCGAGATCGATGCTGTCGACCTGACCAGTTCCATCGGGCAGCGTTTCTGGGATGCCGTCTACTAGAATTTTGATTCCTCGGATGCCGAAGGCAGCGCGGGCGCCAAAACCACGAATTGAAATTCTTAGGTCTTGGGCATAGTTATACCGGTTTTGCATGAATACGCCAGGAACTCGGTTGAGTACTTCATCGAGGGCAAGTTGTTGTCGACCAAACTGAATATCATTCTGGTTCACGACAGTGATAGCAGTTGGGACTTGGGCTAGCGGCCTACTCATTCGAGTCGCCTCAACCACAATAGTTTCCATTGCAGAGACTGATGGTTGTTGATCATTCTGTGCGTTCAACAGAATAGGAAAAAATGACCCAGTAATGATCAAAACAATGCTAAAGCCTATGCAAGAAATCATTGCTATCAATCTAGTAGCCTCATGAAACGGGAGCGTATGATGACAAATACGTAGCCCAAGCTGCAATCTTCTCGTGCAATGAAATTTTGAACGTGTCATTTAATTTTGCCAATGAGGGTTTTTAAGGGTCCTACTGTGGTGTACGTAATGAGCATACTTCTGCTTCCTTAGCCAGAGACTTTTCGCCGTATTTTTTCTCCTTTTCTGTATGCTGTGCTTGGAGCATAAAGGATTATTCCTCCTTATCTAATGCTTTTTGAATCATGTATAGAATGTTTCCAGTGTGAGCGCGCGTTTCTATATTTCCTCGACGCTTGTTGCTTAGAATCCGTTCAATGTTTCGTATCTGATATAAGGCCATGGATTTAGAGGGGTAGTCGTGCTCAGAGTCTTCGATAATATTTATTAGTTTTGAAACATACTCGGTTTGTAGGTTTTGTCTAAAGGTATTTACGTCTCCACGTAAGTCCTCATCAAATATTCCATCGGTGAGGTCACCCATCATATCTGAGAGTTCATATTCGTTGCCATAGAGACGAGAATCAGTTATTCGTGTCATCACTCTTGAATTAAGAAGATGCTCCAAAACATTTTTTTGGACACTAAGAATCCATTGGTGGATCTTTGGGTCTTCAGTTTGTCCAAAAAAGTTCCATAGCCTGCGTTGTTCTTGGAGATGAGCATAGAGGTCCTCAGAAGCTGAAAGAACATCTGGCGCGAATAAGTATTCAATTAGAACGCTCATTGCATATTGCTGGGTTTTAAAATCCACTGGCACAAAAGGGACTTTTGCATCAGCCTGACCAACCACGGAGCGATTAATGTAGACAGCACCTATTTGATGCGCTATTACTCCAATGGAACGCGAGAATTGCGATAACATGATTACATAAGCATCTCGCAATTCTTGGTACGATTCGCCCTCGTTTATATTTTTTTCCTGTGCGGTTCTGAGAAGATTTTCGATTAAATCTAATCGTTCTTCAGCATAGCGTATAGGCTCATTGGTCATGTCGTACCAATGTACCCTTGGGTCCATTGCGACCCCGGGTGCGCGCATTACATGATCATCTGTGCCGAAAAGTAACTGAGGTTCTGTAGAGCGAGACGCGATTAAGCCTAAACGTTCCATTTCTAATTGTGGGCTCTCCAGTCTGGAAGAATAGCTATATTCAACGATCCAATCATCATAAGGCCCAGGTTTGGTGCCAAAGTAAGCGGTCTGTTCGCGTCCTCCCGTCGCTATATGTATGTCTGTGTAGTCCATGACAGATGCTTGAAGAGAACGCTCATTAACAATAGTGGAGTCATATATTTCTTCGAATGAGAGCATGTTGGATGCAGCAAAGTTATGGGCAAAACCCAGGGTATGCCCAATTTCATGCATTGTCAGATCGACAAGAAATTCATGCACTAATCGTTCTTCCTGTGCTGAGCCTAGTTGCAAAGAATTAATAGCGAACCGACCAAACGCCTGACTGATATGCATTTCATAGCCGATAGTGCAAAAGTCGGCTTCAAAAGGTTTAGGGGCGTTCGCATTACCCAAAGTTTCCAAGATGCGTTGGTACTGTACCCGTCTTGTGACCCCGGCAAACTCAAGCATGATATCGGCGCCAATTATTTGCCCAGTTCTTGGGTTCGTGAAGGATGGCCCATAGCCGGAGAATGGAGGTGTCGGGGAGGATGTCCACCTAACGACGTTGTATCTTATATCTCCAGCGTCCCATTCGGCGTCATCAGGCTGTACTTTGACGACCATGGCATTCTTGAATCCAATTTTCTCAAATGCCTGATTCCAGGCAAGGACTCCGTCTTGAACCGATTCGCGGAACTCAATGGGAGTTGTGTTTTCAATCCACCAGACTATGGGTTCAACAGGTTCAGACATCGGTGCTGACGGATTTTCCTTAACCAAATGCCATCGTTCTATGAGGTCTTTATAAGGAGTTATGCTGTCATCCGTCAGATCAGTAAGCTGCTGTGCAAAAAACCCCATTCGATGATCTGTTAAACGTGGCGCGTAGTGATTCTTTGGCATAGCAACAAAAGAATGTTGCATGTAGATGCTCACATAGCGGCTATCCGTAATTTCATCGTTACCGCGCACAGTTGGAGCCGGGTTTTGATATACATATTCCACGTGTATATCTGTGTTGAGTGGGTAGTTTCGGATCTCAGTGATTTTGCTTTTTTCTTCGCTGAGATCGCCCAGTCTAAAGCTATCTCCTGGCTCTTCATCAGGGTCAGGACTTGCTTTTACTTGTAGGAGGGCCTCACTTGCAAAGACCTTGTCAATATTGATTAGTATGTTTCCAGTTTTTTCGTCCTCGGCGACTATAGATTCAGAGACGAGCAACCCCTGACTGATATTTGCGCGAGCAGCTCGGCTTAATGGGCTTTCCGGATTAAAATAGAAGGCTGTGTTTTCTGATCGAATTTCTATTTTGTCGAAATGTCGTGTAAGCGAAAGTATTCGGTTGTCGCGATAGCGGCCTCTGAAATATCCTCCCTCCACTACACCATCAGTGCTGACTGCTACATAGATGTACTCTTGATTTAATTGCGCAGGAGTAATTTCCATATGAGTAGTGCCAGTTTTTTTATCTCTATAAAGCGTGAATAATCCCGGTATACGATCACTATTCTCTGTAGCTTCAGCGATGGTTTTTGGCTCGTCTGTGGATTGGTCTGTGTCCTGAGGTGAGGCAGGACAGGCAATGATTAGTAGGAAAAATAGGGCTAAGGGAGTTTGAAATTGATGCTTCATTTTATGGTTCCTTTGACACTGCCTGAAAGGATAGAGGTATCTGTCAGATTGAACCAGCGTGAAACTAACGTTATATACGTGCAAACTATTGAAATCGGCAAGGACAGCCTTAAATAGGTATATCCATGGACTTTATATCTTTCTCAGAATTATCGGCTCTCATTCAGGTTTTTATCGTGGACCTGGTGATGGCGGGTGATAATGCAATTGTTGTAGCTATGGTTGTGGCTGGTCTTCCACGCGAGCAGCGCGGGCGAATAATGATTTTAGGTATCGCGGCAGCAACTATTTTTCGTGTCTTTTTTGCGTTGCTCACGGTTTATCTGCTTCAGATCATTGGTTTAATGCTGTTAGGAGGGCTTCTTCTGCTTTGGGTGTGTTGGAAGCTTTGGTCTGATTTGCAAGAGCAGGCACAGAAATCCCTTATTGCCGAGAACATGGATGAATCCTCTGATTCGAAGTTATCGCAGGATGCTACTCTACCTAGAAAAACAGTTTGGCAGGCTATAACTCAAATTATCATAGCGGATGTATCGATGTCATTGGACAACGTTCTTGCCGTGGCCGGTGTAGCCAGAGGCTATGCTTGGGTGCTTGTGGTGGGCTTAGTCTTGTCGGTTGCATTCATGGGGTTGGCTGCTATGTATATTGCAAAATTACTGGCGCGACATAATTGGATTGGTTATGTTGGATTGGCAGTGATTTTCTATGTTGCCTCAAGCATGATTTATGAGGGTGGCATTCAGGTCTGGAATGTCATGACTTAGATATATTATGCGCGCAAGTCTTTCTTCAGAGGTGTCATTGAATTTGTGATTTTTACGGAACAACAGTAATTTGAATTTGAATGTGGGAAAACTAATAAAAACACTAAAACCCGGTTGCAAATATTAGTAGATCATGAAAAAAATTTGAAAGGCACGGTTGATAATAAAGATGATTTGATCAAACAAATTAGTAATTATCTAGCCAAAAATAAAAGCTTGAAAATAACATATGAATATTGACTTTTTTTCAGGAGGCAGCCCCGATTTAGGGGGAAACAAACAAAAATCTAGGGGAAGATCCATGAGAAATTCAATGTCTGTAGGCCTACTGGTCACGTTTTTAGCGTGTGGCAATGCTCTCGCTCAGCAGGAAAGAGACTGGGATGCTGTTGAGCTGGCAATACACCATGTCGCTGGTGAGGTGTACTACCTAGAAGGGGCAGGCGGCAACATTGGTTTGTCGGTTGGAGAAGATGGCATTGTAATGATTGATGATCAGTTCGCTCCACTGACCGACCGAATTGTCTCAAGGATTGCAGAGCTTGATGACGGCAAAATTCGTTTTGTCATTAATACTCATCGACATGGTGATCATGCGGGTGGTAATGAGAACCTAGCTAATATGGGCATAACAATTTTGGCTAATGACCGTGTTCGCGTACGATTAGTGGCGGATATGCTGCCTAAGGCAGCTCTTCCAATACTCACGTACAGCGATACTGCTACGGTTCATCTTAATGGCGAAGAAGTCCACGTATTTACTGTGCCTCCAGCACATACGGATGGTGATAGTTTTGTCCATTTTCGAAGTTCAGATGTGCTTCATTTAGGTGATGTGTTTAGAACCAATAACTTTCCATACATAGATATCTCCAATGGTGGGACATTGCAGGGCACATTAGAGGCATTAGCTATTGCAATCGGAATGGCCGGCCCAAATACGCTTATTATTCCAGGGCATGGTGAGGTTTCAAAACGGGGTGATGTCATAGAGTTTCGCGATATGACGCTTGTCGTTGCAGAGCGTGTTGAGAATTTAGTTCGAGACGGTTATACGTTTCAAACTGTGTTAGCAGCCGGGACTACCACCGAGTATGAGGATAAGTGGGGTAATCCTGAAAGGTTTCTTCAGGGGGTATACACGGAGGTTGGTGGTCAATAATTCAATCGTGAATTCCCAGAGTATTGAGGTAGCCAACCGTCTATTTGATGAGTAAGCCAAAAGTTTGTGTCTATGTACCTATAGATTCTTGCGGTGATTCGCATCGTCTGATGCAACGGGCGGGCTGTGAGGTCATTTTGGGAAAAACATCATGGCGTACCGGTATAGACCGAGCCACGCTCCTAGACTTATCCCGTGGCGCAGATGCGTTGTTGGGGTCCACAATTAAGCCTGAATCAATTGGCCGGGAATTTTTCGAGAAATTCTCGAAGTTGCGAATTATTGCGAAGTACACAATAGGCGTTGAAGACATAGATTTGGATGTTGCAACTGAATTAGGCATTTTAGTAACACATAGTCCCACGGAAGCGAACTGGGGTGGGGTTGCAGAGGGCACCCTTGCCTTTATGCTTGCTTTACTAAAGCGAATTTATGAGCGTGATCACCATGTTAAAAGCGGTGGCTGGCGTGATTCGGCACTCATGGGCACCTACTTGGGTGAACGTCAAGATGGTTACGCTGGCATAACAGTTGGGATTGTGGGCCTCGGACGTTGTGGTTCTCGGGTAGCTGAGTTGCTCGCTCCCTGGAGAGTGCGTGTTTTAGCGTGTGACCCGTATATAGAAGATGAAAAATTTTCGTCTTGCGGTGCTCAGCGTGTAACCCTGAATTCCCTGTTAGAGCAGTCAGACGTCGTTACGTTGCATGTAACTCTTACGGAGGAGACTCTAAATTTAATAGATCATGCTGAGTTAAAGCGCATGAAATCAACAGCAATACTTATCAATGCTTGTCGGGGGCGGGTTGTTAATTTAGAGGCATTATGTGATGCACTAGAGAGTGGGGGGTTAGCAGGAGCTGCTTTGGATGTTCTTCCAGAAGAGCCCCCTCCGCAGGATTCCCGAATTCTTACTATGGGAAGCAATGTCATTCTCTGTCCTCATATGGTGAGCGCAAATGTTCCGGGAACACTGCAACCCGCAATCCCCTTAGCCACGGATGCAGTGCTAGCCGCCTTGAGAGGAGAAGTGCCTAAATACGTTTATAACGTTGACGCCATTCCTAAATGGCTCAAAAAATTTGGTGATCAGCCTCTGATATCACGCGTGTTATGAAACCAGCATATAGCCGGTTAGTGATCGGTTCATGGGCTTGTTATGACTTTGCAAACTCGCCGTTTACAACGCTGGTTTTAACCTTTGTTTACGCTACCTACTTCACGCAAATGATTGCATCTGATCCAATTACTGGCACGGTTTTATGGTCTCGCGCTATTGCACTTAGTGCGTTAATAGTGGCGGTCTTTTCACCAATATTCGGTGCATTATCAGATCGATTAGGCTATCGAAAAATTTGGTTGATTTTTTTTACAGTAATGTGCGCTGCAGCTACAGCTGGGCTTTATGGGATTCTTCCTGGGCAGGTTATTGCTGCGTTAATTCTTGTTGTTATTGCTAATACTTCATACGAATTTTCTATGGTTTTTTATAACGCTTTTCTTCCGGATATTGTGCCCATGGAACGCATTGGCCGAGTTTCTGGTTATGGTTGGGGTTTAGGTTATCTGGGTGGATTACTCGCATTAATTTTCGTCTTGATTGCTCTCATTCAGCCCGATATTCCCTGGTTTGGATTGACTAAGGTTGAGGGGGAGAATATTCGAGCAACAAATATTGTAGTTGCGATTTGGCTTGTTATTTTTTCTGTCCCTTTTTTGCTTTGGGTTCCAGAAAAAAAACCTCGAATTTCGCATAGACAGCTTAATGTTGAAAATACACTGAGTCAGTTACAAGCAACATTTAGGGAGATTCTAAAATTTCCAGAAGTATGTCGGTTTCTCATCGCGCGATTTATTTTTAATAATGGTCTTGTGACGATATTTATTTTTGGTGGAATTTATGCATCAGAATCATTTGGTTTTACCTTGCAGGAGGTTTTAATTTTTGGAATAGCCCTAAACATTGCTGCTGGTTTTGGAGCCTTTTCAATGGGTTATTTAGATGATGTGTTTGGTGGAAAAAATATTATTATCATTTCTTTAGTTGGGTTGATGTTGGCTGCAGCCTTAGCTGTTCTGACTGAGAGCAAGGCATTATTGTGGGTCGCCGGTATAGTTATTGGTATTTTCAGTGGTCCAAATCAATCGGCGAGCCGATCTCTTATGGCTCGCCTTGTGCCATCTGAGTCTCAGGCACAATTTTTCGGGTTTTATGCGTTTTCAGGAAAGTTCACCGCGTTTCTAGGGCCGTTAGTCCTTGGCGTTCTTACTCAGTGGACTGGTTCTCAACGTTGGGGTTTATCAGTTGTTGTAGTGATGTTTTTTTTTGGCATGCTGATAATGTTTCCTTTAAATGAACAAGAAGGAATGGCAAGGGTAGAGCGAATTAAGGGATTAGAGTGATTAGCCTCGTACAAGGGCGGCTACTTGATACATTATTCATGCTGCGGTTTTAAGGATTATGAGCTCCCGCTTGGGTTAAGTTTCTGGGCGCGCCTCGTGCAGGGTTTTTTGAGAGATAGTACAGCAGGTTGAGAGCGTTTTTTTAGCGAAAAATATTATGCTGGGCTAGTTTTTTTAGATAAATTTATTCAAGTCTGGAGAGTTCATGATTCAGTTTAAAAGAATTTTTTTCATTTTTCCCGGACAGGGTTCACAGTATCGTGGCATGGGCTTAGATCTTGTAAAAGAGTTTGAGTGTGCTAAAGAATGTTTCGACTTAGCCAGTGAAGTTGCCGGTTACGATATGGGAGAGCTGTGTTTTAACGACCCACAAGAGAAAATAAACCTGACACGATTTACTCAACCTGCGCTTCTAACACATGAAGTGGCCTGTCTTCGATCTTTTCAAAGTCTTGATGGAAAAAATGAAATTATCCCCTTAGTGGCAGCTGGTCATAGCCTAGGAGAATATGCTGCGCTAGTAACATCTGGTGCACTGAGTTTTAAAGATGCACTGAAACTTGTGATCAAGAGAGCAGAGCTGATGAGCGAGTTCGGCGAAGGCAGTATGTTAGCAACAACCTTGGACCAAACTACTGCAAAAATACTAGCTGATAAATATTTTTGCGGTATTGGTGGGTGTAACCTTCCTGAGCAAACTGTCATCGCAGGAAATGATGTAGATCTTGCCATGCTTACCAAAGAACTGAATGATTCCTATCCGCGCAAGAGGGCCATACCATTGAAAACAGAAGGTGCATTTCATACCTATTTAATGGTAGAAGCAGCCAGGCGTTTTAGAGAAGTTCTCGAGGAAGTTTCGTTTAGTCCTCTTGAATTTAATGTGCTCTCAAACTATACCGGTGAATTACATGAATCAGATGCTAATGCAATTCAATCAAGACTGTTTTTTCAGCTTTTTAGCCCTGTTCAGTGGATGGCGTGCATGGATGAGGCAATTAACGTGGGTGTAGATGCGGTTATAGAGTTTGGGGGAGGGATCGGAAAAGGGATTTCCCCAGAAGAAAAGCGCCCCAATCTCGAGAGTATGGTAAAAAAAGCGCTGAAATTGCGCCAACATACTGCCGAATATTTTGGTGCTATAAGCGCTAAGTCAATTAGATCGATTGCCGATCATATCCTTTAGATTCTTATGAGAATACGTCCTTTTCTAAGTGTGTAACAGCAGGAAGTAATGTCCCTGTGTTTATTTTTTTAATGTGTTTGAAGCGAGGATGTTAGTGAAAGAGAAAGAATTTTCTAAAAAAATGGTTATGCCAAAAAAAACCAATATCAAATATTGTGAGGGCTTAGTGTCTATAGCAGATCGATACGAACTTCTTCATCAAAGGGGAATTGCAATTTGGTTCACGGGTTTGTCTGGTAGTGGAAAAAGCACAATAGCAATGGCTTTAGAGAAAGCGTTTTTTGAAAAACGTAAACTTTCCTATCTATTAGATAGTGATAACGTCCGGCTTGGAATCAGCAAGGATCTTGGTTTTTCAAAAAAAGATCGTAAAGAGAATATTAGGCGTATTGGTGAGGTTTCCAAACTGTTTGTTGAGGCAGGGTTTATAGTTCTTTTAAGCTTTATTAGTCCATATAGGGCTGATCGAGATGAAGTGAAGCGTTTGCATGAAGCTGCAAATCTTAAGTTTGTTGAGGTCTTCGTAGATTGCCCGCTTGCAGAAGCGGAAAGACGAGATCCGAAAGGACTGTATAAAAAGGCTAGAGAGGGAAAAATCGAGAACTTCACAGGTATTGATGATCCCTATGAAGCTCCTGTCAGAGCGGATTTATGCCTAAGAACAGATCAACTAACTTTGGAAGAAGAGGTTGCTGCAGTTTTGGGCTATTTGGAGTGTAACCACATCATTGACGTTCAGTGTCTAAATCAGAGTGATAGTAATAGACAGAATGCTCAGGAGATCAAATCAGGAGCTAGCGTATGATCAAGCCACATGGTTCTGAGGTACTGAAGCCGCTGTACGTCGCTGATGAGAGTGTCAGACAAGAGTTATGCAAAGAAGCGAATAGTCTACCGTCAATAATTATTAATTCTGCAGCTGCTACTAATGCTGTGATGCTTGGCGGTGGCTACTTTACGCCTCTTGATGGCTTTATGACTATGGATGATGCAATTAGTGTTGCAGAGTCAATGTGTACAGTAGATGGCGTCTTTTGGCCAGTGCCCATAGTTAATTTAACCAATAATGTTAATGATATTAAAGACGTTGGTAGAATCGCTTTGCGTGACCCTAACATTTGTGGAAACCCTGTCCTTGCCATCATGGATGTCCACAATATTGAGGTTGTTTCCGCTCAAAAAATAGATGAGATTGCAGAGAGGGTTTACGGCACGCTTGATGCTACCCATCCGGGTGTGTCTGTATTCAAGGGGCTAGGTAATTACTGTATTTCCGGTCCGATACAAGTATTGAATTTTAGTTACTTTGAGCAGGAGTTCATAGGGACATTTAAGACTGCTGTGGAGATTCGAAAGGATATTGATGAGCTTGGCTGGAATACTGTGGTTGCTTTTCAGACGCGTAATCCTATGCATCGAGCCCATGAGGAGCTTTGTCGCATGGCTATGGAGCGACTTGATGCTGATGGCATCGTTATTCACATGTTACTCGGCAAGCTAAAGGAAGGGGATATTCCCGCATCAGTTAGAGATTTGTGCATTCGAAAGATGGTCGATATTTATTTTCCAGTTAATACGGTGATCGTTAACGGCTATGGCTTTGAT
>Ga0115002_10000533_pt1 | contig 53867 bp, 49 predicted proteins | sample ArcticOcean_MG_C_8_FD_89576 | JGI IMG/M metagenome (GOLD analysis project Ga0115002, IMG submission 89576) | Marine microbial communities from western Arctic Ocean - ArcticOcean_MG_CB11_86 | ecosystem: Environmental > Aquatic > Marine > Oceanic | place: Arctic Ocean: Canada Basin | collected... | reverse complement strand
GTACCGCCAACGTCGGCCACGACGACATTGTCAACGCCAAGCTCTTCGCAAAGTCTCCGCACACCAATAACACCGCCTGCAGGCCCCGACTGAATAGTGCGGACAGGGACGTCGCGCGCGATTGCATTCGAAGTAATCCCACCGTTTGATTGCATTACGGCGAATGCCCCTTGGTAGTTACGCTTAGCCAACCCTTCATCGAGCTTGGACAAATACGCATCCATACGTGGCTGCGTGTAACTATTGAGTACCGTTGTGTTGGTTCGCTCAAATTCGCGCCATTCGCGTACCACCTCAGACGAAATCGATAGTCTCAATCCTGGTATTTCAGCATTGATGATCTCGGCAACACGCCGTTCGTGCACAGGATTTACATGCGCATGTAAAAAACACACAGCAATGCTTTCCACACCAGCAGCATGCAAGGCATGAGCGGCGTCAGCCACGGCTGACTCATCTAACGGCGTGACGATGTTGCCAAGACTATCCAGGCGCTCCGGCACCTCGAAGCGTAAAAAACGCGGCACCAAAGGCGGCGGTGGTTTATAGAAGAGATCATAAATATCTTCGCGACTTCCGCGACCGAGTTCCAACACATCGCGAAAACCAGTCGTTGTGATCAACCCTACTTTCGCGCCGTTCTCCTGAACGATGGTGTTTATGACCATCGTCGAACCGTGCACGATCATGTCAATTTCGGCAGGGTCGAGTCCGAGTTTCTGTGTCCCGACAAAAAACTGTTCATCGAGCGCGCCTGCGGAGCGCACCTTTTCAATCGTAATGGCACCTGTGTCGGGATCGAGCGTCACAAAGTCAATAAATGTGCCGCCGACATCCACTGCCAGTCGTCGTGATGAAATCATGGTCACTTTCTATGGAATCTCTGAATGGGTCTAGAAAATATCTCAATTCGGCTCATAATGCTCTCAATCCAAAAGAGGTATGCCGCAATCGACAGTAAAGAACCTCGTAATTCGACTGATTTTGACCATACACGAAGTCCGGTCCCCGATCACAAAACGGTGGGATGGCCAAATATCGCCGTCGTCATATTCGGCATTGGAATCACCCTACCGGTGTTTTATCTCGGCTCGGAGTTGACCGCTACCTTGGGTTTTAGGAACGCGACGATCGTTTTCATTATTGGCTGTAGCGTCGTTGCCGCAATGATGACCGCGACTTCTATCGTTGCAGCAAGAACACGACTATCGACATACATGATCCTCCAATTCACTTTTGGACATCAGGGCGCGAAGGCTGTCAACCTGCTGCTTGCGATTACATACCTTGGGTACTTTGCGGCTACAGGCGACATTTTTGGCCAAGCAATTCACGATTCATTGTTGGCTTTTTATGGCATCGACATTCACGCAACGGTCTGTGCAACATTAGGCTGTGTTGTGATGGCCTTAACCGCAGTATTCGGCTTTAGCGTTGTTGATCGGTTTTCAACCATGGCCGTCCCGCTACTGGCTTTCTTCCTGGTTTTTGTTGTTTATAGCGCCATCCAACAAACAGAATGGAATGCGTTATTGGAGGTTCCTGGCCAAGGCGGAATGAGTTTTGGTCATGCCGTGTCGGCCGTGATTGGTGCCAATATACTAATGGCTGTCGGCGCACCCGACTTTACGCGCTTCTCGCGCTCTGATCGCGACGCGATTAAAACAGTCTCCGGTCTCGCTATCGGCTATCCGTTGATTATGTTGGCCTCCGGTATCCCGACATTGGTGACCGGCGAAACCGATATCATGAAAATAATGATCAGTCTTGATATCGCGGTTCCAGCCTTGTTGATCCTGATCTTTGCGACTTGGACAACGAACACTGTCAATCTTTACGCGGGAATTTTGACCCTTTCGACGGTATTCAAAAACACCCTCACATGGAAAATTGCGTTTGTATCCGGCGTCATCGGCACACTCGGAGCCGCACTGGGTGTTATGGACTATTTCCTGCCATTCGTATTTTTTCTTGGGATCGCGACCGCGCCCGTGGCAGGAATTTACCTGGCCGATTTTTTTGTACTCAATAACGGCAGACGAGATTTCGCCGATCTGCAGAACGTGTCCGCATTTGGCACAGCAGCCTACGTCGCATGGATCGTCGGGTCAGGCACCGCCTACTTGACCACCAATACGGCTGCCACTCTTACCACAATCCCAGCAGTTGATGGTTTGCTCGCCGCGTTTTTCGTCACAGTCATCTGGCCAAAATTACTGCCTAGTGCGAAATAACCTCAGCCTGATCAGTCGTACCCGGATGCACGATAAAAACTTGCGCCATCTTGACGTCCAACGCAGTGGAGATCGCCGTGTTGGCACCCGTCTCCGGATCGGGATGTGAGTCTGCAAGTCGACCCAGCGCTTTGCGCAGAGAAATGCCTGAGATCTGGCCATTGCTGAGATGGTGTGTTGAATCATTCCTGATTAATTGTTTGTACCAGGCATCAATATCCGCATAGCCCGCGACTAAACCCTCGGCACCATCCGGCGTCAGACTAAGCTGCAAACGCATGTCACGAAAAATGTGGATGCTTGGAACCGACAGATTCATCCAAGGCATGATCATTTCAGCGAGCGGTTCTGTGGTGAGTACGCCATCGACAATTTTTCCCGTCATTTGTCGAATGAGCTTTGCGCCCCAACGCATATCGACTCTCTGGGAACCACCAGACATCACCTTCAACCCGGTTGCGTCAGTTAGAAGGCGATCCATTCCTCGATACAACGTAACCGTTACGTCGTCATCACTGGATAAATCATCGACGCCCGACAACTCGATCATCATTCTGTTGTAGCGTTCGTCCGCGATCGCCTTGTTTTGAAAAATCACTTCGACTCCGTCAGGTCCGCGAAAGCCAATGACGCAACCGACCGCACGATAAACTTCGTTGTCGATTCCTTGTTCACCGTTGGGGTGGGTGAAGTCGTTGGGTCCAACTTCTCCGTCGAGGTTCAGGCCATAGGACAATGCCCCTTCTACCTCAAGAAACGGCAGTGAGTCGGGTGCATCTGTTGGATGCCAAGTTTCGATTTCCTGTTTGAGTTGCGTATCCACAACGGTGCGTACCGTCCCTTCGGGAAACAACTTCTCGAACTGCTCCCGCGGCCCATCGTTGTAACCGCTCGGACATTCTTCTTTGCCGTCTGGGGTCTGATACACCGCCCAAAACAAATCAGTCATCACGTAGCCGATTCTTCCGTCGCGTACGGTTGATGCATCGTCAGCGAGGAGGACTAGAGGCGACAATAGGGCCAGGCTAAATACAATCACCGACCGCCTAATGTTGGCCTGTAGAGAAACTTCAATCATAGCGCTCATTACAGTGTGCCTCTCATGTAGTCATCGCGTAACCAAATGGCTTTTAGCCCGTTGCGCTGCGCTCGCCATTCGCCGGTGCCGGCACCGTGGACATCGCCAGGCCTTTCGTCGCCACCGTAGGTATAAACCGGCCGGTCGCGATACGCCCAAACTCGCAACGCATCCGTCTGCTCAGATTCTGCGTAGTGCCCTGTTTTAGGGTCAATGCTAACGACACTCCATGCGCGGTTATCGCCCGCCGCATCTGCCGGCGCCTCTACATAGGGCCAATACTGTAGACATTTTTTCACGTCACCGCCGCACATCGCCACTCGATAGACCTGCGTATCATTGGGATGATCACATGCCAGTTGATCGGCCGAATCATCACCACAGTTGTATATGTATAGAGTATTGCCTGTCGCATCGGCCAACACTTCTCCCGCGAGCGTTTCCTGCACCGTAAATTCCGGCGGTGGGGCGGGAGATAATTGTGTATAAACGTTACTCCAACCCTGAACGTCGCTACCTTCAAGACTCCAGGTATGTTGATCCAAAACATAGGTGTATAACGGCCGCTGCCGATACACCCATTGACGCAGCCCGGGCGACCGCTCGATTATTGACCATTCACCCTGAGCTCTTGCCATCGTTGGCGCCAATATTGGTTTCCAGGTTTGGGCGCAGTTCTCATCGCACATCGATTGTTCTGGCGTATCCCGGTCGTAAACATAAACAGAGTACGTTGTGTCAGTCGTAAGCAATCGACCCACCGTAGTGGTCTTGACTGCGAATCCTGGCGGAACCTTAGATGGTGGCGTTAGTGGCACTCGATTAGCCGGAGAATCACCGCCATAGTGTCTCGTTGTACCGCCCAAGACGTCACCCGGCGCATTGTCATGCACGGATGTATAAAGTGGGTGTTCCTCAAATGACCACTGACGCAAACCGTCATCTCGCTCAAGTATGGTCCACTCGCCGACTTCTTCTGCTCCCTCTGTGGCAACCACGGGCGGCCATAGATCTGTACAGCTGGGTCGGCTATCGAGCTCGGGCAATATTATGCCCGGCGGATACGGACTCATCAGACCGGCGGTGACGGTCAATACCTCGTCATAACAGGCAGGGTTGCCCTGCGTTTCACCGCTATAGCCATTGCGCTGCCCATGAGAAGGCCAAGTGTAAACAGTACGTCCATTCGCATCCGCGATGACAGGCCCTTCAAGCTCGCTCGCCTCAACTCGAAACCCTTCCGGCATTGGCACATCGACGTACTGCTCTACCAGCGTTTCCGCGGCCGATGCAGTCACCGAACCAAGCGCCATTACAAACAGGCAACCGCTTGCTAATGACCAGCGCAAATTCAGCGCACTACCAATGTTTTCGAATTTCACTAAGCGCTCCAATAAACGAATTCGCCGCAAGCTAAACCCCTAGACCAAGATTTCTCCAATCTCGCTGGACGTAGTATTGCTCTGGTTACCCCAGTTCGGAACCTCCAGCCCCATGAGTCGCATCGCTGTGTAGCCCAGACGCGTACCCGGACTGCCCCCACCGTCAATGTGGAGACCGGTCTTAACGCGTCCACCCGCGTTACCCGCGCTGAACATCGGAATACCCTCGATCCCATGAATTTTCGCAAACGATTGGTCGGTGCTTGCGTAAATCAATGAATTATCTAACAGCGAACCATCGCCTTCTTTGAAGTCAGCTAATGCTTGCACGTAGTACGCCCACTCATCCATTGCACGGCGCGTATACCAGGACACATTCGGCTGACACTGAACTGATTCGTCGACCGCTTCCTCATGTGTCGCGGTGTGGTGTGGCTTATCGTAACCAGGTTTTGTTGTGGCCGAGTTTGCTGAGGCGTAGAACATATTGAACACGCGCGTCTGATCGCAAGCAATTGCCATCAACATCAGATCCGTCATGATGCGATGTCGTTTGGACACCAAATCCGCATCGAGGCCCGAGGGCAAATCCTGCGGGCGATCAGTAACAATGCATGCCTCACGCGGATCCGGTTTGGTCAATTGCAAATCGAAACGTCGCTCGACGTCGCGCAATCCGGTTAGGTACTGATCGAGTCTGGCGCGATCTTCCGTACCTAACTGCTGGCTAAGTTTCTTCGTATCTTCGAGGACGTTGGACAACGAGCTCTTGCGAACCATTATGCGCGGATCCGGCGTAAATTCAGCGGCATTGGGATCCTGGAAATTAACACCAAACAATCGTTCGTAAAAACGCAATGGTGACCATTCCGGAGCATTGACAGAATTGCCGTCTTCATAACTAAAGCTGTCGCGCACATCACCCGTTGCTGTCGCGCTGAGATTTCGGAAGCGTGTGCTATTGCCAATTTTCTTGGCAACCGTCACATCGATCGTTTCACCTGGGCGGTTTTGTGCGGTCAACGGCGCGATGCCGGAGCGTAAAATTACCCAACCAGAGTGGTGACAGAGATTTGGCGCTGCGTCTTTAAACACGTGGAAATTCGTGAATAGATTGATGTGTTTTTGAATTGGCGCTAGTGCAGCGATCTCTTCGGGCAAATCGAAATTCGGACCGGTTTTCTTAGGAACGAAAATTTCCTTGCTCATACCCAGCCCCCAGGACCAAGTACCAAAGCGCATTGGCAGCGGTGCACCGGATGCAAGTGCAGTTCCGTTCTCGTTCAAAAAGCAATTAAGAAATGGAAGCGCAACAGTGACTGCACTACCGTTCAGCATGCCTCGAAGGACTCGACGTCTGCTCAGTTTTTTCATCACACGGAACTCCTCTTACCTAAGTCTTACCTAGACCCGATTAATTATTCAGGGCAACTGTTGCCCCTTCCCCGCTAGATACTTCGGCGACCTTGCTTGTTGGCGGAGGCCGAACTCTCGTAAACGCCTGGCTGGTCGCTATTTCGCGTAACAATCCAGGAACTTGATATTCGTTTTCTGCAAATCGGCCCACAAAGTACGACAAAATATCACGGTCGTACCGCAGTGAAACCGGACCGCCGGTACCAAATGCATACATTCGATTGACCAGGCAATAAGGCAACTTAGGATGGTCGCGCATGGCCTGTGCCAAACCGCTCACATCCTCAAACTCTGCACCATCGAGTTCGCCGCTAATATCCAATTCCACACCATTTTCGGTCTCACGGTAAAGGCCTGCGCCATCAAAGTTCTCCAGCGCAAGTCCCATGGGATCGGTAATCAAATGGCAGCCAGCGCAGGATGGATTAGTCGAGTGAATCATCAGACGTTCGCGGGCCGTTGCCAGATCGCCGGCGTCTTCCAACAACGAGAAATCGACATTCGGCGGCGGTTCCGGCACTTCCTGACATAGAAATATTTCGCGTAATGCCTGCCCGCGCAAAGTCGGAGAACTACGCACTGAATGGGAATGCGCCGCAAGAAAACTAACCTGCGTTAACAACCCGCTGCGTGAGCTACTTTCGGGAAATCGATAGGGAACCCAACCATTACTCGCCGGAGTTCTATAGATCGCTGCCAATCGCATCGACATAAACGTGTCCCGAGTCGTGAACAAATCTCGGTAATCTAATTCTTTATTAAGGAGGTGATCGATCGTCGTGCGCAACGTTTGCTCACGCGCGTCGGCCAAGGTCGCACCTGTGACCATTGGATACACGATCGGATCCTTGGACAGACTGGCGAATTCATCGAAGCCCATCATGTCGTCAAAAAATGCTCTGACGCCATCTTCAAGACGTGCACTCGCCAACATTCTATTGACAGATGCCGCTAAACCTTCTGGTGTATGCAAGTCGCCCCGCTCTGCGGCCTGCAACAAATCTTCGTCGGGCGTTCCGTTCCACAGGAAGAAGCTTAATCGCGAGGCAAGCGAGTAGGCATCCAATCTTTCTTCACCTGGATTATCCGGATCAGGTTCCGGAACGTCGATGATGAAAACCGCTTCCGGGCTAATCAGCAACGCTTCAATAGCGATCGCGAGGCCCGCGTAAAAATCCTCTGCTTCGTTGGTCGCAGCCTCTGCCACTTCGACGAGATCAGAGACTTTGTTCTCATCCAGCGGTCGACGAAAAACAAGGCGACCAGTCTCCCTAATGATTTGACCGGCGCAGGCCGCATCCGCTTCTGACGTTGAAATCGGGCTACAAGACAGCAAATAATTGCGATGGGTTACATCGACAACCTTCGCCGCAATCGATGCCGCTGCATGTTGAATTTGTTGCGCCTGATCCGAAGTAAGACCCGCAAATGCTGCTCCGGAAGCCAACAGACCATCCGTCCTCGCAAACGGCGGCAGTGGCGGCAGTACGCTGTCACTCACGTCCTGGCCAAAGACATGTGCGATTGTATTTGCATATTGAGCCGCGCTCATTAAGCGCACGCGCACGGGCGAGCCGCTATCTTCTGGCTCTGCGAGCTTGTCAGCGCAGCCTGAAAACGCCAGTGCCAGCAACAAAACAAGCATGTTCAACGGCGAACGCCGGAGTGTCGTCCGCAGGGCACCAGAGCAATCGGCCAGCGCCTGGGCGCCGCGGCTCATTGAAGTTCGCTCTGTGGACTATGAATTCTCATCTGGTTCGGCCAAAAATGTGGGTTTTCTAAGCCGATCATCATAACACCCAGTCTAACCCTGCTAAAAGCCACAATGCCCGTTTTGATCTGAATAACGTATCCCGATTTTATGTTGAAAGCCCAGCTACCGCTGTCCGGCTACCTGCTTCGCCGTTACTACACCGCCGGTATTGCCCCAGTTTGCCCGGAGGTAGCTGGCCAATGCTGCGACCTCATCATCGGTCAGCTTATATTGAAACTCTTCCATCGGCTTTCTGCGCTTGGTCTCCAATGGCGGATGCGGTGTTTCCGGCCCATATAGAATGACGTTGATTAACGAGGCAGGGTCCGCGTCTTGGACGACGAGACTGCCACCAGCAAGTCTTGGCCCCTGCTCTTCGTCGCCAAGCCCAGTGGGTAGATGACAAGTTCCACAATGAAGATTGTAAACAGTTCGTCCCATTCCCAACACACGTCTATCAGCTGTACCCGCCCCTTGAGCCTTTTTCGCCGGTAGGCTTTTTAGATAGACCGCCATCGCATTGATGTCCGCATCACTGAGGAACCGCGTGCTGTTTTGGACCACTTCGTTCATAGGCCCGAATAAGTCGACAAACGAATTCTTCCCATGTTTGAGGTATGCACTTAACTCATCGAGTGGCCATGCACCCAATGCATCCGATGCAGCGGTTAAATTCGGCGCTGACCAAGGGTGAAAGCTACCGTCGCGAACCCGGTCAATCAACGTACCGCCTGCCAAGTGTGAATCGCTTTTCTCAGCACCCATAAAATTTCGTGGCGAATGACATGCCGAACAATGTGCGAGCCCATCCACAAGATATGCGCCGCGATTCCATATTTCCGATTCATCAGTATTCGACTCATATACACCCGAATCGAAAAACAACGTGTTCCAAAAGGACATCAGTGAACGCTGGTTGAATGGAAATGACATCTCGTTTTCGATTGTGGCTTGTCGAATTGGAGAAATACTTCTTAGGTAAACAAAAAGTGCAGCAATATCTTCATCAACAATTTTCGTGAATGCGGTATACGGAAAGGCGGGATACAAATGCTCGCCATCTGGGCGTATCCCATAACGCATTGAGTCGAGAAACTGCTCGCCAGTCCATTGCCCAATGCCAGTTTCCGAATCCGGAGTAATGTTGGTTGAGAAAATCTTTCCAAACGGCGTTTCAAATGCCACACCGCCGGCCATGAATCCAGCGTCTGACGAGGTATGACAACTGGCGCAATTGCCGGCAAGCGCGAGATAGCGCCCCCGTTCGATTTTTACATCCGTTGGCGCCCAAAATTCGGCGGCGTATGTTGACGTTCCAGATCGTTCGCGTGGATCGGAGGAATACACATACAACAAAGCCAACAAAACCAAGGTTAGGATCACTGCGACCACAAAGCCTGTCCGCGAAAAGCCGCGTTGGCGACGATCGAACTGTACTAACGACCTCAGAATTTGATTACTCATGGAACTATCCTGCCAGCCTGACTAGGCCAACAGATCCTCATCAACTGGAAACGTCGATAGCATCTCGTAGCCTGCTTCAGTAATCAATATCTGCTCCTCATAAGGTAACGCCAGCGCCCAGCAAAGCGACCACTTTATGCTTCTGACATTCCAATCACGGCCGTCAATATATTCTACAGGCGAGGGATGCTCCTTGATCTGTAGTATGCGTGTAGGCGCGGAAGTCATCATGCCCTACGCTGACTAGCGTTAGATCTGGGTTAGACAGCAAGACGGCAGAGAATCGAATTGGATCGCTTCGACACTATAATTATAGGCGCGGGTCATAACGGCCTTGTTTGTGCCAGCTATCTCGCAAAAGCTGGGCAGCGGGTGTTGCTTCTTGAAGCCGCAAAGAAAGCAGGCGGGCTCGCCGCCACCCGCGAGTTTTATCCTGGTTTTCGTGCTTCCGCCGCCCATACCATCAGTCATTTTTCGAAGCGAGTTGCCGACGATTTAGATCTTCGGTTGCACGGCTACGATAATTCACCGATTCCATTCGCGACTATTGGGCTTGGTGCGAACGGCAAGCATGTCACTCTCGACGACGGACGAGTGACCGGAACTAGTGCCGACGATTCGGCCACTTACCAACAATACTCCACCTTCATGCAACGCTTTGCGGCAGTACTCGAACCTTTTTGGCATAAAGCCATACCACGCATCGGCAACAACAGTTTTGGAGAGCTCTTAAGTTTTGCCCAACTAGGACTGAAAATTCGTGGCCTGGGCAAGAAAGACATGCGGGAATTTTTGCGCGTCATATCGCTACCCGCCCGAGATTTAATGGACGAAAATTTCGACGACGACATTCTAAAGGCAATCTTGAGTTGGGACGGACTCATCGGCTCAAGAATGGCACCCAGGTCTCCAAACAATGCCGTCCTGGCCATGCTGTATAGATTGGGGGGGAAGTCTGGCGCAATTAACACCGTTTCTCGGGGAAGCCTGACTGAGCTGGTAGACGCACTGCGACAGTCGGCTATCGTGGAAGGCGTCGAGATTCGTGAAAGCGCCCAAGTGAAACGCGTCAAGATTGATAGCAGCCCTGACGGATTGCGAGCAATCGGTGTGCAACTCGAGAATGGTGAAGAGTTCGAATCGAAGCGCGTTGTATCGGCGCTCGACCCGCAACAAACGTTTATCAATTTAGTCGGCGTCGAACACCTCGACATTGGCTTCACCAACCGAATTCGCCGACTTCGTTGCGACGGTTATGTCGCAAAGTTACACCTCGCATTGAAAGAGGCGCCTACATTTTATGGGCTGGACGGGTGCGACGGGCGCCTCATCATCGCGCCGAATATGGATGCAATTGAATTCGCGTTCGATCACTCGAAGTATGGCGAATTCCCTGAAACTCCGGTGATGGAAATTGTTGTTCCTAGCAATCATGACGCAACGCTTGCGCCGGATGGCCAGCACGTACTGTCGGCGCACGTGATGTACGTTCCGCGAAATCTAAAAGGCGGTTGGACGGATGCCGCGAGACATCAACTCCGTGAACGAACAATTGAGACCCTGTCCCGTTACGCTCCCAAAATACGCCAGCAAATCATTCACCAGGAGTTGTTGACGCCAGCGGATCTCGAGCGCGAGTATCGCGTTACCGGTGGGCACTGGCACCACACGGAGTTTGCGCTGGACCAGATGCTGATGATGCGTCCGACTTACGAGGCCGCCCAATACAGCACGCCCATCCCGGGATTGTTTTTGTGCGGCGCCGGCAGTCATCCAGGCGGCGATCTTGTCGGTATCGCCGGGCACAATGCGGCTCGCGAGATATTGCGATGAGCAACTATGATGCGATCATCATCGGTGCAGGCCATAACGGGCTGACGAACGCAGCCTACCTGGCGAAGGCCGGATTGAATGTCGTGGTCGTAGAAAAAAACGACTATATCGGCGGCGCGGCGGTTTCCAGAGAGCTCCACGACGGGTGGGTGTATTCCAGTTGCTCTTATGTTTGCAGCATGATGCGGCAGACGATACATCGTGACCTAGATCTGGGACGACACGGGTTGCTGCTCGTGCCCTATCTCGGCACCGTAAATTTTGGAGATGGTGACGAACGACTGTTTTCTTACCATGACCAAGAAGCAGCGCACCTGGAGCTAAAACGGCATTCCCCACATGATGCCGACGCGATGCACCGCTTTCAAACTGACCTCACACGCTATTCGCAATTAATACGCAAGACACTGCTACGTACACCACCGGACCCGACATCGTTTCGACCCCGCGATATTCGCGAGCTCCTGTTTCTCGCGAAAGAGTTCTGGCGCCTCGGCGAAAAAGAAATTTACGAGTACGTCCGCTTCTTTACGATGAGCGCCGCCGAATATTTAGACGATTATTTCGAAAACGATTTGATCAAGGCGGCAATGGCCAGCCCTGGAATTATCGGTACGGCGCTTGGTGTCCAATCGCCCGGTTCGTCGTACGTTCTACTGCATCATGTGATGGGCGATGTCGATGGCAGCATTGGTGCCTGGGGACTCGCCCGCGGCGGCATGGGCGCAATTTCCAATGCCATCGCAGGCGCCGTTCAGGAACATGGCGGTGAGATTCGCACGAATGCTGGCGTGCAACAGGTATTGGTCGAGAATCGCAAAGCGGTTGGTGTCGTCTTAGAGAACGGCGACGAAATACGTGCGTGCATTGTCGTGTCAAATCTCGATGCCAAGCGAACGTTTACCCGCATTATGGACAAGAACGATCTGCCTGACGGAATTTACGAAAAAGCGAGCAACTTCAAAATACGTGGCTCATCGGGCAAAGTGAATATTGCGCTTTCCGGCATGCCCAAATTCTTAGGCGTTCCTGAGAATCATTATATTGCTCGCGGTGGACAAGGTTTCACCGGATCGCTGGAAACGCTGGAACGCGCTTACGATTGTTGGAAGCACGGTCGCTGGTCAGATGATCCGTTTATCGAATCGGTTATTCCCTCCGCATGGGATCCAACTGTTGCGCCGGTGGGTAAGCATTGGATGTCGAACTTCGTACAATACTGCCCATCCGAGTTAGCGGCTGGCCCATGGACTCCAGAGAAGCGAGATCGATTCGGTGCAAGCGTCGTCGATAAGATTGAACGTTACAGCCCGGGCTTCAAAGACCTGATCGTGCATATGGAGGTGCGCACGCCGCATGAGATCGAACAGGAAATCGGCTTGACTGAAGGCAATATTTTCCAGGGCGAACTCACGATCGATCAACTGCTATTTAACCGACCCTTCCCGGGTTACGCGCAGTACCGCATGCCGGTCAAAAACCTGTATATGTGCGGCTCGTCGACACATCCGGGAGGCGGCGTCTCGGCCGCTTGTGGTGCAAACGCGGCACGCGAAATCCTAATAGATTTGAAGCGGCCGAATACAGTTCCGGAAGATGACTGCTATGATGAATAACCCATGAACAGCCCAGACCCTTACGCCGGCGAACGCTTGAAAAGGTCGCCCTTTTATCCGCGACAGCGCGAGTTGAATATTCGCGATGCGTGGTCAGGCTGGAACGGCTATAAATTTGCCGAATATTATTATGACGCCGAGTATGAATATTTCTGTGTGCGGAATACCTGCGCGACTTACGACATTTGCCCAATGCAGAAATATGAAATTAAGGGTCGCGACGCTGAAATCATGCTCAATCGCATGGTCACGCGCGACGTCAAGAAAATAAAAATCAATCGGGTTGCCTACTGCGTTTGGTGTACCGATGACGGCCGCATGATTGATGACGGCACCATTTTTAAACTCGCAGAAGATTCGTTCATGCTCACGTGCGGCAGTCCCTGCACAGCCTGGTTGGAAAAAAGCGCATTTGGTTTTGACGATGTGAGCGTGCGAGATATTACCGATGACCTGGCAGGCCTTACTTTGCAAGGGCCAACATCCTGCGCCGTCCTCAAGAAAATGGGTTTAAAAGGTATTGAAAACGCAAGACCGTTCGACATTCAGTCGTTTCCATTTCGCGGCGACACGTTAATGGTATCAAGAACGGGCTTTACCGGTGATCTCGGTTACGAACTTTGGATTCCCGCCAAGATAGGCCTGGAAATGTGGGACGAACTGTACGCAGCAGGCGAAAACTACGGCATTCAACCATACGGCGAAGCGGCGACTAATATGGCGCGGCTTGAAGCAGGATTCATCATGCCCGCGATGGAGTTTAACGAGGCATTACGCACTGTTAATTTTGAACACGATCAAACGCCGTTTGAATTAAATCTCGGGTGGCTGGTCGATTTCGATAAGCCGCACTTCAGCGGCCGTAAGGCACTACTCGAAGAAAAGAAGCGTGGCCCAAAATATACGCTGACCAAACTCGATATCGAGGGTAACAAACCCGCAGAAGAATCATACATCTACAGTAATAAACGCTGCACTCAGGAAGTTGGCTACGTAACGTCCGCAATGTGGTCGCCAGCGGTAAAAGCCAATATCGCGTTGGCGATGATCAAGACAGAGCATCTGCAAGGTTATTTATGGGCAGAGATTTATTACGAAAAAGAATTGCGGCAATACAACCGCGTGGCGAAATGCACGATTAAGAAAAAACCATTTTGGGCGCCGGAGAGAGCAAAAGCCACTCCGCCGCCAGACTATTAAACGAATTGCGCCTATTTAAACCAACGCCATGGTAAGTCAAAAGGCACTAACAGACTGCAATGCCTCACGCGCGTCATCGAGCATCTCGGTGACAATTGCGTCAATCGATTTAATCGCATCGATCTGCCCCACGCTTTGCCCGGCGTAAAGCGCCGTTTCTTCCCATGCGCCTGTCATGCCCACCGTCGGAGGATAGTCGTCAAAGCGGCGCATCTCGCCGCCTGTCGGCGAGCGGCCAATTAGCGCTCTGTCTTTCTCTTCGCCACTCAATGCCATGTCGACCACTCTTGATTTAAGCACGCGATGTGCCGCATCTGGCCATCCACCATCAAACATAAATCCATGGGCGGTCGATGATTCGTCCGCATCGACCAAAAGATCCTTGTAACCGGGGTGTGCTAACGCTTCTGCCGATGCCAAAAAGCGAGTTCCTACCCAGACCGCTTCTGCGCCAAGCGCTAACGCCGCGGCCATTGCGCGACCGGACCCAATTCCGCCGGCCGCCACGACCGGTATCTCCGGTACCTTTTTTGCAATTGCAGGCACGAGGGCAAGGGTCGAAACATTACTCCATACGTGACCACCCGCCTCCCAACCCTGAGCGACAACAATATCAACGCCAATGTCAGCGGCGTGACGCGCTTCCGCAGCCGTCCCAACGGTTAGCATAGTGATCATTCCATTTGCCTTGGCTTTATCCAAGTATGGCGCTGGGTCGCCCCAAAAAAATGACACTAATTTGCATTCATTGGCAATGAGCGTGTCAAGCCTCTCTTGTTGGTCCCACTCTAAAACCAAATTGGCACCAAACACACCGTCGGAAGCGGCACGCGTCGCAGCGAATAACGTATCGATGCCGCCTGGCGCATCCCACGAAACCGCATGCATACCGACGCAGCCGGCATTCGCGACGGCAGCAATTAGATCCATATTGGTAACACCACCCATTGGCGCTTGAAAAATTGGGAACTGGACGCCGAGCAGGTCTTTTATTCTTGAAGTCATGGTGGATTCAGACTCGTTTTTCTGATCGTTTAAGCCAGGATGGAGGCGCGTAGATTTCTACGGTCACGTCTTCCCCGGCACTGATTTCTCCTGCAACCTCGACAACGCCGACGATGCCCCGCGTCAGCTTTGCGGCTTTGGAAAAAGCTGTCGATAAAATCTCGTCGCCCGAATGTGTTTTGTAAAGCGACGCGACTTTTTCACTCATATAGTTACAGGGATGATTATATTCCTCAACGCTCAGCACTACGCCGGATGCAAATTTGAGAATGGTGCCCTTCGGCAAACGTGATAACTCAGAAATTCCGGACAGACAAAGATTTGCGCCAATACAAGTCGCCGTAAGCGGTTTCGTTAGACCCATTGCCTTTTGTATCCCAACGAGCTCTTCAGCGGACACTGCAGACCACTGCCGTTCGTTGCGCCGTATGGTGCCCTCGGGCTGCTTGTCCCATCCCGCCCAGGCTGAGCGTTCGAAGGATCGATGTTTGTCGCCAACGATTCCGATCAGCTCGACCTGGATCGAAGCATGCGCTTCCTTACTCATGTCTTCATTTGAGCCCGAATGCACTGACTCGACCCGACCGATGATTTTTTCCACTGAGATTAAGACCCATCCACATCACTCATTGGAGTCAATGTGCCGTGTAGGACCAGCAATTGTCAAACGCGAATGACAATTTTGTCCGAGCTAGGATACGATTGGTGTTGCCGATCCGACCTCAGGGCAAGAACGAATGCACGTAACAGAGTTTGTTGAGAGTTATTTCGACGCCTGGAATAAACACGATGCGAAGGGTGTTGCCGGGCATCTAACAAAAGATGGCATCTACTGTGATGTTCCAGAAAATTCCCGCCGCACACACGACGAGCTCATAACAGAGCTGAGCGAATTCTTTTCGGACCATCATCACCATTACGAATTATTTGGCGAAATCCTCACCGGCGAAAATACGATTGCCTTTCAATATCGAATGACTCTATTCAACAAGAGTCATTCGTCCAGTATTGTCAATGGCGCAGAGTTTATAACATTGAATGGCGACGCCGCGATAACGATCATGGACTATTACGACATTCCAGAGGAATCGCGTCCCGCCCATCTCGCCAATCTACCGTCAATCGCGACACAGAAAAATAAGTACGCCAAGTCAGGTCTTGATAATCAGAAACTAGCTGACTACAAAATTCGCCTCAGAAAAGTAATGCTCACTCAACAGGCCTACCTTTGGTCGAATCTAACGTTGCCAAAACTCGCCGATGCGGTCGGTTGCTCAGCAAATCATCTGTCGCAAGTGATCAACGCAGGTTTCGGCATGAGTTTTTTCGATTACTTAAATCAGCACCGAATTGAGCGCGCCAAGACATTGCTAACGCAACGAGACATACGCAGCAGCTCAATACTCAATATCGCATTCGACGTGGGCTTCAATTCCAATTCTGCTTTCTATGCAGCATTTAAGAAATGCGTGGGACAAACGCCCGCGCAATTCCGCCAGTCACGAATCCATAAAAATTACTAGATAAGCGCCAATTCGCGATGTTCTGCGACTGCAGCCACAACCTCGCCCACCGATTCCCCCGCAAGGCCTGATGGTACAAATGATCAATTGTTTTAACATTCGCCAATGAAAGTAATCACTGCTCCGCGATGCATGCGGGCGGACATGGCGGTCTTGAATCGAATCCGCCTGACTTAAATGGCGTCGCGGCCTGCCACACTGAATATTCTTAACATTTCCGTTAACCACCTCCCGGTTACAAAATCTCTAAAGCAGTGCAATAATGACAATGAGTTTGACCACTTATATTTTTCTAGTTTCTCAATCCTTGGAGTTGCATCATGAAGAAATCGTTTATAGCCGCAGTCGTCGTACTTGCCGTAGCCGCGCCGGCTTATTTTGCATTTGCGGCGGATGATTTTGCGTTTAAGAGTCAAATTGAAGGAAGACAAGCATTTATGCAGGTCTATCGATTCAATCTAAGCATATTGGGCGGCATGGCTAAAGGAGATGTCGAATATGACGCCGATTTGGCGGCTGCATCTGCGAACAATTTGCTAGCGGCATCCAAAATGTCTAACGGCGCTATGTGGCCAATGGGTTCACACACAGAAGCAGCTGGATTGGCCGACGTCACGGCAGCGAAAGAGGCAATATGGTCCACCTATCCCGATATTTCCGATAAGGGTAAGGACCTGACTGAGGCTTTAACGGCCATGGCGGCAGTTGCGGGCGACGGCCTCGAATCTCTGCGCAGCAACATGGGTGCAGTTGGCAACGGATGTAAGGGTTGCCACGAGAGTTATCGCCTCTCCAGAGATTAATAAAGGCGGCACGCCGTCGTTTTAAATTGGAAACGTCCTCAGAATGTCGGCCTCTTTTTGGCCGGCGTTCTTGTGGGCGTTTTTTATATAGGGTCTATTCCTAACCCGATCAAACTAGATGAACTCCCTGAGCATCGCGGGAACACTCAAAACGGCGAACTAATGTTTTGGGCCGGCGGTTGTGCCTCTTGTCATGCACAGGTTGATGCCGACGGTGACGAGCAATTGCTCCTGTCAGGCGGCCTGGAAATGTCAACACCATTCGGGATGTTCATTGTGCCGAACATCTCTCCCGATGCTGATTTCGGCATCGGCGCTTGGACAGACCTCGATTTCGTCAACGCAATGGCGCGCGGATTATCGCCGGACAATAAACACTATTACCCGGCGTTTCCGTATACAAATTACCAACACATGACCCTGGAGGATTTACTCGATCTCAAGGCGTTTCTCGACACGCTGCCTTCGTCCTCGAACAACGCGACAGATCACCAACTAGCATTTCCCTATTCGATACGCCGTGGGCTTGGACTGTGGAAACGAAAATATTTAGAGCGCGAGATACCGGCGTTGAATGTTCCATCGACACCTGAATTGGAGCGCGGACGATACCTTGTCCGTGGACCAGCACACTGTGGCGCTTGTCACACACCTCGGGACGCTTTTGGGGGCGTTCTCGCTGATAGATTCCTTGCCGGCGCGGACTCACTGGAAATCGAACCTGGAGCGGATACGGACAGTGCGAGTCGCATACCTAACATTACGCCACACGACGACGGCATCAGTTCGTGGAGCAAATCCGATATCGCCTACTCACTTGAGTCGGGTTTCGATCCCGACTTTGATTCCTTTGGTGGATCAATGGTGCATGTGCAAGAAAATATGGCCAAGCTGCCAGCGGAAGATCGGGCGGCTATTGCGGCGTATCTAAAGTCTATTCCTGCCATTCCATCCGACCAAAACTAGTGTCAAAATCACGGTTGACGCGGCCAGGTCAGTGGCGACCAAATGAGAGATCTAATCGTCAAATCATAGTATTTGATACCTCTCGTATGCCCAAGGAAGTTTAGAGCTGAGCATTCAACTCATTTGAGGCAATGGGTGGCTTGATTCTGTTTGGAGCAAGCACCGCCTTTCTGCTGGGTCTTATGCGGAAACTATTTGACCTGCCCAGCTAATCTCATTGTCTCTTCACAAATCTTGTAACGATTTGGAAACTCACAGCGATTAACCGAGTCGAACCGCTCGACTTTTAGGTATATTGGCCGATCCGACATTAAAGCCCGCAAGAGCCCACAAGCAACTTCATGAAAGACAAAAAAACGACCATTTCCACCCAATTTTCCGTCTCAAGCCAACAGCAACTTCTGGCCGGTTTGTTCGGTGCCGTATTCCTATTGTGTAATGGGCCGGCCTTCGCTCAAGGCGGTCCCCCTGGTCGCAGACCAACGATCGTCGAAAGCGTTACCGTGCAGCCCGCCCTGCTCCGATCATCGGTCAAAGCCGTTGGCACCATACTCGCCGACGCCGCCGCTATTTTGCGCGCCGAACTCCCTGGCCAAATCTTGCGCCTGCATTTCGAAGATGGCCAACAAGTGCAAAAAGGTGCGGCGCTATTTACCATCGAAGCAACCGTACTGGAAGCAGAGGTTAATGAAGCGCGCGCAAACGTCGAGCAAAGTGAAGCCGCCTACAATCGTGCAAAGGAACTAATAGAAGACAAACTCATTTCGGCGACCGATTTCGATACTGCTCGGGCCAACTACAATGTCGGTGTTGCGCGTTTATTGTCATCGGAAGCTCGACTATCCAAGGCGATCATCAGAGCACCCTTCGCTGGAACGGTCGGTCTACGAAGAACAAATGTGGGCGACTACGCGACCATTGGCCAAGAATTGGTTGATGTCGTGCGTCTCGACCCGCTTCGTGTTGACTTCAGCGTGCCGGAAACATTGCTCGCGCAAATTCAGCCCGGCCAGACGATCCGCGTATCTGTCGGCGCATACGCCGGCGAATTTTTTACAGGCACGATTACTGCCATTGCGCCGCAAATTGACGTAAGCGGGCATAGCGTCACCATTCGAGCACGCTTGCCCAATGAAGATTTGAAATTGCGACCCGGATTGTTTGCACAGATAAGCATCACGTTGCAGGTCAAAACTGATGCCTTAATGATTCCTGAGGAGGCTGTCTGGCCAATCGGACAAACAAAAACCGTCTATGTCGTACAGGATAGTAAGGCTGTACAAAAAACCGTTCTCATCGGTCAAAGACAAGATGGAATGGCTGAAATCGTCAACGGGCTTTCGCCAGGTGACGAAGTAGTTACAGCAGGGCATCTGAAGATTTTCGATGGAGCAGATGTCAAAACAATACCCAGTAGCCGACTGTCAGAAAAATGAAATTATCCGACATATCAATACGTAGACCAGTATTGGCCACCGTCATGAATTTGGTCATATTGCTAGTGGGGTTGATTAGCTACGATCGACTAGCGGTTCGCCTCGTTCCGAACGTGGACGTTCCAATCGTAACAGTGGCTACATCATATCCTGGTGCGAATGCGCAGGTAATCGAATCTCAGATCACCAAACCGATCGAAGATGCTCTTTCTGGGATTGAAGGCATTGATTACATCAGCTCGGTTAGTCGAGCCGAATCGAGTCAGGTCACCGTTCGTTTCCAGCTCGATCGCGATGCGGACGCCGCCGCCAGCGATGTACGAGATCGCGTTGCTCAATCGCGCCGACAACTACCGCAAGAAGCGGATGACCCAATTGTTCAGAAACAAGAAGCCGACGCACAACCGATAATATCTCTCGCATTTTCATCTGACAGACACAATCTGATAGAAATCGCAGACATTGCGACACGCTTGGTTAAGGACCGCGTTCAGACCATTCCGGGCGTGGCGCAAGCGAATGTTTTTGGCAATCGATTTGCCATGCGAATTTGGCTCGATCCGGATCGACTCGCTGGATTCGAACTCACGCCGCAAGATATCGAAACTGCCCTGCGTCAACAAAATGTCGAAGTGCCTGCCGGGCGCGTCGAAAGCAGCGATCGTGAGTTCACGGTACTGGCAGAAACTGATCTCAGCGAGCCCGAGGAATTCGCCAACATCATCGTAAAGAAAACTGACCAATATCTGGTTAGGCTTGGCGATGTCGCACGAATTGAACTCGGTGCCGATTCTGCAAGATTTCGGGCCCGGTTCAATCGCCGCAATGCAGTGCCGCTGGGAGTGATAAAACAGGCTGTTGCAAATCCATTGGATATATCCAATGGCCTCAAAGTCATGTTGCCGCAAATTACGCGGACCCTTCCTGAGGGAATGCAGGTAGACATTGCACATGACACAACCACTTTCATCCAAGAATCAATTGACGAGGTCTACGTCACCGTCGCAGAAGCAATGGTTCTGGTCGCAATCGTCATCTTTTTATTCTTGAGGAATTGGCGAGCCGTTCTTATTCCGTTAGTCACGATTCCCGTATCGCTGATTGGTGCGTTTTCCATCATGTTGCTGTTCGGATTTACGATTAACACATTGTCACTGTTGGCAATGGTGCTCGCGATTGGCTTGGTCGTCGACGACGCGATTGTAATGCTCGAAAACATTTACCGGCACATCGAGAACGGCATGGATCCGTACAAAGCCGCACTCAAAGGAAGCAAACAAATTGGCTTTGCCATTGTCGCGATGACTCTGACGCTTGCCGCTGTTTATCTACCATTTGCCTTTTCAACGGGTCGCAGCGGGTTACTGTTTGTGGAATTCGCCCTAACCTTAGCGGGTGCAGTGATCGTTTCCGGTTTTACCGCACTTACGCTATCGCCCATGATGTGTTCGAGACTGCTGCGCCATGAAGTGAAACATGGACGGATGTATGACTTCGGCGAACGCGTTTTGAAGGGTCTCGATCGGACTTACGGACGAATTCTTGGCCGGATCCTGGACTTTAAATGGCTGACAATGACGGGCACCGCAATCATCGTTGCTTCAATGGTTGGATTTTTCCTCAGCCTGCCCAATGAGCTGGCACCGCAGGAAGATCAGGGCGTCGTGATTGGCATTGGCTCCGCACCGGAAGGATCAACCATCGATTACACCGATCGATATGTTAAGCAGATCGAAGACATTTACGATGGAATTAGCGAACGCGATAGGTCATTCGTAATGACAGGTTTCAATGGTGTCACTAGCGCGATCGGATTCGTAGGTTTGCAACCATGGGAAGAGAGATCGCGAAGTGCCCAACAAATCGCGCGAGGTCTGTTTCCGCAGTTCATGGGCATACCAGGACTGATGGCGTTCCCATTTACGCCGCCGCCGCTGGGCCAGCGTGATTTCGGCCAACCTTTCAGCATCGTCGTGCAAACCACAGGCACGTGGGAAGAACTGGATGCTCTGGTGGCGACTTTACTTGTGAAAATGCGCACGAATCCACAACTGACGAATCCCGATACCGATCTCAAGCTCAACAAGCCAGAGCTTCGTATTGATGTTAATCGAGAAAAGGTTTCCACCGTTGGCGCCAACATCGGTGCAGTGGGTAACACATTGGAAACAATGCTTGGCGGTCGCAACGTCACTCGATTTAAACGTGGCACAGAACAGTACGATGTCATTGTCCAAATTGAGGATTCCTCACGCAGAACACCCGGTGACCTAAGCAATATATTTGTTCGTGGCACCGACGACACCATGATCCAACTGCAGAACCTCGCCACAATCACAGAGACAGTCGCAGCTAAAGAGCTAAATCATTTCAACAAGCTAAGATCGGCGACCGTTAGCGCTGGCTTGGCGCCTGGTTACACGCTTGGCCAAGCACTAACCTGGATGGAGGATGCTGTCGAAGAAGTTGCCCCTGGCACGCTGTATGACCTTTCCGGCCAAACAAGAGAATTACGAGAGTCGCAATCCAGTGCAGCACTGCTCATGGGGCTCGCACTCATCTTCATTTACCTGGTCTTGTCCGCGCAATTCGAGAGCTTTATCGATCCGTTAATCATCTTGGTCTCCGTACCGCTCGCAATGTTTGGTGCTTTCATGTGTTTGTCCGCGCTTAACTATGGCAATCAGGCAGGCTGGTGGTCATTCTCAGGCTCTTGGAATATCTACACGCAGATTGGCGCAGTAACACTCGTTGGTCTGATATCAAAGCACGGCATATTAATCGTCGAATTTGCTAATCAACTACGGGAATTGGGCAGAAGAAAACGTGATGCGGTATTACAATCTGCATCATTGCGATTGCGACCCATTCTGATGACCACAGGCGCGATGGTGCTTGGCGCAGTCCCACTTGCGCTAGCAGCCGGTGCTGGCGCGGAGGCACGGCACCAAATTGGCTGGGTCATTGTGGGCGGAATGTCGTTCGGTACGCTTTTCACCTTATTTGTGGTTCCGGTTGTATATCTACTACTATCGGGCAAACATTCCGGCGAACATTCGGACGACTCATTCGCCGCTGAGGTTGGCTAGCAAATTACTTCAGCGCCACGGCAGTAAATCGATATGACAAGTGCGCAAATTCCGCAACGCGATTGGACCGAATGGCGCCGCGCGATGCATCGTCAACCCGAACTCGGTTTTAGCGAACATCTGACTGCCAAGAATATCGCAGACTGCCTGCAATCGATGGGCGTGGAGACACACACCGGCATCGGTGGAACAGGTGTCGTCGGCATAATCACTAGAGGACAAAGTAGTCGTGCAATAGGATTGCGGGCGGACATCGATGCGCTCCCGATACAAGAACATAACCAATTTGCGCATAGATCTGAGCATGACGGCAAATTTCACGGTTGTGGACACGATGGGCACACGACAATGCTGCTGCATTCGGCCGAGGCGTTATCGAACTCCGACACATTTGATGGAACCGTCTATTTCATTTTCCAGCCAAACGAAGAGAACGGCCTGGGCGCGTTGGCGATGATGAAAGATGGGCTGTTCGAAAAATTCAAGATGGATGCGGTTTACGGACTGCACAATATGCCCGGCATTCCCGCTGGATCATTCGCCGTTCGCGAAGGGCCTATGATGACCTTCGAAGACAATTTCGTCATCACGATTAACGGTCGTGGCGGACACGCATCCATGCCGAATCGCGCCATTGATCCTGTGCTGATCGCGGCCGAGATAATTCAGGCGCTGCAATCGATAATCTCCCGCTCGCTTGATCCAATGCACGCCGGTGTTGTTTCCGTAACGGAAATTCTCACGGATGGTGCGCGCAACGTTATCCCAAGCAAAGTTATCCTAAAGGGCGACACACGGGGATTGCGGGATGACACGCAAGCGTTAATCGAAGCTCGCATGCGACAATTGGTCGTGAATATCGGCGCCGCACACGGTGCAGACGTGACGCTTGCGTATACGCATGAATTCGTCGTGCTAAATAATAGCTTTGACGAAACAGGAATTGCAGCAGACGCAGCAACAGCCGTTGTCGGTGAAGCATTAGTTGATGCCGACTGCGAGCCGGCTGCCTGCTCTGAAGACTTCGCCCAAATGCTGCGGGTTAAGCCCGGCTGCTACCTTCTATTAGGAAATGGAATCGACAGTCAGTCGCTGCACAATCCTCACTACGACTTCAATGACGAACTCATTTCGGTCGGCGCCCGGTACTGGGTGGAACTAGCTACACGCGCACTGCCGAAGTTGTAAACGAGTTCGTACCATTTGAGTATCGACCCAAATCTCTTTTTGCCGTTTCTGGCAATTTTCGCAGCTGCTACTCTGCAGTCGGCCACTGGAGTTGGATTTGGCATTATCGCAGGACCTATCCTACTGGCGTTCCTGGATGATGCCTCCGCGATACAAATCAGCATAGTCCTCAATTTGTTAATCGCGGTGTTATTCGCCCCTTCCGTTTGGTCGGCATTTGATCGCCGAATAATGTCGGGACTCCTTACTGGCGTCGCGATCGGTTCAATATTGGGGTTCGCGTTATTTGTTTTCTTGGCTCTGGTCTACCTCAAGTTTCTCGCAGGACTTTTCGTCTTAGCATCGCTTGTCATGCTGCTTTTTGGTAGCCGGCTGATGACGCGAAAGCAACAGGAGGCCCCCACCAAGGATGAGCAGATCGGAGTCGGCTTTTTCGGCGGCGTAATGGGCGCGAGCCTTGCCATGCCGGGCCCCGTGCCAGCCGCGTGGATGTCAATGATCGGTTTGGATAAAAACACGATACGCGCAACCATTCTTACGATGTTCTTATTCGCGTATAGCGTCGCCCTACTCTTGCAAGTAATAATGGTTGGGTTTAGCCCCGATACGATGCAACACTGTCTTGAGTACGCAGGGCCGACCGTTGCAGGAATCCTCGTCGGACGCTATCTCTCGACCCGAATTTCCGAGCGGGTATTTCATTATTCTTTGGTGGTTTTTTTGGTCATTACTTCCGTCGCACTTTTTTCAAGCATTATTGGCTGAGCAATATTTATGCGCCAGATTTCAGACTCTCTTTCAGGCTTAGGTCGATTCTCGTCGATTCCTAAACAGCAACTATTTGCTGAGCAAACGCCGCTCGAACCGCTGGGCAATTTAAGCCGGCACTGTGGCGGTGCTTCGATATTCGTCAAGCGAGACGACTGCACGGCATTAGCGTTCGGCGGCAACAAAGTGCGCCAGCTGGAATTCTATTTGGGGGAAGCAGTCGCACTGGAGGCGGACACTGTTCTCATCACCGGTGCAGTCCAGTCCAATTTCGTACGCACGGCTGCGGCAGCCGCGAACAAGCTCGGCATGCGTTGTCACATTCAACTCGAAGAACGAGTTGCGGAAACAACCCCGCAGTACCGAGAGTCGGGAAACGTTCTGCTGGACAAGCTGCTAGGTGCCACCTTGCACTCCTACGCGACAGGAGAGGATGAAAGCGGCGCCGATCAAGCACTTGAGCAGATTGCCACCAACCTGAAAAACTCGGGAAGAAGTCCATACGTCATACATCTGGCACCGGACCATCCGCCGTTAGGCGCATTAGGATATATCGTAGCCGCCGACGAATTGTTGCGACAGATCGGCGCTAGTGAAATTAAGCTCGATCAAATCTTCGTCGGCTCCGGTTCCGGCGCAACGCATGCTGGATTGCTTTTTGGTTTTCGCGCCCTGGGCTCTAACCTGCCGGTGACCGGCGTATGCGTACGACGCAAAGCCGATCTGCAGGCACATAGAATTAAGGACGCTTGCGAGCGAATCGCTACACTCCTTGATGTTAAGAATCCCGTTGCAGTTGAGGACATTGAACTAACCGGCGACTTTTTGGCGCCAGGTTATGGCGTTCCGAGTAATTCGGTCCTGGACGCGATCATACTGGGCGCTCGAATGGAGGGACTTATCATTGATCCGGTTTACACCGGCAAGGCCCTTGCAGCCACGATTCACTTCGCATCACGAAGCTCCCCTGATCAAAACTTACTGTTTTGGCACACCGGCGGCACACCAGCGATCTTCGCGTATCAAAACATAATCGAGAAAGCTATCGATCGAAATGCGAACTAGCGCGCGGCCGAACAACAAATTAATTTCCTCAATAATCCGATGACAACAGAAACCAAGCCCAAGAATGAGCCCACCCTGGCGCAGGCCAGCATCACCTTTGGTGGCGTCCTGCTGATCATGATTGTCGGTATCGCAAGCAGTGATACTGAATTGCATATCCTCCTAATCGGTGCGCTGCTTTGGGCGTGCATTAATGGCGCCTTTTCAGGTAAAAGTTTTCAAGAAATTCGCTCTTACATGAACAGCGGCATCGCCAAGGCCCTAAGTGCGATGTACATGTTTATTTTGATCGGAATCGTTATTGCAGCACTGATCGAAAGCGGAACGATCCCGACGATCATCTATTATTCCGTCGACTACGTGAGTCCCGCCTGGTTTCTACCTGCTGGCCTGTTGATTACCAGCTTCATGGCAGTTGCGACAGGAACATCCTGGGGTACGGTCGGCACAATAGGCGTTGTGTTCGTTGGACTCGGATCAATTATTGGAATCCCGCTACCCATCGTCGCCGGCATGGTGGTTTCAGGCGCATTGTTTGGCGACAAGATGTCACCCGTATCGGATACCACGATTTTGGCTGCGGCCTGCGCAGAAACAGACCTCTATGCGCACATCCGGTCAATGGCATACACCACCGGTCCCGCATATGTGATTGCGCTACTACTATTTTCGTTCATTGGAATGCAATACAACGGCGCTGTACCTGCGAGTGACGAGATTGACCAGATAACGACGACACTCGCGTCGATCTTTGATGTTCAACCGTTAGTTTTGGTCCCAATAGTCGTACTCCTTATCCTCAGCTTCAGAGGTATTAGCGCGGAGCCGACGATGATCGCTGCATCAATCGTTGCGATTTTAATTGCCGCCGGACTTCAGGACAGAACCTTCGCCGAAATCTTCAATAGTATCCAATACGGATACTCAGGAGAATCTGGTGTCGCTGCCATTGATACTCTCCTGAATCGCGGCGGCATTCAAAGCATGATGTGGACGATGTCGCTGGCGTTCATTGCGTTGGCATTGGGTGGCGTTTTGGACGGACTCGGCGTCATGCACACGCTGACACGGCGCCTGATTGGCGGCATAAAATCGACTATGCAGTTGGTTGGATCGACCATTGCTACCGGTATTGTCACGAATATGAGCATGGGCGAAAACTATCTCACGATCATATTTACCAGTCAGATCTTTAAAGAAAGCTTTCACAAAATGGGGTATCAACGTCGCATGTTGTCGCGTAGCGTTGAAGAAGGCGCCACACTGACAGCCGGACTAATTCCGTGGACAACGACAGGCGCATTCTTTTCTGCCGCGCTCGGTGTATCGACAGCTCAGTACGCGCCGTGGGTGCTACTGAGCCTAATCAATATTCCACTATCACTGCTGATGGCAGCGGTAGGAATAGCAATATTTCGACGCGCTGATTCTGTTCAGATCAAAGAGAATAAACGCTTACCAGTTGACGCGTAGGAGTCTTAAGAAAACATTGCGACGGTCAGCTTCATAATAGGACCTGCGGACAGATACAAACCGTAGATGGCAGTTGCCAGCGTCACGAGCGCCGTTCCACCCGCACCAATTAGGCGACCTATGTGGCCCATGTTGTCATGCTTCAAACCGATCGCATGCGCGATCCGAGCGATCAACAACAGATCTCCTACGGCGAATAGAAACCAAGACGAACCGCCGTTGATTTCAATTGCCGCAAATACAATCAAGAACATCGGCACGTACTCAAGAAAGTTTTGGTGTCGACGAACCTTTTCTGCGAGCGCCATGTTGATCGGCTCACCATACATAATCGACGCGCCGGACTTACCACGCATGGATCCTGCACCGAAGCTTAGATACAGCGCGAATATTGCGAACAGACTTGCATACATTAGCGTTATTGGCATTTGCATGTTCTTCTCCTATTCAATTAGTGAGGACATTCTACGCCTGCGGCGACAACTTTTAGCTATCTAGCACCCGCTTTGTCCTAGCGATAAGGTCATTATCTTCCCGACAAAATATTCTGAAATGCAGGAATGTCCACGACTCCCGCTGCAAAAATCCGGAGATCGGACAGCGGCTGAAAAACTGTTGGACGCTTGTTATCGTGGGGTTTGTATGTCATTTGTAGGGCTATTAATGCCAATGAAAAAATCCAAACGGAGCCGTCATCTATTAACATGAACGCGAAAATAGGGGCTGTTTTATACGTTTTGTGGGGATTACTACATCTTCAAGCCGCCAGAATGGTATATGCGCTGGGCGATACACTCGAACCGGGCGCGGTTCAGGCCAGAGTATTTCAAGATGCATTCAGTCTGGTTTTCTTTGCCATTTTTGCCATCGTTATTGCCATCGCATTCAATTGGAAAAACTCAAGACAAGGCTATTGGCTCAATCTGGCCGTCATCAGCGCAGCAGACATAGGATTTATCTGGTACGTATTGATACCCGGTTATGCACCGTTAGTACCGGGCGGATTAGGACCGTTGCTGTGGATCCTCGCGGTAATATTTTCCACACTAGGCATCCGAAAAACCAGTAGCAACGAAATTCTCGGCTAGCAATACTGAATGATAAATCGGCAACGATCGGAGGATAGGGGATGAGCACAAATTTTAACCGACGCGATCTTTTCAAGGTAACCGGTGGAGCTGCGCTCGGTCTCGCCTTCACGGGCGCTAACAATAGTCTTGCTGCGAATAACGCGATCCAAGATGGACCGATTAGTCTTTCGGGCAATGAAAATTCCTACGGTCCGTCACCGTCAGCACGAGAGGCTTTGAGCGATATTCAGGGTGATGCAAATCGCTACGGCTACTCTGCTCAACTGAAATTTGTAAAAGCGCTGGCCAAAAAAGAGGGCGTAGCCGCAGAACAAGTCATTCTTGGCGCTGGTTCAAGTGAAGTATTGTGCGCGACCAGCCTCGCATTCTGCGGGGACGACCGCGACATCATCGCGGCGGAGTTAGGGTTCGGCTTCGTTGCCGGCTTCACAACAAACGTTGGTGGCAGCGCGGACTATGTACCGCTCGATAAGGAAATGCGGCACGACCTCGACGCCATGTACAAGCGCATCCGACCTAATACCGGATTGGTTTATATCGTCAATCCGAACAATCCCACCGGCACTTTGGTCAATGGAGATCAACTACGGGACTTTTGCTCATCAGTGCCGGAACATGTGACCGTCCTTATCGACGAGGCCTATCTCGAATTTACTGACAACTTTGACGATTTGACCATGTTGGATATGGTAAAGCAGAACAAGAATGTGGTTATCGCGAGAACATTCTCGAAAATTCACGGACTTGCCGGCATGCGCATTGGCTATGGCATCGCGCGGCCTGATATTGCGGCAAAGATTACACTTCACAAGATGTGCAAGTTTCAGGGTCCATTCGCGGTCGCTGCTGCAAGCGCAAGTTCAAAAGACGTTGAGTATCAAAACTTTTGTCGTCAGCGTGTTAAGGAGGGCCGAACTCTTATACACAATTTGTGCGATGAAATAGGGCTGAGTCACACTGACGCCGTTGGCAACTTTTCATTTATCAATCCGAATATGAGTAACGCCGAATTCAAGAAACGCATGTTGGCACACGGTTTCGAAGCTGCGCGCTCGTTTCCGCCGCGAGGAGACTGGGCGCGAGTAACGATTGGCACCACTGAAGAAATGGCTCTGTTCGCCAAAGCACTGCCGAAAATCATCGGCGCGTGACATCGCTCAAGCATTGCTATTCCTGGCGCTGCTGCCAGGAAAAACCCTCGGGCACGGTACAGTCAAATGGCTTGACCTCCTCACCTGGCACCCACTCTAAGTAACCATCCAATACGACAGGCTTGGTAAATACCTTCGGATCGTTAGCAACCGCACTCCAATCCAACCGCGTGTCGTTCTCACTGAGCTTGTAACGTTCGACGATAGTCAGGTCGCTACTTTGTGGCGTGCCGAGATCATCAAAATACGGATAATTGATATGGCTGGTTTCGATAACCAGCTCGTTGTTCTCCCAGCGGCCAACCGAATAGCCCAACGACGACGGCTCAATGTTGGCTAACTCAGGGTGAGCGTTCATGTGAATATGACGCATACCATCTGATAACTCGAGATGCATGACGATGTCGTCACCCGCTTTGAGGAACTGCATCGGATAAGGGTTATCCATGATGATTGGCATGCCGGCGGGAACGCATCGAAGTGCGGGGTCATCCTGCAGCGGATTGTAGTCAGCGACCGACGTTTTGGCCGCATCGGTCAATGGCCACTTGGCAATTCCCAAACCCTCATCAAGCGTTGGTTTCTTCCGCGGGGTCCATACACGAAAAATGCCATCTGCCGCAGCACGATCGGCTTCGATTTCTGCCGCATTCCGTTGGGTCGAGCCATCTGCCCGTGGAATCGAATCAATTAACCCGGCTCTCGCCGCCGACCCCGGAAAGAGCGCTACAGTTTTCCCATCCGCAAGCGTAATGGTAGATGCCACCATGTTTTTCTGGCCGCGTCGCGAAACGGGGCCGATGGCGATGACATGATCACCCTCTTTCATAACGTCGCGGTCAAGACCAAGCCGCCGCAGCAAATTGACGGCACTCGCCTCCAGTTGCCAAATCTCTGTTTCACCACTGTCATTCACAGTTTCGATCTTCAGTTGCACATGCGGATTAACCCAGCGAATGGAAACCAGGGTGCCCTCCAGTTTCTGTACATTGGTGTAGTCGTACAGTGTGGAAATTGAATGGTGTGCAGACACGGCCTGGGCAAGCATCAATGACAAGGTGAAAAAAACTATGCGAATCATTTCCTTACAACCCTAATTACCGGCGAAACAATAGAACAGCCCCACACTCGCGTTCTTTTCTATTTCATCCTGACTGCAACCCAGCGAGTAATGCGCAGAGTTCCAGATCGTGCCAGGCTCGCCGACTTGACTGTCAAAATGTCCAACTCGAGCACGCCCCTCGCCGCCATGCCAGTCGCCGCAAGTGGCAGGCTTTCCGGTCGTGTGTTCTGCAATGCCACCAATACCCTCCTGCTCCAGAACGAGCGTGCCGTCCGACTTACTACCGGTGAACATATCGTGTGTCGCAGCGTCGCCCTGGGCAATGCCCGGTATACGGCCACCATTTTCGTCGTATGAGTTTTCCTGCGTAATGTTGTCGTTGCCGGTATGGAGATCATTGAGATCCGTTGCAATCAACTCGCCCTTAACGTTGTGCCACGGGCCTGCGCCAATCCGATCTCTGGCATTTATTGTTGTAGTACTCAAATAAGCATGCCAACTATGGCCGTCGGCGCCAGCCGCATTCGCGAGCTTTTGACAATGCGCATCAGCGCCACCCAACCCACCGAGATCGCCACCGTTACCCATATTGGTGCTCGTAATAAAGAAGGTCATTGAACTTTGATTGCTATTCCCGGCCCCGCCATTCACGCACGCAGAAAGAAGGACTACTGCAACTGCGATTCCCAAAACATTTTTCATATATCGAACCCCCACCAGGCACACTATTTGATTGATGATCTATTGACACGATTGTAGCGAAAAAGCGGCAACAGGTTTGACCCTGACGACCGATCAACGGGCACATCAGTCCTGACTGACAATCTAGAATTGCTTCTCAACGTCATGCAACACTCTGTAACACTCAAGCACCTGACGAACGGACGAATTGGGTTCGCGCTTTTCGGCAATGGCCGCGAAAAATTCTCTGTCCTGTAGTTCAATGCCATTCATCGACACGTCGACTTGTGACACATCAATCGCGTCTTCGTTGCCATCAAATAAATCATCGTAACGAGCCAAGTAAGTGCCGTTATCACATATGTAGCGGAAAAACGTACCGAGCGGACCATCGTTGTTGAATGATAGCGACAGCGTGCAAAGTGCACCGCTCTCAGTCTTAAGTAGAATTGACATATCCATCGCAATGCCAAGTTCCGGGTGATGCGATCCTTCCATCCCTTGCACAGCAACGACTTTTTCGCCCGTCTGATACTGGAAAAGATCTACGGTGTGGGCCGCATGATGCCACAGCAAGTGATCGGTCCATGACCGTGGATCGCCGGCAGCGTTGATGTTCTTACGTCGGAAAAAGTAGGTCTGCACATCCATTTGTTGAATGTTGAGTTCGCCTCGATCAATTCGCTGCTTGATCCACTGGTGCGATGGATTAAATCGACGAGTATGCCCAGCCATGCAAATCAGTCCGGTTTCTTCCTGTACACGAACAACCTCCAGTGCATCAGCATATGAATCAGCGAGCGGAATCTCTACTTGCACATGCTTACCGGCTCGCAGGCAATGGATTGCCTGATCTGCATGCATTTGGGTAGGCGTACAGAGAATCACAGCATCTACGCCCGGCAGCGCAAGTGCTTCCGACAAATCGGTGAATGCGTGCTCCACATTAAACTCCGATGCTTTTGCTTCGGTAGGCGGTTGGCGGCGGCCCACCAGACCAACGACATTGACGCCGTCAATGTTCTTGATCCCATTTAGATGCTTAATCCCGAATGCGCCGACACCGGCAAGAATAACGTTCATTAGATCCCCTGGTTTTTATACGCGCATCTCGCTAGGTGTAACGAAACACAGTCTTTGGCGCTATTTACCTGAAACGCAGGCACGTGTTTCTCTATAATACCGCCTCGATTCTGACCGTGCCTATCGTATTCTAAATTTCACACAGGCAAACGGCGCAGAACTTGCTCGATAAAGAGGAGACTCACATGGCGTTGGTTCCACCGCTCGATGACGATCAATTCGACCCCGATTTGCTTGAATTCGTACAGTTTTTCAAAGGTCCACTCGGCGTTATACCCAACAGCGTGCGCACCATGGCGCGCAGGCCCGAAGTCGCTCGTGCTTTCACAAATTTGAATATCTCTATCATGAAATGCGAAGCCGGTGTGACACCCGAGTTTAAGCGGCTGATTGGCTACATGACGAGCTATATATCCGGCTGTCGATATTGCCAGGCTCACACCATTCTCGGCTCAGAAAGATTCGATTCGTCCGAAGCGCGCCTGAACGATGTGTGGAATTTTGAAGAAAGCGAGCACTTCAATGATGCAGAAAAATCTGCATTGTGGTTTGCTCGCGCAGCGGCAATGGTGCCGAATGAAGTTGATGAGGAAATTTCGAATAATCTCCGTCTACACTGGGATCGCGGAGAAATTGTAGAGATAACTGCCGTCATTGCGCTGTTTGGTTTTTTAAACCGGTGGAATGACTCAATGGGCTCGGTGCTAGAGGACCTGCCTGTTGAGGCGGGTGAAAAATACCTGCAAAAAAACGGCTGGGACGTCGGCAAGCATCAATCAACGCACTAATAGTTTTTAATTGGTTTCGCCGCAACCATAATTCTGTCATTGCGATAGGTCACACAACAATTGTCAAACGTCCGACGCAGCGCGTGTGACAGCTCCGCCTCTCCTACCAATGCAATGCGTAGTTAGGCATCGTCAGAAATTTCATAGTGCCCGGTGATCAAACTAATAAAATACGTTGCGGCAACGATAAGTCCCATCAACAAACCCAATACACAAGACAGTACAGCTAAATTCGTTAACCACCCCCAGCGCTGTTATCGCATTAAACGATGCCACCACTAGTGCCGTTATCGGTATGAGCCAATTGAAAGGCATTGGAAGGCTATGTTCCCACGCAGCTCCTCACGAATGGCATTTATTGATCCAACAAATATCCAGACGGCAATGATTCCGGAACCGATTCTCCACGCAAAATTTTGTCCATCGAAAGCGGCCAACAAGATCATCACGAGAATCGCCAAAAGCAATGTGCCGACTGACCCAATGAGCAAGTGCAAACTGCCGCTCTTCTCGTGCAATGTCAGCGTGCCAAGGGGCAACTGATTTGGCGGTAAGGTAAAAGAGTATCAATTATCAAATAGATATTGGTTCTGTTTGGTAGCACCTATCTTCCGGGCGCCCCAAATTTTCAAGGTGATCGGTAACTAAGTCACGTTGAGGTTAGTTAACCGACGGCAAAATATAGTCTTGCATCAGTTCGAAGGGCAGGAACTGACCGGAGCCGTAATTCTGGCCGGTAAATGCAACCACGAAACCCAGCGATGGAATACAGAAAATATCCTGCCCGCCGTAGCCGCGCGTCGACCAGACTTCAATAGCTTGATCTTGGTATGTGAATCCACCTAGCCACCATTGGTAGCCATAGCCGTTCGACAGCTGATAATTGAGGTCGACGTGTGGTTGAACTGAGGCATCGACCCACGCGGCGCTGATAATTTTCTGGCCGTTCCACATGCCGCCGTTAATAAACAATTGACCAAGCTTGATCATGTCGCGGGGCTCGAGAATCAAACCGCCGCCACCGTTTGGCAGGCCAGTTGGCGTTCGGCCCCATTCAGCGGTCTGAATTTGTAAGGGTTGAAAAAGGTGGGTCTCTGCGAAGTCCGCCATTGATGTGCCAACTGAGTTTTGCAGTGCCTGACCTATCGCGATCGTCGCCGCAGTGTTGTAGGTGAATGCTGTGCCTGGGTCGTTCTCCAGAGGTAGATCAAGCAAAGCTTTGGCGAAGTCGGTGCTCTTTTCCATCAAGTCCTGCAGATCGTTACCGGCTGTACCATAGGGTATTGTCCATTCGTCCCATCCGAATCCAAGGCGCATCGTTAGAGCATCTTCGAGCGTCATCGTGGACTTGCGTGGATCGGGATTGGCGTAATTGGCGTAGGGAAACAGGTCGTAGAACGGCACGTCCACCGAGGTGATGTATTGCTGATCGATAGCAATGCCGATGAGCGCGGAAGTAAAACTCTTGCTGGTCGATTGTAAGACATGTCGATCAGGATCGTTATTGCCAACCCAGCTGTCGAAACGATCCAGATTGCGTTGGAAAGTCGCGTTCAACACCAGTGTGTTATTTCGAACGATCGTCACAGAATCGATGCCGGTGAATAGACCCGCATTGATGCCATCCATCATTTTCATGATGAGGGTGGAATCGATTGCTTGGTCGTGGAGATGACCGGTGGCCCAGCCATCGTTGGTCTGCGCGGGAATCGAATAGGCGTACGCAACGGCCGAATCCGCGGGCGGATTACCGCCGTCGCCACAGGCCGCTATCAGGAACGCGTACGCAATTGCAGACAATAACCGGTAAGTCTTCATAAGGGTATTCCAATACAACTATGAGTATTTGTAAGCCTTAGGAGCGAAAAGTTTCAAATTGGTATCGAGTTTCTTGATATTTTGGTCACCTTCACTTCGTGTGTACTCTCCACGGTTGTAAAACACTTCGATGTAATCAAAGATATCAGCCCTGGCGAGCGTATCGAACACCAAGCTTGATACACCGGTTTTCATGAAGGTCAATCACCTAATGGTGGTTGACCTTTTTGGTTTTGGGGTGTTATCCCATTGAGTGGGACCGTAAGAAACCACGAACCGCCAACTAATCGAATCGCCTATCCGGCACCATTGTTCTATACCAGACAATCACGCAGCTCCTGACGAAAACGGCGGCTCACCGGCACGACTGCATCGGTTTTTCGCACGACCTGCCTGGACCGTTGGTTGTTCAGTTCTATGACTAAAGCTCGAGTGGTCATCAATCAATGGCTGAAGGAATACAACACGATCAGGCCGCATGGATCGCTGGGCGGCATGAACCCGGAACAAATTTTACAGCGATGGGCTGAAGGAAACATCAATCAGCAACCGAAATTCCTAACAGTTTGACTGGACCAGAAATCTTGGGTTTGCCAACTGATTTACCGAAATCATTACTAATGCCACAGGCTAATCACCGCGCCTCTCATTTCACTTCCACGATTGAAACTGAAACGATTCGAAACCCTCTTCTGGAAAAACGGCTTCAAGTGAATTAAGAAGTGCTTTTGAAGCATCAAAATCAAACTTGGCGCCAAAAGAACCTCCGAGATCCGGGCGCGGCGTCTCAATCCAATACTCATCTTCATCCGACAGATAGGCCACCTGGAGCACAGTTCCTCCACTATCGATTACGCCTAAAAATTCGCCGTCTTCCTTTAAGGTTGGCAACAGCCGCTCAAAAAACTCGTCACCCTCGATTTCTATCGGGCTATCTGAATCTATCGGCTCACCCGCCTGCGAACTATTGTAAAACCCGAGATACTTCAAAGTGGTCCCTTACGACTTAGCTTATTGGCGGCCGTATCCGACGCCTTTCACGAGAAGTACAAAATATACCACTGCGTGACGTGGAAATAATGCCTTTGGGCGAGCAGCCCGATGATTTGTTACGTCTCTTTAGCATTCGACGCACTTGTGCTCTGCAGAACCTTCACTCCAATCAGCACAAAGAGGATTGCGAAGAGCGCATGTGCAAACAACTTACCTAGAAAAAACGCTGTATTATCGCTTCCCTCTCCCTGGGACAACCCCGAGAAGATCGTATAAACAGGCACAATCTCCGAGATCCCGACGACGATTAGAATAATTGCTCCAACTCTTTTTGCGATCTTCATGCTTGGATAGACGCCTTAGCTCACTGACGCCAATATCTGACACATTTCGTGCGCGTCACAAATCATAGCATCGCACGAAATATGACAGGGACCGACCCGCGACCGCCGCAGCGATTTTCTAGACGTCATCATTCGATTGGCTGTTCGCTTTTCTGCGAAAGTACCCATATAACTGCCCCGCACTCACAACCAAGAAAAATACTGAATAAATATACGATAGGGTTACCTGAGAAGAAATTGCGGTCTGAATAATCCCAACAAACCCGATAGTTCCAGCGCATACGATCAACAATTTCGTCGGCTGCACGGCCAGCGCAAAGTTTTCCATGCGCTTTCTTTCAATGAAATTTTCTATGACCGCTAGTTTTATTGGGCTTTCGCCGGAATCCCATCTCGCTCGAGCAATGCCAATAAAGTGTAGAAGCAATAGCGCAACGAAAAACACGAACAACATAGTCGGGATATTATTTGCACTAGCCGGTAGCTGATCAATTTTATCCGGCAGCGAAAATCCGAATTCAAATGATATGACAAATAGAATCAACCAAATCGTAAAGGCAGTCGTTCGGATTGCGCTCATATCGAGATGACGCCTATTGCTTTAGCTCACTGGCACCAGTTACTGGTGCACGTCGTGCGGGGCCGAGATCATAACACTGCACGAAGTGTGGCAGGAAAGGGACGTTGAATGCCCGGGCGGCGGGTAGGGATTAAGCCACTTGCGCGTAGATAGGCAATTCGAATTCAAAACATGTACCAGAGTTCGGGTTGCTAACAACCGAAATACGACTGTCGTGCAAATCCAGAATTCGCTTAACAATCGCAAGACCAAGTCCTGATGATTCGGATAACGCTTCTTCGCCCTGCTCTGAACGATAGAATCGATCGAATATTCTGGGAATGTCTTCTTCTAGAATGCCCGGCCCGGTATCCGTAACGGATACCGTCACTGTTCCCGGTCGCTCAGAGACGCCTAACGTGATCTGTCCACCTTTCGGTGTAAATCGAATTGCATTTCTGAGCAAATTTTCAAGCACGCGTTGGATGAGACCAATATCCCCGATCGTTTGTGCACTATTAGAGCCAAGTGAAATTGAAAGACTAATCTCTTTCTTTTCAGCATCTAACTGAAACTCCTGCGCGATGTCCTGCATCAATTCCGGCACCGAAAATGCTTCGAGACTCGGCGTAACACTGGCGGAGTCCAGCTTCGCTAACTCGAACAGATCGCCAATCAAGACACCAAGGCGAACCGTGTGCCGCCGCGCGATACGTAGATAACGATCTCTATCTTCGTCAGAGAGCGATTCACCCTTAATGATTAACGTCTCTATGTAACCTTGCATAGCCGACAACGGAGTCCGTAAATCATGGGAGATATTCGCTACCAATTCCCGGCGTAAGCGATCGTTTTCCGTCTGTTGCTCCAATTGCTGTCGAATTTGCCCGGTCATCGCCAGAAATGATTCGGACAACTGATCAATTTCATCGCCACCGCTGTCTGGCGTTGCGATTGTCGGGATGTGCCGTAACCAAGAGTGGGGTAAAATAGATACCGTTGGTAAAATTGACCACGCGGACATTAAACTGGGCTGCGTGTGCAGATACCCCAGAAAAGAGAATTGCTGCAGCTACTGCAGATTTCAAAAACACTTTCATCGCCGAAAACCTCCGTCTTATTAGTAAAATGGCGTACAACGGGAAGTATCGACGCGAGTTATCACGGAGAGGTCACAGGCAGATTCTCTTTCGCTCCCGTGAGGAATTATGGTTCATGTATAATTCCAACAACTGCACGGTACGAAACACATCGCTGGACTGAACGATGGCCAAAAAACTCAAAAACGAAAAAGCGCTGCTAAAAGAAGCGCTGCGGATGGTGATGACGGATGCGGTCAAGCGCGGCGTCGTTGAATTTGAAGCGACCGACCCGCAAAGCTTAAAAATTGAATATGCTTATCGACTATTGATTCACGACAAGAAAATCAGCCCGCTACCGCCCGATCAGCTTACGATTCCGAAGATGAAGCACCGTTTGGCAATGTGGGTCACGCATGAATTGCCCGCCGGCCATGCGCTGCTAAATTAGCCGAAGACCTTCGACAGCAATCTATTGTTCAAGCAATGACTCGTAGCGCTCGTCAGTCAGCGCTCTTAGAAAGGCGGCCAACGCACTGGCGCGCCTAGGCGTGATGGGTTGCCCCTGCTGCAACAAATTGAGTTCTATATTCTCAGCAACCTCTGGTTCGCCCCAGGGCTTTGACGTCTCCGGGTTGGTATTCGCCCCAATAGTACTCAACAGAAATTTATCGTAGAACAAAATGGCCGTTTCGAGATCCTGAAACACACCGTTGTGCATGTACGGTGCTGTTACTGCTACATTGCGCAGGCTCGGTACTCGAAATTTGCCGGCATGTGAAGAGTCATCCACGCGGGGATTTCCCAGCAGACCAACATCCGGTTCGCTAACCCCATTTCTTGCACGCACCGCATCGTTCACCGGAAGGCCAATATTGTGATAAGTATGATCTGTGAATAATTCGTGCTGGGTATTCTCTCGCTGGTCCAAAAGATGGCATCCATGACAGCTAATCAGTTGCGAGAAAAATAACATCCGGCCAAGCTCCTCTTCCGCGGACAACACATACTCGCCACGGATGAAGCGATCGTATTTTGAATCAAATGACGAAAATAGATCTGACCTCTCAAATGCGGCGATACTTTCTCCAATTGCGGTAAGCGCCGAATCCGGATCATGGAGAATTCGACGGCCGAAGAGCGCTGAAAAAGATGCAACGTAACTAGGATTTTCGCGAATTCTGTCAACCAACGCCGCCGAATTAGGCATCGCCATTTCGACGGGATTCAGGAATGGTTCTTGCGCTTGCTCAGCCTGTGTCGCCGACCTACCATCCAGAAAAAGGCCACCCACATACTCACCACCTTGATTCACGTGGAAATTGGGTACCTGGTCTGCATAGGCGATACTGGGCGTATTGCGATCACCGAGTGAACGGCTGTCGTCGCCTATCGACACAGCGCCTCCAACGATATTGGCGCGATTGTCTGAAAACGCCGCACCCGGTTCATGGCACGACGAACAGGACTGGTTTCGAGTGAGGGAAAGGTTAGTATCGAAAAACAGCGCCTGCCCGAGCTCGGCCATTTCGAAGGTAGATTCTTCAATGCTGGTACAACTGCTGCTTGTGATAAGCAGTGCAACGATGTAAAGGTAACGAAGTAACAAGTATTCTTCTTCCTAGTGCTGCAAGATCTTTGCTCGAACCAGCCCCTATAATAATCTAAAGCGTCCGCAAGATATCGAATTCCTATTATGGCAATCAGCACATTTGACTTATTTACGATCGGCATAGGCCCATCCAGTTCACACACAGTTGGGCCAATGCGCGCGGCCAGAACGTTTGCGACAAAACTTCACGAGTGAAACTTACTTGGCACTGTAGAAAGACTCACAGTGCATTTGTACGGGTCACTCGGTGCAACCGGACGAGGTCACGGCAGCGACAAGGCTATTGTTCTCGGCTTTGAAGGCGCCACGCCTGAAACTGTCGATGTCGACGGTATTCAACAGCGCATGGAGTCTTTGCGCGAATCGGCACGGCTCCATATTCTCAGCACACATAAAATCAACTTTGATTTGCGTGAGAACCTGGTTTTTGAAAAGCGCGAGTCGCTACCAGGCCATCCGAACGGCATGCGCTTCAACGCGTACGACAAAAACGGCAGCGAGATTTTTTCTCGCGTCTACTACTCAGTCGGTGGAGGGTTTGTCGTCAACGAAGACAAGACCGACGATCCCGTCATCGTGGAATCAGCAATTGATTTGCCTTATGCCTTTGACAGCGAGGAGGAGTTACTGGCGCTTTGCAATAAACATCAGTTGTCGATCAGCGACCTGATGTTGCAGAACGAATTGGCCTGGCGCAGCGAAGAAGACATACGGGCACAACTATTAACTATTTGGCATGCCATGCAGGCTTGCGTAGACAAAGGCTGCAAGACCACCGGTGTTATGCCGGGCCTGAAAGTGAAACGTAGAGCAGCTGCATTATATGAACAACTCGCCAGCCACCCGGAAGTGGCATTGCGTGATCCACTCACAATCATGGACTGGGTCAATTTATACGCGTTAGCCGTCAACGAGGAAAACGCCGTCGGCGGACGAGTTGTTACCGCACCCACGAATGGCGCTGCCGGAATCATACCGGCCGTATTACATTATTATGTGCGCTTTTGCGGCGGCGCGAACGACGATGGCGTTGTGCGCTTTTTGCTCACCGCCGGTGCGGTAGGCTTATTGTTCAAACGCAATGCGTCAATTAGTGGCGCCGAAGTTGGGTGTCAGGGAGAGGTCGGCTCAGCTTGTTCGATGGCAACAGCTGGATTAACCGACGCAATTGGCGGCAGTCCGGGTCAGGTCGAAAACGCGGCCGAGATCGCCATGGAACACAATCTAGGTCTAACCTGCGACTCGATTGGAGGGTTGGTGCAGATTCCTTGCATCGAACGCAATGCGATGGCGTCGGTAAAGGCGATCAACGCATCCCGGCTCGCCATGCGGGGCGACGGCGAACACTTTGTATCGCTTGATAAGGTTATCCAAACAATGCGTGAGACCGGACGTGACATGCAGGATAAATATAAAGAAACCTCGCGTGGCGGTCTGGCCACGAACGTTATCGAAGTACCGGTAAACTTTATCGAATGCTAGCGTGAGCCCGACGACTACGGTGCATCACGCATAACAATAAGATCGATCGCGTGATACGCGGATAGAATGGCGCCTTCCTGCCAGCCCTGCAGAATACTCAGGTGTTCACCTGCAAAGAATATATTCTCATCGGCAGTTAACAACGTGGATGGTGTAGACGTTCCCCATGCGCCCAGTTGATAGGGAACTTTCGGCCATGCAACGCTGATGCCGTTGTTCGTTTCGGTCGACATCTGGCCGTGAACAGCACCACCTTGCGTAAGCGCCGAATTGATCCGTGCCTGAGGCGATTGATTGGCAAAGTTGACGCCTGCACCACCGCCAAAAATATACGCTCCGACAACAATACCGTTGCCCTGCCCAAACCCACTATTTGGGTACCAAATTTGCGTAATGTCCTGCGTTGTCCAAGAAATTCCGCCGTAGATGTTGTGGTCTTGCTCCCAGAATCGTCGCGACTGAAACGCAATCTTGCCCGCAGGGGCATAGTTGAAGCTACTGATCTCCGATTGATGTGTAGACGAAAAATCATTTGGGATATTTCGCAAGACGGTTGCCGGAATCGTGCAAACGCAATAATCGGCATCAAGTGTTTGCGGACTGCCGAAGCGATCCTGATAGATCACGCGCGTGCCGTCCGTGATTTTTCGAATTTCTAATACTTCTGCCTCGGTAACCAGATCGGCGGCGACCCGAGCCGCAAAAGCGATGGCGATTTGATCCATACCGCCGACCGGTTGCAGCATGGTCGGCTGCTGGTTGAGGCCTTCGCCAAATGCTAGTCGCTGCGAAAAAAACGTTTCCGAGATTAAATCTTGCAGCGCTAACGGTGACAACAATGAACCGCGCTGACGGCTGCCAACATTTTCCAACCCAGGAAAACCGGCGCGCGACGTACCCCTGTAGTTAGACGCGGAATCAAGGGCGCCAAACTGCGTCAACATAGCGACAATTCTAATTTTGTCAGTCGCACTCAGCTCCTGATCCAGTGCGCTCTGATTGACTGCAAGCGCAAGCAACCTTGCAATGTTGCCGCGTGAATCGGCATGCAATCTGCGAGCGACAACGGGTTGCCCGCCGAATGCCGTACCGGAGTGCAGCAGAGCCGCACGGTTGTCATTAACAAAGGTCTCCAATACCACCCCGAATTCTCGGCAGTAGGCCAATAGAAATTCGTGATGATGCGGAATACGTGCTGGACCGGGATTGAAATAGAGATCATTGCTGATACCGAACTGACAGGTTTGCGTAGAGTCGGTTTCTGTCGCTACGTCGCCCGAGCGAATGGTCCGATTTCGACCGCCAGCGCGTGCTGTCGCCTCAAGAATCGTGCAGCTATAGCCGAGTCGCGTCATTTCGAGCGCAGTTGTCATACCTGCAACGCCGCCGCCAAGAATGGTAACGGAGCGACCGCTACCGACACTTGCGGGCCAGTCTCCTGGCCGTGGCGAGATCAACGCTGAGGGGGGTGGCGGGGGCGCAGGTGGATTGGCCACAACACCCGGCGCTGCCGATGACGATCCGCAACTTGTCGTTGCTGCGCCCAGACCCATCGCTATCATTGTTTTAAGCATTGCCGAACTTCCAGCGGCGCGCCCAATTGCTGTCAGAAAGTCACGTCTCGCAAGGCGATTCTTGTTTACTGCCATAGCAATGCTCTTCGGCAAGCCGATACGACCACTTACTCGCGACTATCGACGTTTATTGAGAACTAAATTGGATCCGCGATGAAGGCGTTAATTCCACGAACTCAACCCTTTAGCACACGATTCGAGCCTGCGCTCCGCTGTCCAGCTATATACGGAGTCGATAGCCCGTCTTGAAGATCCACCACACGACGCCGATGCAGAGAAACAGAAATCCGCCGGTCATCGCCAAACTTAAACCGAGGGAAACATCGGCATTTCCATAAAAGCTCCACCGGAAACCACTGATGAGATAAACCACTGGGTTAAACAACGTAATGGTCTGCCACACGGGCGGCAACATGCTGATCGAATAAAAACTACCGCCCAGAAACGTTAACGGTGTGATGATCAAGGTAGGCACGATTGCGAGCTTCTCCCAATTGTCGGCCCAAACACCCAGAATGAATCCGAATAAGCTGAATGTGATTGCAGTCAGTATCAAAAATAGCAACATCCAACCTGGATGCATTATCTCGACGTCTACGAAAAGATTTGCCGTCGCGAGAATAATCCCGCCCAAAACAATTGACTTCGTTGCAGCAGCGCCGACGTAACCGATGACGATTTCAACAACGGAAACCGGCGCCGACAGTAATTCGTAAATCGTACCTGAAAAGCGTGGAAAATAGATTCCAAATGATGCATTCGAAATACTCTCGGTAAGTATAGACAGCATCAGTAAACCCGGCACAATAAACGAACCGTAGCTAACGCCGTCAATTTCCGTAATCCGGGAACCGATCGCAGCACCGAAGACAACGAAATAAAGCGACGTAGACATCACTGGAGATACGATACTTTGAAATAGTGTACGTCGGGTCCGGGCCATCTCGAATTTGTAGATCGACTTGATGCCGTGCCAATTCATTTGATTCTCTTCACCAGACCAATAAAAATTTCTTCCAAGGAACTCTGCGTAGTTTTGACATCACGAAAATAAATACGCGCTTCCCGAAGATCGCTTAGAAGTGTCGTAATACCCGTGTTCTCAGCCTGCGTGTCGTAGTTATAAATTATTTCGTTCCCGCCGGCGCGAATCTCTAGATCGTATGAAGCGAGTGCTGTGGGTACGGCATCCAATGGTTCGTCCAATTCCAGAATAAGCTGTTTCTTGCCCAGCTCGCGCATCAGGCTCTTTTTATCCTGAACAAGAATAATCTCACCATGATTGATGACGCCAATTCGGTCGGCCATTTGCTCGGCTTCTTCGATGTAGTGCGTCGTAAGAATGACGGTAACGCCGGAGTCGCTTAATCCACGAACGATGTCCCACATATCCTGCCGAAGTTCAACGTCAACTCCCGCCGTCGGTTCATCCAGAAAAAGAATCTGCGGCTCGTGCGCTAAAGCCTTGGCAATGAGGACGCGCCGCTTCATACCTCCTGAGAGCGACATAATTACACTGTCCTTTTTGTCCCATAACGACAGAGATTTAAGCGTTTTCTCCAAGTGATCCGGATTCGGTGCTTTGCCAAACAACCCACGACTAAAGGCGATGGTGTCCCAAACCGACTCGAAGGTTTCCGTTGTCAGTTCCTGGGGCACGAGACCAATGAGTGATCGCGTCTGGCGAAATTCGCTAACCGTATCGAACCCAGCGACTGTAACTCGGCCAACAGTCGAATTGACGATGCCACAAATGATATTAATCAGCGTTGTCTTACCAGCACCGTTGGGCCCTAGTAACGCGAAAATTTCGCCCGCATTTATATCGAGGTTAACGTTACTTAGGGCCTCAAAACCATCGTCATACGTTTTCCCCAATCCGGATACACGAATGATGTTTGCAACATCATTCATTAGTAGGTTTCTAATTCTCCACGCTCGGCTTTCTGCTCGTCAACCATTCGCTCTACGTCGGCAAGCAGGGCTTTTGCATCGTAAACAATGCCATCCTTAATCGTATATTTGACGCCGCCGACACGCTCCGGCAGTCCGGTCTCATCATTCAAACGCACAGCTCCCGTTCCGTACAGAAACTTCATGTTGGCAAGCGGGTTCTCGTCAAGAATGATGATATCGGCCAATAAACCAGGTCGAATGACGCCGAACTCAATATCCTGTCCTTTTGGATCATGCAGGGCTTGTGCGCCGTACATCGTTGCTGAGCGAACAACTTCCAGCGGGTGAAAGCCGGCCTCTTGAAGCATTTCCATTTCCAATATCGTGCCAAAACCATACAACTGATAGATAAACCCAGAGTCAGAGCCGACCGTTACACGACCACCGAGATTTTTGTAGTCGTTAACGAACTGCATCCACACGTGATAAAAATTCTTCCACGCGACTTCGTCAGCGGTGGTCCAGTCGAACCAGTACGCACCGTGACTCTCGCGATTCGGCGCATAAAAATCCCACTGTGTGGGCAGCGTGTATTTGTCGTGCCAATCCGCATTACGCATGCGTTCAACATCTCGGCCAGCCGAATAAATACTAAAAGTTGGATCAAGCGTAAAATCGAGCTCCAGGAATTCGTCTAACAATGCATTCCATTTATCGGAACCGCGACCTGCGATCATGCTCCATTGTCGGGCAACCTGGCCGAAACGATGCTGTTCATTGTTGTAATTCATGTCGACGGGCCACGGCTGCACATCACTGTTCTCGTACATCGCTTCGAACAGTCCGTAGTAGTGCGTGAGTGTGCCAAGTCCCAATCGAGCAGAATCCTGGGCATTCATTTGCGCAACGCCCATTTGCCCAAGATGCGCCGTTGATCCGAGTCCGTGCTTCTCTGCCTCGTCCAACAAGGCTTCCATTATTGCGGGACGATGCGAATTCAGCTTAAGCCCATCCGCGCCTTCCTCTGCAATGTAGCGCACCCATTGTCGTGCCTCTTCCGGAGTCAGAATATCGGTATCCGCATAACGCTCACCCGAGCCCAAAGTGTGATACGAAAAAATGCGCGGCGCCACGATTTCATTCTTGGCACTACGTGCTTTTTCCGCCAACGAAAATTCCATATCGCCGCTGGGCACACCACGCACCGTGGTGATGCCATGCCCCATCCACAACTTGTAGGTGTATTCGGCCTCAGGCGCTTTCGTATCGCCACCCGTATGCGTATGCATGTCGATGATGCCAGGCATTACATATGAGCCATGTGCATCGATCTCGCGCGTCGCATTGCTTGGCCGTCTGCTTTCGTCGATTTCCAGCCCAGGGTAACCGACTGATTTTATTTCTTTTATCCGATTCCCTTCGATCACGATGTCGACCGGCCCAATCGGTGGTGCGCCCGTCCCGTCAATGAGCGTCGCGCCACGGATGATTAAATTTGAATAGGGCCCGCCGCCTTCACCTTCTGTTCGATCAGGTGCGGCGATCATGGTCGCCGCATTGTCCTGCGCAGATGCCAAACGATCAGGTGTGACAAGCAATAGTGCACCGAAAAAGACGCACGTGAATTGAACCGTTTCTTTAACCGTCACGTTTCTTCTCCATTGAATAATTTTTAGTGATTTCCAGACGAACGCGCTATTTTGACTCTCGATTCAGCTGTCTGATTCTTCGCCACTCCGTACAATCTGCCAAACACCGTAGGTAAGCAGCGGCAGCACCATGACCAGCAGGAAGCCCCAGGTAATCGTGCCGTAACCCTCAGCGACTAACGTGGTCAAGCCGACTACATCGGCTAGCGTGACCGCCGTTATCAGAATAACTGCCGCGACAACAGGGCGCATCAATTTAGGCATAGCCTTGCCTTTCTCGGCAAACGTTCGATCAAGGCGTTCGTTGAACCCATGAATGATGGCGGCACCGGTTTCCACAAATGTGCCAAACAATACGATGGGAAACAGCAGGACGAAAAATCCCGCGTTAGATAACGCGTTCAATAATATTGAAACAGGTAATGCGCCATCTCCACCATCACCAACTAACACATCGTATTGTCCAATCATTGTGACAAAGAAAAGCATCGCTGGAAGCATCGCGAGTGGACCGGCCAGTGCTCCCGCGATAAGTGCCTCGCGTCGACGCCGTTGATGACGAATACAAAAAATCAGAACGGGCACTGTCGCCATGTTGTACCCGGAATAAAGAATGCCGCTCCGAATCCAGTTTCCTTGCACGTCGATAGACGTGAGATTAGCGACTATATCGGGTCCGTACTGGATCAAATGCCAGGCGAAAAAACAACCGTATGTGGCGTAGAGGACAAATGACCAAACCGCGAGGAATCGCTCGATTGCAGGCGTGCCAAAAAACACCAGCAACGCGATCAAAATCATCACGGATGCCGTACCGACGATTGTCGGCAAGGCAAAAGTATCGCGAAGAATATCGCCTGCGGCCGCGCCAATGATCGAGATCACCAGAATCATGATCAGTATGAATAGAATTTCGTACAGTGGCCAAAAAGGGCCTAACAGTTTCTTGCAGAAACTCCGGTAATCGAATAGTTGAAAACGTCTGGCAAATTCGTAGGCCGCCATCAGCACGACACTGAACACAATCATTGTGACCAGCATTCCCAACAATCCACCCAGTGGTCCGTGACCTAGGAAGAACTGCGCCAATTCCTGTCCGGATCCATAGGCGCCAGCGATGATCGCTGATTGAAAAATCAGGCCGGGTAACAAGTAGCGTTGAAACCAGTTGTTTTTCATTAAAATCTCGCCGTGCTAACCCCAAAGTTCCGATGCAAAGACTTCGACCCGCCCGTGTTGGTAGTGCATTGCGTTAGCGCAGTCTTCCGATTGCAGCAATGGGCCATCAATATCAACATACCGGCAACGTTGCCCGACAACGAACGACGGCGCCATCGCCAGCGATGAACCAAGCATATTGCCAACCATCAGTTCGAATCCCATCGCCTCGGCTTTTTCGACCAGCCGCAGCCCTTCGGTCAATCCGCCCGTCTTATCCAACTTGATATTTACCATCGAATAAAGGCCATGCAAACGCTCCAGGTCCTCCGACGTTGCACAAGACTCATCGGCACACAGTGGTAACGGTGCTTCGTAATCCCGAAGTGCTGCATCGTCGCCAACCTTCATGGGCTGCTCGATCATCTCCACACCCAATTCCTTGAGCGGTAGAGCATAGCGCTCTAATTCCGCGATACCCCATGCCTGATTCGCGTCAATAACGATTCCAGCATTAGGCGCGCCTGCTCGAATGGCACGAATCTGCTCTAAGGGATCGCCAATTCCAACTTTGACCTTGATTAAGGCATGGTCGTTGTGAGATTCGGCATCTTTTTGCATATTTTCCGGCGTATCAATTCCCACCGTGTAAACGGTCGTTACTGGTTGCGGATCCCAACCGATCATTTGCCAAATCGTTTGGCCGCCTCGTTTTGCTTCAAGATCCCACAATGCACAATCGATGGCGTTTCTGGCCCCGCCCGGTGGTAACAACCCCTGCAATTCGTCGCGCGTGATACCGCTGCGTAACTCGCCGGCAACACCCTCTAATTGTTGTTGAATCGAATCTTGTGTTTCGCCCGCATAAGAGACACCTGCAGCCTCTCCTCGGCCGCGAAACTCTCCATCACTAACGTCACAAATTATTGTCTCGGAAACATTATGCACATCACGTGAAATCTTAAACGGCTTGTGCAACGGCCAATTTTTTTGTATGACTGCAACTTCTAAAGTCATCTCATTTCCCTAATCAAATGTCGCGACAATGTAATCAACGATCGGACCGACACCGGTCGCGACCGGGTCAACGCAAGGCAATTCTAATTCATCGGAAATCTTGGCGAGGTAGTCCGCTCGGTCTTCAGCTGGCAACGTCGATGTGTTGAGGCTAATGCCTACACATTGGATGTCCGGGCTTGTGACCCGTCCGGCAGCAATGGTTTGTTCGATAAGCTGCGGGATCGTCGGCAGCTGAAAACCGGGAAACGCTTCGATCATTGTTCGACCCGCCTCATGACAAATGACGAATCCATCCGGTTGCGAACCATGCAAAAGACCCAGCGTCACCGCAGCATAACCCGGGTGATACAGTGAGCCCTGCCCTTCGATGACGTCCCAATGGTCGGCATCGTTCGCCGGCGACAACATTTCTGCTGCGCCAGAAACGAAATCGGAGACAACTGCATCGATTGGCAAGCCGCCGCCGGCAATCATAATCCCCGTCTGGCCAGTCGCTCTAAAATCGCAATTCATGCCGCGATCGGACATCTCCTTGGCAATGGCCAAAGCCGAGAACTTCTTTCCTACAACACAGTCTGTGCCCGCCATCAATAGGCGACGACCACTGCGTTGCTCACCTGAGCCGATCGGGAGATCCGTCGGTGGGTTACGAATGTCGACCAACCGCACGCCGGCTTTGTTTGCCGCATCAGCAAGACCGGGAATTTCACTCAAGGATGAATGTGTACCCGCGACGATATCCAATCCTGCATCGACGGCCGCAAACAAACTGGCAATCCAGTGTTCCGGGATCATGCCGCCAACGCCTGCAACACCCCAAATGAGGGATTGCGCGCCGGCGGCGGCGGCCTCGGCTGGCGTCACGTCTGGAAGGCCAAGATCGACACCGCTACCGGGAAGCCGCAATTGCCCCACGCAAAGCTCACGACGCCAATGTGCTATGCCAACCGCGGTTTTAGCGTGGCTGCGCTCCGGCTCATCACCCAGGAACAAAAGATATGGAGGTTTGATTTCGATTTGCATGTACTTGCCTTTTTATTCTTTTTTGCACTGTGCGACAACGACGGTATGTGTTGCCACCCATCTGTCCGTTTACTGGCGCTACAGAATCTGATCCAACGCCTGCTCAAGTGAGTTCACGCTGCGCTCAATATTATGCAGTTTGTCGAGTCCAAACAAGCCAAGACGAAAAGTTCTAAACCCATCTGGCTCATCACATTGTAGCGGCACGCCGGCGGCAATTTGCAGGCCAAGTGCCGCGAATTTACTACCGTTGCTAATATCCGCATCGTCGGTATAGCAAACGACAACGCCTGGCGCCTCGAATCCCGGCGCGGCAACGCTCTGGATGCCCTTATCCGCAAGCATTTCCCTTACGCGATCGCCCAATGCCTGTTGTTCATCTCGTAGTTTGTCAAATCCATAGGCTTTTGCCTCGTCCATGACATCGCGACATTCCCGTAATGCGTCTGTCGGCATGGTCGCATGATAGGCGTGCGCCCCGCCCTCGTAAGCACGCATGATGTCGAGCCATTTGCCAAGATCGCAGGAAAAGCTCGTACTGGTCGTACCCGTCATGGCTGCCAACGCAGCATCGCTCAGCATCACAAGTGCGGCACAGGGCGACCCACTCCAACCCTTTTGTGGCGCGCTCACCAAGACGTCTACGCCAATGTCCTGCATATCGACCCAAATCGTGCCCGAGGCAATGCAATCGAGAACAAACAATCCACCCTGCGCATGTACAGCCGCGGCCACTGCTTTAAGGTAATCATCCGGCAACAACATCCCGGAAGAGGTTTCAACGTGCGGCGCGAATACGACGTCAGGTTTTTCGCGGTTGATCGCGTCAACTACCTCGTCGATAGGCGCTGGCGCAAATGGCGCAGTCGGACTGCTGTCGATTTGCCGTGCTTTTAGCACCGTTGACTGATTCGGGATGTCCCCCATGTCGAAAATTTGCGTCCAGCGAAAGCTGAACCAGCCGTTGCGGATTACCAGGCAGTTCTTGTTCGTTGCGAACTGGCGCGCAACGGCTTCCATGCCGAAAGTCCCGCTTCCCGGCACGATCACGGCAGCCTCGGCGTTATAAACCGATTTCAGGGTCCCCGACAGGTCATTCATCACGGCTTGGAAAACGCCCGACATATGATTGACAGCCCGATCTGTGTAGACCACCGAGTATTCGAGCAATCCTTCAGGATCAACATTCGACAACAGACCTGGCATACCTTTACTCCCACAAAAATACGCATTCTGCCACGGTTTGACGATCGATAGTCAGTCTTCGAATTCGGCCGGATCCCAAGTAGAATCAGCCCATGAAGATTATTTGCGCTCCTGACAGCTTTAAGGAATCAATCAGCGCACCTGACGCCGCCGCTGCGATGGCGACAGGCATACGCCAGAAATTTCCGGATGTAACTATTGACCGCTGTCCGATCGGCGATGGCGGAGAAGGCACGCTGCTATCGCTTTTGGAATCAGTCGCCGGCGATACAATCAAAACGAAAGCGGCCAACGTATTTGGCGAGCCAATTGATACAACGATCGTCCTGCTGGAAGACCGTGCTACGGTTTTTGTCGAATCAGCCGAAGCTATCGGACTCTCGCTGATTGACGTTGCTCAGCGCGACATCATGCGCTCATCGAGCTTCGGCGTTGGCGAAATGATCGCATCCGCCTGCGATCAATCTCCGGCAAGCGTCATAGTGGGCGTCGGCGGCAGTGCTACCAACGATGGGGGCTGCGGTATGGCGCAGGCCCTCGGTGTCGAATTCTACGACCAAAACGGCAATCTAATGAGCGCGCCCATCACGGCCGGAATGCTTGGAGAAATTGCGCGCATCGATACGACAAATCGCCTGCCCGCCCTTGACTCTATTTCCATGCAGGTGGCCTGCGATGTCGTCAATCCGTTCGTCGGCCCCAATGGCGCCGCTGCAGTTTACGCACCGCAAAAAGGCGCAACAGCCGAACAGACCGTCCAATTGGACGCTGCACTGAAGCGGCTTTCGCAGCTGATCAAACGTGATCTAAATTGCGACCTCGGCACAATTGCCAGGGCGGGAGCTGGCGGTGGTTTGGCCGGCGGCTTAGTGGCGTTTGCAAAAGCTAAAGCGTCATCCGGAATCGACATCGTTTTGGAAGCAGTCCAATTCGAAAGCCGAATTCGTGACGCTGATCTCTGCCTCACCGGCGAAGGATCTTTGGACGCACAATCAGGCTCCGGAAAAGCCTGTAGCGGTGTTGCGCGACTGGCGTCACGTCACAATGTACCGGTGGTCGCACTCGTAGGTCGAGTCAGTAGCGATTTTGCGCAGACAACAATCCCGGGACTGACCGAATACCAGCTTATCGGTGCAGACCTCCCCATTGAAACTTCGATGCGAGAGGCCGCCGCATTGCTCGCAGAGGCTGCGGCGGCAACTGCAGCTCGCTATATACGTCCGTGACGGGGACTGACAATAGGGTATGCATGACCAAACCGGCCTATAATTGCTGCTGGTAGATTGTTTTGCTGATTACATCAGCACCCGGACACGAATATAAACCCAAGCATCACACCCGTACTGACTTTGATCACTATTGCACTGGTTGGAGTGGCGCCAGCCGCGCAGGCTCAAGTGGAACGATCAGCGCTGCCACAAGAAATCATAGACTGTGCTGGCGAAAGTGATGTGATGTTGCGATTGTCTTGTTATGACCGAAAGGTTGCAGAATTCCGTAACAAGCCCGTTAGCACGCCGGCCGCTATCGCCGCAGCGCCGGTGCGAGCCAAGAACAGCATCGATAATTTTGGTTTCGATGCACCGATGGATGAGATGACATCCAACGTCGCACGCATTCGCGAGCGGCCCTACGGCGAGCTCATCATTTATCTTGAAAATGGGCAAATCTGGGAACAAAAACAGCGGGACAGTCGCTTTCGACTCAAATCCGGCGAATCGGTGACGATTTCCAAAAGCGCCGTTGCCGGCTACCGCCTATCGGGAAACAGCAATAACTCCATTCAAGTCGAACGCCTCAAATAAATAAGAAACTTTTGCTTTAGTCAGCGCCAAGCGCCTGACCGTCTGCCTCCACCGCTTCGACGGGCAGGTCTTTCAAATAGCGGCCGGTGATAACACCGGCGGTCATTGACCCATTGACGTTCAGGGCGGTGCGCGCCATGTCAATGAGCGGCTCAATCGAAATCAAGAGCGCAACAATCGTCACTGGGAATCCCATTGCAGGCAAAACAACTAACGCGGCAAACGTCGCACCACCACCAACCCCTGCTATGCCAAACGAGCTGATCGCGACGATTGCAACGAGCTTGACGATGAATCCGACGGTCAACGGGTCGATTCCCATCACGGGCGCCATCATTGTCGCGAGCATAGCGGGATAAATTCCCGCGCAACCGTTTTGACCGATGGTCGCGCCGAACGTCGCAGCAAGATTCGCAACCGGCTGGGGAACGTTCAACTCAGAAATTTGCGTCTCAACATTCAATGGAATAGTTGCAGCAGAGCTACGCGACCCGAATGCGAAAGTCAGGACGGGCCAAACTTTGCGGTAATAGGCAATTACGTCTACCCTATTAAGTCGCAACAACAGTCCGTGAACGCCGAACATTATCAAAATGGCAACATACGACGCGGCAATGAATGAAATTAGATTGAGAATGTCAGCCGCGTTGGAACCTGCGACAACCTTCGTCATTAGCGCAAGAATGCCGAACGGCGTAAGCGCCATGACGAGATGCACCAGCTTCATGATGATGGCGCTTACGGTTTCGATGAAGTGTTTGATGCTCTCACCGCGCGCGGGATCTTCCACACTGACCAGCAATGCAGCAATACCAAACAGAACACCAAATATAACCACGGCGATCACCGAAGTCGGTCGCGCGCCGGTCAAATCATGAAAGACGTTACTGGGAATGAACCGAACCAGCATGTCCGCAAGGCCCAGATCAGCAGTCGCGGCTTGTCGTGCGATCAATGTATCCGCTCTGGCCAACTCCCGCGCACCTTCGGTAAGACCCTCCGCAGTCAAACCAAAGGTACTCGCCATCAGTATGCCGACAAACGCCGCAATCATGGTCGTGCCGATCAGAATCAATACCACCATGCCGCCGATCTTTCCGAGCGCCGCAATTTTGTGCATTCGAACTACTGCAGCAATCATCATCACCAACACCAACGGCATGACGACCATTTTCAAAAGGTTGATGTAACCGTTTCCGACTACATTGGTCCACTCCAGCGTTCCGGCGACAACCTCCGACTCTCCGCCGTACACAAACTGCAATCCAAAACCGAACGCCAATCCGGTGATTAGTCCAGCCAATACCTGGCGGGATAACGAGAATTTTGGACGCTTGAAGCGAGAGAGGAATACGATTAGCCCGACAAAAACCACAAGATTTATAATGACTTGAATCGACATAGCAGTAACCACCCGTAGTTTTTATTGTGTCGGTCGGACTGAACTCGAACCGATGAGGATGTTCTCGTCTACCGAATCTACACCAGATAGACCACAGT
>Ga0115002_10000525_pt1 | contig 54527 bp, 37 predicted proteins | sample ArcticOcean_MG_C_8_FD_89576 | JGI IMG/M metagenome (GOLD analysis project Ga0115002, IMG submission 89576) | Marine microbial communities from western Arctic Ocean - ArcticOcean_MG_CB11_86 | ecosystem: Environmental > Aquatic > Marine > Oceanic | place: Arctic Ocean: Canada Basin | collected... | reverse complement strand
TCGAGGATTTGCACCCGGAGTCCCGGCTGCGAATAGACATGCTGCAGTGCGGCGAGAAGGGGGACGATTTCGTCCCGGCACTCGAAGTTCAGCGGGATGTCCCTGATGGCTGGCGCGTCGAACTGCTGCTGTTCCGAGAAGGCTTGTCGCATCCGTTCGTTCCTCGGAGATGGGGCGTGAAATTCCGTTTGCCACTGGAATAACGACGCTGGAGCAGACTTCTGTTCGATTCTTCGAGGAGCGTTTTTCGATTTTCACACGCGTTCTTACGGCACCAAATTACCCAGCCCGATGGGCTGGGCCAGGCAAGCAAACGGGCCTTTGGCCCTGAAATACAGCGATCGACACGAGTACGTCCCTGCTCAACGCATCATGGCTAAGACCGGGACAGCCCTTGGACTCTGTCCCGACCAGGTCGATTGGTCGGGACGGAGTCCCAACCTACTGCAACCTGGAGACCAGAATGCCGGATGTACCGGATAGCGATGACACAGGCAGCCTGCGAACCACTGGATCGACGTCTGAGCACACCCTGCCTTTAGCCGATGGCGAGTTGAGGTATCGCGCGATCGCCGAGTGGACGACGCTCAGGAAGATTCACAAGCCGATTGCCCACGTGTTTCACACGGCGTATCTCGTCGAGTCGGACGACGGGCAGGATCGGCCGTTGACGTTTGTCTTTAACGGAGGTCCCGGGGCCGCATCCGCGTATCTGCATATGGGAGCACTGGGGCCTCAACGCGTCGCCTTTGGAGAGAGTGGAAGCCTGCCCGCCCCGCCTGTTCGGATCGTCGACAATGTGGAAACGTGGCTGGAATTCACGGACCTCGTTTTTATCGATCCGATCGGCACAGGGTTCAGCCGGGCGATTCAGGAGACGTCGAGTGGATCGGGCTCGTCGGACGGTGAATCAAAATCGACGGACCCGCAGGAGAATCCGGACTTCTGGGAAATCGACCGCGACCTGGATTCGCTGGGCGAGTTCATCAGCCGCTTTCTGTCACAGCATCACCGTTGGACCTCGCCAATATTCATCGCCGGTGAAAGCTATGGCGGCTTCCGCGTCGCAAAGATGGCTCGCTCGCTGCAACAGAGTTACGGCGTGGGTCTGTGTGGTGCCTTGCTGATTTCTCCGGCGATCGAATTCGATGGACTGTTTGGATCGGATTACAACCTGACCCACTGGACCGAGGTCTTTCCGTCGATGGTCGCCGCCGCCCATCAGCATGGCATGGTGAGGAACGTGCCGGATGGAATCAGCCAGAGCGACCTGATGACCATGGCGGAATCGTTTGCGACGAACGAACTGCCACGCTGGCTGTCTCAGGGCGAAGGCCTGTCGGCCGACGAACAGTCGCGCATCACGACTCGCATTGCCGACCTGACCGGCCTGTCGGAATCGCTGGTCATTCGCGCTGAAGGGCGAATTACGGCAGCAGCCTTCTGTCGCGAGTTGCTGCGTGAACAGCGACGCGTATGTGGTCTGTACGACGCGTCGGTTTCGACCGTCGATCCGTTTCCCGACCGCGATCAGTTCGAAGGTCCGGATCCGTCGCTCTCCGGACTGGACCGGTTGTTTACCGGCGCGATCAATCATCAGCTCCGCACGACACTGCGGGTCGAATCCGATTTGGACTACCGGCTGCTCAGCATGCAGGTGCATGAGAAGTGGAAAGATGAAACCGGTGACCATGTCTTTCGTAAGCTGATCGGCGCGATGGACGACCTGCGCTACGGCATGAGTCTGAACCCACACATGCAGGTGTTCATTGCCCACGGATGCTTCGACCTGGTCACGCCGTACTTCGCGAGTCGTCGTCTGGCTCATCTGATGAAGCTGACGTCCGAGCAGAAGAACAATCTGATTTCGAAGAACTACAACGGCGGCCACATGTTCTACAGTTGGGATGAATCCCGCCGCTCGCTCTGTCGCGATGCCCGCACGTTTTATGGTCGGAGTTCCAGTTGATGACAGACTCACCAGGCATACGTTTTCGTCAGGCTGTTGAAGAAGAGCGGCCCCTGCAGGTGGCTGGTGTGATCAATGCGTACTGCGCGAAGCTGGCAGGCAATGCCGGATTCCGGGCTCTGTATCTATCGGGTGCCGGAGTCGCCAATGGGGCGTTCGGTCTGCCGGATCTGGGTATGACCTCTCTCAGCGACGTGGCCGAAGAAGCTCGACGTATTACGGCGGCAACGGACATTCCACTGCTGGTCGACTGCGATACGGGCTGGGGCAGTTCGCTGACCATCGAACGGACTGTCTGCGAGATGATTCGGGCGGGAGTCGCCGCCATTCATCTTGAAGACCAGGTCGATCAGAAACGTTGCGGTCATCGTCCCGGCAAACAACTCGTATCGACGAATGAGATGGTGAGTCGTCTGCAATCGGCAGCCGACGCACGGACGGACGCTGGATTCGTACTCATGGCGCGGACGGATGCGGCGGCGGTCGAGGGCGTCGACGGCGCCATCGAGCGCGCAACGCAGTACGTCGATGCTGGCGCGGACATGATCTTCGCCGAAGCTCTGACAGACGCGGAGCAGTTTGCCCGTTTCACTCAGGCAATTTCCGTCCCCGTACTGGCCAACATCACCGAGTTCGGCAACACCCCACTGCTGACCGTCGACGAACTCAGGGATGCCGGTATCCGCCTGGCGCTGTACCCATTGACAGCGTTTCGAGCCATGAACGCGGCGGCCGTACGTGTTTATGAGACTCTTCGTAGTGAAGGAACGCAGAAAGGTCTTTTGCCATTGATGCAGAATCGCGACGATCTCTATGCGGTGCTCGATTATCACGAGTTGGAGCGCAAACTCGATGAGGGCAGTACTTCGACCTGACGGGCCGCCAATCTCACAAGTTTGATGGATCAACTGTTAGAGGAGGCGACATGGCTGCGGCGAACACATCATCAGGGCTGGCCGGTGTCATGGCCGGACGCACGGCGCTCAGCTCGGTCGGACAGACAGGCCGAGGGCTGTCGTATCGTGGATACTCGATCGAAGATCTGGCGGAGAACGCCGGCTTCGAGGAAGTCGCGTGGCTGTTGCTGCGGGGAGAATTGCCCACGCGTGGTGAGCTGGACGACTACCACGACCATCTCAGAGGACTCCGGGAATTGCCCGAACCTCTGAAACTTGTGCTGGAGCAACTGCCGGCGGCGGCTCACCCGATGGATGTGCTGCGGACGGGATGTTCGGCACTGGGCTGTCTGGAGCCCGAGAACGAGACTCGTTCTGGCCTGGATATCGCCGACCGTTTGCTGGCGTCATTTCCTTCGATGTTGATGTACTGGCACCGGTTTCACGAGTCGGGTCAACGCATCGACGTTCAGACGGATGACTCGTCGATCGCGGGTCACTTTCTGCAGTTGCTGCGCGGTCGAAGTGCTGATGAACTGGAACTTCGCGTGATGGGTGTTTCGTCGATCCTTTACGCCGAGCATGAATACAACGCATCGGCATTCGCGGCACGCGTCTCGGCATCGACGCTTTCCGATTTCTATTCGGCCATCACATCGGCCATCGGAACACTGCGTGGTCCCTTGCACGGAGGAGCCAACGAAGCGGCTTTCGAGCTGATTACCCAGTTCGACTCGCCAGATGCTGCTGAGCAGGGCGTTCTGGATCGACTGGCCGCGAAAGAAAAGATTATGGGCTTCGGGCATCGCGTGTATCGGGACTGTGATCCTCGGTCGGAGATCATTCAGCCCTGGTCAAGACGGCTCTCGGGGCACCATGCGGCCGGACACCTCTACGGAATCTCCGAGCGCATTGCCGAAGTTATGCGTCGTGAGAAGGGCCTGTTTCCCAACCTGGATTTCTACAGCGCGAGTGCCTACCACTTCCTGGGTATTCCGACTTCGTTCTTCACACCACTGTTTGTCTTTGCACGCACGGCCGGGTGGTCAGCGCACGTGCTCGAACAGCGGTCGGACAACCGCCTCATCCGTCCGAACGCCGAATACGTCGGTCCTGATCCGCGTCCATTCGTCGAGAGCCGGGAGCGCTGACGCGCGGGGCGTTTGCATAACCTGGATGAGCCAGCACCCGGAATTCAGCCGCAAAGCGGCGACGGGCTATAGCCTGGGGCGCGAGCCCCAGGAACCGGGCCATGAATGTCATTTGAGAGCCGCGAAGCGGCGGCAGGCATTGGCTCTGACAATTTCGCTCGACACATGTCGCCGCTTCGCGGCTCAACACACGGGTTCACCTGACTCCTGGGGCTTGCGCCCCCGGCTATTGCATGTCGCCGCTTCGCGGCTGGATGTCGTCGTCATCATCTTCGATCTCGAACAGACGGTCGAAGCGGATGACCCTGAACACTTCGCGGATGACTGGGATCAGTCCGCGCAGACGCAGAGAACTGCCGGCCGCCTCCGCGTATTTACGTACCGACACGAGCATTCCGAGTGCCGGACTGCCAAGAAAGGCAACGTCGGTGAAATCCAGGACGACGACACGGCCTTCCGCGGAGTCGATCAGATCCGAGAGACTGGCCAGGGTCTCGTTGATCGTTTCGGTCTGAAATGCCTTGTCGTCCTTGAATCTCGCTACCAGCTCACCGTCGACGTGATCCGTTTGAAAGATGTGTTCGGCTGAAACTCTCTGTCCAGTTGAGCCATCGGGTGCAGTCCCGGTTGAGCCTGAACCCTTCGAATAAACAATCGTGTCGGGATCAGCGAACTCAGCCAGCAACTCGGCAACGTCGACCGCTGTTTCGAACCGATCCTCGGGTCGCTTGGCGAGCATGGTTCTGGTGGACAGATCCAGCGCGTACGGGATGTCCTGCCGGAGTTCCTCGAGCGGCCGAGGTGGTTCCTTGGTATGCCGCATCATCTGCCGCACGGGATGGCTGTCCGGGAAGGGCGGCTGTCCGGTCAGGCAGTGATACAGGACGCAGCCGAGTGCATAAACATCACTGCGTTCGGTGGCCGAGTGCGAATCAAGAGCCTGTTCCGGTGGCATGTAATCGAACGTGCCGATGATGCTTCCGCCCACCGTTGTGACACCCGCCGAGTCTCCGGACCGATCAAGGAACTCCAGTTCATCCAGCGTCGATCCGAACTCAAGCAGTTTGGCTGTGCCGTCCGCGGTGATCCACAGGCTGCCGGGATTGATGTCGCGGTGAATCGTGCCCATCGAATGCAGATGAGCCAGGCCAAGTGCCGCCTGGCGAATCAGTCGGCAGGCTTCGCCGACGGGCAGCCATGTCTCTCGGCCAAGGCGCGATGCCAGCGATTCTCCCACAAGTGACTCAAGCACCAGCCAGGTCGTGTTCCGATTGCGACCCACGCCGAGTGTCTTGACCAGATGCGGATGGATTGCCTGAACGGAAACACGCGCCTCGCGGTGCATGCGAGCGATCTGCTCCTTATTCACTCGCAATTCGTGGCGAAAAACCTTGAGGCTGACGGTCTGCTCAGTTTCCGTGTCGACCGCAGAGAAGATATCGCCCAGTTGTCCCTTCGCGATCTGCTCTCCCAGTTGGTACTGGTCGAGCTGCATTGGCTGAATAACGGCGGCCAGCACATTTTCGGCCTGGAGGGACGTCAGCATGTTGTTTTCGACGAGCCACGCCGCAAACTGCCGCACGTCATCGGGCTGTGTCGCCGCCAGCCGCCAGTCTGAGATCGCTTCATGAGCGGAGATCTCATCGATGAGTCCACTATGCACGATTCGTTCGGAGAATTCGCCAAATGGACTCGTGGTAGAACTCGACGGCACAGGCCCGCTCCTCAATCGCTGATGACTCAATCGTCGATCGCAGTTTTCCGAACGACCATAAACCAGAAGTTCCAGATGGACTGCACAACTCCAGTGAGTCCATCGAAATCCACGGGTTTGTTCATGTAGGCGTCGGGATGCAGATCGAAAGTCTCTACCAGATCGCGGTCAGAGACGGACGTCGTCAGGATGACAACAGTGATGTCCTTGAGATCCTCATCGGACTTCAAGTCTGCCAGAAACCTGCGACCGTCCATCCGGGGCATGTTCAGGTCGAGCAGGATCAAGTCTGGTCGCACGGCCTCGGCGGCACCACCCTCGCCACGGAGCATTTCCAAGGCCTCGACACCGTCTCGGGCCACACGCAGCACGTTGGCGACTTTGCCGTCGAGCAGTCCGTGTCGTGTCAATTCGATATCCGCCAGGTCGTCTTCGACCAGCAGAATTTCGACGGGTTTCGTGTCTGGTGATCCGCTCATTGGCCCGCGTCTTCGAAAACCATCGGAATCGTGAAGTGAATTGTCGTGCCCTGACCCAAAGTTGACTCCGGCCAGATTCGCCCATTATGGCGATGAACGATCTTGCGGCACAGGGACAGACCAATTCCCGCTCCGCTGTATTCGTCGCTCGGATGCAGTCGCTTGAACACCTCGAAGATCTGTTCGAAATACGCCGCATCGACGCCGATTCCGTTGTCTCGGACCGAAAATCGCCAGGCGTCTCCATCACGCGACGCGGACACTTCCACGCGTGAGGCGTCCGATTGATTGAACACGATCCCGTTTCGGATCAGTTCTCGAAGGAGCTGCACAAACTGGTTCTTGTCGGCCGCCAGCCTGGGCAGGCCATCAAAGGTCACGTCCGCGGCCGCCGCTTTGATTTCCGAGCCCAGATCCGCGATGGCCTGCTGACAGGCCAGAGCAGTGTCGATCTCCGTAAGCGGTTGGGCTCGCGTTTCGACCCGCGTGTATGCCAGCAGACTCTGAATCAACGTCTGCAGCCGCGCAGCGCCGTCAATCGAGTAGCGCAGCCAGCGCTGACCCTGTTCGTCGAGCTGATCGGCATACTGCCGCTGCAGCAGATTCGAATAGCTGCCAATTTTCCTCAACGGTTCCTGCAGATCGTGCGACGCAATGAACGCGAATTCGCGGAGTTCCCGGTTTGCCATTTCCAACCGCTTCCTGGTCTCCTGCAGCTCACTGACCGTGCGTCGCAGCTCGGCGTGCGACTTCGCGAGTTCCTCATTCTGGTGAATCTTCTCGCGACTTTTCTGCAGGTCCCGCACGGTGTTCTGGCGTGCCAGCTCCTGCAGTTGAGCTTTCTCCGCGGTTGTCTGAACCAGCCGCAACATGCGAACCCGCCGTGCGACGGCTCTCGCGTGCGCCAGAATGATATCGATGTCGGTGTCTTTGCTGACGAAGTCGTCAGCACCGGCGTCCAGAGCCTGGACCCACACGTCGTTGCTTTCCTTTCCGGTCACAACCAGCAGGCCCAGCAGGCTCTGCTTGATTTCGGCCAGCTTGCGTGCCTGTCGGCACAATTCCAGGCCATCCATCTGTCCCATGACGACGTCGATCGCGCAGATGTCAAATGACTTCTGCGCGAGCATTCGCAGAGCCTCCTCGCCGGATTCGGCTGTTTCCGTCTGAAAGCCGGCCGCCTGAAACGCCGGCATGACCAGCTTGCGCCAGCTTGGACTGTCGTCGACAACGAGCAGCCGCGAGCCACGCACGAACTCGTGATCGTTGCGCGAGTCTGTTTCGAGCGTCCTGATTGGCAACGAAGTGCGGACCAGAGTGTCGACTGTCGCCAGTACCTTGGCCGCGTCCGCATCTTTGGTCAGAAACCGGTCTGCCCCGGACTCCATTGCTTTGAGTTGATCCTCCGGGTCCGTGCTGCTGGTCAGAACCAGAAGCGGGAGCATCTGCAGAGACAGATTGGCTTTAACCTGTCGACACAATTCAAATCCGCACGCTCCGTCACCCAGGTACAGATCGACGATCAACAGGTCGGGCGCGGAATCGCGACATGCGGCGATGACATCCGACGGATCAGCAATGTGACGCACTGTGTGCCCAGCCGACACCAGTGCCATGTCGATCACTGCAGCCTGGGTCGGGCTGTCCTCGACCAGCATGATGTGACTCATGCCTGCTCCTCGGGCTGGTCTGGAATATAGAACCAGAATGTGCTGCCCTGGCCGAGTTCCGATTCGACCCAGATGCGACCGCCGTGCCGCTCGACGATTTTCCGGCACACGGACAGACCAATCCCGTTCCCGGGGATATCTTCCGCCCGATGCAGCCGCTGGAAGATTTCAAACACTCGACTGTGTGCCTCGGGATCAATTCCGATTCCGTTGTCTCGGACCGAAAACAGCCACGTTCCGGCAGGTATATGCACATCTCGCGGGAGGGTGACATGGGCAGCGTCCGCTTGACAGGCCCCCACATGAATCTGCGGAGGACCGTCACCACGGAACTGGATCGCGTTCTGGATCAGATTCTGCAGCAACTGCAATAGCTGCATGCCATCCACGCGGACGGTTGGTAACGGATCGCTCGTGACCGTGGCCCCGCTTTCAGCAATGTCAGTCTGCAGCAGGGAACGTGTCTTGTCGAAGACTTCCTGCGTGTCCGTGTCCACGGATGGACCGCCTCGCGTCGCCACGCGCGACAGCGTCAACAGGTCATCAATCAGTGCGTCCATATGGACAGCACCATTCTCTACGAACCGCAGCCACTTGTCCCCCTGTTCGTCGATCACGCCGTTCCCGTACTTCCGCTGCAGGAGTTGACTGAACGACGCGATCGTCCGTAATGGTGCCTTCAGATCGTGCGAGACGACATAGGCAAACTGCTCCAGGTCGTCGTTCGATCGCTGCAAATCTGCCGTCCTCTGAGCGACGCGTTCTTCGAGTTCGTCATGTGCTTCGCGGAGCGCTTCCAGAGCTTCGGAATACTGATGTGTGCGTTCGCTGATGCGTGATTCAAGGTCGTCATACAGCCGTGCATTCTCAACGCTCATGGCTGCCAGCGACGCCAGGCTGACCAGCACATCGAGGTCTGAATCCGTGAATTTCGGACCTGTGTCACGCGTATCAATCTGCAGGGCGCCGATCATCTCGCCACGTGGAGCACGCAATGGCACGCACATCATCGAGTCCATCTGCAGTCCGTTAACACTCGAACCCGAATTGAACCGATCATCCGTTTCCGGCTCGACACTGAGGATTCCCTGAGCACCATTCATCGCCGCCTGGGCGACCGTGCGGCTGGCGGCAGGTCGAAACAGTCGAGCGTCGCGAGTGTGAGTTGCAGCGATGGTCAGCGAATCACCGCTGGTCTCCCGCAGGAGCACAGCTCCGGCTGCCATCTGAGGAAAGACTTCGCCAGCCCCTTTCAAAATTCCGGCCAGCACATCATCCAGCGTCTGCAAAGCTCCGACAATGCGAACGAGTTCCACAATCGCGCGGTGCTTGCTTTCCAGATTCGATCGCATGCGGATCGTGCTGCTGGGCTCATCCACATCAAGCTTCCGCACCACGGGAGGCACGGGCATCCTCTTGCCGTCGACAGTGATGGCCCCACCGTCGGTGACGCCCATAAGTCCGGTTTGCGGCCCCGGCTGGACCTCTTCTGTTCCCGAGGACAACTGCTGCGCGGTCGGATCCGCGACAAAGCACAAAAGCGTGTCGCATACCTGGATGCGGTCGCCGTCCTTCAGCTCAAGTTCACCTTTAACTTCGGCGGCGTTGCAAAACGTACCATTTCGACTGCGCAGGTCCCTGAGCCACCAGCATCCGTCGGCATAACGAATCTCCGCGTGGCAACGACTGACACCTGATTCGGGCACAATCACATCATTTTCAGGACCCCGCCCGATACTGGTGCGCGGTTTGTGCAATTCAAAGAACTGATTCGTCTCTGCGGTCGAGGTGTCGTGCAATCCGGCCAAAGGAATCCTCCGAGGATGACCATAGGTACTGGCTTCAGTTTGCAGGTTCGTGCAATCCCGGTCAACAATGGAGACGTAGCAGGATCCCGTTGCCAATTGCCTCCCCAACCGTTTGCCTTTCACTCCTGATTGTTTCGCCTAAGGGTCAGCCTGGGAATAACTGTCACCATTAGCCGCAGGGCGTTAGCCCCGGTTCACTGCAGCAACCGGGGCTAACGCCCTGCGGCTCATCGTTTCGGACAGTTATAGCCAGGACGATCCTGAATCTTCGGTGCCCGTGCATGTCTCTCGCTCGGTTCAGTGTCCGGAACCCCGTGTTCGTCAACATGTTGATGCTTGTCATTCTGGCGGGCGGGACGCTCTTCGCGCTGACTCTCGTACGGGAGATGTTTCCCGAATTCCGGCCCAACAAACTGCTCATCACGGCCATTCACCCCGGCGTGCAGCCGCAGGAGATTGAGAAGGCCATCACGATCAAGATCGAGGAGGCCGTGCGTGATGTTGAAGGCGTCGAAAAAGTCGATTCGACCGTCTCCGACAGCCAGAGCATCACCACACTCACGCTGTACAACGATGTCGAAGACGCCGAAGCAGTGCTCAACGAGGTCAAGCGTGAGATCGACGCCCTGCCCGATCTGCCCGACGATCTGGAACGAGTCACGATCAAGAGTTTCGAACCGCTGCTGCCAGTCATTTCAGTCGCCGTTTTCGGAGAGGGCGACGAGGCCGACCGAAAGGAAACGACACGTTTTGTGCGCGACAGCCTGCTGTCGCTGCCCGGGGTCAGCCGCATTACGGTCAGCGGAATCCGCGATGACGAGATCAGCGTCGAGATCATTCCTGAGCGATTGTTCGAATACGACATCACGTTCAGCGAAGTGGCGGATGCGATCCGCAGCACAAATATCGACATCTCCGCCGGTGAGCTGGTCGGTGCTCGTACGACAGTCTCAGTGCGGACAATTGGAGAAGAACTGCGGGGCGAGGATTTGAACGACATTGTCGTTCGAACGGCACCAGGCGGTCGCAATGTTCGCCTCAAAGATGTGGCTGTCGTGCATGACGGATTTGTCGACGTCGACATCGAGGGTTACTTCAATTCGCAGCCGGCCATGAGCTGCGACGTCTACAAAACGAAGTCGCAGGACGCGATTCAGATTTCGATGATGATCAAGGCCTGGGTCGCGGGAAAACAGGACAGGCCATTCGACCCGTTCGGCTTCGACGCCGCAAGAGCTTCTCCGTTTTACATTCGACCATTCGCGACGTTTGGGGCCGGGTGGTCTTTGCTGGCGCATACGATCGCCGGACGACCGGACCCGATGGAGATCTACGAGCAAAGCCGACGTGAACCGCTGCCGCATGGTTTCGAACTGGGGCTCAACACCGACCTCGCCCGTTTCATCGAAGGTCGGCTGGACTTGATGGCCCGTAACGGGCGCACTGGTCTCATCCTGGTGCTGATTTCGCTGGTGCTGTTCCTGAACTGGCGGGTCGCATTCTGGTCGGCCGTCGGACTGCCCGTCAGTTTTCTGGGCACGTTCATCGTGATGTGGTTGTGCGGAATCTCGATCAATCTGCTGTCCGTGTTTGGTCTGATCATCGTGCTGGGAATCATCGTCGATGACGCAATCGTCATTGGCGAAAACATCTGTCGGCACGTCGAGGATGGTGTTCCAGCTCAGGAAGCGGCCGTGATCGGTTCGCAGGAAGTCATGTGGCCGGTGATTATCGCCGTTGCCACGACGGTCGCCGCGTTTGCTCCCATGCTGTTCATCAAAGGCACAATCGGCGACTTCATGGGGGAATTGCCAATCGTCGTGATGGCAGCCCTGAGTGTCTCGCTGATCGAGGCACTGATCATCCTGCCGTCGCACCTGAGGAATCTGCCCAGTCCCGAGGAAGTGCAGCGACGTCGCGACGCCGCGGGCGAACCCAGCCTCTTTCAGCGACTGTTCGTGCGACTGATTGAGAAACAGGAGAGGTTCATTCGCGACGTCGTGCAGCAGCGATACGAGCAGTTTCTGCGAATCGCTTTGCGTTGGAAATTCGTCACGATCTGCATCGCGGCGGCAACTTTGATGACATCGTTCGGGCTCGTTGCCGGCGGAATCGTGCCATTCGTATTTGTCCAGGACATGGACAGTGAATCCATGATCTGCAATGTCGAGCTACCGATTGGCAGTCCCACCGAGCGTGTACGAGCCCGCGTCCGGCAGATCAGCGACTTTGCGAAGCAGGCTCCCGAAGTCGTCAATGTGCAGGCATTCGTGGGCGTGCAGGTGGACGTTGCTGGCGAGGGGGCCATTGCACTTCTGGATCAGACCAACCTGGGACAGCTTGTGATTGAGCTGCAGGAGTCGGATGCGCGCCAGCGTTCTGGCGGTCGCTCCAGCAACGAACTGCTTGCTGAGTTTCGCAAGTTCACAGACGTGCTGCCGGAAGTGAATTCCGTGCGCTGGCTGCCGTTGAATGGAGGGCCAGGTGGTAAAGACATCGTTGTCCGGGTCAGTGGCCCGAAACTGGATCGCACGCGTGACGTGGCAGAATTACTGAAGCAGGAAATCAGCCGGTACGCGGGCGTGTCTGACCTTGATGATGACAACGACCGCGGCAAGCGCGAGGTACAGGTGCGACTGCTGCCATCAGCCGGAGCGACCGGCGCTAACACGGCGGCACTCGGGACACACCTGCGGTCCGGTCTGTATGGCTATGAAGCGAGGCGACTCACACGCAACCGTGAAGACGTCCGCATCATGGTGCGGCTTCCGGAAGAGTATCGGAAGAGCATCTATCACCTGGAGTCTCTGTGGATTCCGACAGCAGGACTTCCGGGAGACCGCGGCTGGGTGCCCTTGCGGCAGGTCGCTCAACTGAGTGAAGCCGAGGGTGTGACGTCGATCCATCGCAGTGAGCAGGAGCGATCGATCACAGTGTTCGCCGAGGTCGACGACGAGCAGGGCAAGACATCCGACATCCTGAAGGGCGTCCGCGAGTCGTTCGAATCAGACATCGCGCCGCGGTACCCCGACGTGACCATCGAGTTCCTGGGCAGTCATGAGGAAATGACGACGGCGTTCTCCGGGCTCAAACTGGCGTTTCCAATCGCGTTACTGCTGATCTTCATGATGCTGGCTGGGCTGTTTCATTCTTACGCGCAGCCGATCGTCGTTATGGCCGCGATCCCGTTTGGTTTCCAGGGAGCTATCATCGGGCACCTGGTCACGGGGAATCCGATCACGATCATGAGCCTGATCGGCATGATCGCTCTGTGCGGGATTCTGGTGAATGACGCACTGATTCTGGTGGACTTCATCAACCGCCGAGTCGAGCGTGGAATGAACCCATTCGAAGCGACCGTCGAGGGCGCGCGTCTGCGTCTGCGTGCAATCCTGCTGACAACGCTGACCACCGCCGCCGGACTGACGCCCCTAATGTTCGAGACGAGCTTTCAGGCCAAATTCATGATCCCGATGGCAGTCACGCTGACCTTCGGACTGATCTTCGCAACTGTGCTGACCTTGATTATCGTCCCGGCGCTGAATCTGGTGTTCCTCGAACTACGAACGCGTGTAACAGGGAATCGGGGCCCTGTAAGCAGCTAAGTGACGTGCCCGGGACGAATGGAATCGGACATGCTGATCGACGGGCGAGGGATCGCCGACGGCGCCACAATTGACGCGGACCTGTGCATCGTCGGTGCAGGAGCCGCCGGGATTACGCTTGCGCACGAACTTCGTTGCAGCGGTCTGCGAATCTGCCTGCTAGAAAGCGGCGGGGACAAAGCCGATCCGCTGATCGAGTCGCTCAGCGAGGGTGAGAATGAAGGCGAGCACTGTGTCGCTGTCACGAGCCGCCAGCGGACGCTGGGTGGTGCGACGAATCTTTGGGGCGGGAATTCAGCTCCGTTCGATCCCATTGACTTCGAAGCTCGCAACTGGGTCAGCCGAGCGGCATGGCCATTCCAACTGAGCGAGTTGGCTCCCTATTACCAAAGAGCCCAGCGTATCTGTCAGCTCGGTCCATGTGACTATCGAACCGAGTTCTGGAGCCAACAACGTGAGGACGTTGCCCGTCGGCTCGCCCCCCTGTCCGGTGATGGGGTGAAGCCGAAGTGGTTCCAGAGAATGACGCTGCGTTTTGCTGAGTTCTATCGTCAGACCCTCGAGGAATCCGGTGATCCACTTAGTGTGATTCACAACGCGACGTGTCTGCGGCTGCAGACTTCGACCAATGGTCAGCAAGTACAACTGATCGAGGCTGGTACTCTTGACGGCAACCGCTTTCAAATCAGAGCCTTGCAATTCGTACTTGCCGCTGGTCTTGAAAACTCACGGTTGCTCCTGCTCTCGAATGACGTGTGCTCGTCGGGCTTGGGAAATGCATGCGACAATGTCGGGCGTTGCTTCATGCTGCACCTGAATTTCCCTGGTGGAATCCTGCGGACCACACCAACCGATCGTGATCTGAGTCTGTACGGCGTCCCGCTGGATCTTGGGGAAGACGCCAAACGCACGACTCAAGTGTTTGCCGGGTTTCAGATCGACGGGGAACAGCAGAGGCAACACAAACTGCTCAATTATGTCGGCTTCCCAGGCCCCATGACGGTGATGGCTCCACATTACCCGTTTCTGCTGAACATGGCCGGCCTGGACCAATCCCGTCCCCGCAGTTTTCTTAACCGTGCCGTTCGGGCTGGTCTGCGAAGACTGCGAATCGACTCACCCCACCAGGACACTGACAGACGCCAATTCCCGGGCGTCTACGCATTGCGGAACTGGGTTGAGCAGGCTCCACGGATGGAGAATCGAATCACACTTGGCAAGTCGCGTGATGCATTCGGCATGCCACGTGTTCGGGCGAACTGGACGATTGGCAATCTCGAAAAACAAACCATTCACAAATCGCACGCGATTCTTGCCAATGAGTTTCGACGTTCTGGAATTGGTGAATTGACTTCCCGGCTGCCTCCCGTGGAATCCCGCTGGCCGGATTATCTGGCGCATGCCAGTCACTTCATGGGAGAAACCCGTATGAGTCACGATCCTCACGATGGGGTTGTTAATGAAGACTGCCGCGTTCACGGAGTCGACAACCTGTTTATCGCCGGCGGCTCGGTCTTTCCGACCGGAGGGGCGACAATGGCTACTTACAATATTGTCGCCCTGGCAGTCCGTCTGGCGGATCATCTCAAGCAGTCATCCAGTCACTGTTAAGCGAACGGAATCGTTCAATGCCTGATTCTCCGAGACTGACCGTCATCGTCGTTCTGTACGAGATGTACCGCGAAGCACCGCGAACGTTGCACACACTTTCCGCGGAATACCAGCGGGGTGTTGACGCTTCGGATTATGAAGTAATCGTGCTCGACAACGGCTCGCCACGCCGGCGCGCTCCGTCAGAGATTGAGCAGTTCGGGCCCAACTTTCGCTACCAATACGTTGAAAATGCCGGTCCGTCTCCGGGGCCAGCCATCAACGCCGCGATTGAAGCGAGCGACGCGGAGTTTATTGGTATCTGCTATGACGGCGGACGCATGCTGTCACCCGGTGTGTTGAAACTCGCGTTGCAGGCGACACAAGTCAATCCTGATCCGTTCGTCGTCACACTTGGATTCGAGCTCGGTCCTGATATTCAGATGCACTCCCAGCTCAACGGATACAACGAATCCGTTGAGGATAAGCTGCTGGAACAGGCTGACTGGAAAAACGACGGCTATCGTCTCTTCGACGTCGCCACGCTGGGGAGTTCGTCAGGTGATGGCTGGTTCGGTCAGCTCTCAGAGTCTTCGTGTTTCTTCATGCGGCGCAGGACATTCCAGCGCATCGGTGGATTCAGCACTGGATTTACGATGGGCGGCGGTGGACTGTTGAATCTCGACATCTACCGGGAAGCATGTGAAGACTCCGAGATGCAACTGGTAGGTCTCCTGGGTGAGGGCAACTTCCACCAGGTACACGGTGCTATGTTCAACAACGCGACACCGCAGGAACACGCAGCGAAACTCGCCGAAGCGATGGCAATGTATGAACAGGTCCGCGGACGCGTGTACGCCGTGCCAGAACAGCAAGCTCTTTACCTTGGGCGTCCCAGTCGGACCGTATCCAGGTCCGCTGGTGAAGCACGTGCAGTGCGTCAGAACGAGGACGCCGCACGCGATTGTGATACCAAACACGCAGTCAGAATGTTTGAGTGCCTGCGCGATTCAACATCGCTACGCCTTGGAAACTCGATCGGACGTTTGGTGGGTTTGCGTCCGACGCAATTCGACCAGCCCGACTCTGTCCGCCAGGCGACGGACTTCACCGTTGAGTTATTGAATTCCGTGACTTGGGAATTGGGGGCACCGTTGCGTCTGGCTCGGATGCTCGTCGCACGTTTAAGACAGAAGTTCAGAAGACACGCGCCGACGAACCGGGTCGAGTTCGTTGAGTTATCTCGTCACGCTTCCGTTATCGACGCTGTCGAGCGGCCGTTATTTCTGATTGGAACGGCACGGAGTGGTACGACCTGGCTGGCAGAACAACTCGGTCATTTTCCGACAGTGAACTACTGCCCATTCGAACTGCGGCGTGTCTGGTCGTCGGCCGGAGGTGTACCAATGGCATCCCCGGAAACCGGGGATCGCACAAATCCTGCGCTCGATGCGAGTGACGTGTGGGATGGACAGGCCGACTCGCTGCGTGCGGGGTTTCGACGGCGACTTGCCGAGCAACTGAAAGGCGAGATTCCCGTCGGTGCCATTCAATTCCTGAATAAGAGCCCGCATCTTTGTAACAAACTGGGGCTGGTCAACGAGCTGTTCCCTGAAGCGAGATACATCTGGATTCACCGTCCACTGATGCACGTTGTCGCCAGCCTGAAGTCAGTCTTCCTGGACATCCAACAGCGACAGAGCGTCGAGCACTACTGGCCGGAAGCCGACGTCGCCCGCCCACCGCGCTATTTTCACACGATTTTTGACGGTCTGAATCGAGATAGTGTGAGTCAGGATCGAATCTTCCCCGGCGGCGACATTCGACACCTCGCCGAGTACTGGCTTGAGTCAAATCAGGCGGTGGCTGAGTTTTTCAGTGATTTGCCGGAAAATCGAGGAATCGTGGTCAGTCACGAGTCGCTGCTTGATGACGCGCAATACGAGTTTGTTCGAATGGCCCAGTTTCTGGGCGAGGATGCCGCGATCGCAGCCTCTCTTGCCGAATCTACAGACCAGTCTCGCAATACTTCCTGGCAGGAGCGACTGACCGACTCAGAGATTGGCACACTGAGAGATTTCAGCAGGCAGCACCACGATGACATCACCAGACTGTTTGCCGAATTTCCAAAAGTGATTCCGGAAGAGACAGTCCGAAGCGTCCGGCGAGCAGCCTAATCCTGGTAAACCAGGCAAGATACGACCATCTGCGGCGTCCCGGTTATGTCGATGATGTGAGGCCCGACGTCGTCTGACTCATCGCGTTCCGGTTGTACGACCGATTCAGAACGCATGACGCACGTGATACCCCTCCGGCCGCAGATTCGAGTTGGGATCTCCGGCACTGGATTCATCGGTCGCGGGCTGTTGACGGCGATGCAGCATCAGACTGGCCTGACGGTGTATCGGATTTTAACCCGACGACCCCTCGATGGTTTGCGTGGTGGTCCTGAACGTGAGCTTGTTACCAACTCAATCACGGAGTTGATAGCCCACAGCGACGTCGTTGTGGAATGCTCGGGAGACGTTGCTCACGCGACCGAAGTCGTCAGTGAGGCTCTGGACGCGCAATTGCCGGTCGTGACCATGAACTCCGAGTTTCATGTGACCGTCGGTTCGTGGTTCGCAAACCGCGGAGTTTTGACAGAAGCCGCTGGCGATCAGCCCGGTGCACTGGCTGAACTGGCTGAGCAGGCTGAGCAGGCTACAGCCATGGGTTTTCGCCCGCTCGTGTATGGCAACCTGAAGCGATTTCAGGACAACCGCCCATCCGAGCAATCGATGCAGTACTGGGCCAAACGCCAGGGCATCAGCATTGAGCAGGTCACAGCATTCACAACGGAACAAAACTGCAGATCGAACAGGCGTTTGTCGCCAATGCAATGGGAGCGACGGTGGCCGTGCCCGGCATGCTGGGGCTGAACCGCGCCGACATCGAAGCGGCAGGGTGTGTCCTCGCAGAACGCGCCGCTCAAACAGGACAGCCGCTGGCGGACTATCTGATATCTCCGGAACTACCCGGTGGCGTCTTCATTGTAGCGGAGCATGACGACTGTCAGCGAGACGCGCTTCGGTACCTCAAACTCGGAAGTGGCCCGTATTACGTCCTCGTCCGGAATTACCACCTGTGTCATCTTGAGATTCCGAGCACCATCCTGCGTGTCATGAGTGGTGGCGGCATCCTGTTGAACAATTCAATTGAGCCCACGGTTGCCGTCATTGCGATCACTGCGAATGAGATTCACTCCGACAGTGTAATCCCGCGAGCGATTGGGAGTCGCGACGTCCGTGGCATAGCGGTCCAGATGGGGGACGCCCATGGACACATACCTATCGGCCTGCTGGACGGAGCACGCATCAAGCGACGCCTTGAACCTGGTGTTCCCATCATGGAAGACGACGTTGAACTTGCAGACACGCTTGCATCAAGAATCTGGAAGCAGTCAATCGACCGCCCACAGGAAGCGGCGGAACGTGTTTCAGTGTCACGGCATTCGTCTCGCGCCGCGTGACGAATGTCTGCACGTTTTTTGTTTGCGCCGCTCACGTTACATCAACACACAGTTTAGAACTCAACGGTCAAACGGAGTTGCCGCATGATACGCATGGACGGACCGAGTCAATTGCGTCGTCTGAAATCAATAGCCCGACTGCCCGTACGAGCAGCTCATCTCGCCTTAGACAACATCTACGATGTTCAGCACACTCTGTCAGAACGCTGTCGCAGAATGCCCAACCCCTGGCGTGAATGCCAGCCCGCCAGTGGCCAATCCGCCAGGGACGCAGCGAGTGTTCTGCGGGAGTCCGGGGTTCTCGTTCTACCTCAATTCATTTCCGGTGTGAGGATAAAGGAACTGCAATTCCAATTTGATCGTATGGTCGAGCAGATCAGGAGTTCGCCCGATTCGGAAACACGCAGGACGCCGTCTCTAAGGCATTTTTCCGCCCACGACTACCAGGTTGATGCCCATAGTGAAACGGACCAGATGACTCAAACTCGCGACCCATTCAAGTACTCGCCACTCTTTCTTGGGCTGGCACTTGACTCGTTTGTACTTGACGTGGCTCAGCTCTACTTCGGACGGCCGGTTGCGATTCAGAACGCCGACTGCCGGCGACTGTACTCGATGCCGCCACGCGATTTTGGATTCTTTAACTGGCATCACGACGCACGCGGGCGGAAACTGAATGTCATGTTTCTGCTGACGGACACGACTGCAACAGACCAGCGTCTCACCTACGTAACGGGGTCGCACCGAATGGTGCATAGCCTCAAACGTTGCCTGTGCAATTCGTATTCAAGCGAGGAGATCGATCGCAAGAGGGCGAAACATTCCGAATGGAAGGTCGTCGAGTGTGCCGGTCCGGCAGGCACGCTTGTGCTGTTCGATGGCAACGGGCTGCATCGTGGGAACAGGAACCTCGGAGCTGTTCGTGACACGCTGATGACACGATTCATGTCCGACCAACGGCATTGCTGGCACCAGAGAATCCCGCGTGCGGACTTCGATCAGCTTTCTGCCGAGAAACAGACGTTTCTCCTCGGACATGAACGCATCACAATCGACGAGCGTGAAACCAACTGATGGTCGGACCGGTGTGGCGCCGCTGACGTTTGAGACGAGCTTTCAGGCCAGGTTCATGATCCCGATGGAAGTCACGCTGACCTTCGGACTGATCTTCGCAACGTTCTGACGCTGATCATCGTTCCCGCATTGAATCTGGTGTTTCTCGAACTACGGTCGCGGCTGACAGGACAACAGGAACCAACGAGCAACTTCACGGGGCGTCAGTGATTGAAGAGAAACTCGCTGCTGTTCAGCAGAGCCCAGTACACGTCGGCAAGGGCTTTGGCGTCTTCATCATCCGGATGTGATGCTTTGACGTAGGCGAGTAGTCGCTGTTGCTCTTTCTCAGTCGGGCGTCGCGACAGAGCGGCCAGGTACAGTGCCTCGATCCGGTCCTCTGTTGTGAAGAACGGATAGTCGACAACCGAACGCAACGTGCGGCTGTTTTCGATGCTCGTCCCCTGCGTCATCAGGTCGCCATTCATCATAACCAGCGCCTGCAGGATCGTGGTGGGGCGTTCCAGGACGCTGTCGCTTTCGTTGCTGAACGTGTTGAAGAACTCGGCCTCGGCCGGCCGGTCGTTGAACTGGCCCGGAACGGTGAACGGCTGAAATGTGCCCAGCGCGACAGCGAGACTGCTGAAGATCTGACGCGGAGTCAGTCCCTTCACGCTCATCCTTGCGAACATCTCCGGCGGCGCCTGACTGGGATCCGTTTGACGGCTGGTGAGTTGGTAGCTGCGCGTCGAAACGATCACTCGGATCAGGAACTTCAAATCAAACTCGTGAGCAGCGAATTCCCGGGCGAGTAGATCGAGTGTTTCCGGATGACTCGGCAGGTTATTGGCTCCGAAGTCGTCGATCGGGTCCACGAAGCCGCGGCCGAAGAAATGTCCCCACATGCGGTTGACGGCCATACGCGAGAACCACGGATTGTCGGCTGAGGCAATCCACTCGGTCAGTGTTTCGCGGGACGAACCACTCGACCAGTCGGGCTCGTCTGAGTTGAGGAACGCGGCCTGGGCGACAACTTTCGAATCCGGGATGGCGATCTCACGACTGTCTCGTTTCTCCTGAATCATGGCGAACGGGTTTTCGCCGTTCACGCCGGAGAAGAACGCCGCGAAGCTCCAGAACTGCCCCTGCTTCCAGACATCAAACGGGTGATCGTGACACTGGGCGCATTCGAGTCGGACGCCAAGAAACGATCGCGCTGTCGCGGCTGCCAGATTCTCGGGTTTCAATTGTTTGCCGCGGAAGAAGACGTCCGGTGCTGGCTCACGATTCGCTCGTGGGCCGCCCTGGATGTTTCGGATGGGTGTCGTGAGCAATTCACGCACGAATTCGTCGTAAGGCACGTCTTCACGCAATTGATCGCGCAGCCACGCCTCGAAACTCGGTTGGAGAAACCGAAGCTGCTGGTCGGTGGCGGCCTCCGGAATCAATGCGGACTGCCACAAGTCCGCCTGACTGGTGACATACGTCGGGCTTGCCAGAAGCCGATCGATCAGTTGTCTTCGCCGATCCGGAGATTCATCACCCAGGAACTCCCGCGCGGTTGCGACTCTTGGAATCTTTCCGGCCAGGTCCAGCCAGATGCGACGCAGGAATGCGGCATCGCCCGATACCGGCGCAGGCTGCACCTTGTTCGCTTTCCAGCGCGACTCCATCAGCGAGTCGACGTCGTCAGTGACACGTCGGACCTCGATCCAGTCCGGCAGGTCAGCGGCAAGGGCGACGTGCCATGTTGTCAGTGCAACAACGAGAGATGCAGACAATCGTCGCAAGTGGCTGTCCATAGTCTGCCTCGATTTGCACGACCGAAACTCTCAGCCTCTGATGAACACACCAGTTAAGCCGACCCTACGTGTCCACACATCGTATGACGATCGCTGTCATGTCATCGGGGACGTCCGGCGCGCCCACGTACGTACAAACATCTTCCTTGAGCTCTTCCAGAATCTGGACGGCCGGTTGATCACGTCGATCGGAAATGAATTGCAGCACACGTTCCAGAGAGTACAGCACATTGTCCGGGCCGTGAGCTTCCTGAAATCCATCGGTCGGCACGAACAGGATGTCGCCGGGTTCAAGCGTCCTCGGAACGCTCGTGTCGAAAGTCGTATCCGGGATCAGGCCCAGCGGGAGACCAGTACTCTTCAGAGTCTGAACTTCGCCCGAATTCTTCACGATGAAGCCGCTGTGTCCGGCTGACGCGTAGGTGAAGCTGCGATTCGCCGGATCGAGGCGGGAGTAGAACAGCGTGACGAACCGATGCTCCTCGAGGTCCGCCGCGAGAAACCGATTGGCCCTGTTCAGAATCTCGCCGGCGTCGGGCTCCGCCGTAGCCAATGCTCGCAGATACGCCCGCAACTCGGCCATCAGCAGCGCCGGACCGAGTCCGTGTCCGGTGACGTCGCCCACCACCAGGCCGATACAGTTGTCGGCCATCGGGATATAATCGAAATAGTCGCCGGCAGTTTCCTCGGCGGCATACACCACGCCGGCAATATCAAAACCAGGAATCTGCGGAGCCGTCCGGGGAAACAGGGCCTGCTGAACATGACGGGCTGCGTTGAGTTCGTCCTGCATCCGTCGTTCCTCGCTGACGTCCATCGAGACGCCAATGGTCCCGATGATCGTTCCCACCGCGTTACGCAAAGGCTCAACGTGAACGGCAAGACTGCGACCCTTCCAGCGGAAGTCCAGCGACACCGACTCGCCCTGGGCAGCACGCTGGTGGGCCGCGATCGGCGGGTAGTCTGGTTTGTCCGTATTCAGGCACTCGTTCAACGTCCGCCCCACCACGTCGGACTCGCCGTTACCGGAAATCAGGAAGTCCGTGGATGGAGCCGTGATTCGCAGGTCAAGGTCGGTGGTCCACAGTACGGCGGGCAGTTGCTCGGAGATCAGGCGCAATCTCTCAGTCTTCTCCAGAACCTCTGCCTGAGTTCGCTGTCGCTCGATGGCGTATCGGATGCCTCGCGACAGCACATCACCGTCGATCCGGCCTTTGACGAGGAAGTCCTGGGCACCCACGTTAATCGCGTCGATCGCAATTTCCTCGTCATCCAGGCCGGTGAGAACGATGATTGGAACGAGTGGTGCCGCGGCGTGAGCCCGTTTGCAGGTTTCGATGCCAAAACTGTCCGGCAGGCTCAGGTCCAGCAAAAGCACGTCGAACGTCTCGGTCTGGAGCCGATTGATGCCGTCTTTAAGCGTGTCTACCCACTCGACCAGATAGTCGGCGGATCGCACCTGTCCCAGAAACACCTGGATCAGGTCTGCGTCGGAGTCGCTGTCTTCGATCAGCAGAACTCGAAAGGTTGGCCGAGGATGCATGAGGGGAATCGATCCTGACATAACGACACTCAATTCCGGGCAACGAACGCGATTCGCGTCGCCCCGAACCGCGCCTACGGCAACTTCAAATGACAACTTCTGTTTCCCCGGTCGCAGCAGGATACCCCGATCGCTGCGAATCCGCTACGTTCGCCACACCCTGTTTGTATCTAAGGAATTTGGACCGAGGATGATCACACAGTTCGCCATTCGGCTGATTTGCGGCATGAGTCTGACTTGGTGTGTGCTGCCTCGATCACAGGTAACGTCGGGCTATTTCCGCATTCAGATGCTCGTCACGCTGGGCCTGTCTGTTCTTGCGGCGATGTCCGCGGGACAACTTTCGGCCACTCAGACGACTGTTCTCGGTGCCGTGCCTGTCCGCTGGGTTGCCGCCGGACTGGCAGGCCTGTCGTTTATTGGCTCCGTCATGTGGACGCTCGAACGCCGCCACGGCGGTGCCATCTACGGGTTTGCGATCGCGGGGGCCTCGGCGCTGACACTGATACTGTCAGTCGCATCGCAGTTTGAGCTGACAACCGTCCGAGGCGGTCTGTACTGCCTGTCCGAACTGGCCACCGCATGCGTTTCCGGAGCAGCCGTCAGCGGGATGTTGCTGGGTCACTGGTATCTGACGGCACCAACGATGTCGACGTCCCCTCTGAATCGAGCCAACGTCTGGCTGGGATCAGCTGCGGGGCTGCGTCTCGCGCTGGCCGCGGCTGCTCTCTGTCTGAACTGGTCGGTCGTTTCAGGAAAGACGACGGCTGCCGTGGGGAAGCATTGGACCGACACACACTCCGTCTGGCTGGCTCTGGAGTGGGTCGGAGGGATCATCGGTCCGATTGTCGTGGCCGTCGCCGTAGCCCGTATTCTGCGATACCGGAACACGCAGTCCGCAACCGGCGTTCTATTTGTCGGCGTCATCCTGGCCTTTCTCGGTGAAATGGCCAGTGCTCTGCTGCGGAACGAAATGCAGTTGCCGTTGTGAAATGCCGCATCAGAGACATGAAAACTCCACGCAGGCATGTTCGTTGTGCGACACCCGCGACTCTCAATTGTCCGGTTTCGCCGGAATAGTCACATCCGGACAGCTTCGATTGCAGCCCGAATCGCGCGGCCTATAATCCCCTCGCTCAATGAGTACTGGGCGCCGCAGACGGCATGAGACTGGCATCTGAGAGAAGCGAAGGAGCCGACCTTGAACTGGTTACGCGCCCTGTCTTCTTCCGTTGGGAAGAAGTTTCTGATGGCGATCACGGGTCTTCTGCTATGCGGGTTTCTGATCGCGCACCTCGGCGGCAATCTGCTGATGTATGCCGGGCCCGAGGCCTATAACGACTACGCCCATAAGCTGCACGAGAATGAAGGCCTGTTGATGGTGGCCGAGACCGGCCTGTTCGGCATCTTCATTCTGCACATTTACCTGGCATTCAGTGTCAGTGCCGAGAATCGTCGCGCGCGTGGACAGGAATACGCTGTCAGCAATCCAAAGGGTGAGGGCGACGGAATCGGATTCGGCCGCCCCGACACATGGATGATGATCTCGGGCCTGATCATTCTCGCGTACCTGTTCCTGCATATGTTCGACTTCAAGCTGGAGATGCGGTCGGACGTCACATACGAAGGCAAGACGCCCTTCGAGAAGGCCCAGGCACTTCTGCACACGCCGCTCACGCTGATCGGGTATTTCCTTGGTCAACTGTTCCTGATTTTCCATCTGATGCACGGCGTCATGAGCGCGTTTCAGTCGCTCGGTTTGAACCACTCAAAGTACAACCGCTGCATCCAGTGGGGTTCTGTGCTGTTTGCGTTTGCCGTCGGTTTCGGATTCATGAGCTTCCTGTTCTTGATCTAACACCAGAGTCTTTGAGTCCGTTTTCTGCCGCAGCACGTCGACTAAGGAGTCTTCCGCATGGCTAAGGTTGCCGAGTCCACTCTGGACGGACGGGTTCCGGAAGGGCCGATCGCCCAGAAGTGGGACAACCGCAAGAACGAGATGGGTCTCGTCAGCCCCAACAACAAGCGGAAGTACGATGTCATCGTTGTCGGTACCGGTCTGGCCGGAGCATCGGCCGCCGCATCACTGGCCGAGCTGGGCTACAACGTCAAGGCGTTCTGTTTTCAGGACTCACCGCGTCGCGCTCACAGCATCGCGGCCCAGGGCGGGATCAACGCGGCGAAGAATTACCCGAACGACGGCGACAGCACCTGGCGACTGTTCTACGACACCGTCAAAGGTGGCGATTACCGCGCACGCGAAGCCAACGTGTACCGGCTGTCCCAGGTCAGCGGCAGCATCATCGATCAGTGCGTCGCCCAGGGAGTTCCGTTTGCTCGTGAATATGGCGGATTGCTGGCCAACCGGACATTCGGCGGAGCACTCGTTTCACGGACGTTCTATGCCCGCGGTCAAACCGGTCAACAGCTCCTGCTGGGCGCGTATTCGGCCCTGTCGCGACAGATCGGCCTGGGCAAAGTCACGATGTTCCCGCGGCGAGAGATGCTGGACCTGATCGTTGCCGACGGCGTGACACGCGGGATTGTGTGTCGCGACCTGGTGACCGGCCAGATGGAAACACATACCGCTCACGCCGTGCTGCTGTGTACCGGCGGTTACGGCAACGTGTTCTATCTTTCGACCAACGCCAAGGGCTGCAACGTGACTGCCGCATGGCGATGTCACAAACGAGGGGCGCTGTTCGCGAATCCGTGCTACACGCAGATTCATCCGACCTGTATTCCCGTCAGCGGCGACTATCAGTCGAAGCTCACTCTGATGAGTGAAAGCCTGCGGAACGATGGCCGTGTGTGGGTCCCGAAAGATGCGAGCAACGCGTCATCGCCAGACGCAATTCCCGAAGAGGATCGGGACTACTACCTGGAACGCCGTTACCCCGCGTTCGGAAACATGGTCCCGCGCGACGTCGCCTCCCGAGCGGCCAAAGAACGCTGCGACGCCGGATATGGAGTCGGTTCGACGCGTCAGGCTGTGTATCTAGACTTCAAGCACGCGATGGAACGTGATGGCGAGGACGTTATCCGCAGCAAATACGGCAACCTGTTTCACATGTACCAGAAGATTACCGACGAGAACCCGTACCAGGTTCCCATGCGGATCTACCCGGCGGTGCATTACACGATGGGCGGCCTGTGGGTCGACTACAACCTGGAAAGCAACATTCCCGGACTGTTCGTTCTGGGCGAAGCCAACTTCTCCGATCACGGGGCCAACCGACTGGGAGCAAGTGCCCTGATGCAGGGTCTGGCCGACGGCTACTTTGTTGCTCCCTATACAGTCGGAAATCACATCGCGACCAACCGCAACAGCCTGGGCGACATCCCGGATGATCATCCTGCCGTCAAAGAAGCCCTGGCAAACGCGACCGACCGGATCAACAAGATCATGAACTTCGCGGGTCGTCGGTCTGTCGATAGCATCCACCGCGAACTCGGTCAGATCATGTGGAACAAGTGCGGCATGGGCCGGACAAAGGTTGGTTTACAGGAAGGCATCGCTCAGATTCAAGAACTCCGGGAAGTCTTCTGGAACGACGTCAAAGTGCTCGGTTCCGGGCAGGCGTTTAACCAGGGACTCGAACATGCCGGACGCGTGGCCGATTTCCTGGAATTCGCCGAGCTGATGTGCAACGACGCACTTCACCGCGAAGAATCATGCGGCGGTCATTTCCGCGAGGAACACCAGACGGAAGACAACGAAGCGCGTCGCGACGACAAAAACTTCTGTTACGTCGGCGCGTGGGATTTTCAGGGCGTGGGCGAAGAACCGGTGCTCCACAAGGAACCGCTGGAATTCAATGAAGTGGCCCTTTCGACCAGGAGCTACAAGTAATGTCCGGTGCGGGAATGAATCTGACACTGCGCATCTGGAGACAGGCCGGTCCTGAAGACAAAGGCGGATTTCGTACGTACCGTCTGGCCGACGTCTCGGAACATATGTCGTTCCTGGAAATGCTCGATGTACTGAACGAGCAATTGACGGAACTCGGGGAAGAACCCGTCGCGTTCGATCATGACTGCCGCGAGGGCATTTGCGGCATGTGCAGCCTGATGATCAACGGACAGGCCCACGGACCCGACAAAGAGACCACCACCTGCCAGCTCCACATGCGCCGTTTCCGCGATGGCGACACGATCGTCATCGAACCATGGCGTGCGCGAGCATTCCCTGTCGTACGTGACCTCGTCGTTGATCGGTCGTCCTTCGACAGGGTCATGAACGAGGGCGGGTTCGTCTCGGTCAACTCCGGAAACGCCCCCGACGGCAACTGTCTGCCCGTTCCCGCCCAGGACCAGAACAAAGCGATGGACGCAGCCGCGTGCATCGGCTGTGGAGCCTGCGTGGCGTCGTGCAAGAACGCATCGGCCATGCTGTTTGTCAGTGCGAAGGTCTCGCAACTGGCCCTGCTGCCGCAGGGCAAACCCGAACGATCCCAACGTGTCCTGAAAATGGTCGCGCAGATGGACGAAGAGGGCTTCGGAAACTGCACGAACACCAGCGAATGCGAAGCGGCCTGCCCGGCGGCAATCTCAGTCAGCAACATCGCGCGCATGAATCGCGAATATATGCGGGCGCTCGTCTGCAGTGACGAAACCGTCTGACAAGCAGTTGCTCGTGACGTCCCCGCGTGTCTCGCATCTCTCGAATCGAGACTGACAAGGATCCAGAGCATGGCAACGGGAACTGCATCGCAAGTTCGTGGCAAGGTGCGACAGTCGTACCTTGCACTCGTTCAGCGTTTTCCGCTTGTGTCGATCAAGACTGATCGGGAACTCACAGCGGCTCAGGAGATGCTGGACAGCATTTTGGCGCAAGGCCGGTTGGCGCGCGGGGATGAGATGTATCTGGATGCTCTGAGCGATCTCATCGCAGTGTACGAAGACCGACATCATTCGATTGCAGCGGCGTCAGATGCGGACATGCTGCGGCATCTGATCGACGCTCGGGGGATCAGCCAGGCAGAGTTGAGCCGCGGAGCTAAAGTCGCGACATCGACTGTCTCGGAGATTCTCGCCGGCAAGCGGCCGTTCAGCCGTCGGATCATTCGCAAACTCGCCGATTTCTTCGGCGTTGATGTCAGCGTACTCTCCGCGAACCTGTGAATGCGGTATTCAATGAACGAGCGCCTGCCAGACGTTGGTTGTCCTCATTCGGGGGGCAGCCGGCGCGGTCCTGGCCAGGGAGTGACTGACGGCGATCGGTCGGGCTACTGCCGAAGTTCTCGACTTGAACCACGAACGGCGCATTCGAGGCCGTCAGGCCGAAGAGCCTTTCGAATTGTTCCCGCCGTAGCGGAGTACAGTGATTTGGTCGCTTGACCGCAGCACGAACGAAGTGGACTTTGGCAACTGCACCAACGCCAGCGAATGCGAAACCGCCTGCCCGGCCGCAACCTCTGTCAGCAATATCGGCCGCCTCAATCGCGAATACATGCGAGCGAGGGACTGCAGTGATGAGACCGTGTAGGTACGAACTCAGTTTCCGGGGTCGAATGTCACGACGCGGAGCGTGCGATCATTCGAGTTGCGATCGTTCTTGAGTTCCGTCCAGATAATTGTGTGTCCTGACCGCTTGAGAGTTCCGACGGTTACTTCGTGAGATAATCTCGAACAGAGCCATTGGAGTCCGGTGAACTCTCCAGTCGCAGAGCCCTTTTCACGTGCCGACCTCTCAGTTCCACCGGTAAAACGGTCCGGAAGCGGCGTGCGAAGGTCTGGTCGCCTGCCCGGCTGGATTACGAACTCGAGCGGGACAATCGGCCTCAGTGGCTCGCATTCCACCTGAATCCGGGATTCGTCGCTGCTGTCGCCGCGAGTTTCAGAGACCGTGATTGTCGTAGTACCCGCCTGACGGAATTTGACCTCGTCGCCCAGGGCGAGCATTTCTTCGTATTCGGGTCGAGTCAGTCCCAGCTTTGGGTCATATGGAAGTGGCTGGCCTTTCGGTGCACTTTCCACGTGCTGTCTGAGCCAATGGGCATTTCGACGACCTCCAGCCGCAATCAGCTCATTCAGTGGTGCGAGACGAGGATGGATGTAGATTTCGTAGACACTGGCAGGGTGTGTGCCGGAAGGAAAGCAGTCTTCCACTGACTTGAACCGGTGGTCTTCTGAAAAATCTGCCTCCACATCAGGTAGAGATCTGGAATCAACCAGTGGATGATCGAGCTCCGAAGGCAGCAAGGGGCGCGGCCCCGGCCACAGTGTGACACTTTGATCGGTCTTTCGGAGCGTCTCGAACATGCGGTCGAAGTAGGCAATTTTCTGCGAAGTGTCGTCTGAAACTGTAGTGAGCCGAATTTCGCGTGCTCCATCCCGGATTGAATAGAAGAGCGCCACACTACTGGAATCCGGAGATCGCATGAGGCAGCGCGCCAGCTGAATGCCGTTGACTTCGCGTTTTGCGGTCGCGCCAACGACCTCCCCTCCGTTGCTTTGTGCGCGTCCCCTAACGAACGCATCAAGTGATGCGACTGCTGAGTCAGCCTTCACAACTGCCCGCCTGGTTGCATCTCGTGGCTGACTCCGAACGTCGAAGAACATGTACTGAACGGCCAGCAGGTCTTCGCCACCATCGGGCGTCAAATGCCAGCTTCTTAAGCACGCGTGGCTGTGGTCGGTGTTTGCAACAATCGGCCGACCGTCCTCGGTGGCTTCACCTGGCAGGTCGATTATGTAACCGCCGAGATCTTCCGGCTTTCGATTGGCAATCTCCGCTTCGATTTGCATCTCAGGAAGCTTGACGACCAGGAAGAATCCCAGCGCACCTACGCCAGCAACGGCCACGGTCACCGCGATGGCGGGAATGAGCCACGCTGGTCGCCCGCGACTCCGTTTGCGCTTCTTTCCCTTGCGTTTTGGCTTCCGGCGGGGCGGCTGTGACTCAATGTACTCGTCATATCCATCTTCGTCGTACGGTTGGTCTTCGTATGCCTCTGCCGGTCTTCGGCGTTTACGCACAGACCCGTCCCGGGTTTGTTTTCTTGGGCGTGGCTCGGGGATCGTAAGTGGAGACTCGCAACTGCGGCACTTGATCCGTCGCCCCGCGAACTCGTCTTTGGCGAGCATTTCGTGTCCGCATTCGCACACCACTCGAATAGTCATTCTGGATCCTCTGCCCTGGGCACAATGTGACCATTTGTATCCAATGTTGCCCAGATTAGCCCCCTCTCCCCGTAAGTCCGCAACGAACTTCAGGTCCAACAGGGCATTGGAAACTCGCATCCTGCGGAAAGTCGATTCGCTGAGTTGAGTCAAGGTTTCGCCTGTGTCGACACCCAGCGCGTCCTTTGCTAATGAACCGTGCTATCCGCCGTCCCATTCGGATTTCACACGCCCCCGGAGAGTCACGTGACACCCACTAGAATTCACTGGACGTTTGCCGCATTGTTCCTGGTGTGCGCTTCTCCGCGTTGTGAAGCCGCTGAAAAACCAAACATCCTGTTCATCGCCATCGATGACCAGAATGACTGGTTCGGCTGCCTGGGTGGGCATCCTCAGGTTAAGACTCCGAACATCGACGCGCTGGCGGCCAAAGGGACTCTGTTTACGAACGCGCAGTGTCAGTCGCCGCTGTGCAATCCCTCGCGAACCAGTCTCATGACGGGGCTGCGACCATCGACGACGGGTATCTATGGTCTGGCTCCGTGGTTTCGGACACTGCCTCGGTTCAAGGATCACGTCACTCTCCCGCAGTATCTGGCGAAGCACGGATATCGAACCTACACGACGGGCAAGATCTATCACGGCGGCTACGGTCGAAGGAAAACGGACAGCGAGTTTCACGTGGTCGGCACTCCACCGGGCGTGGGTGTGCGTCCCAAAGAAAAACTGGTGAAGACGCCCTCTGCACATCCGCTAGTTGACTGGGGCGTCTTTCCGCACAAGGACGAAGACAAGGGCGACTGGAAGGTCGCGAGCTGGGCGGTCGATCAACTTGGAAAAATGGGCGACGAGCCGTTCTTCCTGTCGTGCGGATTCTTTCTGCCGCATGTGCCGTGTTATGCGACTCAGAAGTGGTTCGATCTGTATCCCGAGGAAACTTTGAAGCTGCCGCCGCTGCAACGGAACGATCGCGACGATACTCCGCTGTTCTCGTGGTACCTGCACTGGAAGCTGCCCGAACCGCGATTCAAGTTTCTGGAAGAAGCCAATCAGTGGAAGAACCTCGTCCGGTCCTATCTGGCCTGCACCAGTTTCGTGGACAGCCAGGTCGGACGTGTCCTGAAGGCACTCGAAGCGAGCGGGAAGGCAGACAACACAATCATCGTACTGTGGTCGGATCACGGCTGGCATTTGGGTGAGAAGCTGATCACCGGCAAGAACACGTTGTGGGACCGCTCAGCTCGCGTGCCATTGATGTTCGCTGGCCCCGGCGTCGGCAAGGGTGCTAAGTGCAGTCAGCCTGCCGAGCTATTGGACATGTACCCGACGTTGCTGGAACTGTGTGACCTGCCGAAGAACGACACCCTGGAAGGTCTGAGTCTGGTTCCTCAGTTGCAGAACGCCAGCACGCCGCGGGAACGAATGGCAGTCACCACGCACAATCACGACAACCACGGAGTGCGTTCGGAGAACTGGCGATACATCGTCTATGCGGACGGTTCCCAGGAACTGTACGACATGCGGAACGACCCGAATGAGTGGACGAACCTGGCCGGCAAAGCAAAGTACGCGTCGATCATTCGCGAGCATCGCAAATGGCTGCCGAAAGTGAATGAGAAGCCGGCACCCGGAAGCAGGGCTCGCATCCTGATCTACGCGGACGGGAAGGCGAACTGGGAAAAGCAGGACATCGGCAAAGACGACCCGATCCCGGAAATTTGATCGGCGGCAAACTGGAACACTAATCTTCGCTCTAATCAGATTAGCGGAGATTAGTGCGGATTAGTGTTCCATCTCTTCTGCGCGTTGGACTCCATCGACCACGTGCATGGCCACTCGCATTCAGAATGCCAGACGCAGCTCGACGCGAAACATGTCTTCGTAAAGCTGTTCGTCCGTCAGCGCCCAACCGTGGCCAAGATACAGATCCGTCGTATCGGTCAGATCCAGCCGCGTGCCGATCCTGGCATTGATGATCGTGTCCCCGGACGCGTCTTCTGTGATGACGGCTCCGGCCGCGTTCTGATAACGAGTCTGTCCATCGAAGAACGACCAGCCGAACAGTTCGACAACCGGTCGGACGTCCGGAAGCCCCCACGGTTCCAGATTGGTACTGGCACCCAGGCCGTACTGAATGAGGGTGCCCTGAAAGGGGTCAGTGCCGTCAATCGCCGTCCACTGTTTCAGTTCGCCTTCGAGGACAAAGTAATCGTACTGGCGAAGAAACAGGATGCCGGGTTCGACGCTGAAGTGTCCGGTCCCCAGGCCGCGATCAGCCTCGCCACTTTCCGCATAGAACTTCATCTGGAACGTGACCAGCGTGTCCGATTCCTGAATGAGTCCGTACTTGAAACCGGCCTGAACATCTCTGGTGCCGGACGCGTTCGAGTTGAGTCTCGGATTGACCGCGAGAAACCCGCCCTGAACGAAGACGGAAAACTGGCTCGACAGTGCGTATTCAAGGTAGGTCGAGACCGTTTGATAGTCGACGTTGGATTCGACATTGCGCGGGCCGTTACCGACGGCCGCTGGCGAGGCCCAGATGTACTCACCCCGGTTGATTTTGTCGGCACCATACGCGGCATCGAAACGAGATCGAATCTGATATCCAATCGTCGCGGAGTCGATCTCTCCGACCCCGCTGTCGCCGACAGTAATTTCCGACTGGGCAAGTGCCACGGAAGCGCAGGCGGAAATGCAGGCCATGCGAGACAGGCGTTTCATCGGATGTGCCACCGATTTCAACAGAGTGAGCATTGCAACCTCGGCAGATGGATTGAACCCTCTCTGTTAATCGGACGACGGATCACGCCGCTGAATCGAGAAAACCGTTACAGAACAACTTTGTGTCGATCGCACGCGAAAATCTGTGGCAAAGGGTCAGATTTGACTCAAGTTGGATGTCGCAAACACTGGAGACAGTCACTCCGGTAGCTTCTGTGCGAGCAACCATTTGTAGAATTCTGGATTGTCGTAGGTCTCTGTCCACGAATCGTGACCAGCCTCGGGATAGATCGTCAGCTTTGGTTCACCGCCGTTTTTCCTGAGTGCGTCCACCATGATCTGCGACCGTTCCAGTGGTACCCCGGTGTCTTTGGCACCATGAAACGCCCACACAGGCAAGTGGGCGAATTGCTTTGCCCAGTACTTTTCGCCACCACCACAGATCGGCGCTATCGCCGCCAGCCGATGCGGGGCGTAGGCCGCCAGTTCCCACGCACCAAATCCGCCCATGCTGAGTCCGGTCACGGAGACCCGCCTGTCATCGACCTTGTACTTCTTGCCGAGATCATTCAGCAGCGCCACCAGTTCGATCGGCTCCCACCTGCGGTCCTTCGGACATTGCGGTGAGACCACGATGCACGGAAAGTCCTTGCCCGCATCGATCAGTTTCGGTGGACCATGCACCTTCACCAGATCCAGGTTATCGCCGCGTTCCCCGGAACCGTGCAGGAACAGGACAAGCGGCCAGGACTCCTGTTTCGCGTAGTCTTTCGGCAGATAAAGCAGGTAGTCCATCTGGACTCGAACGTGCGTGTCGAGTTTTGCGGACTGTTGACCTCCTGCCGGAGGGTCAGCGATCGCTGTATCGGTCGTGACAGCAATGGTCGACAGCACCAGAAGAAAGAGCCACGGACGTTTCATCGGGTAACCTCATTATTTGTTGGTCAAATGGACGGCGAGTGACTTTGTCAGCATGAGTGCCGAGGCCGTCATTCAACCGGATCGAGCCCAGCGTTATCGCCTGCGTCGCGCGTACTGAGACGGTCCAGGACTTCGGGGGACGTTCGATTTGGAAAGAACCGGACGCTGCCATCCGCCATCAGGAAGTGGGCCCCGGTTCCGTCGGCGTTGCCGAATCCGGCGACTTCCTGGTTCAGCCCGCGTCCGGTCTGACGCCAGTTGCCAGGATTTCCCCATGCCGGAAACGCGCGATTGATCTCGCCAGCGATCATTGTCTGGGACAGGCCATCAGTGATGTCGAACCGTGTCACATGCGAATCGCGACCGAACACTCCAAGGCTGACCCGCCCCTGGTCGGTCAGGATCTCGCCGCCGACACCTGAGTAGTGCGTCGTTGCGTATCCCTGCCCGTTTGGAACGTGCTCGACGTCCGGCACGAGAAATACGGGCACTGGCCGACTCATGGCCGGAAAGTTCACCGGGTCGTTCCAGGGTTTCGTGCGGTCAATCGCGCCGACCAGCTCGCTTTGATCCAGATACGGCAGCAGGGCCGTCATCCAGCCATGCAGTCCGGTTTCGAATCCCGTGCCATCGTCGTCCCATTCTCCGCCGGCCGGATAGCGCCCGTGTTCTGCATGGTAGCGGTTCAAGGCTGCGCCAATGTCGACCAGGTTGGCCTGAACCGCTTCGGCATTGGCTCGCTCGCGCATGTCCCGGCCCAGATCATTCAGCATGGCCGGCCCGGCAAACATCCCCGCCAGACCCAACAGCATTCCGGCCAGGGCCATGAATGGTGGTTTCCGTTCGCGCGCCCGTTGTCGTTCTCCCAGTGCCTGGTAACCGAAAACCAATGCCGCCACTCCGGTCACCGTGCTCGGAAACTTTACCCAGAACCACGGCAGAATTGTGAGCCCGCCCAGGAGGGTTGCCGCAATCCCGGCCGCCAGTGCAGCGACACCCTTGCGTGCACCCGGCGGTGGACCTTCCGCGGGACCGGGCTCCGACGGCGGAAGAAGATCATCCAGGTCCGCCTGAGGATCGTCGACGTCCCAGCCATCCTCCTCATCCTCGTCAGTCAGCGACCGTTCATCGTCGTCGTCGCCATCGTGGAAATCAGACTCCCCTTCGTCCAGCTCGGATGACGGAGACTGTTCGCGTTCTTCGACAATCTCGGAGTCGACTTCCGAGTCGGCGGTTTCGTTGCCCTGCCCGTCGTCTCCATCATCATCCTGAGAGTCACCAGTTGGTGAGTCGTCGGATTCTGATTGACTGTCCTTCGCTGGCGATGCGGGCGACCCCATCATCGCCCAAAGGCCGCGCGGGCGTGCCGGTTCGGACGCGCCCGATTCCTTCGCCCCAGCTCCGGAGGTTTCGTCACCAGGCGTGTCCGAGTCCCGTTTGATCTGAGGCGCTTCGGTCTCGGAATCTCCCTTGGCCTCGATCGGCTTAACTGTTTTTCTGACGAATGACGGCTTAGGCGGTTCGACGGTTGATGGCTTTTCCGGGGCGTGCCGATCCTTCGTGGACGACTGCGGATCGGACGAATCTTCTGGCGATGTCGCTTCCGTCTTCTCGTCCGTTGACTCGGATGCCGCATCGTTCTGCTGGCCCATCACCGCCCACAGACTGCGGCCTCGGCCGACCGGTCCGGTGGCTGCAGTGTCTTCAGGTTTGACGAGAACCTTTGCGTCGCACTCGGGACACTTCACGCGGCCTGGCGCTTTGTCAGAGTCCGGCATGTCAAAGCGGTGCCCGTTGGGACACGTCAATTGCCTCGTCTCTGACTGGCTCATCCGGTGTGCGACTCAGCAGTGCGTTTGAAGGGTGTCGATTCGAAGCAGCCTGGTGCTCTGTCAGCCTTTAGAATCAGGGTTGCGTGGCTGGGGTCGAGCAACGCGAGCCCCCAGTAATCACGACTGGGGGCTCACTTCGTTCGACCCCAGCCACCCCGAAATCAAAGCCTGACAGAACACTTGAGCAATTTCAGAATTGTTTTTCTGCGAACGAATCCTGAATGTACTCTCGGACTATTCGACGGCCCGAAAGTCGTAGCAGATCAGTCGAGGGCCCTTCCTGCTGATCAGGTCCCGTTGATTCTGCGTCATATAGAGTAAACCGCGGCTGATAACGGGTGGGGCCCAGGTTTCCCGAGATGCGAAGAGCCACGTCCGTTGAAGTTCCCTGTACCCGGCCGGGCTCAGGTCCAACCACAGAAGGTGCCCGAGTTCTCCGACGCACAGAAACTGCCCATCGACGTGCATCAGGCAACCTCGCAACGTGCTGAGCGTCAGCTTCTGTGTTTCGCCATTGAGTTCCAGCGAGTCTTCCCACTCCGGCTCTGTGCGCCACACGACTTTGCCGGTCTTCACGTTGACGCACACGAGCGAGGCGTCCGGCTCATTGCGGCCATCGAAGGCGTACAGATGACCGTCTTTGTAGATCGGCGTGTTCCAGTGAATCCCGAGCTGATCGTCGTCCGTATTGTGTTCGCGATCGGACATGGTCCACAGTGTTGAATGCGAGAAGTCCGGCTTGATTTGCAGCAATGCGCTGCCTTTGCGATAGGTGGCCGAGACAAACACGCGATCTCCACCGATCACGACCGGGCACGAGGCGTTCACGGATTCGTACTTTGAGCTTCGCCAGGGAAACTCAAAATCGACGGCTCCATTCATCGGGTTAATCGAGAGCAGGCCGCCGATCGCAGGATCGCTGTCGCCGCCAGCGAAAACAAACACGCGCGGCTGACCGTGGATCATCCCGGGAATCGGTGACGCGTAGCTCGGCCCCCATTTGTTTTTTCCAGCCGTCCAGACGGCTCGACCCGTCATCTTGTTGAACGCGACGACGCACGGACCCTGACGACCTCCGACGTTCAGAATGAGCAGATTCCCCTGCAGCAGCGGCGTGCCCACCGTCCCGAAAAAGTCCTGCGATACGCCAAAGTCCCGATTGATGTTGCGTTGCCAGATGACGCGTCCGGTCTTCAGTTCCAGACAGAAAAACTCGCCCTCGACGCCAAGTATGTAAACGCGATTGCTGTCGATGACAGCACTGGCTCGCGGACCGCTTCCGTACCCGTACCGGTCTCGGTACTCGGACGGATACTTGAATTGCCAGTACTGCTGACCGGTCGCAGGATGCAGACACTCGACCAGCACTTCGTCATCAACCCGGTGCGAAAACACCAGGTAGTCGCCATGAATCGACGGCGACGTGTAGGCAATGCCCTTGCTCAACTCCCAGACAGGCTTTGGTCCGCCGTTCGGCCATTTCTTGAGCAACTTCGTTTCCGTCGAGATTCCATTGTGAGTTGGGCCCAGAAACGTCTTCCAGTCATGTGTGACAGCTCCAGCCGGTAGCGGCTTTGGTGCACCATGAAAGGTGACGCGGTCATAGTCACTCGGGCCTGGTTCCGTTGCGGCAGGCAACGCATTCACTCGCGGAGGAGCCGGATCGACGTCGTCTGCGCGTGTCGGGACAACCCAGGTCAGCAGGATCAAGGCACCATTGAGAGTGTGTCGCATCGGAGGCTCCGTTCCACATCGCGTGGTCTATTCCAGTCCGCAGATTGGAGTCGTTGCCATGCACTGATGCAACCAGGTCAGCCTGCTCGTCCGAATTCTGCCTGGGTGATCCAAACGTAAGCTGAATAGAACGCGGATGACGCGGATTTGGCGGATGAAAGCGGATCAGCGAATTTCCGTCGAATCCACGCTATCCGCGTCCCATTATATGTCCTGTTCAGCTCAACTGATCGACATCACAGCCGCAAACAGTTGCCAGATGACCGTCAGCGTCCCGGCTCCGACGCAGTAGAATGCGAACCAGTGCAGCCGCCCCCGCGCGATGAAGCCCACGAGCCAATGCAGCGCGACCAGGCCGACAACGAACGCCGTCAGGCCTCCGGCGATCAGAGCCATCGGCGATTCGACGGTGACATCACCGGACAGAACTGACAGGCCTTCGATCAGTGCGGCCCCGCCGATCACGGGGATCGCCATCAGGAACGAGAACGCGGCCGCTGATTCCCGTTTCAGTCCAAAGATCAGACCGGCAGAGATCGTGCTTCCGCTACGTGAGATGCCTGGGACCAGAGCTGCCGCCTGGCACAGTCCAATCAGCAGGGCCTGCCTGGGACTGAGCTGCTCGTAAGTGATCTCGCCCCGTTCAAGCCGATGACCCGCGAAAAGCAGTCCTGCCGTCGCGAACAGTGCGACTCCCGCAATGATCGGCGTGGCAAAAACTGTCTCAAAGAACTCGCGAAACGCGAGGCCGGCGACTCCGGCCGGTATCGATGCGATCACAAGCAGCATGCAGACACCCAACTGCGTTCTCAATTTCCAGATCGCCTCGCGGTACACGATCAGGATGGCGAACAGCGTGCCGGCATGGAGCGTGACATTCAGCAGTAGTTTGTCCGAGTCACTTGTCGTCGTCTGGAATATTTTGTCGAGCAACTCGCCTGCGATGACCAGATGTCCCGACGAGCTGATCGGGAGGAACTCACCGATGCCCTGAACAATTCCCAGAATGACTGCCTGAAGGATTTCCATATCCGGCCGGTCGATCCCTGACACTGGCTAAAGGATGAAGCAGCAATACAAGCCCGAAGCGCCAGCGAGTGAACGCATTGTACGGCGCATGTTCACTCGCTGGCGCTTCGGGCTTGTATGGCTGGCACTCATCAATTGATGGCTGACCAAACACTAGTCGCTTGCCAGTTGTGCGGCCATATCGGCTGCGATGGCACCTGGCGAATCCGCTCCGCAGATGGCGGCACTCACGGCCACACGTCGAGCACCGGCCGTCTGGACATCTGCCAGGTTTTCCCGGTTGATTCCGCCAATCGCGAACCATGGCAGTGCGATCTCGTCAGTAACCTGGCGCACAAAATCCAGCCCCGCGAATTCGTCAAATGATTTCGTCGTTGAGGAAAACACCGGTCCGACACCGAGGTAATCAGCACCGTCCAGAACTGCCTGGCGAGCCTGCTTGATCGAGTGCGTTGACACTCCGATTAATCGTTCTGGCCCGATGATACGTCGGACGTCTCGAACGGAGAGTTCATCCTGGCCGACATGCACGCCGTCCGCTCCGCACAGCACTGCCAGGTCCGGGCGATCGTTCATGATCAGCAGTGTGTCGGTCTGGGACGTCAGCTCACGAACGTGACGGGCCTGAACCAGCAGCTCTCGATCGGCCAGCGATTTCTCGCGAAGCTGGACAATCGGCACGCCGTGACCGGTCGCCTCGTTCAGGACGTTTTCGAGTCCGCCGGGGCATAGATCTGCCGTCAGCAGCAGATACAGTGCGCAGCCTTCCAGACGCTGCTTCGACGCTGTGGTCGTAAGAATCGCCTTTTCCAGCGAGTACAGGTCGTACCGCAATCGACCGAATCGCTCCGGCACACTGACCTCGCCCGGCGGGACCGTTCCGGTGACCACCTTGGAGAACTCTTCCAGTGTGCGTGCGGCTTCCTGAGCTCGCTTCAGACTGGCCTGAGCGACGTCCAGTGGAGTCGCACGCGTCATCTCGGATTGCGTGTGAATCGCCGTTCCCACGTCTGATCGCGTGTCGCGCGACGCGAGCAATCCCTCCGAATCCAGACTCTGTGTGATCGCACGCAACTGGTGACGAGTCAATTTCAGCAGCCGGCTGAGATGTGCGTCATCCAGTGTGAAGCGGACGTAGTCCTCGACGACTCGCAAGCCTTCCCGGGCACGATTGGCAGCAGCGTCGATAATGCGACAGGCCGCAGTCCGGTCGCTGTCCGACTCGGATCCGAAATCGATCTCGAAAGCGACCGGCATCGGTTCCGCAAGATCAGCTTCATCTGCGCTGGCAGTTGCAAGTGTCTCACTAGCGAGGCCATGTCGCCGAAGCAGCGTGGAGACCGGGGACTCGACCGCCACAAGACCTGCCAGCAGATGTTCGGTACCGATTTCTGAATCGTCAGCGTGAGCCGCCCACCTGGCGTGAAACTGCACCTGCTGAAAGGACTCAGTCTCGATGGGGTCAGCGACAACGATGGACAGGTTCAAGGCGGCCGAAACGTCACGAGTCAATGCGTCGAGAGTCTCGTCGTCACCGGTTGACTCGTCATCAGCGGGTGGATTTGCCCCACTCCAGATATCGGCAGCCAACACCATCTGGAGAGTAACGCCAGCCCGTCCCAGCGATTCACAGGCAATCGATTCCTCTTCGAGCAGCGACCACAGCAGGTGAGCGGGACGCACGTTGCTGTGTCTCCACTCAGTCGCGGCATCGACAGCTCGCTCGACTGCTCGGCGAGCGCCTTCGGTCAGACTCTGCTCATTCATTGATCAACCAGCGTCTCAGGATGCAGCCGCGACGATCAGTCCCTGCAGCGGAAGATACGGGCAATGAATCGCGTCCGGGAAATGAGGCGACAGCAAACGGGAACCGCCTCCGGTCAACACGATATCGAACGGTCCAGTCAATGGCTCGCCGATACGTTGAATCAGCTCGCGAATCGCGCCGACCTGCCCCCAGAACACGCCGCTCATCATCGCCGCCTCGGTATTGCGGCCGAGTGGGGGATGGGCAGCAGTCTCGTTATCGACATCGGCAATCTGGTCGATCGAGATTAGCGGCAACACGTCGGTGTAGTGATGCATCGCCGTCGCGCAGAGCGCAAAGCCCGGAAGGATCGCCCCGCCGCGAAACGTTGCGTTTGCGGTGACGAGGTCGATCGTGGTGGCTGTGCCGCAGTCGACGATGATCGCCGCATGTGTCGGATTGCGAACAACATTGACGGCCACAGCATTCAGTAGCCGATCAAATCCGACGCGGTCTGGAAAGTCGACATCCACCAAGATGGGAAACTGCCGCGAATCACGGACGACAAGCAATTCGACGTCGGAACGCTGTGACCATTCCGCGGCGACTCGGTCAACACCCTGCTGGTTCGATCCGACGACGATTCCCCGGAATTCCTGCCCTGTGCCGACGATCGACAGTTCTTCCCAGGAGAGTCCGTCTTCCAGTGCCGTGTTGAAGCAGGCCTTACAGACGGGCAGCGTCTGCTCAATCGGGCCGGGATCTGACACGAACAGCCCGGTCTTGACGCGGCTGTTACCGACATCGACGGCAAGCCATGAGCGTCCGTTTGAGTGGGGCACTATCGGACTCGATTAAAGCAACTTTGCGATCGGTTTTCCGCCGTTTCCGATCGTGAACGGTCGGCCGTCCGGCGAGTGGATTTCCTGGTCATGGCGAATCCCCAGGGCTGTAGCGATCGTCGCGTTCAATTCCTCGACGGAGACCTGATCATCTTCGACATGGAAGGCATCTGCATCCGTTGCGCCGTACACCTGTCCGCCTTTGATCCCGCCGCCAGCCAGCACGCTTGAGAACGCAGCCGGATGGTGGTCGCGGCCGTTTCGCTCATTGATATGCGGCTTGCGACCAAATTCCGTTCCGATCACAACCAGCGTGTCTTTCAGAAGTCCTCGTTGCTGCAGGTCTGTCAGAAGCTGTCCGGCGACATTGTCGAGTTCCGCAGCTTTATCCGGCAGGGTATTCCACAGTTCGTAGTGGTTGTCCCAACTGCCCAGCGAGACCTCAACGTACCGGACGCCATTTTCAACGAGTCGTCGGGCCAGCAGCGCACCTCGACCAAATTTCGAAGCGCCGTACGCGTTACGAGTGGCTGCCGGTTCTTTCATGATGTCGAACGCCGACAGGTCTTTGCTGCGCAGTAGACCAATGGCTTCCTGATACAGATCATCGTAGCCACTGACCTTGCTGTTGGACGCAGCCCGCCGTCGGAAGGACGAATCGAACGCCGCCGACAGTCTCATGCGTTTATCGAATGCACTGTCTTTCAGGTAAGTCGGCTGCTTCGTGTTCTCAAGCCCTTTCGACGGATCGCCCAACGGCACGGGTGCGAATTCAGCACCCATGTAACCCGGTCCAACACCGCCACCGATCTGCACGGCAGCCGGCAGTTCCTTGTGGATGCGACCGAGTTTCTTGTGCATCCACGAACCCAGTCCAGGATGCTTTGTCGTTGCGATCGGGCTGTAACTGGTCCGCAGCAGATAGCGGGCCGGTCCGTGAGCGCCGGTGGAAGTGCTGAGCGATCGTACGACGGCCAGTTGCTTCGCACGCTGTGCGAGCTTCGGCAGATACTCAGAGAATTGCACGCCGGGAATCGCGGTGCTGACGACGCCGGTGTCGCCCTGCACATCGCTCTTCGGTTTTGGATCGAACGTGTCCACCTGGCTCATTGCTCCGGACATGTAGAGGTAGATCACGCGCTGGGCCTTGCCGCCGGTACGTGACTGGGCCAATGCGTCGTTCAGACCAAACGGCAGAAGGCTGACGCCCAGTGAGCACTTCGCGACATTCGCCATGAACTGTCGGCGTGAAAGGTCGTCAAGCTGATTGAGTTCGGCGGGGAGCATGTGTTGGAGATCCTGTTAAACGAGTTGATTCGGCCCGTGACACCTGAATTGAGCGGCCTCTGAAATTTCTTGCCCCTTCCAACGCTCAGCGGCTGTGAGTTTTTGTAGGGTGTGACAAGCGGGCCGAACTGCGTCTGCGGTGTGCCGTCGCGGAGATCTCAGAACGATCTGAATACTGACTGACTCCAAAAGTCGCCCGCGCCGGCACGCCGAAATCGTATTTCGCTCCGCTTGTCACACCCTACAAAAACTCACAACCTCACAGCGTTGGAACGAGTCTGCAAATCAAGTCTGGTTGGTGGTTCATTGAATAAACAGAAACTCGCGAGTGTTGAGCAGTGCCCAGATCACGTTTCCGTAGCCGGCGGCACCGGCCGTTTTCATTTCACCTTTGGCGGCAGCAGCTTCACGAGTGTTTGGGACCCGATTCAGCATGCTCCGGAAAATGACGTCGATCTGGTCCTCCATTTCATCCTCTTTCATCACCTCGTTGTAGATCACCGAACCACGTTCCAGCATCATGTGCGTGACCGCTCCGTTGAACATCGTCAGAAGTTGAGGGACCGTGCCATCGGTATGACTGTCGTTGATGATGTCGCGTTCACTCTGGCCAAACTGACGAATGAAGTGCCCTGCCGGCAGTGGTTGAGGTAACTCCGAAGCACGCAGCAGCTCCTGACCCTTATAGAGCCGCTTCTTTCGAGCTGTCCGGTCTTGTTTTTCATAGTCGGTGAGCTGCTTTGCCTTCTGCAGTATCTGCTGGGCCGATGTGCTGTTGTCGATATCGATGATCGACGTGTATTTGTCGTCGGTCGGTCGGAGCACTCCGTCGGGATTAGTCAGCGTGAGGGTGAGCAGTGAATCCCACACCTGTTCGGCCGTCATGCGACGCAGGATTGGACCGGGAAAGAGATACGGCTTCTTCGGATCAAGATCTTCGTAACTGACGCGACGCTGGTAGGTGTTCGAGTAGTAAATGATCCGCTGGAATTCCTTGAGGTCGAACCGCAGCCGCTTGACCTCACTCGTGAGAAAGTCGAGGAGCGCCGGATTGGATGCCTTCGTTTCGTCCATGTGATCATCGACCGGCTCGATCAGGCCGATACCCATCGCTTTTTTCCACAACCGGTTGGCCATCGTGCGGGCGAAGCGATCGTTGTCGTAGGCCGTGAGCCAGTCCGCGAAGGCTTTACGTCGATCCGGCGACGCGATCGTGGTGGGAGTTTCCGTAAACAGAAACGCTGCTTTCACCAACTCGCCAGGTTTTGCATCGTCATATCCGTAGTCCGACGGAAACTTCAGTTGCCTGCGCGTGTTGTCAAAGACACCCGGACGATTAAGGCGGATGATCCCTCGACCCTTGCGAGCTTCCGGCGAATTGCGGCCGCCAGGAGCTGCTTTGTCGAGAGCCTTGTTGTTGACGGATGGTCCCATCTTGCCGTACAGCCGGTACTGAGTCCCGGCCGTGAATGCGGCGAGCTGGTAAAACTCTTTTTGCGTCCAGCGATCGAACGGATGGTCGTGACACTGGGCGCAACCGATTCGCGTCCCCATGAAAACCCGGACTGCATTGTTGAGATTGTCCAGAGGCATGCCGGGATCACGGAGCACGAAACCGACGGCCGGGTTTTCCCACGACTTGCCCTCGGCCGTCAGCATCTGATGGACCATCTTGTCCCACGGCGTGTTGTCGCGCAGGTTCTGCTTGATCCAGTCACCCCACGGACGCAGATATGTGTTGTTGTCCGCCTTGTCGACGATCCGCAGAAAGTCTCCCATCCAGTTGTACATCTGGCTGGCGTAGCCAGGTCGGCTGAGCAGTGTGTCGACGAGCGCATGCCGTTTGGCACTCGACCTCGATCTGGCGTACAGCTCCGTCTGACGTGCCGTCGGAATCGTGCCGCTGGCGTCGAGATAAATGCGTCGCACGAATTGATAGTCGAGCGACAGTTCATGCGGGTTCTGGCTGGCTTTTCGCAGTCCAGCCTCAACGAGTGCGTCAAGTCGTTGGGCGGAACGAATCGCCGTGTCGCGAAATCGCTCGTTGACTGGTTTGATCTCGACGGGCGTCCGCGCAAGTTGCGGCAGACGCGTCGTTGGTGGCTTCGGGGCAGCTTTCTTCTTCGGAGCCGCTTTCTTGCGTGTCTGGGCGACCGCCGGCGATTCGACAACGATGCCGACGCAAAGGACACAGGCAAGAGCAACGACAGCGGCTGAATATCGCGACACGGCTTCAAGCTCCGTCGAGAGTCGAGGGTTGACCGTATGTCAGTTTACTGAGATCGGCGTGCGTTTCACGTCGCCTGGCCGGTAAATCTTCCGGCATCAACAGACGCTGATTTGTTGTGAGGATCAGTCCGTGAGCTTCACGATGACCGTTTCGTCGTATTCCAGTGCCGGAGACTCGAACACCGTCTCTCGATTCACAAAGTGCATCGCGACAGCACGGCGCGGGCGATCGCTGAGATTTGCGGATGACTGATGCAGCGTGTTTCCGTGATGGAACGACACACCGCCACTGGGGACGGGCGCGGCTGTCATGTCGAACCGGGCGGCGATCTCCGGTGGGACCTGCAGATTGAACGGCTCGCCTTCCGGGGCTTCGTGTGGATAGACAGGTCCGGTATTCGATCCGTCTGCAAAACTCAGGCACCCGTTTTCGGTCGTCGCGTTGTCGAGAGCGACCCATACCGTGACGACTCCGTCAGGATCGCTCGGGCCGAAATAGAAGTTGTCCTGATGAACGGGCTTTGGCCCACCGCCTCCCGGCGGCTTCAGAAACACCTGACTGAACCAGACCCGCAATCCGGGGCCGATCAGTTGCTCAACGACGGCAAGCAACCGGGGTTCCGCGGCGAGGCGTCGAAACACCGAACGCTCGTAAACCGGGTTGTCCAGTTTACGGAGCACGCGAGCGTCGCTGGTGCCGTGCTCCAGAAACCAGCCCGCGTGTTGTGAGTCCAGTTGTGAGAGAAACTGGTTGCTCCATTCGTCGATGTCGGACCGAACCGCTTTGATCACGGTCTCAGAAAACAAATCCGGAACGGTCAGGTGACCAGCGCGACGGTATGTGTCGAGCTGTTCCGCCGATAACGAGGACTCTGTCATCGATCATTTCGCCCTCGCGGTGTTGGTTCTTTCGCGGATCTCCAACGCGTTGAGGACGGCTCTCGCTTTGGCAGTTTCTGTTCCTTTTGGAATGAGTCGTAGTTTGAGATTGCGATCGACTGCGATGCCGGCCACGGCGCGAATTTGAGCCTCTGGTTGTGAATCGGCATCACGTTCAAGCTCCAGGTCACTCAGCACGACTCGCCCGTTGATCTCAACGTCAAACCTCGCCGTGCCCTCGCGAATCTGTGCAAAGTGCAAAGTCAGTTCATAGGTTGCGGGGCGGTCGTCGGCACCACGGAGCGGGACGGTCAGTTCGCTTAGCCCGCTGGCCCATGAGGTGTACAGCCATGGTGTCTTTGTTCCAGCAACCGGTTGCGTTGCCGCACTCACGCTGGTGAAGCCGCCTTTGTCGAACTTCGGCTGCAGGTCGAATGCCAGGTCAAGGCTGGTGACTTTCTTCGGATTGGGTCGCGGATAGGCCAGCCAGACTGTTCCGGCCGAGTCCCGGCGATCTCCGGGAGCCCCCAGATTCAGGGCCATGTGCCGCACGGGCAGTTGTGCGCCCGTAGCGCTGACGAGCGTCCAGGGACGGCGTGGTGCACGCGGTTCCAACACGATCGTTGACGCAATCGAAAACTGGCAGACGCAGCCCGCGCTGGCCTCGGGGATCATGACCAGACCGTTTGCGGGGATGGCGTTGATCCAGCAACCCAGACGGTGTCCGGCGAAGTGACGCGTGCCTTCGTCGTTATCCAGGTTGTAGAAACCCGTGTATCCCGAGCGGAACATCAGCATGTGGTCACTGCCGGTCACCATTCCGCAGTGATGGCCCGGGCGAATCATACTCCACGGGACATCCTGCCCGGTCAGTGGATGCGATTTCATGATCTGCTTGCCTGAACCCAGCTCGAACGCCCACGGTTCAGCAATGACACGATTACCAACGATGATTGGGCGGTGTCGGTAATTCGCGTCCGTTTTCCATTTGGTATACCCAGTCTCCGCATCCAGCGCGACAAGTCTGCGGCGTTTGAAGTCACCGGCGATGAACTGCTTCCAGTAGTGGCCATTGGCGTTGGCTCCGCACAGAATCAGCACGCCTTCCTGGTACATCAGAGTGAGCTTGCCGCCGCCGATGCCGATCTCGCTGCAGTCCGTGACGTCGACCCCCACAGCCCAGTTTCGTTGACCAGTGCGAGAATTGAGTGACACAGTCGTGCGTGCGTCCTGCTTCTTCATACGGTCTTCAGCAATCTCGCGTGCCTCGCCCGTGAGCTTCTGCAGAGCGGTCTTGTCTTCGCGGAGCAGACGCTCCCGCTCTTCGCTGGTGATCGTGCTGTCGATAAAGAAGACGTCTTCGTCACCTATGGCGATCGTGCGATGTGAGATGCTTCCACCTTCGTAGAACCACAGATGCTCGGCAGTTGCTGTATCGATGGCGAAGATGGCGTCCGTTGCATCGGTCACTTTGCGGCCACGTCGGCGCAGCCGAGCTTCCGCCTCTTCGCGAACGGTCGCCGTTCCAAACAGAATGCCATTATGGACGGCGACGTAACCCCATTCGCGGGTGTTGTCGTCGTACGCTTTTGGCAGCCGATGCACTGCTACGAGCTTGCCCGTCGCCGCATCGACCTCGAAGCACTCATCTTTCAGGAAGTGGAACAGCCGGTCTTCACTGGCTGCCAGATTGCCCGGGTTCTGATTCTGGAACACACCGGTACGCAACGCCTCTGCGTTCTCGTACTTCCACAGAAACTGACCGTTGTAGGCGTCGTAGGCGAGAATTGTTGCCTCGCCCTGAACGATCAGACGACCGTTGACGGACAGCGGTCCGACGGCACCTTCGTGTCGATTGACCATTTCGCCTGGGCCGGGATCGCCGTACCACAGGACTCCGAGATCGCCCTTTACACGTGAGTCGTTGATGACCGCGGTGTTACCAACATTGCCGTACTGATGGGACCAGTTGCCGGCGCCCGGCAGTTTTCCACGCGTCAACGAAGTGCCAGCCGCAGTTGACGCAATCGTGGAATGATCCAGTAACGTTCCATTGGTCAGCCATGACACGGCTTGCGCTGTCTGATTCTCATTCAGCGATCCTGTGTCGAGTCGCGCGATCCCTCCCATGGGCTTGAGGTGTCGAAGAATTCGCTGCGGATTGCCTGGCAGTACTCCAGTGCGGAGTTGCGAATCAGACACGATCAGGTTTGCGAAATAGTTGGAGTAAGGAATCGCATCGAAGCCTGCGTTGTGAATCGTGATCCGGCTTCCGTACAGACCTGTCTTCGCCAGCAGACGTCGCGACGCGGCGGCTTTCTTTGCGTCCGGTTCGATCCCGTAAATCTTCAGGTTCGTAATTCGGGCCAGTTCATACGCAAGCCGACCGTCTTCGCTGCCGACAACCAGACAGAACCCTCTTGTGATCTTCGTCTCTGCGACGATTTGCTCGGCCGCCTTACGACATTTGGCCGTGAGAGCGTCGTCTGGCCATGGACTGGTTTTCTTTGCTGGTTCCGTGTCGGCGAGGTTCTTCGCATCGCCTGCGCCATATGCAACGACATCCCCGGCAGTTGTGCTGACAATGAATCGGCCATTGGAGACCACCAGGCCTCGTGCCGTGCCGCGAGTTTCGAGTTTCAACACGGGCTTCCCTGTCGCGGCATCAAAGCCGAGCACGCGATCGTCACCACCCACAAGGACTGTGTCTCCAGCCAGCAGCAAGGCCGCGTCGTCGGTCGTCTCTGCCTGCCACACGATGCCGGTGGTCGCGACTTCGTTCATCTGCGCACGAGCCGTTTTGATCTTCGCACGAACCTCGTCGGCTTTGTCACCCTTTGCGCTCCGCAGAGAACGGGACAGCGAGTAGATGTCCATCTCAAGCTTGTGCCGTGTCCGGCTAGCCACCGCGTATTCTTTGCGGTTCAACCTGCGGACCGAACTTCCGGTTGCGGTGTAAGCGTCGTCGCCGGAGACGATCATTTGCCGACCGTCGAACCAGCCGAATCCCACGTCGCCGGTCTTCTGTTCCAGAGCCAGCAGATGATGGGCGCCGCCGGAGTAAATCTGGCCGTCTGCCAGCAAAGCTCGCGTGCCACCAACAACGCCGCCTGCGGTCGAACGCCAACTGTAGGTTCGCTTATGCAGAAGCACTCCGGTGGCTCGTTCGAAGGTTGCCGGCATTGAACGACCCGACGGAACGAACAATTCTTCGGCACTGGCCAGCAGGTACCCCTGCGGTGACAGGTCGTCGCGTCCCGCGTCGGACTCGCTGATGTCGTCGCGTTCCCAGATGACGTCACCCGACTCGGCGTCGAGCGCAAACAGATAAACGTCCTCGTGGGGAAAGATACCCGCACCGAAATAGGCGATTCCGTCGTCGACCAGAATTCCCGTACGCACGGCCCAGCGGGAGACCATTTCGTCACGACCAAGAAACCACTCATTCAATGGACCCGCCTGGCGACGCCAGATGACCGATCCCGTGTCCGCGTTCAGGCAGTAGGCGTAGCCATCGTCGGAACCAACATAGACTCGCCCGTCGACGACGGTCGGAGCCAGTCGGACCGGCGCTCCTGTGAAGTACGTCCAGACAGTCTTCCCGGTGGCCAGGTCCAGACAGTAAACCTGATGGTCGGCCGTTGAACCAAAGTAGACTTTGTCGCCGGCCACAACCGGCTGAAACGCATCGTCAAACCGGATGCGATCCTTAATCACGTGTCCCTCGATCGTTCGGCCTTCGGCGTCTGACCACGCGCGTCGCGGCGGGCTGGGAGACGAATACCGCCACTTCAACGAGGCTCCCGGAAACTTCTCGGTCGTAGCGCCGGAGCGATCATTGTCATGTCGGAAAGTGGGCCAGTCCTCGCCCAGTGACCGATCTGCTGCGAGGAACAGGACAATCAGTCCAACGCCGCAGCTCAGGACGTTGCGGACAGAAGCAGTAAAAAACGAAAGATTGAGTGACTTCATGAGTGTCGTCCCTTCAGTGGTATGTCGTTCGGACACGTTGCCGTATCGGAGTTCGCTTACATGTGATGACAGAATCCTGCTCCGCGGTCCACCGCCAGCTCGTCAATTGCGCGGGGGCAACGACCTGGTGCTGCGTCAGTCGTTCTTTGAGAGGTAGCCGAAGTCGCCAGCGTTCGAATCGAACCGCTGGCTGTATCTGAGCGGCGGCTGCTTCGGCCGCACCTGGCGGACACAGCGCCTCGCCGGCGGCTTTGACGACGTGTCGTATTCACACTGGCGCATCGCCGTCGGCTGGGAAACGAGTCACGAAGCGTCCGGCATCTCCTGGTTCGCCGAAGGCGGCTTCGCAGTCGGCCGCGAGCTCGAGTACCACTCCAACATCGGCAACTACACGCCGCAGCCGCGACTCATGGTCCGCGCCGGCTTCTACTTCTGACGGCCTGATTAATTCAGGTGGTTGATGTTGGTGACGATGCGTTTGACGTACACGCCAGCGCCCGGCCGGATGACAAATTCACTGAGCCCGATTTCCGACTTGGGATTACCCCAGTCATAGGTGTAGCCCAGACGGGTCCAGGGAACACCGCCCGGAATCCTGTATTTTGATCGCCGCTGTTCTGCAAACCATGTCCGGTGTCCAGAGCTGACCTTGAGTCGCGAAGCATCGGGAAATTCAAGTTCAGACTCGTGATCAGTGATTTCCGGGTCAGGTGACGGACGGAACAGATCCTCCGGGTCGACCCACATTTCCACAAAGTGGGTATAGGCCCAGGTCGGCGGCAGTCCGAGCAACTGTCGCACACGCCGCTCACGGGCCGGCAGGGGACCGCCAAGTGACTTGCAGAATTCCTCCAGGTCCGGAACGACCGTGACCCACGTGTCCTTTTTGATATGGGACGGAGTCCCGGTGCCGCGCGACGCCACAAAATCATCAACGGGTGAAAAGTCTTTGTTGACCCAGGACACGACCAGAACACGGTCGTCTTTCCACTGCAGCCGGGGATCAAATGGAGTCACGGCAGTCAGCGACGTCGAGATTTCATGCGGCAACGGCGTAGCCGCATCTTCGATCGCCAGCCAGAACCGTTCCCGGTCACTGATCGGGGACTTGACGGCAGGCTGCGAGCTGTCCGAATGGCTCGCAGTGCCGGATGCTGGTGTGCTGGTTGCCGACGTGTCAGGTGCTGGAGCGTCGGGTGCTGCCGTGTCGGATGCCAGTGTGTCACGTTCTGCTACTCCGGACGCTGGTGCATCAGTTCGGGCAACGGACGGTCGCAGCCCGTATCCAAAAACACGGCGTGCATGGGCTTTGACCTCCGATTCGAACGCCTCTGCAGAGGCAAAAAACAGTAACCCGTACGCTGCGAGGAACGACGCCAGATGGAGCACACCGAGTTCGGGACGCGGGTCGTCGCGTCGTTCTGATGGAGTCGTCGCGTCCTGTGGTCGTGGTGAGTTCTGGTCCGAGTGGCGGCGCCACAGGAAGATGCCAATGCACAGTGGAATGCACAGTGGAATGCACAGCAGCGCTGCCATGCTCGTGGACCGTGAGAATCGATAACGATCCTGGATGGTCAGCAGTTCACGATGGACAGGGTCCTGTTCCATCACGATGTTTACCGCGTAGTAATAGACCGGCAGCGCAAATGCCTGGTGTTCTTTGGTCAGGCCACGCGCCGCTGACTCAAGGCAGCGATTCAGCCATTTGGCGTAATCCGGGCCGGTCGTTAAGTCTAACCCGCCCTGTAGATGGGTTGCTTCCTGCACCAACGCCGGCTGGGCCAGATACCGGGACGCAAAAGACCGGGAATTCTGCTTCGAGTCGACATAAGAGGGCGGCTCGAAGAAAATCGCCGTCCGGATGACCGGTTCCATCGCACAATTGGGACCGCCACCAACTGCATTGCTGCACGAATTCACAGAGTTAAAGAACCTCCGCGAGACGTTTTCAGCAATGATTCCGGTTGTGAACGTCACCATCAGCAGGACGGCGTAGTCCATCCCGCCAGCGGGCTGCCGGAATCGCTTCCACAGGACATCAACCCACTTCCAGGCGCCAAGGAATCGGAACGGGATCGCGATCAGCAAGAGAATCATCAGACCGCTGAAGATGGTCAGACCGAATTTAAACAGCACCTGTTCCATGAGTGATCCTCAAGTCCGGACAAAGTGGCCTGCTGCCGCGCAGGCTGGGCTGGAGTGGACAGCGACTCAGATTACGCTGCCGGTTTGACTGTTGGCTGCCCTCGAGCGGCCTTTCTCATGCTGGCCAGTTGAGCCAGAAGATCGAACCAGAACGGTGCACCCAGCGTGATCGCGAACCAGGTGAGGGCGAAGCCCGCCGCCTTCTTCAACAGCCACGGGAGGCCCGTGCAACTGAGACGACATTTTGATTCTGCCGCCGGATCGGCGCCCGTCCCTGGAGTCTCTTTCGACTCCAGATGCCAGCCCAGCGGGAATCGGTTCAGCTCCTGGCTCAGTTTCGCAAATTCCGATTCAGCATCCGATTGCACTGTCGTCTTCGCAGCGCCGTCTTCTTCATTCTTCTTCGCCTGCTGCTCTTCGCTGTACCTGACACCCGCGGCGACGAGGGACTCTCGCAGCGGCTGGTTCTTCCACAGGCGTTCCAGAAAACTGAACGTGTCGATATTGAGCGCCAGAACGATGACCAGGGCGGTTGCCCCGGTTGCCTTCGAGGTCTGCGACCGGTACTGATCAGTTCCCTGCGCCATTACCGAGTCGAACCATGTGGTCAGTGCTGTCAGGGCCGGTTCCATGGCCTTGTCGTCGCCAGCCGAAGCGATCGTCGTCAGGACGGCCTGCTGCAGGCCCGGATCCTTGATCTTCTTCGCGGCTGTCTTCAGCGCCGCAGCAGTCGTCGGCGTCGTATTCGACAGAACGGCGAGCATTGCAAGCACGAATCCCCGTGACGGGACTTCCACCATCGAGCCCCATTGCTCCGGGTCGACGCAAACCAGCGGGTGCCTGAGAATCTCCTCCAGGCGGTTCGAGTCCGAGCGCAGAACACCTGTCAGTTGCGACTGCAGTGACTTGGATCGCCAGCCAGACCAGCGCGACACAAATTCACTGATGGATGTGCAGAACAGGCTGAGAGTGGCGTACAGAAAGACCAGCCCGATAGCGCACTCAACAAGTGGGGAATCCATAGCGGGATCTCGACGGCGTACTGTGGTGATGTTGCGCTGACTGCGCGGGGCACTTCATTGAGCCACAGCGCATATGAACATGCAAACATACTCAAACTATTTCAGCGACAGCATCCGGGCATTATTTGCGGTGAATCTGGACAAACAGTTCATGCCTAGCCATTATTAGTATGGTTAATCTAAGAAGAATAAGGCAACCTGTTCAGTTCAGACGTTGGCCGCTGAAAGGCAATTCGGCCGGTCAATTGTCGCAAACCTGGGTGGCGCGTTCGCCAGGGACGAAATGAACGCCGCTCATCCCGCCTCAAAGAGAAACCGCAGTGGCCAAGAGAACAACTCGCCGAAAGAGCCCCCGCACCCGCAAAGCGGCACCGAAATCGATTTCCTCGTTTACAAAGCTGCCGCTGCGCGCAGTCGCGGCATTCGCGACTCGTTGTGCCCGCCGACTGCAGCCAGGTTTGATTGAACGTGAAACAGACTCAACTGACGACATTGAGCTGGTCGAGAAGGCGCTCGCGCTGGCTGAAGGATTCTGTCGGGGCGACAAGACTCGATCATCAGAATTAGATGATGCCGCAGTCCAAATTGAGCGGCTGATTGATGGCGGCGATTCCTATCGGATGATTGATGGCGTCGATTCCTATCGGAGAGGTGAAGCTCTCCTCGCAGCGTCGCTCGCGGCGCGGATTGTGGGGCGCGCCGCTGCGGGGACACCCGAGGCAGCCACTGAGCATGCAGATCGCCTGATGACCGTTGGACTAGATTTACGGCACATTCCCGAAGCGAACACGAGAGACCTTCGGTCTCTTGAGGCGGCGGAACTTGGAAAGTTCGGCAACCTCGGCAAACGAATCGACTCTTCAGAAAAGGGACCGATTGGCGACCTTTGGGGCGGAGAACGACCCAAATGGTATGCCGATTTAAAACTGCAGTTGGATGACGTATTAGGGAACCGGCGCTCGCGGGCAGTCATTGACGACCTGAAAGCAGAAGTTGACCGGTCAAAACGGGAGCTGCAGCGCTCTCGTGCGGAGTTTTCGGCGCGGTCCGAAGAACACAGCGGCGAGTTGGCTGAAGCCGACGGGGCCAGACGTCGGCTGCAAAAGGACCTGGAGGCAACAAGGGACAAACTGCGTGACGTGGAAACGAAGGTTGCCTACGAAACACCATTCTCCTTCAAGACACTGAAAGAGCGTTTCTGGAATCTTGAATCTCTGATGCTGGGGGTCGCGATCTGTTTCCTGGTAAGCTCGGTTCTGGTCACTCTGCTCGCGATTTCTGAGATTCAGTCACGACAGGACTTTGTGCGAATCCTGCGTGTCGGAATCGACCGGATCGAAGAAGATCTCACCGATGGTCACAACTTTTCGGGTCCCCCACCTATCTGGTGGCTGGTGGGCTGGCTACAGCCCGATCCAGATGGACCACGGTCACAACTTGACGAGCTCGAGCGCATCCGGAATGAAGCGCAACTACTGATTTCGACTGGGGCGGAACACGACTGCAATCTGCTTGGCGCGCTCAGAGATCGGCTACTGACTGAGTGTGATGAGGACGTCACCAAATCGACTGGTTCGGGCTCCGTGACCTGCTGCCTGAACAGCTGGATCCAGCGCTTACGTCTTGTGGACGGGTGGGTTCCCTATCAAAGCAGCGACCTTCTGCTCTCCATTGTCGTGATTCTGGCGGGCACAATCGGTTCTGTGATTGCCAGCATGCGACAGGGCAATGTCTTTACCGGTCGAGAACTGGTTCTGGGGTTATCGGCCGGGCTCATCACGTTTCTCGTCATCCGTAGCGGTCGCAGCGTCCTGCTGCTTCAAATCGATGGTGCCTCGTACATGCTAAACCCCTACACCAGCGCCTTTCTCGGCCTGGCGGCTGGTCTATTTACCGAACGCGCATTTCAGCTCATGTTGTCCGTCGTCATTACGCTCGTTGATAAGCTCGTAGCGGCGTTCGACCTGCAGACGGATCTACTCCGAAGTCCCTTCCGATTCGAGAAGGGAGCCGGAAAGAAGGACATCGATCGGACTAATAAAGAACTGGCAAGAATCCTGGGCCGAGTCCTCGCACAACGGGATCTGAGTGGTGAATTGCTGGCCTCACTCCTCAAGCCGGACTCAACGGGTGTGATCTCTCTGAGGCGACAACACGTGGGAGTTGTGAGTTGGAGTTCTTCGGCTTTTGCCGTGAGTTGAAGTGGTCTTGGAGAAAGCGGCGTCCTTTGCGATCCTGATTTCTGAAC
>Ga0115002_10000523_pt1 | contig 54548 bp, 57 predicted proteins | sample ArcticOcean_MG_C_8_FD_89576 | JGI IMG/M metagenome (GOLD analysis project Ga0115002, IMG submission 89576) | Marine microbial communities from western Arctic Ocean - ArcticOcean_MG_CB11_86 | ecosystem: Environmental > Aquatic > Marine > Oceanic | place: Arctic Ocean: Canada Basin | collected... | reverse complement strand
TTCATGATTTACCAAATTGAATGGAAGATAGATGCCTGTCGCCATGGTGCTCGCCTTAGTCGACCAAACTCAAATAAAGGTCTTCGCAATGTTAAACCAATTGACGGTACCAGAGATCATTCGTGTGTCCGTTGATATTTATCAATGCCGTCCGCGGTGTCGCCGCATGGCAGTTCGTCAGGCTCAAACTGTTCCGAAGGTTGTGAGGCCCGTCACATCGTAGAGCAGCTTTCATCTGCATTTCGAGACCTGACGCGGCTCACATAATCTCAGGAGAGATCGAAATACAAGCAAAATCACTGAATTTCGGCGAACTTCATTGCTGCTGTTCTGCGCCGTATCGCTTGTCGAGTTCTAAGTCTCAGATCGCCGATTCTAACAGAAACGGGACTGGTTACAGGAGTGATCAGCTCCCCTGGCGGTTGCTCTTTTGGGCTGGCGGCGACACGATTGCAGCCAAGATGTCAGCACGATTGAAGACAGACCTCTGGGTGCAGGCGCAGGTTCGACTCTGTGACCTTCAATTCATTCCCATTGCCGTGACCCAACGCGGCGATCCGGATGCCGGCAGCATCTTGTTGAAACTGTTGCACAAGGATGGCCTCTGCCTGCTGCTCCGCCGTTCCACCACATTCGAAGGCGAACAGGGTTGGGCAATTGCTGCTGGAGGTGGCGCCGCTGGAAGTGGGGTCGCTGGTGGTAGGGTTACTGAGACTCGTGAAGTCAGCGAAGACACCGCGGATGGCTACATCGAACGGGAGAGCGCGCGGGACCGCGATCTCTGGGTCGTTGAAATCGAGGATTATGACGGCCGCTACGAAATCGACGGACCGGTCGAGACGTAAACCCAAATCTGGAGAATGACACCTCATGGACCGCATACCCATACTGAAAGAATCGGAACTCAACGCCGCGCAGCAGCGCGTCTACGACGAGATCAGTGAAAGCCGTAATGGGCATGTTCTCGAGCTCTTCATGGCGCTGCTACACAGCCCGGTTGTGGCCGACCATGCCCAGAGATTAGGTGCTTTCCACCGGCACCATTCGAGTCTATCGACGCGGCTGGTCGAGATTTCCGTCCTCACCACCGCCAAGCACTGGAGTTCCTCTTACGCCTGGCATCATCACGACCGCTACGCCCGGGACTGTGGCATCGAAACGGAGGTCATCGATGCCATCCGGGAAGGTAAGGAGCCCGCACTAGCCGCTTCCGACGACGCAGCGGTCTATGCCTACACCCGCGAGTTGCTGGAAAACCGGCATGTCAGCGATGAGACATATCGTGCCGCCTGGGATGAACTCGGCGCCACTGGTGTCGTCGAACTTACGGCGCTCATCGGCTACTACACGACGGTCGCAATGACCTTGAACGAGCACCAAGTGCCGCTCCCGAAAGGCGCATCACCGGCGCTGCCGCCGCCCGGCTGAGCACATGCCGGGCTCAACATGAAGCGAGGTCCTACAACCGATATACGCGCGTCGCTGTATCGTGATACAGCGCGGCCTTCTCGTCGGTCGAATAGTCCGCCGTCAAGCGCTTGAAGGAATTCCACAGGACGTTGTAGCTGCAGGTGATCATGTCCACGGGAAAGTTGGACTCGAACATGCAGCGATCAGACCCGAATACGTCGATGGTGTGCTCGTAGAACGGGCGCGTCGCCTCCATCAATTCGGCGCTTGAAGGCGGCCGCTCCTGTTCGTGCCAACCGAATCCGTTGATATCCATGTTGATGCCCCCGAGCTTGGCAACGACGTTGGTACACGTTGCGAGCTCGTCAATGTCCCGCTTCCAGCCTTCGAAGACTTCCTCCCGCTTATCCGCGTAAGGGCCGACACCCAGCGGCCCACCGAAGTGGTTGAGGATGATCGACGTATCGGGGAAGGCGCGGGCGAGATCGGTGACATCTGGAATCTGAGGATGAAAGCACCAGACCTCGAAGCTCAAGTCGCGTGGTGCCAATTCGGCAAACCCTTCCCGGAACGTGGGATTGAGCATGAGCTGCGGCCCTGCTTTCGTTCGCACTGCCGGGAAATAGTCGTTCGGGTCCCAGGTAGCGATATGGCGGATGCCGCGGAAGCGGCCTCCACCTGCGGCAATGAGCGCGTCGAGAACAGCTCCAATCTCGCTGCCCTGTGCCAGATTCGCGTGGCCGACGATTCCGGCCGCGACGCGTGCGTCTCCATAGAGCCCGGAAGCGCTCATCGCGGAAATGCCGTTGACGAATTCAGCTTCGCCGACGACCCTCATCTCCTCGGGACCATCCGTCTTGTACATGGCCGCACACTCGATAAAGACCGTCGAAACGATGTTGTGGCCGGCGTTGATGTCCGCCAGAAAATCGTCCAGCAGATAGTGATGCGCTGCCCGCTCATGACGGAACTCCCAGAAATGATGGTGCGGATCACAGATCGGGAGACCCGGCTCCAACGCTTCCTCAATCGTCCGGTCGAGCCATTCCTTGTTCGTTGAATCAACCATGAGTCATAAAATCCTTATTGCGAATCCCGGTTGCTGGAATGAGTGGTTTTCGGGCACCAAAATTATTGGCGTAGCGACAATTCCGATCACTCGGAAAAGATTAAGCTAAGAGTTTTTTGATGGTCGCGATAGGGCAGACGGATCTGCACGGACTGAGACTGCAGAACGGGCCACAATCTGCATTCGAGAGTCTATTCCATGAGCGCAGGAAATTGACTACCGTTTGAGATGAAAACGTGAGCTGGTTGGCAATTGCCAACTGATATTCCGTGACGTGCCGTAGAGGGACCTGCCATGCCACTAGCCGATATCCTGCTGGCCAAGGGCCTTGTTTCTCAGGAACAAATCATGGCGGGCGTCGCCCACCAGAAGGAAAACGGCGGACGGTTCGGTGCTGCCCTGGCCGCGACCGGCGTGATCTCCGAGGAAACAATCGACCAGGTTTTGGGCGAAGCACCGGCGGGACCGAAAAACCTTCTTGAAACGGGCATCGAACCCGTCATGCTGCTGCAGCTCATGCTCATGGGCATGTACCTCGAAAACCTTGAAACCACATTGCAGCTGGCAGTCGCCATGCAACTGGAACCGCCATTGGTCGACCGTCTGCTGGAGGAAGCGACGAAGCGAAAACTGGTCGAGATCATGGGCCAGGTCGAAGGGAGCGCTGGAGTCGGGGCTTCGATGCGCTACGCGCTCAGCCAGGCCGGAAAGTCCTATACCCAGGAAAGCCTCGAGATCAATCAGTACTTCGGCCCGGCCCCAGTGCCCTTTGAGGCCTGCCTCCGCGACGCCGTTGGGTGAAACGAGGGAGCCGCTGGTGAGCCTGGAATAAATCTTGAAGTGTTGGGGGTCGTGTAAATTTCTCAATCATTGATATGTTAAATCAAGTGTATATGGGAGCGCAGTTCAATCTGGGTATTTGTGTACGTCAACGCTCGCTGTGCCGTTCCAGAGGGATGACAAATTATGAGTGACGGAATTACCGAGTCCGCGGAACTTCGGGCGCTTTATGGCAAGCCTAACGATCGCGCCGCCAGCAAGGTTCTGATGAAACTGGATGAGCACTGCCGGGCCTTCATCGGTCTGTCTCCATTTTGTGTCCTGGGCACCGCCGCGGCGGACGGTTCGGCCGATTGCTCTCCCAAGGGAGATGCACCGGGATTCGTTGAGGTGCTCGATGACGAGACGCTGCTCATTCCCGATCGGTTGGGCAACAACCGCGTCGATTCAATGTCCAATATCATCGAAAACCCCAACGTCAGCGTGATTTTTTTCGTGCCGGGAATGAACGAGACCCTGCGCGTCAACGGCCAAGCCGCGATCACGACGGACGAGGATGTGCTCAGTCCACTCGCGGTCAACGGCAAAACGCCCAAATCCGGCCTTGTCATCAAAGTCGAGGAAACATTCCTACACTGTGCCAAGGCTCTGATGCGTTCGAAGCTCTGGGATCCGGAACGGCACATCGACCGCAAATCATTCCCAAGCATGAGGCGCATCCTCGCAGACCAGACCGGTCTACCGTCTCCGGAAGTGTCTGAAGACTATTACCGCCGCACCCTTTATTAGGCGACACATTCGCTAGAGCAAATTTTGTTGAGTTGGAAACGGCTCAAAAGGGGAAGACGAAGGCCCCAAACCAATTTCAATTCAGACCATTTCCATTTCAACGGTCGCGCCGGGTATCGGAGAACGTGAGAACACGCCTTCTTTCCGGACGGCATCCGGGCCGCCGAATTTCTCCATCTGGGCAACCTGGTCCGCTTTGCTGCGGGCGTCGGTGGCCTCAGGGTCGACGATGCTGCGCAGCTTGACCTCAAGCTCATCGACCTCCGGCCGATCGCCGCCCTCCGCCAACAGATCGTGTTCCTCCAAGGGATCGGCGTCGAGGTCGAATAACTGCCGGGGCATGCCAACGTGATAAATCAACTTTAGATTTCCATCCCGAATGGTAAATCCCGAATTGCGGCTGCCGCTGGCGTGATATTCGGCAAAGGCGGTCCGGGCGACTTCGTCACCTTGGAGGGCGGGCCACAACGACATGCCATGCAGGTCCCGGTCTTCTTCCGGCAGTTCCGCACCAACCGCTTCGGCGATCGTCGGGAACAGATCCACATGGGAGACGCATTGCTCGACAACCCGGTCTTCGGGAATTCCGGGGCCCGCCATCAGCAGTGGGATCCCAAGGGCATGCTCGTAGTGGTTCGCCTTGCCCAGAATGCCGTGATGACCTGCCGCTTCACCGTGATCGCTCGTGTAGATGATGCGGGTGGTGTTCATCAGACCGAGCGCTTCCAGTTCTCGCATCACCAGTCCGATTTGTTCGTCCGTATGCGTGATCAGGCCGCAATACCCGGCAACGACCCAACGCACGAATTCTTCGTCGAACTCGTCCTCGACGCTGTTCATCCAAGCCAGATAGGCGCCGGCCGGATGATCGGGCCGCTCGTCCCGGCGCCACTTCACGGGCATAGGTACGTCCGCCAGCGGATACATGTCCCAGAAGCGTTGCGGCACCTTGAACGGCGGATGCGGGCTGGGGAAGGACACCAATAGAACCCACGGCTTTTCCGACCCTGCATGAGACCGGAGCCACGCGATCGCCTGGTCTGTGATCCGACGGTCGTAGATTTGGTATTCGGCCTCGCCGGCCACGGAATCCTCGTAGATCGCGCGGTGAGATTGACGGCGCGGAACGCCGTCCTGAGTTGCCCGAAGAAGCGTGGCCAGTGCCCCTTTGGCCTCGACGATATGCATGGTGTCGATTTCTTCGGTGAAGCCGTTATCGTCGTCGCTGGATCGGAAATGCAGCTTGCCGATGGCGGTGACTTCGTGTCCGACCTCGCGCGCCCGATGATGCCAGGTGGGCACCCCTCCGTCATAGGCGAGAGCATTGTCCCAATACCCGGTTTGATGAGGATACCGGCCAGTCGCGATAGCGGCTCTGGACGGGCAACACAGCGGACTGGTGCAGTGGGCGTTCGCGAACCTGACCCCGCGCCGCGCAATTCCGTCCAGTGCGGGCGTTTTGACCATGGGATGGCCGGCTGACCCCAGGAATTCCCGATTGTGATTGTCCGTCAGAAAGAAGATCAGGTTCGCGGGCTCTGGCATTGCGCTTACTCTTCAGTTTGGTTGGGCGCCTGAACAGGTTGGACCGTTTGATTGACGCATCATGCTGGTCGACCATTCGGTTAGTCTATTGGCATAGACGCCTCACCATGTGCTCGGTTCAATCGCTGTCGACGGCAAAACACCCGAATCCGGCCCTGCCATCAAGGTCAAAGACTCCCGGATGCCCCTTACAGACTTTTTCAGACCTGATTGGCGGTAAAGGCCATCTGGTAGATGCGCGACGTGAGCCGAGCTGACGAAATCGTCCTCAGACCGGTGACCGGAAGTGGCAGGTCCTCTTCCTTGCCGCCAGCAAGGAGATCGGCCATGGCCTTGCCAAAGACGGTGCCCGGCGCGATGCCGCGTCCGTTGTAGCCGATCGGCGTGTAGAGGCCTTCTGCGAGACGATGTATGCGCGGCAGATGATCCGGCGTCATGGCGAGTTGGCCATGCCACGATGCCTCGAACTCAACGTCGCCGAGCTCGGGGAGCAGTCTCGCAAGCTTCCGTGAGGCCCACCGTTGCCACCAACGACCTTGCCCATGGATCCGATAATCAACCGCCCAAACGCATCCCGGCGCAGGGAGAACATGATAGCTCCCGTGTCCCACAGACCCTGCCCCCCAGGCAGGATGGCCTTCACGCAATCGCCCAGGGGAGCAGTCGCCACCTGAAAATAGTGGATGATCGTGAAAGTGTCTTTCAGTCCGGGCCACAGACCGTCGGAATAGGCGTTGGTCCCCAACACGACCATATTGGCGGTGACCGTGCCTTGGTCCGTTTCAATGATCCATTTACCGTTCTCGCGGCGCAACGCCTGCGCCGACACGCCCGTTGAAATATTCGCACCTCCGGCCACGGCGGCCCGGGCAAGGCCTCGGACATACCCCATTGGATTGATCGTACCAGCACGGCGGTCGAACAGGCCGCCATGGAAGGCCGTGCTGCGGATCTGCACCGACGCCTGCTCGCGGGGCCATAACTCCACGGGCACGCCCAGCCGGCGCCACTCTTCGGCGCGCCGTGCCAGATCTTTGTACCCTCTTGAGGAATGGGCAGCGTGGATCGTGCCTGCCTGGGTCGCCTCACAGCGGATTTGATGCCGTTCGATCAACGAGAACACGTAGGACGGCGCGTCACCCAGTTCCGCGATCAGTTTCGATCCGCGTGCCTCACCAAGCTGGGCTCGCACGTCCTGCGGCGGCAGCCAGACCCCAGCGTTGACGAGACCGGCATTGCGACCCGAGCCGCCATGACCAATGCTTCGGGCCTCCAGCACACGACAATCGATCCCACGTTCCGCCGCGTGCAGGGCCGTCGACAGTCCGGTGTATCCGCCACCGACGATGGCCAACTCCGTGGCGACATCGCTCGTCATTGGCGAGACGTAGTCGGCTTCCTCAGCCGTAGTATCCCAAAGCGAGAATTTCGGACGTCCGTTCATTGCCTCGGTCGATTAGAGGCCTGAATGCCAGAGAATGTCCAATTGAAGACGTTTACAGAGACCCTTTTCGGCCCGATTGCGCGTGGAAAGCGGCGCCATTATCTCGGTGAAGATGTGAACGAAAGTCCTTGGCGACCCCGGCAGGACTCGAACCTGCAACCCTCGGCTTAGAAGGCCGATGCTCTATCCGGTTGAGCTACGGGGCCGCTGTGGGGCAGAGTTTAACGCAGACGGCGCTGCGGGATTAGGGATTTTGTCCCCTTCGGCAAAACTGGACACGCCCCCTCGCTTACGTCGTCCGCTACCTGGGAAGGGGTAAACCTTCAGCGCACGGCGTCGTATTTGAAATTATCGGAGTACGACTTCGTCTTGAACTTGCGCTGGCGGGGCTCCTGCACGTGGTAGTCCATGCCGTGCTTCTCGCAGTAGGCAACGGCGGCCTCGCGGGTGGGAAAGCGCATCTTCACCTGTTGATCCGTATCCGAGGACGACGTCCAGCCCATCAATGGGTTGATGCGCCGCGCCGCCTTGGGTTCGAAGCGCATGACCCAATCCCGGGTCTTGGCTTCGCCCGATTGCATCGCCGTCTTGGCGGGTTGGTATATTCTTGCCTGCATCATGATTCCTCACAGACATCAGAACTAAATTCGATAACGTGGTCGGGGAGACAGGAATTGAACCTGCGACCCCCGGCTCCCAAAGCCGGTGCTCTACCAGGCTGAGCTACTCCCCGCGTAACGCGCGGTATCACGGCTGAGATACACCAACACTGACTGGGCGGCAAGGCGATGATATGGCAACCGCCCACGCATGGGCAGTGCGCTACCCATGAATCAGATCGATTTCGCCCAAGTACGTTCTATCAATCTAGATTAATTTAATATTTATGATTAAAAATCAAACATATCTATTTGAAATATAGTAATTTAATTATTTACGATCACACTAAACTCCGTCAGGTCTCGGCTGACTGCGGAGCTTATACGTTCCGGACACCGTGAGGATCGTGCGCCCATCAACGGTCAATTTTCCCTGGGCAAAAACAATCGAGCGGGTTGCTTTGGTCACGGTCCCGCGCCCTTCCAGCCAGTCGCCAACGCGGGCGGGCGAGATGAAATCGCTGACCAGGCGCACGCTCATCCCGCCCCGTCTGGCGTGCCGGTAGGACACCGTCCCGAGGATGACATCGGCAAACGACATCAAGACGCCGCCGTGGACGACACCACCGAGGTTGGTGTGCTTGTCCTCGACGCGGAGCGCGCGGACGAACGTGCCATCGTCCTCCGCGCGTTCGTACACGGGTCCAATGAGCTGTCCGAACGACGAGGGTTTGTCGATTGGGGCGAACCCGTCAGGAATCGCCTGAGGGTCCGATTGCCTGCTGTCTGTCATATCTATTTGAGCTTACCGGCCATAACTATTCGGACTTGCTGGCCATAATTATTTGGAATTGCCGGAATGGGGAGAGCCTTTGTAGACCACACGATCCCCGGGGCGAAAGCCGAGGCGCGAGGCGGTCCCGGCATTGACCTCCAGAACGGCCGTGACGGCGCCTTCGGAGGCCACCGTGGTCAACGACAGCGGCACCGCACGCTGCGCGATACGGGCGATCCGCCAATCGGCTCCGATAAAGATCATATCGAGCGGAATGTAGGTATTCCGCATCCACATGGTGATGTTCCGGGGAGGACCGTATTCGAACAACATGCCCGCCGCGGGCGGGAGGGATTGGCGATACATCAGACCACGGGCCTGCTCTTCGGGTGTCCGCGCCACCTCGATTTCGAATCGATGCTCGCCGCTTTCGGAGATGATCACCAGCTCCGAATCCGCCATCCCGGATGGACCCCCGTGACCCGGCGACGGTCCCAGAACGGCGAAAATTACAGTTGCCGCGAACCAAAGTGCCCGGCGTGGCCAAATAGTCGAAATCATGAGGCCAAGACTACGGATAACCCGTGATGAGTAAACCTTTTGGGCGGCGCGAACTCGATGACGAACTGAACAAGCGTGCCGGGCGCGATACGCTGCCACGCTTTGCCCTGCACCCAGCAGCACTCGACGATGCCCACTATGCCCGATTCGCCAAATTCCTGTCACACCACGGCAAGATCAAATCGGCAGGTGCCGTCTCCGACTACACCACCGAACTCTTGCCTTTTGAATAGCGCGGTTCATTAGAAAATTCGCCATCAGCTGTAAGGCAGTACGGGAGAAATTTAACCACCGAGGACACCGAGAACACTGAGGGATCCGGCGGGTGAACCATTTCCAATGAACATGGCGAACGCATGTGTATGAGACTCGCTTATGCTGTTTCGTGAGGCGCTTTGCGCCTCTAACAGGCTCAAAACTATTCCCCGCGTTAAGCCTGGGCCGTATCGATAAATGGAGTCACCAACTCGGAGACCTCAGTGTTCTTGGTGTCCTCGGTGGTAATAAATGCTTTCAGATAGATTCGCGAGTTGGAACCGTCAGTGGTTGCAACTCAATTGGACGCGCCTTGGTTGAGATCAATTTCGGCGACTTGGGGGCCTTTCGGGCCCTGTCCCGTGCGGACGCGCAGAAGCTGCCCCGGCTTCAGATCGTCGACGCCGATGCCCCGTAACGTCTTGATATGGATAAATATATCCTGAGTGCCTTCGCCGCGCGTCACGAAGCCGTAGCCCTTTTCAATGTTGTACCACTTGACCATGACCTCAAAGTAGTCGCCCTCGGCCGCGAGCGCCGGGTAACGCGGGTCATCGTTGTCGCCATCCTGAGGAGCGGTGCCCGGTTGCACAGCCGTGCTCGCGTCAACGTCGATGATGCGGATGGCTTGGAGACCTTTAGGTCCGCGGACAGCTTCGCAAACGACAGACGCTCCCTGCTCCACGCCTTCGTGTCCTGCTTGACGCAAGGCAGAAAGATGGATGAAAACATCACCGGAATTATCAGCCGGAGTTAAGAAGCCAAATCCCTTGGCAGCGTTAAACCATTTTACGCGGCCACTGACTTCAACGCTTTCCGGATGTGATTCCCCCGCAAACTGATCCTGTTCCCCCATAGGCAGGACCTCACCAAAAGCTGTTCAAGAGAAAAACGTTAACACGTTTGCCGAGCGACCACAAACGAGGCATCGATCCCGGCATTCAAATTTGCCATAGCTTCAAATTAAATAAGAACGGCATGCCGTTCTAAAACTTCGGCGCGTTCCGCCTCAGCCACTAACCGCCCACGACACTGGCATTTTTGCTGGATCACGTCGGTTCTCCATATTATTATCCGGCCCGTCCTAAGCTAATGGCTGCAACAGGTGGCGTAAGACCACCCAATCAGAATACCGCGTAGGTGGGGAGAAACGGCGCCGTGCTTCATGCGATTAGTTTATCTGCCGTCTTGTTTTGCACGTGGTTGTTGCTTTCCGGCTACTTCACGCCTCTTCTCATTTCGTTTGGAGTGCTATCGCTGATCGTCACGGTGGGCATCGCCTGGCGTATGGACGTCATCGATCATGAAAGTCACCCTGTTCACCTCACCTGGCGTATTCCCGCTTATTGGATTTGGTTGCTCATCGAGATCATGAAAGCGAACTTCGATGTCTCTAAAACAATCCTGGGAATCGGAGAGCCCGCCAGACCAAACGTCATCAGGGTGAAACCAAGCCAGCGTAGCGAACTCGGCCAGGTCATCTATGCAAACTCGATAACGCTGACGCCGGGCACGATCTCCATCGAGTTGGAAAACGGGGAGATCATGGTTCACGCGTTGACGCAAGGCTCCGCTGATGACCTCAACACAGGCGTCATGGACCGCCGGGTAACCCAAGTGGAAGGCGGTCACTGATGCTGGCCCTCGTCACGATCGCCATCCTGTTGACCGTGGCTCTTGCACTAATTCGGGCGCTTCGCGGACCGACCGTATTCGACCGGATTCTCGCCGTCAGCATGATTTCGACCAAAACGACGCTGCTCATCGCCGTGATGGGATTCCTGTTCGGCCGGCCCGACTTTCTCGATATCGCCCTGCTTTATGCGCTGATCAATTTCATCGGCGCGATCGCCGTCCTCAAATTCTATAAGTACGGCAGCCTCGGGCTCGCTTCAGATTTGGAAACCGTGCCGGGATTGGCGGGCGGCCCGACCGCCTCCGGACCACAGGGCGCCGATAAGCCGGCCGGAAAGCCAGCACCGTGATCGAGAGCGCATTTGAAATTCTGGCATGGGTGCTGCTTGGCGCCGGCGCCGTGTTTTCCGTCATCGGTGGGATCGGGATGCTGCGGCTACCGGATTTCTATACGCGAATGCACGCGGCGGGGGTCACCGATACGATGGGCGCCTGGTTGATCCTGGCCGGTCTCATGTGTCTCGCAGGGTTGACGTTGGTATCCGCGAAACTCGCACTCATACTCTTCTTCCTGTTCATGACAGGCCCGACGGCCACGCACGCGCTGATCAAGACGGCGTGGTACGCAGGCGTTAAACCAAGGCTTTCTGGACCGATCGAGACTGGGCCAATCGAGACTGGACCCGTAGAAAAGTCCGAAGGATCTTCACCATCGAGGCCCTGATCAACATCGTCCTGTTGGCGTTTCTAGCCATCATTTCACTGGCGATTGTCCGTATCCGGAACCTGTTCGCCGTGGTCATGTTGAGCGGCATCTACAGTCTTTTGATGGCTTCCATCTTCGTCATTCTCGACGCCGTCGATGTCGCGTTCACCGAAGTCGCCGTGGGCGCGGGTATCTCCACGATCCTGATGTTGGGCACGCTGGCGCTGACGACCAGCCGCGAAAAGGTTCCCATGCATACGCCTCTGCTGCCGCTGATCGTGACGTTCATTACCGGAGCCATGCTGGTCTATGGCACCTGGGATATGCCGGCGTTCGGCGACGCTTCCGCCCCGGCGAACCTGCATGTGGCGCCCTACTACCTTGAACGCTCAATGGTCGACACAGGCGTTCCCAATGTCGTGACCGCCGTGCTGGCGAGCTATCGCGGATATGACACGCTTGGTGAACTGACGGTGATCTTTACCGCAGGCATTGGAGTCCTTCTGCTGCTGGGCCGCCGCCGCGAGACCCCGGCCAACAAGCCGGAGCCGAAAGTCGCCTCGAACGGCGGATCCGGCCGTTCCGACCCCGGCAAAAATCCTGCACCCAACGATGACAGTTCCGCCGCGAAAGACGGTGCGGCATGAGGCACCATGTCATCCTTCGCGTAGTCGCCAAGCTGGGCATTCCCTTCATCATGCTCTACGCCCTATATGTCCAGTTCCACGGCGATTTCGGTCCGGGTGGCGGATTCCAGGCAGGAGTCATATTCGGGGCGGCGTTCATCCTCTACGCCCTCATTTTCGGGTTGGACAACGCGCTCAAAGTCGCCCCGATGAATGTGGTCATCACTTTCATCTCGCTCGGATTGCTGCTGTTTGCCGGTGTCGGTGTCGCCGCCCTGTTCTATGGCGGGCAGTTCCTCGATTACGGCGTGCTGGCCAATGACTTCGTCTCGGGTCAGCACCTCGGCATCCTGCTGGTCGAACTCGGGGTCGGCATAACGGTTGCCGCCGTCATGATCGCCATCTTCTTCACGTTTGCAGACCGGGGCCGGTAGCGGTGGATTTTTTGGTCAGTCACTACAACTACTGGATATTCATCTTCCTGATGATGCTCGGGTTTTATGTGGTGGTCGCACGCGGAAACCTGGTCAAAAAGATCATCGGCTTGAACATCTTTCAGGCATCAGTATTCCTGCTCTATATCTCGATCGGGAAGATCTTCGGCGGAACCGCACCCATTTTGATCGACGGCAACGGCACGGACCCGGTGATCTATTCGAATCCCCTACCGCACGTCCTCATTCTCACGGCTATTGTCGTCGGCGTCGCGACGACCGCGCTCGGTCTGTCACTGGTCGTCAGGATCAATGAAGCCTATGGGACGATCGAAGAGGACGAGATCAGCGAAATGGATCTCGAACCATGATCGCGGCGCACTACCCTGCCCTTCAAATCGTTGTACCGCTGATTGCGGCACCGCTTTGCGTTCTGTTGCGCCGCGGGATGCTGGCCTGGCTCATCACCGTGGCCGTTTCGTGGCTGGCTTTCTTCATCGCCATACAACTCCTCCAACAGGTGATGGCGTCGGGGCCGATCTCGTATGAACTCGGCGGCTGGGCGGCGCCGTGGGGGATCGAGTACCGCATCGACTCCGTCAATGCGTTCGTGCTGCTGATCGTGACCGGTATCTCGGCCGTCGTCGCGCCTTACGCGCGTGCGACCGTTGACCAGGAGATTCCCGAGGAACGCCATTACCTGTTCTACTCGGCCTACTTATTATGTCTCACGGGCCTGCTCGGCATCGTCATCACCGGCGACGCCTTCAATGTTTTCGTATTCCTCGAAATTTCATCGCTCTCGTCTTACGTCCTGATCAGCCTCGGCAAAGACCGTAAAGCGCTTACGGCGGCCTACCAGTACCTCGTCATGGGCACGATCGGCGCCACGTTCTTCCTGATCGGGGTGGGACTGGTGTACGCGATGACGGGCACCCTCAACATGGCCGACATCGCTGCCCGCCTGGATGCCGTCGAGAATACGCGAACGGTGCTGGCAGCCTTCGCCTTCATCACCGTCGGGCTGGGCCTGAAACTGGCGCTCTTCCCGCTCCACCTCTGGCTGCCCAACGCCTACGCCTACGCGCCGTCGGCGGTGACCGTATTCCTCGCGGCGACGGCCACCAAGGTGGCGATCTACACGATGCTCAGGTTCGTGTTCACGTTGTTCGGGGCTGATTTCGCCCTCGACGTCACGCTCCTGGCTGAATTCCTGATGGCGCTCGCGATCGTCGGCGTCTTCGCCGCATCAATTACGGCCATCTTCCAGAACAACATCAAGCGCATGCTGGCCTACTCCAGCGTGGCCCAAGTCGGATACATGGTCCTGGGGGTAAGCTTTTTCTCGGTGACCGGGCTGACGGGCGGCATCGTCCATTTGTTCAATCACGCGATGATGAAGGGCGCGCTATTCATGGCGCTGGGTGCCGTGTTCTACCGGCTCGGGACCGTGCACCTCGACCGCATGCGCGGATTGGGTCGGCAGATGCCGCTCACCATGTTTGCCTTCGTGATCGGCGGCTTCAGCCTCATCGGCCTTCCACTGACCGTGGGATTCATCAGCAAGTGGTACTTGATCCTGGCGGCTCTCGAACGGGGCTGGTGGCCGATCGCCGCTCTCGTGCTGTTGAGTTCACTGTTGGCGGTTGCCTATGTCTGGCGGGTGATCGAGGTGGCCTACTTCCGTGATCCACCCGCAAACCACCCGAAGGTGACGGAAGCGCCGCTCAGCCTGCTCGTCCCGATGTGGGTATTGGTCTTGGCCAATATCTATTTCGGCGTCGATACCTCGCTCACGATCGGCGTCGCCGAAAGTGCCGCGAAATCCTTATTGGGGATGGGCGGATGACCGGCGAGCTGGCCATCATCGCGGCGATCCTGGTGCCCCTCATCGGGGCCTTCCTGATCGCGGCTTCGCATCGCCATCCCAATCAGCGCGAGGCCGCGACTTTGGTGACGGCGACCGCGCTTTTCATCCTGGTATTGTCCCTGTTGTCACCGGTACTGGCCGGTGAGCGCCCGGAGATGACGTTGTGGGAGATCATTCCCGGCATTTCAATCGCCCTTCAGGCTGAGCCGCTGGGCATGGTGTTCGCCCTGATCGCAAGTTTCCTGTGGATCGTCACCTCGGTGTACTCGATCGGATACATGCGCGGGCATCATGAGAAAAATCAGACCCGCTTTTACGTCTGTTTCGCGATCGCGCTGTCGAGCGCCATCGGCGTCGCCTTTGCCGGCAACATGCTCACGCTGTTCATTTTCTATGAGGTGCTGACGCTGTCGACCTACCCCCTGGTCACGCACCACGGTACCGATGAAGCCCGGCGCGGCGGGCGAACCTATCTGGGTTTGCTGCTGTTCACGTCCATCGCCTTCCAACTGCTGGCCATGGTGTGGACCTGGTCGGTCGCGGGCACACTTGATTTCACGCCGGGCGGCATCCTTGAAGGCAAGGCGTCCGGCGGCGTCATCGCCGTGCTGTTGGCCTTGTATATCTTCGGGATCGGCAAGGCCGCCCTGATGCCCTTCCACCGCTGGCTTCCCGCGGCGATGGTGGCGCCGACCCCGGTCAGCGCCCTGCTGCACGCCGTGGCCGTGGTGAAGGCCGGCGTGTTCACGGTGCTGAAAGTCACGGTGTACATCTTCGGCATCGACGTCCTCGCCGATCTTGGCTCCAGCCGTTGGCTGATGTACGTCGCGGCGGCAACCATCCTGTTCGCGTCGCTCATCGCGATCCGACAGGACAACCTCAAGCGCCGCCTCGCCTATTCCACGATCAGCCAGCTTTCCTACATCGTGCTGGGGGCCATGCTCGTCAATCCGCTCGGTATCATCGGCGGCGGTATGCACATCGCCATGCATGCTTTTGGCAAAATCACCTTGTTCTTCTGTGCCGGCGCCATCCTGGTCGCCGCGCACAAGACTGAAATCAGCCAAATGAAAGGCATCGGGCGAGCCATGCCATTCACCATGACGGCGTTCCTGATCGGCAGTCTCAGTATCATCGGCGTACCGCCGATGGGCGGCATGTGGGGCAAATGGTATCTGGCGCTGGGGGCGCTCGAGGCGGATCACATCGTGTTGCTGATCGTCCTGATGCTGAGTTCGCTGCTATCCATCGGCTATCTCATGCCGGTGGTGATCCAGGCCTTCTTCCGGAGCGGCGATCAGCCATCGGGCAACCCCGGCATTCACGAAGCACCGCTGCCCTGTCTGATTGCACAATCGGTCAGCGCCATGGGATGCATCGCCCTGTTTATCTATCCGGATCCCTTATTCCGACTGATGTCCATGGTGGTCTCCCCGTAGGAGCTGAACAATGAGCGATAAATCACAGCAGCCCAGCCACCCGTCTCCACCGCAGCCCGCGAAGGCCAGCGAGAAGTCCCACATCTTCGATAATCCGCAAAACGTGAAGCGCCTGCTGCGGATTTTCTACACAACCTGCGCCGCCTTGTTCGGTGCCGAATTCTTCATCCACCGCCATCTCGATCATGCTGTCGAGAGCTGGTACGGTTTCTACGCGATCTACGGCTTCGTCGCGTGCGTCGCCCTGGTTCTAGCGGCGAAAGAACTGCGCAAAGCCGCAATGCGTAAAGAGGACTACTATGATTAGTAGTCTGCCCTTCGCGGCTCTCGCGCACTATGCCGTCGATTGGCAGCTGCCGCCGGCAGTCTTCTTCTTTGCCGGCGCAATCGTCGTCGGCGTGCTGCGTGGCCGCGCACAGGCCGCGGTCGCGCTCCTGGTACCGCTAGTCGGAATTCCAAACCTACTCGGGCTGACCGCCGCAACTGTCTACGACGTCGAATTCTTCACCTATACGCTGGAATTCCTGCGAGTCGACCGGCTGAGCCTACTCTTTGGCCTGCTGTTCCACATCGCCGCACTGATCGGCGTGATCTATGCCATCCACGTCCGCGACACGGTGCAGCAAGTGGCCGCTCTTGCCTATGCCGGCAGCGCGCTGGGCGCCGTCTTCGCGGGCGATCTCATCTCGTTGTTCATCTCCTGGGAACTGCTGGCCGTAACTTCCGTGTTCCTGGTCTGGGCGCGGCGCACCGAGCAGGCAGCCGGTGCCGGTCTCCGATACTTGATCATCCAAGTGTTTTCCGGAGTCCTGCTGCTGGCCGGCGCGCTGATTCGGCTGCACGAAACGGGTACGACATCGTTCGATTACATCGGTCTCGAAGGACTTGCCGCCTGGCTCATATTCATCGCCTTCGGCATCAAGTGCGCCTTTCCTTTCCTCCACAATTGGCTCACCGACGCTTATCCGGAATCAACGCCGACGGGAACGGTCTTCCTCAGCGCTTTCACGACCAAGGTCGCAGTCTATGCGCTCGCCCGGGGTTACCCGGGGACCGAGTTGCTGATCTACATCGGTGCCGTCATGACGGCGTTTCCCATCTTCTACGCGGTCATCGAAAATGATCTACGCCGGGTGTTGGGCTACAGCATGATCAATCAGATCGGCTTCATGGTCGTCGGTATCGGGATCGGCACCTCGTTGGCCATGAATGGCGCCGTCAGTCATGCCTTCAACGACGTCATCTTCAAGGGACTTCTGTTCATGTCGATGGGCGCGGTCCTGCACATGACCGGCAAGATAAACGGTTCAGAACTCGGTGGGCTCTACAAGACGATGCCGATCACGACGACTCTTTGCATAGTCGGCGCGGCATCCATCTCCGCTTTTCCACTGTTCAGTGGATTCGTCAGTAAATCGATGGTGATGCTCGCGCTGTTGCAGGACGATCGCCCGATTATCTGGCTGGTAATGTTATTCGCCTCGGCCGGGGTCTTCCACCACGCCGGCATCAAGATTCCCTATTTCGCCTTCTACGCACACGATTCGGGCATCCGAACGCGCGAGCCACCGTGGAACATGCTGCTGGCGATGGGTATCGCTGCGACGCTGTGCATTTTCAACGGCTCGTACCCGCACCTGCTTTACAGCATTCTGCCGTTCCCCGTGGACTACGTTCCCTACACGGCGTCTCACGTGCTGACGCAAACGCAGCTTCTGTTCTTCTCGGCGCTCGCCGTTGCCTGGCTCAATCTCGTGGGCCTCTATCCGCCAGAACTGAAGTCGATCAACATCGATGCCGAATGGTTTTATCGGCGCTTGGCACCCCAATCCATCCAAGCGATCGTCGTTTGGATCGACCATACCGGCGGACTGCTCAAGCAGGATGCCAAGGCCCAGCTCAAGGATTTCGTGGATGGCGTCACCCGCCATCACGGGCCCGAAGGCGCAATGGCGCGAACGTGGCCGACCGGAGCCACGGTGCTTTGGGTTGCCATCCTGTTGGGGGCTTTCCTGATCGCGTCTTTCCTCCCATAACGAATCCGGTCAGGACAGGATTATCGCCATGAAATGGGATTTCGAGGATAAGGTTGCCGTCATCACGGGTGCCGGCAAGGGGATCGGGGCGGCCATCGCCCAAGGCATCGTCGAGGGCGGCGGCAAGGTGGCCGTTTGTGACATCGACGTCGAAGCCGGCGAAGAAGTTGCCGATAAGCTTGGCGATGCCGGCCGGTTCTACAAAGTCGACGTGACGGATCGGGCCAGCATCTCCGCCACCATCGACGATGTCGCCAGTCATTTCGGGGGAATCGATATCCTCGTGAGCAATGCCGGGGTCGTGACCCGCCACTCGATTGCGAACATGCCGCCCGAGAACTGGGACCGCACGGTATCGATCAACCTGACCGCGGTGTTCGACTGCACCCAGGCGGCTCTGCCCCACCTCAAGGCGTGCGGCGGCGGGGCCATCGTCAACGTCTGCTCGATCTCAGGCTACCGGTTCTCCCTGATCGGCGGCGTCGATTACACGTCGACCAAATGGGCGGTCCGGGGTCTCACCCGGCAGTCGGCCTTCGAGCTGGCCCAGTACGGAATCCGCGTCAATGCACTTTGCCCCGGGCCGACACTCACACCTCTGGTCCATGGTTCCATGACGCAGGAGGAGATCGATCGATCCGCCGCGAACTTTCCTTTGGGAGATTGGATCGATCCGCAAGACGTCGCTAACGGCGCCCTGTTCCTGGCCAGCCCGGCCGCCCGCATGTGCACGGGTATCGATCTCGTCGTCGATGGCGGCTTCTTGCTCGCCGGGACACAGCCCATCGAGGACTACATGGAAGTGCGCGGCGACGTCGCCGTGCGCGCCACCAAAAGCTGACAGGCGCCTGAAGGCGAACACAAGCCACCCCACCTACCCCCCCCCTGCTAGAGGAAGGTTAGGTGGGGGTGTAATTTTTGTATTTGTTGTAGGTTCTCGGCATGGGCGCCATCTTCACGTTCCACACTGCCGCGACATTCCTGGTCGCCCTGGTTCTGGGCGGCATGGTCTTTTTCTCCTTCGTCATGACGCCCCTGGTATTTCTTTATCTCGACCGGAAAGCCGCCGGATCGCTTCTCGGCCACATTTTTTCCACCTATTTTCGGCTCGTTGCCGGTGTTTCCGTGGTCGCGGCATTGCTTATCTGGTATCGCTGGGAAGCCGGCGCGCTGGTCGCAATCGCTGGCGCCTCGGTCATTGCGTGGCTCTTCATATTGCCACCGCTCGAGCGCCTTCGCCCGGACCGCGAAGCCGGTGATCCGGCGGCAACGTCTAAATTCCGCCGTCTCCATCGGACCAGCGTCATCATCAATCTCGCGCAAATCGTGATGGTTGCTGTCATATTCTTCCAACTGGTCCGCTGATGCGGTGGCTCGCCCCACGCGTCATCGTCGTGGCCGGCCTTCTGTTGGGCGCCTGTACGTCCAACTCAGCGTGGATGACATCGAAGGGCTCGGAACACGCGCTTGTCGGCCGGATCTGGGATGTCCGCGCCGAACGCTTCGTCAGCGAAACGGATCTCGCCGACGACGCGGCCCTAGCCAAGTTCGTCCTGCTCGGTGAAAAGCACGACAACCCCGATCACCATTTTTTGCAATCCAAGGTGCTGGCCGCGCTGATCGAACGTGGCCGCCGACCGGTCGTCGCCTACGAGATGCTGACGACCGATCAGGCGCCGGCACTGATCATGCACCTGAAAGAGCACCCGCGCGACGCGAGCGGTCTCGGCGACGCCGTCGGTTGGGAGAAGAGCGGATGGCCTGCCTGGAAGCAGTACCAGCCGATCGCCGACGTGGCCCTGAAAGCTGGGCTGCCGTTGACCGCCGTCAGCCCCTCCCGGGAGGTTGGCCGCACCGTCAGGAATGAAGGCCTCGACGGCCTCGATGCCGAGGTCGTCGTGCGCACGGCCCTGGACAGACCGCTCGATCTTGAAGTCCAAAACGCCATGGAAGACGAAGTTCGCGAGGCGCACTGCGGCTACCTCCCCGAACGGGCCGTACCTTCGGTTGTCCGCATGCAACGTGTGCGGGACGCCATCATGGCCGACAATTGGGCATCGGCCTCGCTTCAGGCAAACGGCGGCGTCCTGATTACCGGAGCAGGACACGCCCGGAACGACCGCGGTGTCCCGACTGTCATGGGCCGCTTGCGGCCGGGAGCCCGCTCGGTCTCCGTTGCGTTCCTCGAAGTCCGCGACGATTGGACGATGCCCGGAGCCTATGCGGAATTGTTCGGGGCAACGGCACTGCCATTCGATTTCGCCTGGTTCACGCCACGGCTCGAAGATGCCGATGCCTGCGAAAAATTCAGTGCCGATCTGGAGCGCCTGCGGAACAAGGAATAACGGGAATCAAACGAAGCCGAGCCCTCAGGTTTGCGCCGACCAAATCCGTGCTCAGTCGTCGCTCGGTCTTCTGCTTCTTAATTTTTTGATGGCACCGCGCTGCGTCTTCCTGTCGAGGCGCCGCTTTTTCGAACCCAGCGTTGGACGGGTCGACCGTCGGGGCGGGGGCGGATACGCCGCCTCTTTCAACAGATCTGTCAGTCGGGAGAGTGCGTCGTCACGATTTTGTTCCTGGCTGCGATAGAGGGAGGCCGTGATCACGATCACACCCTCTTTGGTCAGTCGCCTTCCGGCAAGCCGCTCAGCACGCACGCGCACATCCCCCGGCAGTGACGGCGCACGGCGCAAATCAAACCGAAGCTGAACCGCCGTCGACACCTTGTTGACGTTCTGCCCGCCCGGACCGGACGCGCGGATAAATGTCTCCTCGATGTCGCGCGGATCGATAAATATTTCGTCCGTAATCTTGATCATCATCGCGTACTTGATGTTTAGGCCTGGGACGTAGGAGCCTGAGACGAGGGTTCGGAGATAACAGCTGTCCCGGCACTCAAGGCTGCATGACCGTGCCTTGGTAAACGGGTAACATTGATATGTACACTGGCGACGCAGATGGCTGCACTAAAGGATCGATGCGATGAACAAGTCAGCCGTACCAACGATCGATTTTGAGCCTTTTTTGATCGGAAACCACGACGACCGGCAGGTGGTTGCCCAGGCGATCAACAAGGCGTGCATCGAGACGGGATTCTTCGCGGTAACGGGCCATGGCGTACCGGAAACGAGGATCGCTGAACTTCGCGCACGGGCGGTGGAATTCTTTGCGTTGCCTGATTCGGAAAAGGCCTTAGTCGCACGGCCGCCCGAAAAGATCAGCCGGGGCTGGAACCACGTCGGTGACCGCTCGCTCGCCTACTCCATGGGCAAGGAAACACCGCCGGATTTGCAAGAGAGCTTCGTCATGGGCCCCGTCGGGGTCCCCGACGAACCTTATTTCAGATGCGATCGGGCAAGACCGTTTTTCGCGCCCAATCTCTGGCCGGAGTCACAACCTCACCTGCAGGCAGCGATGACAGAGCACTTCGGTGCAATGGGAGTGCTTGCGCGCGCACTCATGCAGGCCTTCGCCCTCGCACTTGACCTGCCGGAGGAACATTTTGACGACAAGATCGGCCGGCATGCATCCACGCTACGTGTGATCCGGTACCCCGGACGGGTCGATGCCGCCACCGGCCAGAGGCGGGCGGGTGAGCATACCGATTACGGCACGCTGACCATCCTCAGGGGCGATAATCTGCCCGGCGGCCTGCAAGTCAAGTTGCGCCATGGCGACTGGACAGACGTCGTCAGACCGGAGGGGGGCTTCATCTGCAACATCGGGGATGCGATGGCGCGTTGGACCAACGACCGCTGGGTATCGACGTTGCACCGCGTTGGCCTTCCCCCTGCCGGCGGGTCGGCAGAGGATCGGATCTCGATCGTCTTCTTCCACAACCCCGACTATGACTCGGAGATGCGCTGTATCACCGCGCCCGGCGAGGCCGCAAAATACCCAACCGAAAGTTTCGATGCCTATTACGTGGACAAGGTAATGCGGGGCTCGTTCGGCAAGAACGATTTTACGGCTCGCGAGGCAGACGCCGGAGCCAAGCCCACGGCCGGGAGGCTGGGCCAAACGGAATACAATTCAAAACATCGCGTTTGACACGTGAAGGTTCGCATTCGCGCGGATTTCGGTTTCGAAACCGAATTGCCGAATTGCCGAATTGCCGAATTGCCGAATTATAAATGATAGTGCACGATCTTTGCCACTTAGTCTTTTCAGTGGATACCGGCATGATCCCGCGTACACGCCTCTGGAACGTCTCTATCCGGCAACTTGACGCCTTCGTGACTCTTGCGGAAGTCGGAAGCTTCGGTGGGGCTTCCGGCGTCCTCAACATCTCTCAGTCCGCGCTGAGCAAATCGATCCAACATATGGAAAGCGCGCTCGGTATCACGTTGTTCGACCGAACGACGCGACGTGTGGAATTAACACAGGTTGGAAGAGATTTCCTAGGTCCGGTTCGCCGCATTCTTGGAGACCTGAACGACACGTTCTCAGATGTTCAAGCCGTCGCCGCAGGGGTCCGCGGCACCGTGTCAGTCGCTTGCCTCCACTCGATCGCAACACGCATTATTCCCAGGGTTCTGGCGGACTTCAGCAAGCAGCACCCAAATGTGACTGTCTCAATCATTGACGACACGTCCCGGGCCATCGTCCACAGCCTCGAGATCAATGAAGCGGATATCGGTGTCTGCGGACGCATCGAATTCGACGACCGCTTTGTTTTCGAGGCGATGTTGCAGGACAAATTTTGTGCGGTCGTCAACAAAACGAATCCCTTGGCCAAAGCTTCGCGCCTGACCTGGTCCCGTCTGCTGGAACATCCCAACGCAGCAATGGCGCGGGGCACGCTGATGCGGGACCAGATTGATTTCATGCTTCGTGACCAGGGGCACGAATTCCGACCAATTTATGAAGCCTCCCACTATTCGGCCGTGCTTGAGATCGTCGCACAGGGCCTCGCGGTCGCGGCGATGCCCGAATTAATCCTCGAGTCACGTCCAGACGATGTCGTCGTCAAACGCCTTTCCAAGCCAGCAATGGAACGTTCTATTGGCATCGTCACGCCGAAACACCGTTCGTTATCCCCTGCAGCTGCTGCATTCAGAGAGTGTCTCGTCAACTCACTTCAGCGGCAGTATATGACACCGTGCAAGCCCAGGATCAGTTGAACTGTATTTGGTTCCCACCACTTGTCGCCATACGAATGCGGTCGCCACCCGCGCAACAATTCGCACTTTCGGCTCGCATAATATTAATTCCTTAAATTCATCAATCGCATAAATATACTCATTTAACATATTAATACCTACTCGACAGATTGTCAGGGACGAATGTGGAAAATAATCCAGAGCAGCGTCGCTACGCACGCGTAACGCAAATCGAGACGTTGCTGCCGATGCCCCCGGATCGTGACGCGCACGAGCAACGATAAAGAACATCGAAAGGTCCAAGCATGAACAAGACATCCAACACCAATGGCCTCGCCGAGCCGTTCGGTGCATACAGCCACGCCTGCGAGGTGCCTGGCGGTTCTCGCCTGCTGTTCCTTGCGGGTCAGGTCGGCGTGCGCCCTGATGGGACAGTTGCAGAGACGGTCGAAGAGCAAGTCCAGGTCGCGTTGGAGAATATTTTGACGTCGCTCCGCGAAGTTGGGATGGACAAAAATGACATCTTCAAGATGACCGTCCTGCTATGCGAGCGGGACAGCCTGAAAGGTTATCGTGCGGCGCGTGATCGGGTCCTCGGCGATGTGCACCCACCGAACACACTGATGTTCGTCTCCGGCCTTGCCAACCCTTCATGGCAAGTCGAGATCGAAGTTATGGCAGCGAAGAACGACTGAACCCGCCCGCCGCACCCTACTCGATTCCGCACACGACCATCCGGACAGATTCGCCTGCCGCGGACCACCTTCAGGACCGAAAGACAGGGAGCCTTCTTCATGTCGCATACCTGCTCCGAACGATCTCCGTCGTATGACAATTTCAAAGGCTACAAGCTTACTGATGTCCCCGAACCTGATATGGAACTTGTTCATGTTGGTCCGAGGACGCCCTGCGGCGAACTCCTGCGGCGATATTGGCAACCCATCGCGCAATCCTGTCAGCTTGAGGAACGCCGCCCTTTGCGCGTCCGCGCACTCGACGAAGATCTCGTGCTTTTCCGGGATTTGAGTGGAAACCTTGACCTGTTGCATGCGCTCTGCAGTCACCGCCAAGCGTCTCTCGAGTTTGGCACGATCACGGAACATGGCATCCGCTGCTGCTATCACGGATGGCGATTCGACGTCGACGGTACAATTCTCGAGGCCCCGCCGGACGAGGCAAACGGACGTATTCTGCAAACTGTCCGACAGGGCGCCTATCCGGTACGAGAATACAAGGGACTGATCTTCACCTACATGGGGCCACTGGAAGAAATGCCGGATTTTCCTCTGTTCGACACGTTCGAGGAAAAAGGTCTCAAGATGGAGCCTTACTCCTATGACTATCCCTGCCATTGGCTCCAGACAGTAGAAAACGTCCTCGACCCATATCACACCGTGTTCCTGCATACGCGGGTAAGCGGAATTCAATTTTCAGAAGCGTTCGGAGAAATGCCCGTGGTTGAGTGGCGCCCAATGCCAAGCGACGCGGGCATCTACTTGTTCAACGTCCGCCGCGTCGATCAAAAATTGTGGATCCGGATGCAAGAGTCATTTCGACCGAATTTTAGCCAGACCGGTGACATCTGGCAGGACGCGAAGGCCGATCGCGTATTCCTTCGCGTTGGACTTTCGAAATGGATACTGCCGATCGACGATACCCATTGCAAAGTCATTGGTTGGCGTTACTCCGGTGAAAATCTAGACGTCAATGGAAAGGGCGATCGTTCGAAAGTCGGGCTGGACGGCATCGACTTTGTTGGACAACTACCTGATCGGAGCCTCGCGGAACAACAAGCGGAACCAGGTGACTATGAGACCATCGTGTCGCAGGGTGGCCGCACAGGATATGCGAACCAACGAATGGATCATCTCGCGCATTCGGACGGCGGTGTTGCATTGATCCGCAAGAAATTAAGAGAAGCCATCGACAAAGTCCGCAACAACGAGCCGCTCCCCCGTCCCAAGATCGCGTCGGATGGCCGCATTTCTTCCTATACCCAGGATACGATTTTCGACTTTCCTCCGGCACCCGACGAAGACAGACAGGCGCGCCTGAACCTGGGAGCCCGTGTTGCGGATATCGTGGTCGCGACCGACGACCTTCCACTCGAAGAACGGCGCGAAGAAATCCGGCTGCGCGTCAACGAAGAGTTTGGCACCAGTCTCTGACACAATTTCACATCGTCGAGATCGACCGACCGATCCAAACGGATCGGTGAGAGGGAATTTGAGAGAATTTCAGGCCAGGGGCCATATCGCAAATTAAACCAAGTCAACTCACTCAATCCAAGAGTCGAGGACGCAAACTGGCTACTTCTTTTGATTTTTGCCTGTCGTTTTCGATTAATTCGCTCACTACCGGACGAGCTAACACTCTTTCACGATAGGCATTCAAATAGGCAAACTCTGATGGATTAACATCAGCGTAATCGGACAAAACAAAGAACCAGGTTAGATACGCGTCTACTGCAGAATATGTCTCTCCAACAAGAAATTCTCTCTCCCTTAAATGAGCGTCCAATAAGGCGAATCTCTGGGGTGCCAGGGCCCTGATTCTGTTTTTCGTCTCGTCATCAGCTTCCGTATAGAACACGACGCGAAATATCTGTTTGTGTAATTCGGTTGCACAAAACCCAAGCCACCGAATCATCTGAAAATAGTCTGGAGCCTCCGGTGTTCTTCGGAAGGCAGAATTGGTTGCGTGTGACTGTATCCACACGAGGACGGCAGAGGTTTCGGTAATCAGTTCTCCATTCTCCAATTGCAGTACCGACACCTGCCCCAGTGGGTTCACCGCATAAAAATCACTTCCATCTTCGAACGTTTTTGTTCTCAGACTAACGTATCGGATTTCAAGCGGCACTCCGCCCTCGGCTGTCGCAATGCGAGCCGCGAGCGAACATGCGAGCGGCGCATGGATCAGTGTATTGCGCCTCTAGAATTTGTACCGATATTGGGCAGTCAATTCGAGAGCCTTGAGCCATTCTTTGCAGATAGATTTCCGTACACTCTCTGTCGCTCTTGGCGAAGCAATATCCGAGATTCCAACACTAGCGCTGAACGTGGCCGACATCTTACTTGAGAGGCAAAATTGAGGTGGATGATAAGGACGTTGGTGTTTTCGGACTCAAGGAAACCCTGGCGGCGGCTGCGGGGAATTAGGAACTAGTTCAGGGTGAAGGAATATATACATTTGTGCCGATTTAGCTTGGGGATGGGGACCCGAACCGAACCTCTTGCGCGCTCCACTCTCAGCCGCGTTTCTGGCCGGGAACCCATTTGACGCCGCGGCGCCCGTCTTGAGTCCAGTATTCCTTCTCACCCTTCTTCGGCTTGGGCGACAGGCCTTTGGATTTAAGCTCGTGCTCCTGTGCGCGGCGGTCCAATTCCTCGAGTGATACCCCGCCCCCCGCCGCCGGCGCAGGACTGACCGCACGCTTTTCGTATGCAGCGGTGAGCACATCGATCGCCAACTCGGCGTTGCGCCCGTGCTCTTCCAGGGTCGCATTGTAAACGCCGTCACTCTTGATGATTTCGAGCAATTCCTCGGCGGTATGCGCACCGAATCTCTGCCAGATGATCAGCAGGAAGAATTCGACGCGCGCGCTTGGTGCCAGCGCTTTCAGTTGCGGAGGCCCGCTCTCGAATACGTGATAGATAGTCGGCTCCAGTGGACCGTACTCAGTCACCACGAAAGTCTCTGGCATGAGCTTACGGCCTTGATTCAGGGCCGCATATTGCGCCTGCGACAGGTAAATCAAACGCTGCATCTTCTGCGGTGCCAGACGCTCACCTGCAGATTCTGCGCGGTTTTGAAACCAGAATGCGACATCCACTGTCGAGCGGATTGCCATAGCCGTCATCGTCGATTCATCCACCACCTACGCGATTTAGAGGCCGCCATTATTGATTGACCGTTGTCTCTCTGCAATCCGGCACACGTCAACCCGTTTCGGCGCTTGGCCCGGTCTTGTCGCGCTGCTTCAGCGGCGATAGGGTCGCGGGCAATGAAGTACAGACGGAAAGCACGTTTTGAGATGTACGTCGTGGGACGTATGTGACCGGGCGGATTTGAAGAGGAACGATCATGGACATGACGGGCGAATACAGCATTTCCGCCTCACGGGAGAAGGTTTGGGAAGCGCTCAACGATCCGGACGTTCTCAAAGCCTCGGTTCCCGGGTGCGAAACGCTCGAGAAGGTGTCCGATACGGAATTCACGGCGACAGTGATGGCCAAGGTAGGACCGGTCCGGGCGAAATTCAACGGCCGGGTCACGCTGTCCGATATCGATCCACCGAACGGATACACGATATCCGGCGAAGGCCAGGGTGGCGCCGCCGGTTTTGGCAAAGGTGGCGCGAAGGTCTCTCTCACCACGGAGAATGGCGAGACTATGTTGCGCTACGAAGCCAACGCGTCGGTCGGCGGTAAAATGGCACAGATCGGCTCACGGGTGGTCGAGGGCGTGGCCAAGAAGATGGCTGACGAATTTTTCAGCACTTTCGTAGAACAAGTGAATTCAGCGGGCAGCGCCGAGGAAGCGGCGGCCCCGGCGGCGGCCGAAGCCACTCACGAAGCGTCACAAGAGACCGAAAATGGGCTCCCAGCGTGGGCCTGGGTTGTCGGCCTGATTGTGATCGTCGGGATCGGATTGTTCTTCTTCTCTTAAAGGCTCCGCCCCCTCCGGGGTGTGCGCGTCGCATCAGGCGCTCACATACCCAATGGCGCGCCGCCTCTCGACTCATCCCTTGACCTGAAACACCCTAAGTCCGACACTGACACCATAGGGAGAGCACGCTGATGCGACCGCTTCGGCCGCGCTTTCATATGGCAATATTGTTAGACGATCCAGGGAGGATCATATGCCCACCGTTTCCCTTACGGTGAACGGCAAGGCGGTATCGGCCGAGGTCGAGAATCGCACACTGCTCGTTCAATTGCTCCGCGAAAAACTTGGCCTCACAGGCACCCACGTCGGCTGCGACACGAGCCAGTGCGGTGCCTGCGTCGTTCATATTAATGGTGACGCCGTGAAATCCTGCACGACGCTTGCCTTGCAGATCGAAGGTGCGGACGTGACCACCATCGAAGGCCTGGCAACTGACGGGGTACTTCACCCCATGCAGGAAGCCTTCCGCGAGAATCATGCGCTGCAGTGTGGGTTCTGTACCCCCGGCATGGTGATGTCAGCCATCGATCTGGTGAACAAGAACCCCAAGCCAGACGAGCAGACGGTACGTCACGAACTTGAGGGCAATCTGTGCCGCTGCACGGGTTACCACAATATCGTCAAGGCGATCGTCTCGGCCGGACAGACGATGGGAGGGTGATATGGCGGAAAATGGAATCGGTGCGCGATCCGTCCGCAAGGAGGATGCGCGGTTTCTCACGGGTACGGGCCACTACGTAGACGATATCAACCGGCCCGGACAGGCCTACGCGGCCTTCGTCCGCTCTCCGCATGCCCACGCCAATATTAAATCTGTCGATATCGCGAAAGCCGCAACGGCATCGGGCGTCGTTGCCGTCCTGACGGGCGATGACCTGGCAGCCGATGGCATCGGCGGCTTGATCTGCGGTTGGATGGTGACGGACAAGAACGGCGACCCGATGAAGGCGCCACCCCACCCCGCCCTCGCGCAGACTAAAGTCAACTATGTAGGCGATCACATTGCCATCGTGATCGCCGACTCTCTGGCCGAGGCACGCGACGCGGCGGAATTGGTGAACGTCGATTACGAAGTGTTGACGGCGAATGTCGACACCAATGCGGCGGATGCCGACGGCACGCCTCAGATCCACGCCGACATTCCCAACAACATGAGCTACGACTGGGAACTGGGCGACCAGGCGGCGGTCGATGAGGCCATTAAGAACGCGGCCCACGTCACGACGCTTGAGATCGTCAACAACCGATTGATCCCGAATGCGATCGAGCCACGTGCGGCGGTCGGCGAATACGACCCGGCGAGCGACAGCTTCACGCTGTACACGACTAGCCAAAACCCGCACGTCGCACGTCTCGTACTATCGGCATTCTGCGCCGTTGCACCCGAGCATAAACTGCGCGTGGTAGCCCCGGATGTCGGCGGTGGCTTCGGCTCCAAGATTTTCATCTACGCCGAAGAAACAGTCTGCACGTGGGCCTCCAAAAAGGTTCGCCGGCCCGTGAAATGGACGGGAGATCGCTCGGAAGCGTTTCTCTCGGATGCGCACGGCCGCGACCACGTGACGAAAGCGGACCTGGCGCTCGACGCCGACGGGAAGTTCACGGCGCTGCGCGTCAGCACCAAGGCCTGCATGGGCGCATATTTGTCCACGTTCGCATCATGCGTACCCACGTACTTGTACGGCACGCTGCTGGCAGGTCAGTACACAACGCCGGCGATCTACTGCAACGTGAAGGCCCTGTTCACCAATACAGCGCCGGTGGATGCCTATCGAGGTGCGGGCCGGCCGGAAGCGACATACCTGATCGAACGGCTGGTCGAGGTGGCTGCCCGCGAAACCGGGACCGATCCGGCTGAACTGCGGCGGAAGAATTTCATTCCACCGGATGCCTTCCCTTACACCACGCCAGTCGTGCTGGCGTATGATTCGGGTAGTTACGAAGAAGTCCTGGACAAGGCCTGCGGCCTTGCCGACTACAAAGGCTTTGCCAACCGCAAGGAAGAAGCAAAGAAGCGCGGCAAGCTGCGTGGCATCGGCTTCTCCAGCTACATCGAGGCTTGTGGCATTGCGCCGTCCGCTGCGGTGGGCTCGCTGGGCGCTGGCGTCGGCCTTTGGGAAGGCGCCCAGGTGCGCTTCAATCCGACGGGCAGCGTTACGGTGTTTACCGGCTCGCACGCCCATGGCCAGGGACACGAAACAACTTTTGCCCAGGTCGTGTCGGACACACTCGGCATCCCATTCGAGAACGTCGAAATCGTCCACGGCGACACGGACAAAGGTCCCTTCGGCATGGGAACGTACGGTTCTCGATCTGCTGCCGTTGGCGGTTCCGCAATCATGCTGGCCTGCGACAAGATCATCGAGAAGGGCAAGAAGATCGCCGCCCATTCACTTGAGGCCGCGGAGTCGGACATCGAATACGATGGCGGCACCTTCAGCGTGGCGGGTACGGACCGTAGCATGTCGATGGGCGAGATCGCCTTTACGGCCTACGTCCCACACAACTATCCGGAAGGCCTGGAACCAGGTCTCGACGAGACCGGTTTCTACGATCCCGCCAACTTCACGTATCCGGCCGGCACGCAAATCTGCGAGGTCGAGGTCGATCCCGATACCGGCGAGGTTGAGATCGTCAAGTTCTCGGCTGTCGATGACGTGGGAGTCGTGATCAACCCGACCATCGTCGAAGGCCAAGTGCATGGCGGCGTCACGCAGGGTATCGGGCAGGCTGTGCTTGAGAATTGTGTCTATGACGGAGACACTGGCCAGTTGGTCAGTGGCTCCTACAATGACTACACCATGCCACGTGCCGACGACGTCCCGAACTACGATATCGAGCTGCACGAAACGGCCTGCCCGCACAATCCGCTGGGCGTGAAGGGCTGTGGCGAGGTTGGCGCAATCGCCGCACCACCTGCCGTGATGAACGCCATCACCGATGCACTCGGCACCGAGAACATCAACATGCCGGCGTCACCGGAGAGGGTCTGGCAAGCCTTGGCTCAAGCGTAGACACGCGCGGAGAAGGAGAAATTCGCAATGTATGATTTCACGTACCACCGCGCAGCCAATGTCGCGGACGCAATTAAACAAGTCGGCGGCGCCGATGACGGTCAGTTTCTAGCTGGTGGCCACACGCTTCTTCCGACGTTGAAGCTGCGGCTGGCACAGCCTTCGGATCTGGTCGACCTCCAGGATATCGGAGACCTCAGAGGGATCTCGGCTTCCGGCGACGGAGTCACCGTCAAAGCGATGACCACCCATGCGACCGTGGCTGGTTCGGCCGATGTGCAGAAGGCGATCCCGGCGCTGGCCGCGCTCGCCGGCGGCATCGGAGACCCGCACGTCAGGGCCCGGGGAACGATCGGCGGATCGATCGCCAACAACGATCCAGCAGCGGACTATCCCGCGGCAGTGGTCGGACTCGGTGCCACGGTCAAAACCGACAAACGCGAGATTGCCGGCGACGAGTTCTTCACCGGAATGTTCGACACGGCGATTGCGGAAGGTGAGCTCATCACCGAGGTGAGCTTCCCCAGGGCCGACAAGGCGGCATACTACAAATTCAAGAACCCCGCCTCCCGCTTTGCCATCGTCGGCGTGTTCGTCGCGCAAATCGGCGGTGGCGTTCGCGTGGCGGTGACGGGCGCCGCGCCGTGTGTCTTCCGGGTCTCCGAGATGGAAGCGGCACTGTCCGGCAACTTCTCGGCGGATGCGATCAAGGATATCGCGATCTCCGAAGACGGCCTCAACTCCGATATTCATGCTCAGGCGGACTATCGCGCGCATCTGGTGAATGTCTGCGCCCGACGTGCCGTCGAGGCCTGTTGACATCGAGATACGTTCAAACATCTATTGAAGAGGGGAGCATCGCCTCCCCTTTTTTTTATATACGATCCCGGAATTGATATGGCGAAACCGCGTCCCCTTCCCGACTCCATCGACGATACCGAAGTCCTGCTGCGGGACGGCGACTATCTCGCCGACCGCAGTCTCGCGACAACCCTGTTCCTCAGCTTGAAAATGGGCAGGCCCTTGTTTCTCGAAGGCGAGGCCGGGGTTGGCAAGACGGAGATCGCGAACGTGCTGTCGGCAACGCTGGGCCGCCAGCTCGTGCGGTTGCAATGCTATGAGGGTCTGGATATCTCGTCTGCGGTGTACGAATGGAACTACGCCGCCCAGATGATCGAAATCCGCATGGCGGAAGCGGAGGGGGTCAGCGACCGGGAACGTCTCGGCTCGGACGTGTTTTCCGAGCGTTTTCTGATCAAACGCCCACTGCTTCTCGCGCTCGAGCCGGACACCGCCGGCGCACCCGTGCTGCTCATCGACGAGCTCGACCGGACCGACGAACCTTTTGAGGCCTACCTTCTCGAAATTCTCGCCGAATTTCAGATAACGATTCCAGAGATTGGAACGATCTCGGCCCCCGAACCGCCCATCGTCATCATCACGTCGAACCGGACCCGGGAAATCCACGACGCACTCAAGAGGCGCTGTCTCTATCACTGGGTGGATTACCCCAACTCCGCTCGGGAGCTCGAGATAGTCCGTCTGAAGGTGCCGGGCGCCGAAGAACGACTCAGCCAGGAAGTTGTGGGCTTCGTTCAGCAGCTCCGCGGTACCGACCTGTTCAAGCTGCCCGGCATCGCGGAAACCATTGACTGGGCAACGGCGCTGACACAGCTCGACAAGCTCTCCCTGGATCCCGAAACCGTGAATGACACGCTGGGCGCCCTGCTCAAGTACCAGGATGACATCGCGAAAATCCAGGGTAGCGAGGCCGCGCGATTGCTGGAAACGGTGAACGCAGAACTCGCCGCTGCCGGCCGTTAGCAGCGGGTGGCGCGTTGATCGGCGGCAATAAGGCAGGCGTGACCGAGCAGCCGACAGAACCAGGTCGCTTCACCGAGAACATCATGTACTTCGGCCGCGTGCTGCGCACGGCGGGCCTTCCCGTAGGCCCTGGCAAAATCATCGATGCGACGCGCGCGGTTGAGACCGCCGGCATCACCAACCGTGACGACTTCTATTGGACGCTGCATTCGGTGTTCGTCAACCGGCAGGACCAGCGTGAGATTTTCGATCAGGCCTTCCACGTATTCTGGCGCAACCCGCAGATCCTCGAACGCATGATGTCGCTTATGCTTCCGTCGATTCAGAGCGATGGTCAGGCCGAGTACGAGACGCCAAGCCAAAGGCTTCTGGACGCCTTGTTCCCGGGCCGTGGTGATACCGGCGATCAAGAGGAAACGGGAGAAATCATCGGAGACGCCGCGGGCACGTATTCGCAGCAGGAAATCCTGCAATCGATGGACTTCGAGACTATGTCCGCGGAAGAGATCGCCAAAGCCAAGGCGATCATCTCCCGCATGCGTTTGCCCATCATGCGCGTGCCCACCCGGCGTTACGCGCCCAATCCGCGCGGCGCCAGGATCGATATGCGGGCATCGCTGCGTTCAGCCTTCCGCTCCGGGTCGGACACCATTCCGCTGAAGCGTTCGGCGCGGCGACATCGGCATCCGCCACTGGTCGTTCTGTGCGACATCTCGGGATCGATGAGTCGGTATTCGCGCATGCTGTTGCACTTCCTCCATGCCGTGACCAACGACCGCGACCGTGTGTTCACGTTCGTCTTCGGAACACGCCTCACAAACATCACGCGGTTTCTGCGCTATCGCGACGTCGATGTCGCCTTGGAGAAAGTCTCGGAGAGCGTCGAGGACTGGTCGGGTGGAACACGGATCGGACATTGCATCAAAGACTTCAACGCCCAGTGGTCGCGCCGTGTCCTCGGCCAAGGTGCCCTTGTCTTGCTGATCTCCGATGGCCTCGACCGCGACTCCGGTGAAGGGCTTGAATCAGAAGTTGAACGCCTCCATAAATCGTGCCGGCGGTTGATTTGGCTGAACCCCCTCTTGCGCTACGAAGGCTTTGAGCCAAAATCTCTGGGTGTGAAAGCGATTCTGCCGCATGTGGATGAATTCCGCACCGTGCACAACCTCCAGAGCCTGCAGGATGTGGCACGGGCATTGGCGCATGAAATGCCGCGGACGAAGGTAGGCCATTTTGGCCATACTTTAGGAGAAAGGGCCGCATGATGAGCGAGCAGCAAACGCAACAAGATTGGCAGGAAGATGTCCTGGGCCAGGCGGCGCGATGGAAGTCCGACGGCATGGATGTCGCGCTGGCCACGGTGGTGACAACCTGGGGCTCGTCGCCACGACCCGTGGGGAGCCAGCTCGCCGTCGACGGCAACGGCAAGATGATCGGGTCCGTCTCGGGCGGCTGCATCGAAGGCGCTGTCATCATGGAAGCCCTGAAGGCAATCGAAGACGGCGAACCGAGACTGCTCGACTTCGGTGTGACCCACGAACAGGCCTGGGAAGTCGGCCTGGCGTGTGGTGGCAAAGTGCAGGTCTTCGTCGAAAAACTGGCATGAAATCGGCAACCCTCAACCAAATCCTTCGTGACCGTGACGGGAAATTTCCCGTCGTCCTTGCGACCAAGTTGAAGTCTGGCGAAGAGCATCTCATTTATCCCAGCGACCTGGACGGCAAGAATGGTCTCGACCCGGCCATCGTTGATGGGGCACGGGACGCGTTCCGCAGCGACCGAAGCAAGACGGTTGAGACGGCCGACGGACCGGTCTTCCTCCACGTCTTCAATCCGCCGCTGCGGATGATCATCGTAGGCGCCGTGCATATCGCGCAGCCGCTGGCCCGCATGGCCATCCTGGCAGGCTACGACATCACCATCGTCGATCCCCGTAGTTCTTTCGCCACGGACGAGCGTTTTCCAGGTGTCACGCTGTTGACCGAATGGCCGGACGATGCTCTGACCACCCTCGCACCGGATTCGCGGACGGCCGTGGTCACGCTGACTCACGACCCCAAGCTCGATGACCCGGCGCTCGAAGTCGCCCTGAAGTCAGGCCCTTTCTATGTCGGCTCGCTCGGCAGTAGGAAGACCCATGCCGCGCGCCTTCATCGCCTCACCGAGGCGGGATTCAGCGAGGAACAGATGAACCGGATCAACGGCCCTGTGGGACTGGCGATCGGCGCGCGCTCTCCCGCAGAGATTGCCGTCTCCATCCTCGCCCAGGTGACGCAAGCGCTGCGACAGGAGTCTTGAATGGATTTTCGCCGCTTCTCCCTTGATGAAGCCGAAGGCACGATTCTCGCGCATAGCGTCAAAGCCGAAGGACAAGCTTTCAAGAAGGGCCGCGTCCTCAGCGCGGATGACATTGCCGCCCTGCGATCGGCAGGACATGACGGGGTGATCGCGGCGCGTCTCGAAGTCGACGACATTCCGGAAGATCGGGCCGCGCAGACCATCGCCGAGGCAGCATGCGGCAACGGCGTGCGTTGCGCGGCACCATTTACCGGACGGTGCAACCTGTACGCCGAGACCCATGGCGTGGCACTCATTGATCACAAAAGGCTCGACGAGATCAATTTGATCGACGAAGCCGTAACCGTCGCCACGGTGGCACCATTTGAATTGGTCGAGCCGGGGCAGATGCTCGCGACCATCAAGATTATTCCCTTTGCCGCGCCGAAGGACGTCATTTCAGCCGGGTCAGACATCGCCCGACGTGCGGAACCCCTGATCCAGGTGGCGGCCCTGAAGGACAAACCGGTCGGCCTGGTATTGACCCGACTGCCGGCCACCAAGGAATCGATTCTCGACAAATCCCTGGAAACCACGCGTAACCGTCTGACTCATCTGGGTTCCCGTCTCGTCGGGGAGATTCGCTGCGACCATTCCGAAGAAGCCGTTGCATCCGCCGTCACCGAGCTACTCGACGAGGGCTGCCAACCCATTTTGATATTCGGCGCGTCCGCGAACGTCGACCGGCGCGACGTAGTGCCAGCCGGGATGATCCGCGCGGGCGGCGAGATAGACCATTTCGGTATGCCCGTCGATCCCGGGAACCTGATGCTTCTGGGACACCACGGTGAGATCCCGCTGGTGGGCCTGCCAGGTTGCGCGCGCTCACCTAAGGAGAACGGGTTCGACTGGGTCCTGTGGCGATTGCTGGCGGATGTGCCGGTGAGCCGTGAGGACGTGATGCGCATGGGTTCGGGCGGCTTGTTGAAGGAAATTCCAACTCGCCCGCAACCGCGAACCGGCAAGATCGGCGAGGCACGATCGGCTGGCGAAGGCATCCCCCGCATGCCGCGTATCGCAGCACTCGTGTTGGCGGCGGGTCAATCGCGCCGCACGGGCAAAATCAACAAACTGCTCGCGGAGATCGATGGCATTCCGATGGCGGCACGGGTTTTGACGGAAGTCAGGACGTCGGCTGCCGGCCCCATCATTGTGGTGACCGGACACGAATCTGACCGGGTCGCCGACGCACTGGCCGGCGATGATCTGACCTTCGTTCACAACCCGGACTTCGCGGAAGGCTTGAGTACCTCACTCGTTACGGGACTGAAGGCGCTCCCCGGCAATATCGAAGGCGTCATCGTGTGTCTCGGAGACATGCCGCGGGTCAAGGCCGCGCACATCGACAAGCTGATTGCCGCATTCAATCCGCTCGAAGGCCGTGCGATCTGCGTCCCTACGTTCACCGGCAAGCGAGGCAATCCGGTCCTCTGGGGTGCGCAGTTCTTCGACGAAATGGATGCGGTTGCCGGTGATGTCGGCGCCCGTCATCTGATCGGAACCCACGGTGACGTCGTCGCCGAAGTCCCCATCGACGACGACGGGGTGCTGGTGGATGTAGATACGCCCGAAGCATTGATCGCCATGGGATCACGCCCTTAACGGATGTCATCTTCTTGTGGGGAACTGACGCTCCAGGAAATCGATGACCGCTTGGGTGCCGCCGTGCGCCGGCAGATCGTTGTGGCCGGCATTCGGGAAATAAACGGCCTCCTTGGAATCGTTCGCGGCGGCAAACAGCTGGCGGCCAAGACGCGTCGGCACGACCCGGTCGCGTTCACCGTGCACAATGAACAAGGGTGCACGCACGCTGGCAATCTTTGAAATTGACTCGTAGCGATCCTTCAATAACCAGCGCACCGGGAGGAACCAATAGGCACCCGCCGCCACGTCAACCGTGGATGTGAACGGCGCTTCGAGGACCACCGCTGCGACGTCAAACTCGGTCGCCAGTTGCACCGCCACGCCGCTTCCCAATGACTCTCCAAGCAGGACGATCCGGTCGAGCGATAAGCCTTCAGACTCGACGAATGCCAATGAGGCCCGGCCGTCCGCGTAGAGCCCCTCTTCGTTCGGGCTGCCCGGATTTTCGCTGTAACCACGATATTCGACCAACAGCACACCAAAGCCTCGGTCAAGGTACGGGCGCGCCCTGGCGCCCCGAACCGCGATCCCACCACCGTTTCCGTGAAAGTAAACGACTGTCGGCTTGGCCTCGTCGCCGCTGCCTTGGGGCGGCTTGAACCAGGCCTTCAGCTCAAGGCCGTCGTTAGTTTTCAGGGTGACGACATCCATGTCGGGGACGCCAGCCTGTGCCGGGGTCGGCAGCGATCGTGCCGGAAAATACATGATGCTGCGCTGCAATACGTACATGGCCGCGACGAACAATGCGTACGCGGAAAGGATGTAAATCGCGGTACGCCAGATCATGATCCGCCCTCGGCGACTGAATGCGTTGACGTCGCTCTAGAAAACGACCATTTGGCGAATGGTCGCACCGTCTGCGAGGCGATCGAACCCCTCACTGATTTCGTCGAGCTTGAGCTGTTCGCTGAGCAGCGCATCCATGGGCAGCATGACCCTTTGGTACAGTTCGAGGTATGGCGGGATATCCCGCACCGACACGCTGCTGCAGCCATAACTTCCCTTGAGGGTCGGCTCCAGACCTATCGTATCGAGAACGGCGGCACGTACCTTCATTTCTTCCCCTTGTGAATCCCGGCACGTCAGGCCTCGGGTCGGGAGACTTGCCTCAACGGCGCGGCGGCACAAACTTTATTCGCTAACCAGATACTCACGGCAGCAAGCGCGATTCCAGCCGGTAAATCGATCAAATAATGCCATTTCGACACGACGGCCTCCACGGCAATCCAGGTGAACAGAATGATGTACACCGGCAGCAACACAGATCGGCTTCGATACGCGTACCACAGGAATACCCACGCCGCACCGGCATGGAGCGACGGCATAGCGGCAAGCCCGGCGTTGAAGTACGACACACCGTGCTCAGTCAGCCATGGCAAGCCGTTCGTTGTCAGTTGGTTGTAAGCCGCCCACATCCCGTCCTGTTGCCGCGTGGCCAGCGCATTCTCGCCCCGAGTGTAGATAAAGGGTCCTACCGCCGGCGCTGCCAAATAACTCAATGCTCCCAGACACTGGTTGATGAGTGTTGCGATCAGGACCGGACGGAAAAAGCGGCGATCGACCACGCAATGATAGGCGAAGGCGGCAAAGAACATCGCCACGAATGCCCAGAGGTACCAAAGATCGACGGCAATTGAGTGATCGGCGATGAAGACACGGACGGCGATAAAGATGTCGATAAGCGGCTGCACGGCAGCATCGATGCGCTGGTACGTCTCGTCGAAGCGGGCCGGATTGATCAGCGGCACCCACATCTTGACGTGGAAATGCAGCCACATGACGACGACGAAGGTACCGAGGTAAATCACGTTGTGGCCAAGCTCAAGCCACATATCCGTCAAGGGATCGGTGCCACCCGAGAGCCAATAGGCGAGAAACGGCAGTGAAAACCACACCGTCGCGAAAGCGACGGGCACCGCGTAGCGAAAGCCCAGGTAGTAGCTGATTCGTCCGTCGGGAATGACGAAGGAAGTCTCGAAATGAACGGCAAGTGCCGCCGTGACGGCAAACATCGCAGCCGCGATAAAGAGTTCAGGAAACTGGAGCAGGAACGCAACCAGCCGGTTTCGCCGCTTCGGTGGGCGGCTGCGGCCGGCCAAGTCGAAAATGTTTCCCAATCTCGCCATGAGGCCTCCTCCGGCCTATGCCAATTTACCGAATGACTTCAAACAATGTATGGTTCCCGACCAGGTGATCCGGCAACGGCCAGGGCCTCAACCAGGCAGGCGCCTCGCCCGAGAGCAGCCGATCGTAGACCGTTCGTCCGGAACCTTTTCCCTTGTATTGCTGAGACTCATTGCCATGCCGGCAGAGCAAGACCAGTTCAATTCCACGGCGATCCACGATATCGCGGGCCCGCGCCTCTTCCGTCGCGGCAAAGAAATCATAAGTATCCAGTATGCCAGCGGTATTCCGTTGATATGGCGTCGCCACGACAGCGTGTGGTGAACGGTAAACGATCTCGGGCCCGTCAAATATGAAGGCCATGACGCGACGCGAGGCACTTCCCAGTTCGGGATCCTCACCGAGATGTATCGCCATCGGCGTCAACGGACACTTTTTCGCAACGAAGTCGGAGCTTGCCTCCAGGCGATGCAGACCCGCCCCGAGCAGCAAAAACACAGACGTGAATCCGACAACCACCAGCGCACGCGACACAGACAGGAGAAACCGTCTGGCGTTGCCGGCTCCAAGCTGGCGCTGAATGGCATCGAGCGCAAAGCCCATCAGCACCGCGTAGGGGATCACCATTACGAACTCCGCGTACGTCGCCCAGCGCGCCTGATATAACGTCAACGGTACGAATACTCCTACCCCAATCGCAATGAGCACCCATCCCTGACGTTCAGACCCCTTGGTCGTCCGGATGAGCCAAATCAGCACAGGTATTGCCACGATTACGTGTCCCAGGAGGAATACGATTTCACGTAGTGACCGCAGCGGGCGCTCGGCGGAAATCAAAGCACGGACTTCCTGAACCTTGTCGAGCCACACGGACACCACACGAGGGTTCACGTCCACGTAAGGTCCACCAAAAAATTGAGGAAAGAGCGCCGCAACCAACAGGCTCGCGCCCACCGCGCCCAAGACGATCAGTGACAATCGCCGGGGTAATTGCGCCCAAACGGGAAAGCGCCCTTCCGTCGAGTGAACGGCCACAAAAAATACGGCGGGAAGAACGAAGATGAAAACATGGACCGCCGATAACGCGTCGTAGGCGACAGACAGCAAATTGTCGGGGGGATGCTCGACGATCAGTCCAGCCAAAAGGCCGAGCCACAAGGTCCCGGAGATGATCGCCATGTCCACCGAACTCGGCCAATCCCTGACAAGCCAGGAAGCCGAGAGGGCCAGCAGGACCACGCCGATGGTGACCAAGGCTTCGACGCTCACCCACATCAAGAGGGCTCCTGTTAGACCTGCCGCAATTAGCACTTTAGCGTTGCGCCCGGCCAACAAAGCGCGGAGGCAGAGACCCACCAAGACGACGAACAAGAACAGGATAAGTCCATGATGATCGGCACGGCCTATGTCGAAATAGCTGTGCACGGCGGGAAGCGCGAGCATCAGTACGCCGAGATAGGGAACGTCCTGGCGCTGGAGAAGCGGTGTCACGGCCCACATCAACGCAATCAATGACGCGATGTGGAGCAATGGATTGATAAGCGCTCCCGACCAGTAGAGGGCGCCCTTCAAAGTCATGAATGGCAGGAACGGCATGGCCCCCGCCAGCAGCAAGATATCGAAGGGTCGTGTCCAATGGAGCGTCGTACCGTAGGGCGAATTGGCGCGTACCGCCGCTTTGTCGAACCAGTCACCACTTTCAACAAGTGCCTCCACCCGCGCGAGGCGCGTGTATCCATCCGGATCCGACAGATACTGGTTCTCTAAGATGGCGGGGTTCCTCCAGACCATGGCGATTTGGAGGAGGATCAGCAACAGCACAGGAAACAGCCATGAAGGTTGGAGGTGGCGCGGCGCGGTGTCGGAGTCGACGCCAGTTTCGGGCCGAAGGAGCGTCATACGATCAACGTTCCTCGTGATATTCAGTTTCGGTGTTGACCGCCCAGACATTGTCCTTGGCCATCGTACCGGAAACTATATTGTCTACCGCGACCATTGCCGCAAGCATGGAATGGTCCTGGTTGTTGTACCGGTGCATGCCGTTCCTGCCGATCAGGAAAAGATTGTCAAAACCGTCCACATATTCCCGTATGCGATCAAACTCCCCATAGCTTCCGAAGTAAGCCGGGTACGTTTTGGGCATGCGAATCACGACGCTCGTCAAAACGTCATCCGGACTGCCTATGCCGATCGCCTTCAATTCTGCAGCGGCCAGCCGGGAGAGCGCGTCATCGTCCTGGCCCCACAGTTCATCTCCCTCGTTACAAAAATACTCCAGGCCGATCCAGACCGTGTCGGGATCCGCGACCATGTAAGGGCTCCAATTATTGAAGAACTGCAGTCGCCCGACTTGAACGTGTGGTTCCTGCACGTAGATCCAATTGTTCGGCAGGACCTGTGAGAGCTCACGTCCAGTGGTACCACCACCGGCCGCAACCTGCCGGAGAAGCAATCCAACTGTAATGAAATCACGATAAACGAGATCGCGTGCGATATTTCTAATGCGGGCCGGTGCATCGGGTTCGAATCCGGCAATCAGGTCGCAGACGGGCATCGACGAAAATACGAGATCGGCAGACATCATCTCGGTCGTTCCATCGGGCTGGCGCACGACAACGGACTCGATCCGCCCATTCCCATGATGAAAGGACACGGCGCGGGTTCCGAATCTGATCTCGCCGCCGGCGGCTATAACTCTTTCCGCAACGCATTCCCACATCTGGCCAGGGCCGAACTTGGGGTAGAGGAACTGCTCGATCAGGCTGGTTTCCGTTTCCTTCTGCGCAATGGAGCGAGTCGCGCTTCGCAATCGCGACAGCGAATGCAGCACTGCGCCCCAAAGTGAAAGACCCTTTATCCGCTGGGCGCCCCACTCTGCTGGAATGTCCGTGCAAGCGACGCCCCAGACTTTCTCGGTGTAGGACTTGAAGAAAGTCGCATATAGCTCCTGCCCGAAGCGGTTGATGAAAAAATCTTCCAGGTTTTTCTCCGGCCGGCGCGGAATCAGGTGTGCCTTCAGATAGGAGGCTAGAATCCTAACGGTCGCAATCCATCCCAGCTTGCGGAGCGTCGACAGGGAAAGACTGAGCGGGTAGTCAAACAGTTGTCCGCGAAAGAGGATCTGGGAGACACGGGAGCGAACGAGCATGACCTTGTCCTCGACGTCGGGGTCGGGGCCGTCCGCCTGCAGATCGATCCATCGCTGCTTGTTTTGATAGGTGATCTCGATCGCCGACCCATCGTCCGGTGCGCGCTGCACTGGCAAAATTCTTTGCCACCACGCCATGACGCGGTCAGACTTCGAAAAGAACCGATGCCCTCCGAGATCAATGCGATTGCCTTCATGTTCGACTGTTCGGGCAATGCCGCCGACGATTTCGTCAGCCTCCACAACGATCGGCTTGAATTCCGTCCGTTCGAGCAGCTCCAATGCGGCCGTCAGGCCCGCTGGGCCTGCGCCGATGATAATCGCGGTCCGCTCAGTCATTCCGGCCTATGAAAATTGCACGAACTGTCTTGATAGGTCGCTAAACAAACAGACCGCTTGCGGCATCGATTTTCGTAAGTGCCAAGACGCCCCCAACAACTTGAGGCAAAAGTGTTCTCAATTCGTAAGGCAAAATCGGCGCAATGAGGCCGGTTGACGAGGACTACTCTACGCTCGCCTCTGCACCTAATGCCTGTTGAGAGCCGGAACGATCGGACCCACCGCCGAACCAGCCACGGATGCGCTGGCGGAACCGGCGCCACTTGCCCTGGCGCAATGATTTGTGGAGCTCCTTGAAATAGTACATGTGCTCCTCTTCGATGTGGTGGCGCGGCGACTCCTTGTAGTGCCTGGCTATGAATTCTTTCTTCTTTTCGATATCGCGCAGCATTTCCTGTCGCGTCGGCATTACAGCGTTGCCCAGGATGAATTCCCGAATCCATTTGGACTGTTCTTCGTAATTCCAGTTGAGTGCCGTCGTCGACATGATCATGCCGATGATATAGAGCCCCGGCCATTTGACGGGTACGATGCGTTTGTAAAGTTCGACGTTGTTGTCAACGATCGGAACCATATCCCGCGATAGGAATGGCAGATCGATCAGATAGCCCGTACACGCCAGGAGGACGTCAAATTCCTCTGCGGTGCCGTCAACGAAGTGAAGCGTCTTTCCGTCGATCTTTTCGATGCCCTGCTTGACGGTTACGCGATTGTAGGCGACGTCATGGATGATCGTCGCGCTGGTCGTCGGATGCGCCCGCCGGGTCAACGGCTTGAAACCGAATTCCGTCATATCGCCGTGCACGAGGTAGGTCATGAACGCAATGATTTTCCGCCGCAGCTTGTCGGGTATCCACGGTTTGAAAAGCTTCATCGAAATGTCGGTGACTGGTAACCCGAAAATGAGCTTCGGTGAGATCATCACGCCCGAGCGCGCGACCATCACGCAACTCTCGGTGATCACGCACATGTCACTGGCGATATCCACGGCCGAGTTGCCGACACCCACGATACACACGCGCTTGCCTTTGAAGGACTCTGGCGTGCGGTAGTAGTGCGAGTGCATGTATTCGCCTTTGAATCCGTCTTGAAATTCCGGCACATGCAGTGGCTTGGTGAGGTGACCCGTCGCCACGCAGATCGAGTCGAATTCAAGCTTCAAGCCGTCCACGGTTTCGATCTGCCAGCGCGGCTCATCCTTGCCGGGCGTGAATAGCGGCTTGATTTCAGTTACTTCCGACCTGAACCGAATGCGGTCCTTGACTCCGAAATGTTCGGCGTACTCGTGCAGATAGTCATGCATGTCCCAGTGGCTGGGGAAACGCTGAACGCTGTCCTTGAACTTAAAGTCGCTGTAGTTCGTGAGATGCTTGGCGGTATTGATGTGTAACGTCTTGTAAGCGGACGAAAGGCCACTGTCGTTCTCATAAACCCACATGCCGCCGATCTTCGTGCCGACCTCGAACACGGTGACATCGAGACCGACCTCGAGCAGATGCTTGGCCAGGCAGATGCCGGATGCCCCTGCTCCGATGATCGCGTGGGTCTTCGCGTGCGGATCCCTTTTCTGGCTCAGCGCCCAGGCCGGGTCGCCCAAGGTTGTCACCGCTTCCGCGTTCTCGATGGTTGCCGCTTCACTCATAAGGTTCGATCCGTTCTCGCAATGAATTCGTGGTGTCGCCGATCACGCCGCGCGGGGCACGTCCCGTTGTTTACGCGCGATGGCTTCGCGCAGCGATTTCTTGAGTAGTGGGAAGTACCGCAGATGCTCTTCCTCGATGGCATGCCGTGCCGTTTGCTTGTAATTCGTTCGAATAAATTCATCCTGTTCCTCTATGTCCGCGTGCATCTCCTTTTCAGAAGGCAGGACAGCATTGCCGACGATGAATTCACGAACCCATTTGACCTGATGTTCGTAGCTCACATTGAGAGCCGTCGTGACATTGGCCATGCCGATGAAATACAGACCGGGCTGATTCGGTTGCACGATCCGCTTGTAGAGTTTCAAGTTGTTGCCCTCTACCGGGACGATATCCTGCGACAGAAACGGCAGATCGATCAGATACCCCGTGGCCGTGATGAGCACGTCAAATTCTTCGGACGTACCGTCAACGAAATGCAGGGTCTTGCCTTCGACCTTGTCGATGCCTTGCTTCACGATGATGCGGTCATAAGCGATGTCGTTCACGACTGTGGCGCTGCTGGTTGGATGGACCTTCGTGGTGATCGGCGGTATGCCGATCCTCTTCATGTCTCCATGAACGCACCAGATGAGAAACGTAAGGGCGCGCGAACGGAACCATTCGGGTACCCACGTTTTCATGAACATCTCGGTGATGTCGGTGAAAGCCATGCCGAACAGTAACTTCGGCGCGATCCACACGCCGGTCCGCGCGACGAGCACGCAACGCTTGGCGTAAACGCACACGTCACTGGCGATATCCACCGCCGAATTTCCGATACCCACGACGCAGATGCGCTTACCGATATATGGATCCGGCTCCTTGTAGTAGTGGGAGTGAACGTACTCCCCTTGGAATTCATTCTGGAATTCGGGCACGTGCATCGGCTTCGTCAGATGTCCCGAGCAGACGCAAACATTGTCAAACGTCCGCTTTCGGCCGTCGACGGTTTCCAACTCCCATTTTGGATCTTCCGTGCCCGCCTCGAACAACGGTGTCACGGCTTTTACTTCAGACTTGAACTCGATCCGTTCCATCACGCTGAAGTGCTCAGCGTATTCCTTGAGATAAGTATGCACGTCCCTGTGACTGGGGAATCGCTGCACGTCTTCGCGGAATTTGAAATCACTGAAGTTCGTCATGTTCTTGGCCGTATTTATATGGAGTGTCCGATAAGCGGACGAACGGCCACTGTCATTCATGTAGCACCACAGCCCCCCTACCTGGGTGCCGATCTCGAACACTGTGACATCAAGCCCCGCCTCGATCAGATGCTTTGCGGTACAGAGACCCGAGGCACCAGCCCCGATGATCGCAACCGTCTTGGCAGGCACCGACACCGTCTGTCCGCCTTTGGACTGAACGCCGTGAGATGTCTCGGCTACGGCAGTCTGGCTCATGTCACCTCTCTCAATAGATTTGCCGATTGTCACGCACCGCGATCAGCACGCGACGCACGCAGGTATCAGCCAATTTCAGGCGACACCACACCCGCAAATCGTCACCCAATCAGGCCATGCGTGAACAACGGGAACCCCACACCCATGTGGGGATGAGCCCGGATTTTGCCGTATCGCACGCTCGCTGTCGAGACACGCAGGCAGAGCTCCGATCGGCACGCAGTCTTTGGAATAATCCCGTTGACCCGTTGCACTTGCCCCCCCGAGGGATTGTCGAAAAGGTTAAGGGGAATAACCATGCTTGCGTTCTCATCGGGTATGAGCACGAGCGTCAACACCAAGGTGGCGACGCAAGAGTGTGTCGAAATCGCGATGGGAGAAGGTGGCGGAGCGGATTGCGACCTTATCGCGCTGCATTCGACCATGGGCCACAACCCCAATCAAGTGATTGCCGCGCTGCGCAACGCCTGCCCCAACGCCACGATCATCGGCTGTACGGGAAGCGGCGTCATCGGCCGTGAGGGTGTGAGCGAAAGCATGCGCTCCCTGGCCATAATGACAGTCCAGGGTAAGGAATTCAGCGTCGCCTCGGCCGATGGCCTCAACGGCGACAACTCCTTTGAACTTGAAGAACGAGTGGCACGGGAGATCAAGGAAAATCATCCGGACGTAAACATGCTCTACCTGCTCACATCCGGCCTCGATCTCAGGAGTGACCAGGTCATAGAGGGCGTCGAAAGCGTCTTCGGGCCGGAAATGCCGATTTTCGGCGCGACGGCGGCGGACAATGGCAAGGCCATAAAGACGCTTCAGTTCCATGACGATCTCGTGATGGAACACGGCGTCGTCCTGGCTGGGTTCGCGGATCCAACCTTGGAGCTGGTGTTGGGCATTCACCACGGTTCGGTCCCCTTGGAGAGCATGAAGTTCGAGATCACGAAGTCCGACAGCAACAAGATCATCGAACTGGACGGAGAACCTGCCTGGCCCACATTGATGGCCAAGCTGGATTTGCCCGCCGACTCCGAGGCGGCCGAAACCATGGGCATGACGGGTCTTGGGGTCGACCTTTCACCCGAGGACGGCGAGGCCTATGACAATCCACAGGTTCTGCGCGTACCACTTGTCGTTGAAGACGATCACCAGTCGTTTCGATTGCCGACCACCTGCCCAGAAGGCAGCCATGTCGCGCTGATGCAGCGCGACGAGCAACGCATCTTCGATGGCGTGGAACGCATGAACGGCGAATTGAACGGACGGCGGCCGGCCGCCGTCTTCCATGCTGACTGTATGGCCCGGGGGCGTCTCACGTTCAACCGCGTCCTCAAGGACGAAATCATCGCCAAGACGCAATACCCGGTCTGTGGCGAGGATGACGTGCCTTGGCTCGGCGTTTATGGCTACAACAAATACGCCCCGCTCAGGGGCAAGAACCAGTTCCACAGCTATACGACTTCAATCTTCGCATTGGTGCGCAAAGAGGGCGCCTGACGGGCGGATGTCCCTGACGCATACGCATGTCTGAACCAGCGAGGCAGCGTACCTACGAGGAGCTGCTGGCCATCTGTACTCGGTTAGAGGCGGAAACCGGGCACCAACTTCTTGTTCAGCACAATCTGAACCTTACCAAGGGCCGTGTCGACCGCGAGTTGATGCGGTTCAAGTTGATCCAGGCCTTCATCGTGAATGCATTAGAGGTGGAGTCATCGGGCGAGTTCTTCAGTCTGACCCTGGAGGCCATCATCAAAGCCTTCGAGTACGAGGTCGCCCTCGTCCTCCGCTACACCCCGGACGGCAGCCAGTTCGTGGCAACCAGTGAATTCGGGTTCGATGACCCGCCCGGCATGTTGCCGTTCTCGACGGACTGGATCGACCTGAAGCAGACCTGCGTCGTGGGGGCGGCGGATCCTTTGATCCAGAATTGGAGCGAACTGAACCTTGCCCAGGCCATCGTTTCGCCGCTTCACGACAAGTCGGACCGGATAACCGGTGTCATTCTCGCGGGCATCACGCACGACAACGCCGATTTCTTCGAATCCATCACCGACGAGCACGTTTCCGCCTATGCGATGATGGTGCGCCAGGCGGGCGCCCTATGGATCAATCACGAATTGAACGAAGAGATCCAATCCCACAACGAGCGCCTGGTCACCCTGACCGATTCGTATAGCCGCTTCGTGCCGTTTCAGTTTCTGGAGTTGCTGAATCGCGACAGCATCGAGGAAATCGGTGCCGGTGACAGCACCGCGCTCGACATGAGTGTCCTGTTCGCGGACATTCGGGGATTCACGACGATGTCCGAACAGATGGGGCCGTCCGACGCATTTGCCATGCTCAACGAATTCCTCTCGGTAGTGGAGCCGGTCATCGAGGGAGAGCAGGGCTTCGTCAACCAGTATCACGGCGACGGAATCATGGCCTTGTTTCCGGGTGAAGCAGACGCGGCCTTGCGCTGCGCGTCGGCCATGCTCAAGGAGGCGGACGCACTGAATACCCGCCGCCGGAGCCGGAATGTCGTAGAGATTCGCTTCGGTCTCGGGATCAACAGTGGCCCGCTGATGCTCGGCGCCATCGGTGGCGGACAGCGGCTCGATTCCAGTGTCGTCGGAGACACCGCCAATTTGGCGTCACGTACGGAAAACCTGACAAAGCTGTACGGTGCGCTGATCGTCTTCACGGAACACACGAAGGATCGACTCAAGAATGCGGGCGCATTTTCGATACGCGAACTCGATCATCTGGTGGTCGCCGGCCGGGAAGGTGCTACGACCGTTTGCGAGCTCATGGATGCCGACCCGCCGGACGTGAAATCGCAAAAGCAGGAAACACTGGCACAATTCGAGAGAGGCCTCGAACACTACCGTACCGGAGAATTCTCGCCCGCGCTCAAGCGGTTTGAAGCTTGCGTTGCCTTGGCACCCAAAGATATGGCTGCGGCACTCTACGTTCAGCGCTGCCGGGACTTGATCGAAACCCCACCACAAACCGAGTGGCAAGGGCTTACCGTGCTGGATCGAAAATAGCCTCAAACGCGAGATACAAGCGAATCATACCGTTCTACCCAGCGACCGGCCGCATTCAGTTTGCTTCGATATTTTAGGTTCAATGCCTTGCGTAACCGCAACTTGCACCCATATGGGATTCAAGTGGAATTGGAGTTGAACATGATGAACACCCGCACCGTTATGGCGACATGGTTGATTGCCGGCTTGGTTGGGTTGTCAGCCACCGGCATCTGTGCGGAATCGGAGGAAGTGGCGAACGCCGCCCAAACGCAGCAGGTTTACACGCACACCGGCGCCTGGACGTCCTACCAGCATCCTTCGGGCAAATACACGATCTCGGTCCGCGCCCAGCGGCCGCTGTAAGTCCTCACAACATTGTGGGCGTCTCGGCGTCCACCACCCCTCGATCGCACTGAATCAGCACCGAGTCGACCCTTGTCGGCGGCGGCAGCCCTACCCTATGGTGAGCCGGCGCCGATGTTGGCGTGGCACTTGGAACCATGTATTCATCCGTGAAATTTTGCGCATCTTAACCGGAAACGTATGTTTGATTTGAGCAATGCGGTACGTCGCACGCGATAAGGATGGCAGCATCGTTGCCATCTTCGATCGGCCGCATCCCGCGGCGCCGGAGATGGTTTACGAGAACGACCCGGAACTCGTGGCCTTCGTCACGGGCGGGAAGACCGAAGAGGCGATGCGCGCTTATCTGCAAGAGTCCGAGGGCGATTTGCTTCGCATTCTTGAAGATCTGATCAGTGTCTTGATCGAGAACAATCTCATCCTCCTCACCGACTTTCCTGATCACGCCCAGCGCAAGCTGATGCGTCGGCAAGGTACCCGCGGCAAACTCCAGTCCACGTCCCGCTAATTAATTCAATCCGCATCTAATTCACCGCCCACACAGACATGGTATGGGCACATGGGTCGGAACCGCTAAACATACTGAGAGAGATACATCATGAATGACGGCACGAAACTTCGTGTGGCCTTCGCGGGCGCCGGCCTGATGAGCCAGTTCCATCTCAATGGCTGGTCGGATATCGACGGCGTGGAGATCGTTGCGATCTGTGACCCCGACAAGGAGAAAGCGGAACAGAGAGCACGGCAGTTTGGAATTCCCGCCGTCTATTCCGACTTCGCGACCATGCTGGAGGAAACGACTCCCGCTGCCGTCGATATCGCGACACCGGTCGATACCCACGCCGATCTCGTTCGTATTGCGGCCAATCACGGGGTGCACGCGTGTTCGCAGAAACCCGTCACGCCGACCGTGGCTGAGGCCGAATCCTTGATCGCCGACGTCGGCGATCGGATTCGTTTCATGGTTCACGAGAACTTCCGTTGGCGGCCTCACTACCTTCAGATGCGGGAGTGGCTCGACGAAGACCGCATCGGCACGGTCACCCATGCCCGCATGACCGTCCGCAGTCCAGGTCTGGCGCCGACCCCCGACGGATCAGCGTCACCCGATCTCATCCGCCAACCCTACCTGGCAACCTTCAAACGACTCATCACGTTCGAACTGCTGATCCACCAGCTCGACGTCCTGCGATCGCTGCTTGGCGAGTTCGAGGTGCTGTCGGCGGAGATGGACCGGGTCAATAAGCAGTTGGTCGGTGAAGACATCGCGATCATCGTCATGCGGGGTGAGTCCGGCATCACGGCGGTGGTCGACGGCAGCATGTCGGCGCCCGGCTATCCAGCCCGGCCGAGCGACCGCCTGGAGCTGATCGGCACCAAGGACACCATGATCTTCGATCGCGACAAGCTATTCCTCGTGGGCAGTGACGTCGCGCCCGTGGAACACGACCTCATAGCCAACTACCAAGCCTGCTTCACGAATGCCGTGCGGGACTTCGCCCACGGGGTTCGAACCGGCGAGCCATTCTGGACCGACCGCCTGGACAACCTCAAATCGCTGCAACTGATGGAACGCTGCTACGAAGTCGCCGACATCGACCAATAAACTCGTGTCTGGCACCGTGCCTGGCACGGTCGGTAGCCGTGATCGCTAACCGAAGTCGGCCTTGATGCGGGCTTGGGCCGCATCGAGGAAGCGGCAGAGTAGTGGACGAGTGGCGCGCGGGTCGATCACGTCCTCCACCGCGAACGCCTGGGCCGTGAGGAAGGGCGATGAAAGCTCGCGGAATTCCGCTTCCAGCTCGGCTTCGCGCTTCTTGGGATCGGGCGCGGCGGCAATCTCGCGCCGGAAGGCCACGGCAACACCGCCTTCGATAGGCAACGACCCCCACTCGGCGGAAGGCCAGGCAATCTGGAGATCGACACCGTTCTTGTCGAACGGCACCGTCCCCGCGATCCCATAACACTTGCGCACGATGACCGTGAGCACCGGCACCCGCGCCTTGAGCAACGCGGCCATGCTGTCGACGCCGTCACGAATCATGCCCTCCTCCTCTGCTTTTCGGCCGACCAGAAAACCGGGCGTGTCCACGAAGAACACGATGGGGATGTGGAAGGTGTCACAGAGCTTGATGAATCGGGTCTGCTTGCGGGCCGATTTGGGATCGACGGCGCCCCCGTAATAGGCCGGGTTGTGCGCGATCACTCCCACGGGGCGGCCGGCGAGGCGGGCGAGGAAGGTGCAAACGGCGCGGCCGAATGTCGGCTGAACCTCGAAGCCCGATTCCTTATCGATCACGAGCTCGACGAGACGCCGCATGTCGTAGGGCCGCCGCCGCTCCCTCGGAACAATCGACAACAACTCTTCCTCGGATCTGTCCGCCGGATCATCTGTTGCGACCTCAGGCGGCAGCTGGTACACGTTCTGCGGCATGAAACTGAGGAACCGCCGGATCTGGGCGAAGCTTTCTTCTTCGCTGTCGACCGCGTTGTCCACCGTCCCGGCAATATCGACCGCTACCTTGTAACCGCCCAGCTCTTCCTTGTTGGTGTCTTCGCCGAGACCCCGTTCGGCAATCGCGGGCCCCGCCACGAAGACATGGCTAGTCCCCTTAACCATCACGGAGAAGTGGGTGAGCACGGCCCGCGCGGCTGGCCCGCCCGCGGCCGAGCCCAGCACGGCACCGATAACCGGCACCGTATCCATCAGATCGACATTGCGCTCAAAACCGTGCGCACCCGGCAATACCGAGTAGCCCCGTCGTTTGGACGACGTCACGGACCCGCCCGCACCGTCCAGCAAATTGATCAGGGGAATGCGGTATTCGTACGCGAGATCTTCGACGAAGCCGCTTTGACCGCCCTTCGACCTCGCGCCACTCCAGCTCGCGCCACCCCGGATCGTGAAATCCTCACCACCGATACAGACCTCCCGGCCGTCAATCCTGGCGAGGCCCATGACATACGGTGCAGGAACCACCTTCTTGAGTTCGCCGTCCTCGTAGACGGCGTTGCCGGCAAGTTTTCCCACTTCGTGGAATGACTCGGCATCCGCCAACCGATCGATACGTTCCCGAACGGTCTGCCGACCTTGGTTGTGCAGCTTGTCAATATTGTCACGGCCGCCGAGTTCTTCAGCCCATGCGTGCCGGCGCTTCAATTCCTCGACTTCACGCTCCCAGCTCACGTCTGCAACTCCCGCTTTCCCCCACCTAATTCATGCGTCTCTCACTCAATCCGGAGCACGATGTCCCGCGTGGCAAACCCTGTCAACTTGCGTCACCGGTAGCGACTACGGCAGTCTTGAACAGAACTTGAAACATCGTAATTCACTAGGCCGAATCCCAATAAGAGCGTCTGGCCCCAACCAGTTTCCGAAGGAGAAATCGTATGACCTTGAAGCTCCGCTACAACCCCATGTCGCCCTATATCCGCAAGGTGACCACCATGATCATCGAGACCGGATTGGAAGACAGGGTCGATCGCGTGCTTACCCACCCGTGGACGGAGAACACCGACATCAGCGAGGTGAACCCGCTGGGTAAGGTACCGGCGCTGGAACTGGAAGACGGGACGAATCTCTATGACAGTCTGGTCATCTGCGACTACCTCGACTCTCTCCATGACGGACCGAAGATGATTCCGACCTCGGGCATGGAGCGGTGGATCGTGTTGCGCCGTCACGCCCTCGGACTCGGCATTACGGATGCTGCGGCCCTTCACTTGTTCGAGCTGCGCCGTCAGCATGGCCAGCAATCCCCGGGCTGGCTGGACCGCCAGTGGCTTGCCGTCACGCGGGGCTTGGACCAGGCGGAACGTGAAGTCGGTGACTTCAATGAGCAGCTCGACATCGGCCAGATATGCATCGCCTGCGCCATCGGCCTCATCGATTTTCGTAATCCCGATTGCGGGTGGCGCGACACCCGGCCGAACCTGTCGGCCTGGTGGGACCGTATGATGGCTCGGCCTTCATTCGCGAATTCGGTCCCCTACGATTGGGTCCCCGAGGATGGTGGCGGAGTCAACGTATGGATAACGAGAGAAAAGTAGAGCGGTCCCGGTGAGTGAACCTCGCATCACCGTCATCACCGGCGGCGCGAGCGGAATCGGCCACGCGGCCTCGCGGCGCTTTGCCGCCGAAGGCGATATTGTCGTCATTGCCGATATGGACGCGGACTCCGCTGGCGCTGTCGCGGACGAGCTCAGCGGCTCAGGTGGCCGTGCCTATCACTACGCAGTCGATGTATCCCGGGAATCGGACGTCGACAACGTCATCGACGCGATCGAGCGAGAGGTCGGCCCGATCGGAGTCCTCGTCAACTCGGCGGGCCTGTTTCAGAACCCGTCGGGAATCGCAGAATTGCCGATGGAACAGCATGACGCGCTGTGGATGGTCAACAACCGGGGCCTCTATATGTGCTGCCGCGCGGTGGCCAGGCGGATGATACCGCGCGGCCGGGGCGCCATCGTCAACATGGCATCATCCATGAGCTACATGGCATGGCCTCTGACGGCGTATTCTCCGGGCAAGGCAGCGGTGAAGTCACTCACGGAGATCTTGGCCGCGGAGCTCGGCGGTGATGGTATTCGCGTCAATGCCGTGGCCCCACATGGAACGCTCACGCCGCAAATCCAGGCCCGAATCGACGCCGGCGAACGGGACCCGGTCAAGCTCGCGGCGGACAACGCTATCCCTCGCCTGATTAAGCCCGAAGAAGTTGCCGCCGGCATCTTCTTCCTCTGTTCCGACGAGGCCAGCGCCATCACCGGCGTCACGCTGCCCATCGACTGTGGCTATCTCGCCGCGTACGCCTACCGGACTTATCCTGCCTGAGCAGGTGATATTGTTGAGTCCAAAGCGTTACCGGTTCCGGCTCAACAGTATCATCTGCTCAAATATCGGTTTGTAGAGCAGATTCACGCGCATCGATGGGATCACAATGTGATCCCATCTCAACACGATCTTCTCTAGGAGAACCTATCAACATGCTGAATACGGCCATCATCGGTCTCGGGCGCTGGGGTCAACGCTTGGTCGACTCCGTCCAGGACGCCGGCAATCCCAAGGGAGACCTCATCCACTTCACCCGTGCCGTGACCCGAACGCCTGCCAAGGCGGTCGATTTCGCGGACCGCCACGGCATGCCGATCGGCAGCGACTATGCCGCCGTGTTGGCGGACCCGGATATTGCGGCCGTGGCCCTCGCCACACCTCATACCCAGCACGCCGATCAGATCGCCGAAGCGGCGGCGGCCGGAAAGCACGTCTTTGTCGAAAAGCCATTCACGCTCACGGCGGAAAGCGCGAAACGCGCCGCCGCGGCGTGCGAGCGGGCGGAAGTTGTCCTGGCGCTCGGACATAATCGGCGATTCTTCCCGTCCATGATCGCCCTGAAAGACATGATCGAGTCGGGCGGGCTCGGACAAGTGCTGCATCTTGAAGGCCAATTCTCATCGTCATTTGGCTTGGATCTGACTCCGAAGATCTGGCGCGCCGAAGGGGCGGAAAGCCCGGCGGGTGGCATGACATCACTAGGCATCCACTGTATCGACGCCTTCATCCACCTGAATGGCCCCATTTCCCGCGTGCAGGCCTACAGCCTTAGGCAAGTCTTGACCGTCGAGTCGAACGACACCACGGCAATGATGCTTCGCTTCGAGAACGGCACAACCGGGCTGCTTGGAACGCTGACCGTCACAGCGCGGCTGTTCCGGCTGCAGGTGTTCGGTACCAAGGGCTGGGTGCGCATCGACGAAGACGGCACGATGACGGTGTGCGACATCGATGGCCAGCCGGAAATCCGGGAATTCGAAAAGTTCGATACGTGCCGGTCGGAACTGGAAGCATTTGCGGCAGCAGTCGCTGGCGATGAACCCTACCTGCTTCCGACGGATCAGGCGATCCATGGTATTGCCGTACTC